>JAEEGF010302450.1_pt1 | contig 36273 bp, 46 predicted proteins | sample 9134171 | NCBI WGS metagenome assembly JAEEGF01 (sample SAMN16246542, study PRJNA631951) | gut metagenome | biome: gut microbiome; feature: rumen; material: AP-attached | host: Bos | place: Iran: Karaj | collected 2018-10 | reverse complement strand
TGATGACCACCGAGGGCAATGACGTTCATTACGGATACATCGAGCAGTTCATCGAGAAGCTGGGTGAACGAGTCAATATCCGGGAGATCGCTTTTGACCGCTGGGGCGCCGTTCAGATGGTACAGAACCTTGAGGGCATGGGTTTCACGGTAGTGCCTTTCGGCCAAGGCTTCAAGGACATGTCCCCGCCGACCAAGGAACTCATGAAGCTAGTTCTGGAGAAACGAATCGCGCATGGCGGTCATCCCGTTCTGCGCTGGATGATGGACAACATCTACATCCGCAGCGACCCGGCCGGGAATATCAAGCCAGACAAGGAAAAGTCCACAGAAAAGATTGACGGTGCCGTCGCCACAGTGATGGCCCTGGATCGGGCTATACGCTGCGGCAACGACGCCAGCGAGTCCGTTTATGACAGCCGTGGGCTTCTGTTTATTTAGCGTTTATCCTTCGGAGCGTCTCAGCAATGCAGTAGGTCAGCACATCCTCTGCGGTTGGCTCTTCCCCAGACCGGGATACCCGTTCCCAATGATTCTGAACGGCAGGCTCCTTGTTGCTCAACCCCGCCTGGATTGCCGCCGATATTTCCGCTTTGACGTGTTCGACCGGACAATTGTGGATTGCTGCCAGTCTCTCAAAAATGTCTTGCATTCTCTTGCCTCCTTCGTGTTGGTGAGAACACTATACCACCCGACCGTCGCGGTTTTTGTCGCAGCGTGTCGAGAGTCAAAAAGGAGTTGATCATTGTTATGAGCATATTCTCCGGTCTCTTCCGCTCCAGGGACAAGCCCGAAAACAGAACAGCAGGAAGCAGCTATACCTTCTTCATGGGAGGCTCTGTGGCGGGCAAGTATGTGACGGAACGTTCCGCCATGCAGATGACCGCAGTCTACAGCTGCGTTCGCATCCTGGCTGAGGCTATCGCAGGTCTGCCGCTTCATCTGTACCGGTACAAAGACGGCGGCGGCAAAGAAAAGGCAACGGATCATCCGCTGTATCTGCTGCTCCATGACGAGCCGAACCCGGAGATGAGTTCCTTTGTTTTCCGGGAAACGCTCATGACCCATCTCCTCCTCTGGGGAAACGCCTATGCCCAGATCATCCGTAACGGCAAGGGTGAGGTCGTGGCCCTGTATCCGCTCATGCCGAACAAGATGACCGTTGACCGGGATGAAAAGGGCCAGCTCTATTACTCATACACCCGCTCCGAGGGCGAGGCCACGACTATGAAGGGCAGCACGGTCATCCTCCACTCGGAAGACGTGCTCCATGTTCCCGGGCTGGGCTTTGACGGCTTGGTCGGATACAGCCCGATCGCAATGGCGAAGAACGCTATCGGCCTTGCCATTGCTACCGAGGAGTACGGTGCCAAGTGGTTTGCCAACGGCGCCGCGCCTTCCGGTGTGTTGGAGCATCCCGGCACGATCAAAGACCCCAGCCGGGTGCGTGAGGCATGGCAGAGCCAGTTCGGAGGCAGCTCCAACAGCGGGAAGATTGCAGTCCTGGAGGAGGGCATGAAATACACGCCCATCACCATTGCCCCAGAGCAGGCTCAGTTCCTCGAAACACGCAAATTTCAGATCAATGAGATAGCCCGAATTTTCAGAGTTCCGCCCCATATGGTCGGAGACCTTGAAAAGTCGAGCTTTTCCAATATTGAGCAGCAGTCGCTGGAGTTCGTGAAGTATACCCTCGATCCGTGGGTCGTGCGCTGGGAGCAGTCCATCATGCGGCGGCTCCTCTCCCCGGATGAAAAACGCACCTACTACGTCAAGTTCAACCTGGAGGGGCTGCTTCGCGGGGATTACCAGAGCCGCATGAACGGGTACGCCATCGGCCGCCAAAACGGATGGATGTCCGCAAACGATATCCGTGAGCTGGAGAACCTCGACCGTATACCGGCGGAAGAAGGCGGCGATCTGTATCTCATTAACGGCAACATGCTCCCGCTGAAGGATGCGGGGGCTTTTGCAAATAACGACCTCGGAAAGGAGGACAACACCGATGAAGACCAGGAAGTTCTGGGTATGGAAAAACACGGCGGAGGCCGAACCGGACGCGGAGCGGGTCCTTGAACTCAACGGCACGATTGCCGAAGAGAGCTGGTTTGACGATGACATCACGCCCGCCATGTTCAAGGAGGAGCTCTTCGCCGGATCCGGCCCCATCACTGTCTGGATCAATTCCCCCGGCGGCGACTGCATTGCCGCCAGCCAGATCTACGCCATGCTCATGGACTACAAAGACGATGTGACGGTCAAGATCGACGGCATTGCTGCATCGGCCGCTTCGGTCATTGCCATGGCCGGTACCACTGTGCTTATGGCGCCGACCGCGCTGATGATGATCCACAATCCCGCGACCATTGCATACGGCGATCACACCGACATGGCGAAAGCCATCGAAATGCTGGAGGAGGTCAAGGAAAGCATCATTAATGCTTACGAGATCAAGACCAGCCTGTCCCGCTCCAGGTTGTCCCATCTCATGGATGCGGAGACCTGGATGAACGCAAAGAAGGCAATTGAGCTGGGTTTTGCCGACGGTATGCTGGAAGACGAAAAGAAGGAAGATGCTGAATCTGCCGCCTACTCTTTTTCCGGCCGCGCCGTTGCACAGGCCCTTTTCAACAAACTCGTTGAGAAAACGAAAGCCGAATCCGCACCCGCTCCGGAGCCGGAGCAGGAACCTGCCGCACCCGAAGGGCGCTCCGTTGATGAGCTCAAGGCGCGGCTGGAAGCCATCAAAAAATACATGTGAAAAGGAGATTCACTACTATGACTGTTAACGAACTTCGTACCAAGCGCGCCACCCTGTGGAACACGATGGAGGGCTTCCTCGATACCCACAGGAATGACAAGGGCATCCTGTCCGCTGACGACGATGCCACCTACTCCAACATGGAGAAGGATCTGGACGACCTGACCAACGAGATCAAGCGCATGGAGCGCCGGGAAGCCCGCGAGGCCGAACTCTCCAAGCCGGTCAACAAGCCCATCACCGAGAAGCCGGAGCAGGCAGCCAAGCCTGAAAAGACCGGTCGTGCCTCCGCCGCCTACAAGGAAGACTTCGGCCGGCATCTGCGCGGCAAGAATCCTCTGCACAACGTTCTTTCCGAAAGCGTTGACCAGGACGGCGGCTACCTCGTGCCCGAAGAGTTTGAGAAGCAGATCATCACTGGTCTGGACGAGGTGAACGTGCTCCGCTCCCTTGCTAAGGTCATCCCCACGCACCACGACCGGAAGATCCCGATCTCTGTCGGCCATTCTGTCGCGACCTGGACGGCAGAGAACACGGCTTACACCGAGAGCAATCCCACCTTCGGTCAGAAGCAGATCGATGCCTTCAAGCTGACGGACCTGGTTCGTGTCAGCATTGAACTCCTCCAGGATTCCGAGTTTGACCTGGAGAGTTACATTGCAGCCGAGTTCGCCCGAGCTTTCGGCATTGCCGAGGAGCAGGCGTTCTGCGTCGGTACCGGCACCAACCAGCCCACCGGCATCTTCACCGCCAACGGCGGAACTGTCGGCGTGACTGCCGCCGCGGCCAATGCCATCACGCTCGATGAGATCATCAGCCTCGTTTACTCTCTCAAGTCCCCGTACCGTAAGAACGCAAAGTTCCTGATGAACGACGCGACCATCCCTCTGCTTCGCAAGCTGAAGGACAACAACGGCACGTATCTGTGGCAGCCTTCCGTTCAGGCCGGTCAGCCTGACAAACTGCTGGGCTTCGAGATCTATACCAGCCCCTACGCCCCCACTGTGGAAGCAGGTGCGTATGCCATCGCGTTCGGCGATTTCAAGAACTACTGGATCGGCGACCGCATGGGTCGTACCACTCAGCGTCTGAACGAACTGTACGCCACCAACGGCCAGATCGGCTATGTCGCAACCGAGCGTGTTGACGGCAAGGTCATTCTGCCCGAGGGCATCCAGCTCCTTCAGATGAAGGCCTGATAACCGGAGGTGACCGCCATGCTTGTTTCCCTCGCTGACGTCAAGCAGTATCTCCGCGTGACATTCGATGACGACGATGCGCTGCTGGAACAGCTGCTCACCACCGCGCAGGAGCTATGCATGGCGGTCGCCAGACTGGAAGGCACGGAGGAGGAATCCGCAGGCGCCAATCAGATGCGCATCGGCATCCTGTACGCTGTGGCATATCTCTATGAACACCGGGAGGAAGCGGATCATCATGAACTGACGCTGACGCTCCGCTCCCTTCTCTTTGGGATTCGAAAGGCGGCGTTCTGATGAATATTGCGCTGCTGACCGTTCGGATCCAGGTACAGAAAAACACCACTGTCACGGACGGGTACGGCAACCACAAAAACGTGTGGGAACCGTACCTGTCCTGTTATGCCACGGTAAGCGGCGAGACTCCGCAGCAGGATACGGAGGCTGGCCTTGTCATAGACGACAGCCGCGTGGATTTTACTGTCCGCTGGTTCGCCGCCTCCTCCGTCATTACATCCACTGAATACAGGGTGCTGTTCCGGGACGAGATCTACGACATTTTAGGCGTCAATCACATGAACTGCAAGAACAAGGCTATCAAATTGCTTTGCCGGAAAGTGAGGCGCTGATGGGTACAAGAGTCAGTGTGGATCAGCTTGCCGACGCGGTCATGCGGGAACTGGACAATTACGCGGACACAACCACCGACGGAGTAAAGGCGGCCGTAAAGAAGGCTGCAGATACCGTGAAAAAAGAGATCTCCGCGACCGCTCCGGTCGGCACCGGCAAGTACGCCAAGAGCTGGGCGGCAAAGACCACGGCAGAGAACTCCCACACCCTGGAGATCACCGTCCACTCCCGCAACCGATACCAGCTGGCGCATCTGCTGGAGCATGGCCATGCCAAACGGAACGGTGGCCGGGTAGCTGCCCGGCCGCATATTGCCGCGGCTGAGGAGCACGGCATAGAAGAACTTGAGCGGGAGATTGAGAGGAGCATTCGCAATGGATAATCTCATAGCCATGCTGGAAGAAATGGGACTGCCGTTTGCCTATGACCACTTTGCCGAAGGCGAGTCACCGGAGCCGCCGTTTATCTGCTTTCTGCATCCGGGCAGTGATAACTACGCCGCTGACGGGCGGGTCTATTTCAAGGTGGACAAAACCCATATCGAGCTCTACACCGATGAAAAGAACCCAGAAACTGAATCCCGTGTTGAAACCGTGCTCGATGGGCACGGCATTTTTTATGACAAGACTGAGGTCTGGATCGAGAGCGAACGGCTCTACGAAGTCCTTTATTCTTTTGAGGAGGTAAAACCCCATGAGTAACAAGGTGAAATACAACCTGAAAAACGTTCATGCCGCGAAGCTCACGACCGAGGTCGTGGACGGTGTGACGAATTATTCCTACGCAACGCCGAAGGCCATCCCCGGCGCGGTCAGCCTGTCGCTGGATGCCGAGGGCGAAAGCTCTCCGTTCTATGCTGACGGCATTGTGTATTTCCGCACCTATGCCAACAACGGCTATTCCGGCGATCTGGAGATCGCGCTGATTCCTGAGTGGTTCCGCACAGAGATTCTCAAGGAACTTCTGGACAGCAACGGCGTGCTGGTGGAGAAAGCGGACAATACCGAGAGCGTGAAGTTTGCACTGCTGTTCGAGTTTGACGGCGATGAGCACGGCATCCGTCACGTCCTGTATAACTGTGCAGCCTCCCGGCCGAGCATCGAGTCCCAGACCAAGGAGGAGACGATCGAGCCCCGGACGGAGACTCTGAACCTGACCGCCGATCCTCGCGAGGATGGGCTGGTCAAGAGCCGTACCGGCGACACCACTGCCAAGGCCACCTATGACGGTTGGTATGGCGCGGTGTATGTTCCTTCGATTGAGCCCGCGACGGAGCCGGAGGAATAAGCCATGCAGGAGAAAACAGTTGTGATCAGCGGCAAGGAGGTCCGGTTCCGTTCCTCCGCCGCGATCCCGCGGCTCTACCGCATTAAGTTCAAACGGGACATTTTCAAAGACCTCACCAAGCTGGAAAAGTCCTACAAGGGCAAGACCGATGACGGTGAGGAAATGCAGATCGAAGATCTGGAGATCTTCGAGAATGTGGCCTATATCATGGCCTTTCATGCTGATCCCACCATTCCCGGCACCATTGAGGAGTGGCTGGATGAGTTTGAGATGTTCTCGATCTACCAGGTGCTGCCGGAGATCCTTGAGCTCTGGGGCGCGAACCTGGTGACGGACATCGAATCTAAAAAAAACGGAATCCCAGCGCCCGGGAGATAACGACACCGCTTTTCCTTCTCAGATGTCTGGAGATCGGGCTGTCCATGTCTGACCTCAATCTCCTGACCATCGGCATGGTTCTGGACATCTGGACGGAAAAAGGAAACGACGAGTACAAGTACGGCGAGAAAGACACCGTTCGGGTGGCCGGGCAGCGCGATTTTGACTCCTTCTGATAGAATGACTGTAGCATTTTCATAGGATTTATGGTATGCTACAGTCGTTCAACTCGGAATTTTGACGAGGCAATGATATGATTATCAGGAAAATAGAACTGAATTCGCCATATCGGGAGCAAATAAGGGCAATCAACACAGAGGCATTTCCGGTTGAGGAACGGATGAGCATTGAGGAGATGTATAACTGGAGGGGCAGATCAGAAGTTCTTGGTTTTTATGAGGATGACGAGCTGGTTGGGTTTGCATTGATTTTGATGAATGAAGCTGTCGTGTTCATGGTTCTTCTGGCTATTGATTGTCAATATCGGGGTCAAGGTTACGGATCTAAGGCTCTTGCGGCTATCAAAAATGAGTTTCCGGACATGCAGATCATTCTCGACTTTGAGGAAGTGAATGAGAATTCCGTAAATTATGCACAGCGGATATCACGAAAACAGTTCTATCTTAGAAATGGTTTTCACGAAACAGGCAGGTACACAAAACTGGGCAACGAGCGATTTGAAGTGGTATGTTCCGAAGAAAATCTGAATGAAGCGGCTCTTCTGGATATTATGGCTTCAATACACTTGCATACACCTGAATTCAATAAACAATTGTTTCGTTGATCCGAAAAATCCAGTTTAGCGAAATAAACGAATAATTTGGCATCAGTTCATATGAGCTGGTGCCTTTTTCATACCCGGAGCGATCCGGGTATTTCTATTTCTGAGGAGAGGAGGCGAGCATCATGGCTGGACGCATCAAAGGCATAACAGTGGAAATCGGGGGCGACACTACAGGTCTGGAAAAAGCCCTGAAAAGCGTTAATACCACGATCCGAAACACCCAGAGCCAGCTGAAGGATATGAATCGCCTCCTTAAACTGGACCCGTCCAATACAGAACTCCTTTCTCAGAAGCAGCGTGCGCTGAAGGATGCGATCGGCGCTACCACCGACAAACTGGAAACGCTGAAGCAGGCACAGGCTCAGGCCAAGCAGCAACTGGAAAATGGTGATCTCGGACAGGACAAGTATGACGCCCTGCAGCGTGAGATTATTGAAACCGAGCAGGAACTCCGCCGCCTGCAGGAAGAGGCAGCCTCCACCAGTGTGGCGCTTGCCAAGATCGACGAGGCCGGGAAGAAAATAGAGTCCTTCGGCGATTCCGTCACCCATGCCGGTCAGGCGATCATGCCCGCCTCTATGGCAGTTGCCGGTCTCGGTGCTGCCGCCGTAAAGACCGCTGCGGATTTCGATGCAGGCATGAGCAAGGTTGCTGCCATCTCCGGAGCAACTGGTGATGATCTGGATGCCCTGCGGGATAAGGCCCGCGAGATGGGTGCCAAGACCAAGTTCTCCGCATCCGAGGCTGCCTCCGCTATGGAATACATGGCGATGGCGGGTTGGAAGACCGAGGATATGCTCGGTGGCATTGAGGGTATCATGAACCTCGCCGCCGCATCCGGTGAAGATCTGGCGACCACGTCGGACATCGTAACAGACGCCCTGACTGCATTCGGCCTGACCGCTCAGGATTCTGCCCATTTTGCAGATATCCTCGCTGCGGCAAGCAGCAACGCGAATACCAATGTCGCCATGATGGGAGAAACCTTCAAGTACTGCGCTCCCATCGCGGGCGCTCTCGGGTTCTCCGCGGAGGACGTAGCAGAGGCAATCGGCCTGATGGCCAACGCGGGCATAAAGAGCACGCAGGCCGGTACAGCGCTCCGCACTATCATGAACAACCTTTCCGGTGAGGTAAAGATCACCGGAAAAGCTCTGGGCGAAGTCACTATCGCCACCACCAACACAGATGGCTCCATGCGTGAACTGTCAGATATTCTGGCAGATTGCCGTGGGGCCTTTTCTCAGCTTTCCGAATCCGAAAAGGCTCAGGCCGCGGAAGCGCTGGTTGGCAAGAACGCCATGTCCGGCTTCCTCGCCCTGATGAATGCCGGGGATGCGGATATTGAAAAGCTGGCCAACTCTATTGACCATTGCTCGGATACCTTCGTCAAGACTGTTGATGGTGCGATTATCCCAATGTCGCAGGCACTTGAAGAAGGCATTGATTGGATTGAAGAATACAACGGCGTATCGGAGCAGATGGCCGCTGTCATGCAGGACAACCTCAGCGGGCAGCTGACGATCCTGAAGTCCCAGCTTGAAGAACTCGCCATCTCCTTCGGAGAAATGCTGATGCCCGCCATCCGGGCAATCGTCAGTAAGATTCAGGCTTTTGTGGACAAGCTGAACGGTATGAGCGAAAGCCAGCGGAAAGCTGTTCTGACCATTGGACTGATCATTGCTGCCCTGGGTCCGCTACTTGTGATTCTCGGCACAGTCATTTCCAAGGTCGGTGCAGCCATGCAGGGCTTCGTAAAACTGGCGACCGGTGTGAAGAAACTCGGCGTGGCAGTCAAAGCGGGCACCGGCGTCTTCGGCAAGCTGGGCGCTGCGCTCGGCGGAATCTCCGGCCCTGTGCTGGCGGTTATAGCAGTTGTCGCCGTGCTGGTCGCAGCGTTCAAACACCTGTGGGATACCAACGAGGAATTCCGCAACGCCATCACCGCTATTTGGAATGGAATCGTCAGTAAGATCCAGGCATTCTGTCAGGGCATCGTTGACCGGTTGAATGCGCTGGGCTTTGAGTTCGGCTCCATCATAGATGTTCTGAAAAGCCTGTGGGAAGGACTTTGCCAATTCCTCGCGCCGGTATTTGAAGCAGCGTTTTCTGTTGTTTCAACAGTTCTCGGCTCAGTGCTCGATGTGATTACCGGGCTGCTGGATGTTTTCATCGGCCTGTTTACGGGGAACTGGGCCCAACTTTGGAGTGGTGTGAAGGAGATCTTCTCCGGCGTATGGGACTCCATCACCGGCCTGTTCGATACGGCGCTGAATCTGCTGAAGTCTTTGGCAGAGGTCGTTTTCGGTTGGATTGGCACCACATGGGAATCCGTGTGGACGGGCATCAAATCTTTCTTTGAGACCATCTGGAATGGGATCGTTGCCTTCTTCACCAGTATCTGGAACAGCATCGTTTCCACCGTCACCGCACAGATCAATGCAGTAAAAACCGTGGTCACTACGGTGTTCACGGCTATCAAAACAACCGCCTCCACGATCTGGAACGGCATAAAAATGGCGATCAGCACTTTGGTCGATGGGATCAAGAGCAAGGTCTCCTCCGCGTTTGAATCTGTGAAGAACACGGCTACCAAGCTGTTCAACGGAATCAAAAATACAGCGACCTCCGTATGGAACGGGATCAAGACGGCCATCGTCACGCCCATCGAGACGGCCCGGGACAAGATCCGTTCCGCGCTCAATGCGGTCAGCGGTTTCTTCTCTGGACTGAAGCTGCAGCTCCCGCATATTAAGCTGCCGCACTTCCGGGTATCCGGCACCCTATCCATCTCGCCGCCGAGCGTCCCGCACCTGTCCATCGACTGGTATAAGGAAGGCGGCATCATGACCAAGCCCACCGTTTTCGGCATGAACGGCGGCGCCCTGATGGCAGGCGGCGAAGCGGGGTCGGAAGCAATCCTGCCTTTGAGCGGTTTCTATAAGCAGCTTGAGGCCATGCTGACCGAAAAGTTGAACATGCACAATGTGGAAAAATATCTGGCCGTCATTGCCGCCAACAGCGGCAAAGGCATCTACCTGGATGACGGCACCCTGGTCGGTCGGCTGCTGCCTGCCATTGACAGCGGCCTCGGCCAGACGCAGAAGCTGAATGCGAGGCTGAGCCTATGAAACCTGACGTAACCATTAACGGAGTCTCCATGCTCAGCCTCGGCTGGCTGCGCGAGACAGTAAACTTCCCGACACCGCAGTCGCAGAGCAATACGATCGTGGTGCCGGGAAGGAATTCTCCTATTCGCTATACCGAGGCGCTGGGGCGTGTGGCCTACCAGCCGCGCGCTTTTGATATGACCTTCTCCATGCTGGGTGATCGAGCCGACTTTGACCGACTCGTCAGCACTGTTGTGAATCGGTTTGCCGGAAAGCTCTGCCGGGTGACGCTGACGGAAGACCAGACATTGTATGCCGTTGGAACGCTGGAAGCAGCCCCGTCCTATGACCCCCTTACGGGTAAGGGCTCTCTTGTGCTGTCCTGCACGGATGGGGATGCCTTTCTCTACTATGTGGAGGAAACGGTCGAGAGTATCACTGGCAGCGGCACAGTCATTCTTCATAATGACTATATGCCCGTTGTGCCGGTCATTACCGCTACAGCGGAAACCACCCTCCGCTGGGCGATTGACGGAGAATCTTTCCACAAAACTGTCAGCGCCGGAACCTGGGAGATCCCAGAGTTGGAACTGCGGCATGGAGACAACACAGTATCCGTCACGGGAGAAGGGACAGCGACCTTCACTTATAGGCAGGGGCGGCTATAAAGCATCTTCCGATAATCTGAGATTTGTGGTATACTCCATCTCGACAACTCGGTATTTATGGAGGTATAAAAATGGCAAGGAAAGAAAACAGATTTAAAGTAGTTTTTAAAGACGGCAGTCAATTGTCAGATGACGGTGTTCGTCAAGTTCTTGTAGATATGGAGACCGGAGTTAATTATCTTGTTTGGAAGTCTGGCTACGCAGGTGGTATTACACCACTACTTGATTCTAAAGGAAACGTAATCATTAATCGTGTAGAAGAATAATTTCCAGTCTACATAAGCGAAAGCCCTGAATAACGGAACTTTCGTATTGTTTTCCCGTCTTATATCAGGGAGGGACAATTATGAAGAAAACCTTGATTATTCTACTCTGCCTTATCTTGCAACTGGCTTTAGTCGGCTGCGCAGGAACTAAGGCAGATACTCAAACCGAGCAAAGTAGCAATGAAACTCCAGCGCCTGCGGTTACTGATGTATTGGAAGGGAATCTTGGCACGGGCGTTTCAGAAGTTGGAGGTGCTGATACCCCGGACGGTACTTCAGTTGTGGTTAAGCCGCAGTGTCCTCCGGCTTATGGTGTGTCCTTCCGGTTGCCTTCCGACTGGACATATGAAGTTGAGCAGACAGATGACGAGCCGACCAGTACTGTAAGGGTCGTTATCAGGCCAGTCGAACCCGGAATGGAAGGTGAAATATCATTTTATTGCAGCGATAGAATGTTCGGCGTATGCGGAACTGGACTCGAGCAAAAGGATATCATCTTCAACGGCCATGAAGCCTGGCAGGGCTTTTACGATGGGAGTCCATTATGGAATTTCATTTGTCTGAAAGATCTACCCGGTTGTGCGGTTATCAACTCGGCAGAAAACTGGTACGAAGATTATGCAGATGTGATAGATCAGATTCTTCCTACGGTTGAATTCGTTTATTATGATTCACATAATCGCGATATTACACCATCAGACATGGTTGACAGTCTGTTTGCATCCGGCGACATCACCCTTACGCTGCATCTTGCCAATGACGGAGCATGCAATACCTACCCCGCCAATGAATGGTATTCCGGGCGTTTTAAGGTGTTGTTGGACAGTTATAGCTGGACAAGGCTCGAAATGCCACTAACTGAACCGAGTGAATTCTGGCTTACTGCTGCTTCCGCAGACGGCACGATCAAAATGACGTTCTGGTCAAACATCGGTGCTGGAATGGTGCAGTACTCTGACGGGAATGCAAGTAGCTTCTGGTCTGCAACACCTGCTGATGATTCTCAGGAATCTATAGCAAAGGACATCCGGATGGAGTATGATAACCTGGATGTTGATTTTTCTCGCATTGCCTTCGGTATGGAAGGGACCGCGGAAGATGCTGCGGATTACTTTGTCCACACCGCTTTCGGTGAACACATGGCGTCCCTTGAACCCGGAAGCATATACGGGATAAGCGAGTATGAGGTAGTTCAATGGACTGTACGCGAAACCAGTGAAAGCGGAGATGCTGTTGTTGGAAGTCTTAAATATGCATTTACCCCGTGGGATTTTAACTCTCCTGGTATCTGGGCAGGCAATACCGCCGAGGGAACAGGCGATTATGAAGGGAAGCTCACTTGCTACAGAGAGTTTGTGCTACAGCAGCAGGAAGATGGCTTCTGGCACTGCATAGGACTCGGTACCGGGGGGTACACACTTCCCAAATAAGAAATCCCAGGTCACACTAATTGAATATCATCAAAGAGATCGGAGAAATCCGGTCTCTTTTCATTTTACGAAGACCTGCTAACAAAAGTCAACCCTTAAAACGGGTTCTTTGAGCCAGCCTAAAAGGGCATAGCAATCCGAGCCGTTGAGCGCCTTGTTTTCAAAGCGACGGCCAGCCTGAAGTTGTCGCAGCGAATCAGACGCCGTCCAACTCGTCTAAATGAGCCTTGACGATGGCGTAGTAGCGACGAAGGAATTTGTTGGCTGAAGCCATCATGTAGACCTTATACGGCTTCCCTTCGGCTCGTTTCTTGTCCATGTACTGGTAGATCGGCTCGTCGAGCGGTGATTTTTGAAGCAATACAGACATGACCAGGAAGAGCGTTCTGCGGAGTTTAGCGGAGCCGCGCTTAGAGATGCTGCGGCTGCGAACGTCGATCTGACCGGGCTGGTACGGAGGAGCGTCAATTCCCGCAAAGGCGACCAGCGCGGACTTGGAATGAAAGCGCCGCACATCGCCGATCTCGGCCATGAGCTGCGGCCCAAGAGAAGGCCCGACACCATACATCTGCATGACGACGGGATACTCTGGCAAAGTAGATGCCAAGTCCAGCATCTGCGTTTTTAAGGCAACTAACGCAGAGGAAGACGCTTGAAGCTGAGCAACGGCTTGCTTGATCATGAGTTTTGTGTTTTCGCACTTCGGCATGATGCAGATGTCTCCGCAGGCAGAAGTGTAAATTTCGAGCGCCTTGTCCTCACTGAAATTGTAACCATGCTTGCGGCACCATTTCTCATAGCTCTTGGTAAAGGATCTTACGCTCATCTCGCTGACGCATTCGCAGTGCCAATATTGAGCGACGAAATCTATCCATTTCTCGCTGCCGTCAGCTCTTGGTGGGCTGGAGAAGAGCTTGTTTGCGTCAGGAAAGGTGATGTCGAGCAGAGAGATAAGATTGTTCTTCTGCATCGTGCGCATCTTGCTGAATTGCTCATACTGACGGTAACAGGTCTTTAGCATGAGTCTGGTGTCTCCGGCCGGAAGATACCGAGGGAGCGAGAGCCAATGATCCAACGCATAGTTTGCCAGTTTGATGGCGTCTTTCTTGTCAGTCTTGGCTCTGCGTAATGAGTTGTTTCCATAGTCATGCACTAGCAATGCATTGACTGCTGAGACATAAATGTCTGCCTCATGGAGCACGGCGGCGACCGGTGAGTGGTAATACCCCGTATACTCCATGACCACACGGGTTTCACCCGGCAAGGATTTGAGCTTCTTCGCCAAATCGTTCAGATCCTTGTCGGTGTGAGACACCTCGAAGGGAGAGAGAACGACCTCGCCAAAGGGACGCATCACTACGACCACGCTCTTTCCTTTTGAGATGTCGATGCCTACGGCGTTCATTGTCATACCTCCAATACAGAATTGTGCAACCGGAACCCATCTTTTTCTCATTGCCGATTCAATCTATTTGGTGACACGAACACAAAGGCTCAACCTGCTTAAACCGAACGCTACAACAAGAGGATGGCTGACAGTCTTCGTATCGGACATGAAAGTCCAAGGAGGGCTCGGTCAACCAGTTGCTTCCTCTTATTGTAGCTTGGGCAAGAGATGGAAAAAAGCCCGGCTGGTCTGCCGGACTTCCAACCAAATTTATTGTAATAGGAGGGCTGCCCATGAGCCTTTTTCGCGTATACGTGGATGGCGCTCTATTCTATCATCCGCAGATGTCGAAGCTGGCGATCACGGCCGCCCGGATTGAGGAGGACGCGGAGAACATCGACAGCATGACGCTTTCCGCTCCTTTCAATCATCCGTACCTTTCCAGTATCCGGCCGTTGGCATCCACCATCGTCTGCAAAAAGGGCGATGCCGTGGTGTTTGAGGGCCGAGCGCTGGATAACGGTACGGATTTTTATAACACCCATACCTGGACATGCGAGTCCTGCCTTGCCTATCTGAAGGACAGTGTTCAGTCGCCCTATGACTACAAAGGCACCCTGCGCGGCCTGCTTGAACTGTTCATCTCCGTCCACAACAATACGGTCGAAGAGAAAAAGCGGTTCGTTGTGGGTAATGTGACCGTGACGGACAACAATGACTATGTCTCTTACAGCAGCACAGATTTCACTGTCACGCTGGACGCCATCAGGGACAAGCTGATCAAAACGCATGGAGGTTTTCTGCGGGTGCGTTATGTCGGCGGAGTGAAGTATCTGGATTATATTGTGGACTTCGATTCACTCTCTCCCCAGACCGTGGAGTACGGCAAAAATCTGCTGGACGTGAAGATCAGCCGGGACCATACAGACCGGATCTCCGTCCTGCTCCCGCTTGGGGCAAAGATTAAAGATACCGATGCCGAGGGGCATGAGTACGAGACAGATGAGCGGATCCAGATCACATCCGTGAACGGCGGGAAAAACTACATTGTTGATGAAGAAGCCGCGGCAGAGATCGGAATGATCTGGAGAACGGAGATCTGGGATGATGTAACTGTTCCGGGCAATCTGCTCACCAAGGCCCAGACCCGGTTGAACGACCTGGCACAGGGTGTCACCAGCATGGAGCTGACGATCGTGGATGAGTCAGACGCTGGCGCGGATATTGGAGATATTCATGCCGGAATGTATGTGGTCTGCAAATCTCCGCCACACGGCATTGACGGAAGATATCGCTGTGTAGGCCGCACCCGAGATTATCTGAATCCTGCCGGGAACACGATTACCATCGGCGCATCCGGCGTGACACTGACCGGCCTCTCCACCAAGCAGAACGATACCATCTCCGCCTTGGAGGAAGACGTGGTCGGCCAGTCCGGTAGGATCGATGTGATCTCCGGTCAGGTGGACAGAATCAATGAATCCAAGATGTATCGCACGGAGCTGGTGACGGAAGGCGTGAGCATCTTCCGGGAGAAAACGCAGCAGAGCCTTGTTCGCTGCAAGGTGTATTCCTGGGATAAAGAGATCACGGATACACTGGACGCATCAGCTTTTTCATGGCACCGCAATTCCGGTGATGCCGCTGCAGACGCCGAGTGGGACGCAGCCCATGTCGGCGTGAAAACCATAACCGTTTCAACGGAGGATGTGACGGACAACGCATCCTTCTACTGTGAAGTCACAATATAAGGAGGGTGTATCATGCCTACTGTACTCACATCCAGCCAGCAGACTTTCGTGGACATTACAGATCAGCGGAAGCTGTCGGCATACATCACATCCAATCTGCCGAAGACGCAGAGTGAAGATCCCAATGTTCTGCCGCACACCTATGCGCCGAGCTGGGCATCGACCCATTTGGTGCTGACTCCCGTGGTCTTCCTGGATCAGACGAGCATCGCGCTCGGCTCTTCCGGCCTGACCATTACCTGGAAGCGGAAGGACGGCACCTCGGCTGAGACGGCGGTCACCTCCGGTGAGTCTGTCTCCGGCGGCATCCTGACAGTTAGCCAGAACAAGCTGTCGGCATCGTCCTCCGGCATGATCACATACATCTGCTACATCAGCTACTACGACAGCGAGACGAAGAATACCGTCAACATCTCCTCGGATATCACTTTCACACTGGTGAGGAACGCGGAGAACGCAAAGCTGGCGTATGTTACAGCGGACACTTATGTGTTCAAGTACGATACTTCCGGCGCTCTGGTCGGCGCGACCCAGGCCACCCTTACCGGGCAGGTGCAGGGCGTGACGATCATCAAATGGCAGTATAAAAACAGTTCCGGCAACTGGGTGGACTATCCCACGACCTCAGATAACGCCAGCATCACCGGCGGCACCCTTGTGGTCAAGCCCGCACACGCAGTGTTCGTGAACAACGTGGCGCAGATCAAGCTGGTTACCTCCGATGCCGATGTCTATGATACCGTCACCATCACCAAGATCTATGACGGTACGAAGGGCGATCCCGGTACTCCCGGTTCCTCCGGCTCTGGCGGCCTGTCCGTAATCCTCTCCAATGAAGCACAGACGATCCCGTGTACCTCCGGCGGGGCGGTGACGGCAGCCACCAATGTGACCATCCCGTTCACCGCCTATGAGGGCATCGAGCAGAAGGCGGCGACTTGCACAGTCGGTACTCTGCCGTCCGGAGTGACGGTCAAGAGCAACACGCCCGCTACTGCAACTGCCGCTGGTTCCGTTGTATTGACTTTTGCCAAGAACGCTACTCTGGGCGGCGCATCTGTGCTGACCGGCACAATTCCGCTCACATTCTCCGTTTCCGGACAGAGCGTAGTGAAGAACTTCGCATGGACCAAGGCCAATGCCGGAACGAGCGGAACCTCGGCAGTGGTGTTCTCTGTTTATGCGCCCAATGGCACCATCGTGCAAAACCAGTCCGGCAGCCTGACGCTGGCAACCTCTGCCTATGAGGGAGCGACCGCAATTACGAACGCGACCTACCAGTGGGCAAAATACAGCAGCGGCAACTGGACCAATATCTCCGGGGCCACAGCGGCAACGCTGACAGTGCAGGGCGCGGATATTGTGAATATCCAGTCCTACCGGTGCACCATGACCTACAACAGCAAGAGCTATGTGGACGTCATTACGGTGGAAGACAAGTCCGATCCCTATGTGTCGGAGATGCTCTCCATCGGCGGCTTTACCGTGAAGAACAATCTCGGCGGGCTTGTACCTTATGTGATCGTCCGAACCAATCAGCACGAGGTCGATCCGCTGAAGGGCAACATCTCTGAGACGGCTCCTGCCAGTCCTGCCGCCGGGGACTTCTGGTATCAGATCGATCACACCGGTCACGCGGTAACGCTGATGAAATACAGCGGCTCTGCATGGGCGGCGGCAACGGAAACGCAGGAGCTGACCTATACCTGGTATGCGCAGGACAAGGATGGCAATCCCATCACCTTCGACAAGACAGGAAAGGTCATCTACCTCTCCGCCGCGGACATCGACAGCATTCTTACCCTGCAGTGCGACGTCTCCAACTGAGGAGGTGATGGCATGCTCCTTTCCATCTGCCAGAACACATTCCAGAGTCTGGTCGAACTGGAGGCAGTGGATTCTCTGCGGGTGGAGGTGCGGGAATGCTATGCGGAGATCACAAAAACCTCCGAGCAGATCCAGTCCACGGTCCGCGAGAACTATCTCAGCAAAGACGACCTGACCACGATCCAACAGGATTTCCAGACTGCCATCACACAGGCGGCCTCGGAAATCCGCATGGACTTTACGACCCTGACCAATGAGATCACCAACAACGTATCCGGCAATTACTCCCTGATCGAGGAGTATATCCGCTTCCGGGGCGCTCTGATCGAGCTGGGCAAGGTCGGAAACGCTTTCACGGCAGAGTTTTCCAATGAGGGCCTGTCCTTTCTGGAGAACGGCCAAACAATCGCATATATCACGAACCAGTCCCTCGTCATCACCAACGCGGAGATCCGTAACAGGCTCTCTCTTGGTACGGCGGCAAGGGGCTGGTTTGATTTCATACCCCGGGAGACCGGGAACCTTTCAATCCAATGGAGAGATCCCACAGCATAAGGAGTGACGCCTATGGCACAGGGCAACAGCGGCAGCTTTACGCTGTCCGGCAGCCAGAACTTTGCTGTCATCATAAACTGGTCGGAAACCTATAACGAATCCGCCAACACCCATGTGGTGAGCATAACGTCCTGCCAGCTTGTTTCCTACAACTGGTACGGCTTCACGTATTATCCCAACGGCACACTTTCCATCAACGGGAGTACAGTCGTTACATTCAACTCCCAGACCGGTACCCACAACTGTACGATCCAGACGCAGAGCGCTGGCTATCCCATTATCCCGGCGTCTGGTTCCAGCTATCCTGCAGCACCGTGGTCTTCCGGGGCCATCGCGGGCAATGCAGACGGCACCAAGACCGTCAACATCGCCGCAAATTTCCAGTGCTTTACCTGGGACGGCAAGGGCGGCAGCGGCTGGTCCGTCAGCGGAAGCCAGAACGTTACGCTGCGCACGATCCCGCGCACATCCAGCATTTCTATGCCCGCCACTACGATGGGCAGCGCGAACAATATCACGATCACCCGTGCATCCTCGTCCTTTACCCATACCCTGACCTATGCTTTTGGCAACGCAACCGGAACGATTGCCACCAAGACCACTTCGACCTCTGTGTCATGGACGCCGCCTACCTCGCTGGCCAGCCAGATCCCAAACAGCACCAGCGGTACATGCACGCTGACCTGCTATACCTATAACGGCAATACACTGGTTGGTACAAGCACAACCACGGTCACGCTATCAGTACCGGCATCTATCAAGCCCACCATAACCGGAATCACTGCAACCCGTGTTGACGGGACGGTCCCATCAAGCTGGGGCATTTATGTGCAGACGAAGAGCAAGGTGACCCTGACGATCACGGGAGCGGCCGGAGCCGGGGGCTCCACCATCAGTTCCTACAGCATAACCGGCGGCGGACTGTCATACACCGCCTCCTCCGTCACAACGGGCTTTCTCAACACTTCCGGCTCCATCACGTTTACGGGGAAAGTCTGCGACAGCCGCGGACGCTGGTCGGATGAAGCTACGGTGACGATCAGCGTCGTTCCTTATGCCGCTCCTCGCTTCAACAGCTATTCTACGCAGCGCTGCACAAGCGCCGGGGCATCTTCTTCCAACGGCACCTGCGCCAAGAGCACGGTCGAGTTTTCCTACTGGTCCTGCAGCGGGAAGAATACGATAACAACTGCTGTAGCGTACAAGAAATCTTCCGATTCGTCCTACACCAACGCAGGGGTCAGCTTTACCAGCGGGACGCAGTTCATCTTCGGCGGGGGCAATCTAAATACTGACTTCTCTTATGATATCTGCTTTACCCTGACGGATGCTTTCGGAACAGTCACGGTCGTGGATAGCCTTTCTACAGCATCCGTCCTGATGGATTTCAAAGCGGGCGGGACCGGCTTGGCAGTGGGCAAAGTCTCGGAAACAGACAGTTGCTTTGAGGTGTCCGAGAACTGGGATGTAAAAGTGTACGGCATGCTGCTGGCGGAGTATATCAAGAATAACGGAACCGGTGTTGCGTTTGCCACCTGCGAATCTGCGGAGGATGCGGAGGAGAAGATAGTAACAGTAGCAGAAGGATTCACCCTGAAGACCGGGGCGTTTATAGCTGTTAAGTTTACTAACTCCAACTCTGTGTCCATGCCCAAGATGAATGTCAACAGCACGGGCGCGAAGTATATCGTTCAGTACAAGAATTTCATCCCGTCCGTCGGCATCTGGCGTCCTAATCAAACCGTTCTTTTCATCTACGATGGCAGTTTTTATGTCGGCGTCAATCTGGCGCAGGCAACTACGAGCTATTACGGTGTCACAAAACTCGTCAACAGTGTCACATCCACCGCAACCGATCTTGCAGCAGCTGCCGCCGCAGTGAAAACCGCATATGACCGCAACTCCTGGGACAGCATCACGCTGACAAATGCTCTGGCCATTGCCTATGGCGGGACAGGAGCAACGACGGCAGCGGGAGCGAGGGTTAATCTGGGACTTGGGGTCACTCTCCTTTGGTCGGGGACATGTACGACCGGAAGTTGTGCGTTCAGCTACGGAAGCTATAACTGGTACATCATTATCGGTCAGCCTGCGTCTTCCGGTTCAAGGACCCCAATTGTTGTACCCAAAGCCGCGCTGACTACCAGCGCAGTGGCTTACCAGATCACAGACGAATCCTACTACTATTCTTTCAATCTGTACTATTCCGGAACTACCGCATATGCGGCCTATAAGGGCAGAAACAGCACCGGACAGATCATTGCCGTCTATGGCGTTAACTGAGGAGGGCAGCATGAAAATGAAAGTAACTTTTGATGATAACGGCTATGTGAACGGGTGGTGTATGGTCGGTGACAACGGCGGCAAGGAGTATGATCCCCCGGAGGATTTCGATGCGTTCCTGGACAACTGTTTTGCCTTCAAGCTGGAGGGTGGCAAACTGATTCGGGATACAGAGAAAGAAGAAGCCGACAATGTGGAGGAGCAGAAAACTTCGCTTCGGGTACGCCGGGAGAAAGAATGCTTCTCCGTAGTCAACCGGGGCTGGCTTTGGTATTCGACCTTGACCCTTGCTCAGTGGAGGGAACTGCGATCCTGGTATATTTCCTGGCTGAAGGTGACGGAGACAATGACCCCGCCCGAGCGTCCGTCATGGGTCGACGATATCGATACATCCCGCATCCCACTGACGTTTGGCGGTCTGCTGTAAGGCGGTGATGAGCCATGTGGAGAGGTACCACACCAGTACACAGTTTCACACTGCCGGAAGGAATCGGGCTAGATGACTTTGCTGTTGTTTACGTGACTTACTCGCAAGGTGGGAAGACGATCCTGGAAAAGAATAAGGATGAGCTGGAAGCTACGGATAGCGGTTTCCGGCTCTTTTTTTCACAAGCAGATACGCTCTGCTTTTCCCCCGGGCCGGTGAAGATACAGATAAGGGCGCGGCTTCATGACGGCACGGCTGTCGCCTCGGATATCATCTCCACCACCGCAATGGAGATCCTGAAGGATGGCGAGATATGAAGATTCAAATCACATTCCAGGAAAAGGCGGCGGGATTCCCGATTTCCTTTGAAGACGGCAGTAGTTTTGACGTCGGCTTTGAGGATGGATTTCCCCCTGCCCGGGCCTCCCCTTACAACGGAAGTTATGAAGTGATTCCGCGGATTAATCCGCAGAATCTGCCCACCAGGGGCAAGCACCTGGCAATGGACATCCTCGTTCACGCGATTCCTTACCACGAAGTTGAAAACACAGAACGCGGCAAGACCGCGATCATAGGAGGCATTTGACCATGGCAAACCAGTATATCAACAAAGTAATCTACGGCAACCGGACGCTCATTGACCTGACCGGCGATACCGTAGAGGCATCAAAAGTCCTTTCCGGATACACAGCACACGACAAATCCGGCGCGCCCATCACCGGCAGCTGCGCATATGACGTCAACTCGACCGACGGTACTGCCGCTGTAGCGGAGATCCTTGTCGGTAAGACCGCTTACGCCCGAGGTACGAAACTGACCGGTACCATGCCCAACAACGGCTCAGTGACCGGAGAAATCGATTCCGTTGACGGCGAGTACACGATCCCGATGGGATTCCACGACGGCTCCGGCAAGGTCGGCATTGCGGATACGGAAGCAGAGAAGATCGTAGCTGGCAATATCAAGGCCGGTGTTGAGATTCTCGGCGTGACCGGCACGTACAGCGGAGAAGAGATCACGGCACAGAGCAAGACCGTCACGCCGCGCACGACCGCTCAGACTGTCCAGCCTGACAGTGGCTATGACTATCTGTCCGCAGTGACCGTGAACGCAATCCCGTACACCGAGAGCGACAACTCCGCAGGCGGCGTGACGGTCACCATTGGTGGCTGATATGGCAGTCAATAAGGTGGTCTACGGCAGAACCGTGCTTGTAGACCTGACCGAGGATACCGTCACGCCACAAACCCTATTGCTCGGCAATCGTGCACACGGAGCAGACGGCCAGGTTGTGAACGGCACCCTTACCGGGAGTGAGACCGGCATTCTGGTCAAGATCCCAGACCTGTCCGCAACCTATGCCTCATCCACCTCCGTAACGGTCAATATCAGCGGACGAACCTCCATTTACAGAGATATTACCGCTGAGCAGATCATTGTGGAATTCACCCATCTGGGACTGTATGGCAGCGGACTTGTCTTCGGTGGCGTGATCGATGCGGATGTGACCATGAGCTATAACGCCTCAACCGGCGTTATCACGCTGACCACTTCCTCGACCGCTTTCAACAGCAGCTATACCTGCAAGGTAAATGTCTATGTCACGGAGCAGCCGCCGGAAGTACCGAAAACCGCCCAAATCAAGACGGCCATTCCCGCTACCACAACTCAGATTGTTATCCCGGACAGAGGCTGCGAACTGACCAGTGTAGAAATAGAACCGGTTACCTCCGGTCTCCTGGCATCTCTCGACTCAGACTTCAAAGCGTCGAATATCCGAGCCGGGGTAAACATTCTTGGTCTCGTCGGTACTCTCAATCCAGAGGGCGGCTCATTTGATCCTTCACCATGGGCGGATGTTGAAGTCGGGCAGATCACGCCGACAAGTGCCCAGAGCACCCTGGCCGTGGATACGAGCAGAGGTACTCCGCGTGGCTTGATTATTTCCCTTGCTAACAAGAACGGTGTCTCTCAAACAACGAACTGCCTCATAAACGCGAGCTGGGCGTCAAGCCCGGCGCAGTCCGTTTACGCCCGGAGCGTCTGCTACGCGACGTCCTACAGCACATCCCAAACCACAAGCTATCCGACCTACAGCAACGGCAGCTTTAATCTGTATCGCTCACTGAGGGCCGGATGGACATACAACTACTGCATTATCTATGGATAAAAAGGAGGATATTATCATGAAAGAGTTTTGGACTACCATTCAGCTCGTGTTCTCTGCCGTGGGCGGCTGGCTCGGCTATTTCCTTGGAGGCTGTGACGGCCTACTGTACACGCTCCTGGCCTTCGTTGTTCTGGACTACGTTACTGGAATCATGTGCGCGGTGACCGATCATAAGCTCTCCTCGGCCGTCGGCTTCAAGGGCATCTTCCGCAAGATCCTGATTTTCGCCTTGGTCGGTGTCGGCCATCTTCTGGACGTACAGGTGCTTGGCGCAGTCGGCGTGCTCCGTACTGCGGTCATTTTCTTTTACCTTTCCAATGAAGGCGTCTCCCTGATTGAGAATGCTGCGCACCTTGGCCTGCCCATTCCGGAGAAATTGAAGGCCGTACTGGAGCAGCTGCACGACCGTGCCGAGAAGGATGGTGAGAACGATGAGCAAACCGAGTGATATCGTCGCAATCGCCCTGACCGAAGTAGGCTACAGGGAAAAGGCGTCCAACGCTTATCTGGACGACAAAACCGCAAACGCCGGCTCCGGCAACTGGACCAAGTATGCCCGCGACCTCGCCAAAGCCGGATACTACCAGGCAAACAAGAACGGGTACGCCTGGTGCGATGTGTTTACGGACTGGTGCTTTTTCAAGGCTTACGGGCCGGTCGAGGGCCAGAGGATCCAGTGTCAGACAGGCCCGCTCGGGGCCGGCTGTATTTACTCCGCGCAGTACTACCGGCAGAAAGGCCGCTACGACAAAACGCCAAAGGTCGGCGATCAGGTGTTCTTCCAGTCCGGTGGCACGATCGGTCACACCGGCATCGTGGTTGAGGTAACGGCCACTACCATCACCACGGTCGAAGGCAACAGCTCCGACCAGGTGAAAAAGAACACCTACAGCCGCACAAGCAGCTACATCGCCGGCTACGGGCACCCGCTCTATGACGGTGAGGACACGGCTGAGATTCCTCCGGAGGAACCGGAAGAAGAACCGGCCGCCTCTGAGCCTGCCGTGCCGGAGCCCGCGGTGAGCGTGACGCTGAATCAGCTGTCGGCCGGCAGCAAAGGCGCTCAGGTCAAGACTGTCCAGCGGATCATCTACGCCCGGGGCATTAATCCTAACATTGCTGTGGACGGAGACTTCGGGCCCGTCACGAAAGGCGGGGTCATGCTCCTGCAGAAGCAGCTTTTCCCCGGCAAACCTGCTGAGTGGGACGGAGTGGTCGGCCAGAAAACGTGGCAGGCCGCACTCACACAACTAATCTGATATCTTCCATTACAGCCCATCTGGAGTTTTTTCTCCGGATGGGCAATTTTTTAATGCCTTTTTCCGACCAAAGCGCCTTCAAACCTCCAGTGAGGCCCGGAAGAAGCCCTCTTCCAAATACATGAAACGAGGTAAATCTCATGACAAAGGAAGAAAAAGCACGGGTCTCCGAGCTTCGCAGTCAGGGCCTTTCGGTCAAGGATATCGCGCAGGTGACGGGAATGCCGCTCAATACCGTCAAGTCCTTCTGCTACAGGAACCCTGTCGAACCGAGCGCGGACCAGTGCCGCCAATGCGGAAAAGAGATCCGGCAGACGCCGGGAGCACGCCGGAAAAACTTCTGTTCGGACTCCTGCCGCCTCAGGTGGTGGAACTCCCATCCGGAGCAGGTCAGCCGTACGACAAAAACGCACGTCTGCCCGCAGTGCGGACAGAGCTTTGAGTCGCATGTGGACAGGCAGCAGTACTGCTCCCGAGCCTGTTACGCAGCCGCCCGGCGCAAGGAGACAGTCCGATGAAAGACGAACTTTTTGAGCGGATCGTGATGTACAAAGCAACGATGAGCCTGGTCAAAAGTATGCTTGCTGAAGGACTGATCTCAGAGGAGGAGTACTCTGAAATTGATAGAATTTTCGCCAGTAAGTACGGCCTGGATTTGTCGGTATTATTCCGCTGAATTCACTTGATAATATGTCGGTTCAGAGCGAATATGCTGTTACGGAGGTGATCTTTTGGCATGGATAGAGCGGTGACCAAAATCGAAAAAAAGAAGGCTCCCGCGGTTCCGCTGACGCGGGTGGCAGCATACAGTCGTGTGTCTACAGGCAAGGACGCGATGCTGCATTCCCTTACGGCACAGATCAGCTATTACTCAGAATACATTCAGCGGCATCCCGGCTGGCTCTTCTGCGGTGTTTTCTCAGATGAAGCCACGACCGGAACAAAAGAAAACCGCGCGGGCTTCCAGGATCTGCTCCGGGAGTGCCGCGCAGGAAACATCGATCTGGTTATAACAAAGTCGATATCCCGCTTCGCAAGAAACACGGTCGTCCTGTTGGAGACGGTCCGTGAGCTGAAAGAGCTGGGTATCGACGTTTATTTTGAGGAGCAGAACATTCACACCATCAGCCCCGACGGAGAACTGATGCTCACGATTCTGGCGAGCTACGCTCAGGAAGAGAGCCTGTCCGCCAGTGAGAATCAGAAGTGGCGCGTCCAAAAGGGCTTCAAGGCGGGGATTCCATACGACCACACGCTGTTGGGCTACCGATTCAAAGACGACCACTATGTGATTGAACCGGAAGAGGCTGAGACCGTCCGGCGCATATACGAAATGTACCTCTCCGGTAAAGGGCTCCAGGCAATAACGAACGAGCTGAACCGGGAGGGTGTTCCCACGCGCTTCGGATTGTCTGCCTGGCACATCGTCAGCATTCAGCGGATCCTGCGCAACTACACCTACACCGGAAATCTGATCCTTCAGAAAACCTTCCGGGAGAACCACCTGACCAAAAAGAAAGTAATAAACGAGGGTCAGCGCCCGATCTATAGGGTAAATAACGCGCATGAGCCCATCATCAGCATGGAGACGTTCGAAGCTGTGCAGGAAGAGATTCGCCGCAGAGGGGAAAAATACCGGCCCGACATGCGGGAACGAAAGTCTTATCCGCTCTCCGGTCTGATTGTATGCGGCTGCTGCGGAGACCGGTACAGAAGGAAAACAACTAAAACCGGCCCGATCTGGATCTGCAAGACCTATAACACGCTGGGAAAAAGCAAGTGCCCGTCCAAGGCGATCCCGGAGCCCGTTCTTGAAGAGCTTGTTTCAGGCGTTGCTCTTGATGATTTAACGGCGCTGAGAGCGGAGCCGGGCAATAGGCTGGTGTTCTGCCATAAGGATGGCACAGAAAGCGTTAAACAGTGGAAAGACCGGTCCAGGGCCGAATCCTGGACGCCCGAGATGAAGGCAGCCGCAAGCATGAGAACAAAGCAAATACGGGAGGCAAAACGCAATGGAAACAGCTAGAACGATTACAGTGATCCCGGCGAAAATCAATCCGGTGACGGGCAGGGTCGAAAGCAAGGTAAAGAGACGCCGGGTAGCCGGGTATGCCCGCGTTTCCACGGACAAGGACGAGCAGTTTACCAGCTTCAAGGCACAGACCGATTATTATACGCAGTTCATCCAAAGCAATCCGGCCTGGGAATTCGTGAAGGTCTACACCGACGAGGGAATCACCGGCACCAGCACCCGGCACCGTGAAGGTTTCAATCAGATGGTGGAAGACGCGCTCGCCGGCAAGATCGATCTCATCGTCACGAAGAGCGTGAGCCGATTTGCCCGCAACACCGTGGACAGCCTTACCACAGTCCGCAAACTGAAGGATCACGGCGTCGAGATCTATTTTGAGAAGGAGAATATCTACACCTTCGACGGAAAGGGTGAGCTTCTGATCACCCTGATGTCCAGCCTGGCCCAGGAAGAATCCCGCTCCATCTCGGAGAACGTCACCTGGGGTCAGCGCAAGCGTATGGCGGACGGCAAGGTCACAATCCCGTACAAGCACTTCCTCGGATACGAGCGCGGCGAGAACAAGGATGCCCCGCCGGTTGTGAATCCGGAGCAGGCTGAGATTGTGAAGCGGATCTACAGGGATTACAAGAGTGGGAAATCATCCTGGACGATTGCAAATGAGCTGACCGCTGACGGGATCCCGACTCCGGCCGGCAAGACGACCTGGCAGCGCTCCACTATTGAGAGCATCCTCACGAACGAGAAGTATAGGGGGTCCGCATTATTACAAAAGAAAATTACCACAGATTTCCTATCTAAGCGCCAAAAACCGAATGAAGGAGAGGCCCCGCAGTACTATATCGAGCAGAGCCATGAGGCGATCATCCCTCCGGAGGAGTGGGAGATCGTTCAGCTGGAGGTTACCCGCCGCAAGGCATTAGGCCACAAGTACAGCGGGAACAGCATCTTCTCCGCCAGGCTTGTCTGTGCAGACTGCGGCGAGTTCTTCGGCTCCAAAGTGTGGAACTCGACCGACAAATACCGCCGGACGATCTGGCAGTGCAACGGCAAATATAAAGGCGAGCACCGCTGCACCACGCCCCATCTGGAAGAGCAGGATATCCGGGACGCCTTTGTCGCGGCGTTCAACTCTCTCATCCGGCGCAAGGACGAGTTGATCCGGAACAGCCGGTTCGTCATGGACCGATATACGGACTGCACAGACCTTGACTCTCAGCTCAGCCGGCTGGAAGACGAGCTCGCCGTGGTCACCGGGCTGATACAGAAATGGGTCGCGGAGAACGCTAAAACGGCGCAGGATACGGATGCTTTCACGGCCAAGTGCCGCGAGTTCGATGACCGCTACCGGGAGCTGCAGTCCAAGGTCGAGGCGATTGAGGAAGAAAAGCGTAGCCGACAGGGTCGGGTCAAGCGGTTTGAGCTCTTTCTGCAGGCTTTGAAGAAGCAGCATGGGGAGCTAACGGAGTTCGATGAAAGTACCTGGCTGGCCGTCATCGACACTGTACTCGTGAAGCCTGACGGCAAACTGGTATTCCGGTTTGCGAACGGGATGGAAGTCGAGCAGTAGATGACATTCAAATTCCAGGGTGGTAAAACGTTCACTTCTTATTGACAATTCTCTAATCACGTTGTATAATCGGTTTATACCGAAAACAAAAGGAGGAAAGCGTCCATGCCAAGACCGCCACGGTGCCGTCGGATTTGTGGCGCGCCGCAAGTCGATACATTCTGTCCCGACGGATGTGGGGATAGAGAGCCGATCCTGCTGACGCTGGACGAGTACGAGGTCATTCGGCTGGTTGACCTGGAGCAGCAAACCCACGAGCAGTGTGCCGCGCAAATGGACATTTCCCGCTCTACCGTGCAGGAGATTTACGGAAGCGCACGGCGCAAGATCGCAGCTTGTCTTGTCCACGGGAAACCGCTGCACATCACCGGGGGAAACTACCGCATCTGCGGAGGACAGGAGGCAGCCCACTGCGGCCGCTGCTGCCGGACGCAGAGAGCCAACACAGAAAATCCAATAAAAACTGCAAAGGAGAATCCATTATGAAAATTGCAGTTACCTATGAAAACGGTCAAATCTTTCAGCATTTCGGCCATACCGAACAGTTCAAGCTTTATGAAGCTGCGGACGGCAAAATCACTCATGCGGAAGTTGTTGATACCAACGGCAGCGGTCACGGCGCACTGGCAGGCTTCCTGATGCAGAACGGCGTGGACACTTTGATTTGCGGAGGCATCGGCGGCGGTGCGCAGGCAGCTCTGGCCGAAGCGGGCATCAAGCTCTACGGCGGTGTCAGCGGGGACGCTGACGCAGCGGTGAGCGCATTGCTCAACGGAAATCTGGGCTATGATCCCAATGTTCACTGTGACCACCATGATCACGAGCACGGCGAGGCTGGTCACACCTGCGGTGACCACGGCTGCGGCAATCATAGCTGCCACTGATATGGAGCGCACACTGACACAACTTCCGTTCTGGTCATCCTTGACCGAACAGGAGCAAGAAACTCTGAACCGAAGTGCCTTTGTCCGTCATTATGAAAAGGGCGCGTTCATACACAGCAGCGACAACGAATGTCTTGGAATGCTGTTCGTCCTTTCCGGTGAAATTCGCACCTATCTTCTCTCCGAGGAGGGGCGGGAGGTAACGCTGTTCCGGCTATATCCGGGCGAATTATGCGTGCTTTCTGCCTCCTGTGTGATCAGTCAGATCACCTTTGATACGCAAATGACCGCAGGATCGGATACGGACGTTCTGATTATCCCTGCAAATGTCATCGCTGCACTCAAGGAGAAAAATCTATATGTCCGCTGCTTCCTTTATGAGTTGGCAACGAAACGGTTTTCTGATGTGATGTGGGCGATGCAGCAGATCATGTTCAAGGGGCTGGATCGGCGGCTGGCAGAATTTCTCCTTGCCGAAGCGGAGCGTACCGGCTCCGACACCATACGCATGACCCATGAGCAGATCGCCCAGCACATCAGCTCGGCGCGGGAGGCAGTGGCGCGGATGCTCAAAGGCTTCTCGGAGGACGGGCTGGTGGAACTAAGGCGAGGCGCGATTACGCTGCGCAATAAGAACAGACTAAATCGCTTGAAATAATGTGACTTTGTTACAGAACGGAATCATAATTCTGATATAATGAAAGCAGAAAAGCTGAAAGGAGCATCGACCATGAAAGAAACGAAATACGCAGGTACTCAAACAGAAAAAAACCTGATGGCCGCCTTTGCCGGCGAGTCCGAGGCACGCAACAAGTACACCTATTTTGCCTCCAAGGCCAAGAAGGAAGGCTACGAGCAGATCGCGGCGTTGTTCCTCAAAACCGCTGATAACGAGAAGGAACACGCCAAGCTGTGGTTCAAAGAGCTGAACGGCATTGGCGACACCGCCGAAAACCTTCTCTCCGCCGCTGAGGGCGAGAACTACGAGTGGACGGATATGTACGACGGCTTTGCAAAAACCGCCGATGAGGAGGGCTTCCACGAGCTGGCACAGCGTTTCCGTCTGGTCGCTGCCATCGAAAAGCACCATGAGGAGCGTTACCGCGCCCTGCTGCGCAATGTAGAGACGGCGCAGGTCTTCGCCAAAAGCGAGGTCAAGGTGTGGGAGTGCCGCAACTGCGGTCACATCGTCGTGGGTGAGAAAGCCCCGGAGGTTTGCCCCGCCTGCAACCATCCCCAGAGCTACTTTGAAATTCACGCGGAGAATTATTAAAGAAAGAAAAGGAGAATCATCATGGAGCAGAAGTTTTATATTTGCAAGCATTGCGGCAACATCATTGCCAAGGTCAAGGACACGGGCGTTCCCGTCATCTGCTGCGGTGAGCCGATGAGCGAGATCGTTCCCGGCACGACCGACGCGGCGGTTGAAAAGCACGTCCCCGTCTGGACGGTGGAAAACGGCATCGTCCATGTTAAGGTCGGCTCTGTGGAGCATCCCATGCTGCCGGAGCACTACATCGAGTGGGTCTCTCTCCACACCAAGCAGGGCAATCAGCGCAAGGAACTGCATCCCGGCGAAAAGCCTGAAGTCTGTTTTGCGCTCTGCGAGGGCGATGAAGTCGAAACGGTCTACGCCTACTGCAACCTCCACAGTCTGTGGAAAGCGTGATCGTTTCTGATAAAAATAGTGACAAGTTAACCGAATCTTATTAAAAATAGACATATCATGATACAAAACAAGAAAGGAGAATTTCATTATGAAATATGTATGCGATGTGTGTGGTTGGGAATACGACGAAGAAAAGGGCTATCCGGAAGGCGGCATTGCACCGGGTACAAAATGGGAAGATATTCCTGATGATTTTGAATGCCCCTTATGTTCAGCTGGCAAAGACCAGTTTTCTGTGGCTGAGTAAGGAAGCACAACAAAACCTATAAACAAAGAGCCGTGAAGCAGTATGTAAGATCCCGCTTCACGGCTCTTTCTCGCTTATATAAAAATTTGCCGTAACGTAACCTCGTCACAGAAAAATGATTTGTCCTGCGGTATGATAAAGCCACAATCAAGAAAGAGGTGGCGAACATGAAAATCAAGCTCAATCCCGATCAGGAGATTGTCAATACCATCCGGGAAGGACTCAAGCGCACCGGCGGATACTGCCCCTGCCGCAGGGAGCGCACAGAGGAAAACAGATGTATGTGTCAGGAATTTAAGGATCAGATCGCCGACCCCAATTTTGAGGGCTACTGCCACTGTATGCTCTATTACAAATCCTTGCAGGATTAAGGGAGGAACGCTATGCTGTCAAAGAAACTGGCCGCCATAGATAAGACGCGGTGCGTTGCCTGCGGCGTGTGTGAAAATACCTGTCCATTAGGGGCCGTCAAGGTGCGCCACGGCTGCTATGCCGCCGTGGAGGCGAAACACTGCGTAGGCTGCGGCAAGTGCGCAAAGCTCTGTCCCGTCGGCTGCATTGAGGTGAAAGTGAGGGCTGACGCATGAAAGCAAAGCATTGGTACGATTACCTGTGGGTATATGCCATCATTTATTTTGCACTGGGCTTTTTCAATATCCTGTTCGCGTGGCTGGGCATGATCGATTTTCTTCTGCCGCTGTTCTTAGCCATCTTTGGCGGGAACAAATTCTTTTGCAACCACCTCTGCGGACGGGGACAGCTGTTCAGCAAGCTGGGGACTGACCTTAATGCTCCCGCTGTAAGCCCACGCCCCGCTGGATGTCCTCCAAGTGGTTCCGTTATGGCTTTTTGCTCTTTTTCCTGACGATGTTCGGCAACATGGTGTTCCAGACCTATCTGGTCGCTGCTGGTGCTGCGTCCCTGCGGGAGGCCATTAAGCTGTTCTGGACATTCCGTGTGCCTTGGGGCTGGACTTATACAGCCGGTACAGTCGCTGATTGGGTGGCGCAGTTCAGCTTCGGCTTTTATAGCCTCATGCTGACCTCTCTGCTTCTGGGTCTGATCGTTATGGTGCTCTACAAGCCCCGCACATGGTGTGCGTTTTGTCCGATGGGAACCATGACGCAGGGTATTTGCAAGCTGAAAAACAAAGAATAAACAAAGATAACAGAAAGGAGCCTTACTCATGGCTGAACTGAAAATTACTGCTGCGAATTTTGAAAACGAGGTACTGCGTTCCGACAAACCCGTTTTGCTGGATTTCTATGCGGACTGGTGCGGACCGTGCAAAATGCTCTCTCCCATACTGCATGAGCTTGCCGAAGAAAAAAGCGGTGCGCTCAAGGTGGGCAAGGTCAATGTGGACGAGCAGATGGAGCTGGCAATGCGTTTTCAGGTGTCCAGTATCCCGATGCTGGTCGTATTCAAGGATGGAAAGGCCGTTGCCAAATCGGTCGGCTATCGGCCGAAATCGGAAATTGCCGCAATGGTGGAGGGCGCAAGATGAAAGTTGTGATTGTAGGCGGTGTGGCGGGCGGTGCTTCTGCCGCTGCCCGCATCCGCCGTTTGAATGAACACGCGCAGATCATCATGATCGAGCGCAGCGGCTATGTGTCCTATGCCAACTGCGGCCTGCCGTATTATGTGGGTGGTGTGATCAAGGAGCAAGAAGAACTGACACTGCAAACTCCGGAGAGCTTCTGGGATCGCTTTCGCATTGATGTGCGGGTACGGCAGGAAGTAACTGCGATCAATCCCGCAGAAAAAACCGTCACCGTCCGCACCCTGGACAGCGGGAAGATCTATACGGAAACCTATGACAAACTACTCCTCGCACCTGGGGCAAAGCCGACGGTTCCTGCGCTTTCCGGCGTGGACAGCGAGCGGGTCTTTACCCTGCGCACCGTGGAGGACACCCTCCGCATTAGGCACTTTGTAGAGGATCAGAAGCCGAAAACCGCTGTTTTGGCTGGCGGCGGCTTTATCGGTCTGGAAATGGCGGAAAACCTTGTGGAGATGGGCGTTTCGGTTACCATCGTTCAGCGTCCGAAGCAGCTATTAGCACCGTTGGATGCGGACATGGCGAGCTTTGTCCATGCGGAAATGCGCAGACACGGCGTGGCTCTGCGGTTGGGTGAAACCGTCACCGGATTCCAGCAGGACGGAGATTCCGTGCTGACTCTATTGAACGGAAGCGATCCGCTACATTCGGATATGGTGCTGCTGGCCATCGGCGTCACGCCGGACACCCATCTGGCCAAAGAGGCCGGGCTGGAACTGGGCATCCGGGGCAGCATCGCTGTCAACGAGCGGATGGAAACCTCCGTGCCGGACATCTATGCTGTGGGCGATGCCGTGGAGGTCACCCATTTCGTGACCGGGCAGAAAGCGTTGATCTCGCTGGCGGGGCCTGCCAACAAGCAGGGACGCATTGCCGCCGACAACATCTGCGGCGGAAACAGCCACTTTCACGGCTCTCAGGGCTCGTCTGTTCTGAAGCTGTTTGGCTTGACAGCGGCCTCTACGGGGATCAATGAGAAGGCAGCGCAGACAGCAGGGATCGCTTACGACAAAGTCGTATTGTTCCCGGCATCCCACGCTACCTATTATCCCGGCGCACGGTCTATGGCAATGAAGGTACTGTATGAAAAAGAAAGCCTGCGGCTGCTCGGTGCGCAGATCGTTGGCGGCGACGGTGTGGACAAGCGCATTGATGTACTGGCAACGGCCATTCGCGCCGGTATGACGGCGCTGGAGCTGACAGAGCTGGGCCTCGCCTACGCGCCGCCCTATTCCTCTGCCAAGGATCCGGTCAATATGGCCGGTTTTATGATCGAGGATCTGGAGAGCGGGAAGGTACGGCAGTTCCATTGGAATGAGGTTGAGGACTTGCCTTGCGATGGCAATGCGACACTGCTGGATGTCCGTACTGAAGGCGAATATCGGCGTGGGCACTTGAATGGATTCCGCAATATTCCACTGGACGATCTGCGGGAGCATTTGGACGAGTTAGACCGGGGTAAGCCTGTCTATGTGAATTGCCAGACAGGGCTTCGCAGTTATCTGGCCTGCCGGCTTTTGACGCAGTACGGTTTCTCTTGTTCCCATCTCTCCGGCGGATACAGTTTTTATCAGGTCGTAACACAAGAGCAGCAGACAGCGCGGAGCGCCTATCCCTGCGGAATGGAGAAGCTATGAGTGAAAATCTATTTGGTTTGACGGTTGCGACATAATAGTGCGGGAACCGATTTCGAACAAAAATATCAAAATCGGTTCCCGCACTGTTCATTTTTCCCTTATATTCCGGGCTTGTTCGACTTGCCCGTTTTACGGTGCAAAAGCAAAACTGTTAAAAACTGAAGAAGAAAAAATATGACCGGTCACCTTATATCGACCGGTCATTATCATTTTTTGCCGCCATATTTGGCCTCAAACTGCGCTGGAGAAAGATATCCAAGAAACGAGTGTATCAATGTTTTCTTCACTCTTTTCGGCTGAATTCTATCCCTGCTCCATGGTATAATACTGCCGTCCGGAATCTTTTTCTCGGCTTGAACCAGAATATCCTTTGATTGGACAATATCGAGACGTAAAATGCCCTCCAAAAAGGAGACAGAAGCAAATGAAAGTCTATCTGAATGACCCGATCGCACCATCGGCTGTCGAACGGCTGAAGCGATACGTGGAGCTTGTGGACAACTTTGACCATCCGGAGGAACTGGATGCCATCATCGTCCGCCAGCAGTACTGTCATGGTGATGTGATCAGAAAAGCAACACGCTGCAAGCTCATTCAGCAGCACGGTGTGGGTCTTGACCGGATCGACGTGGAGGCGGCGAAAGAGGCGGGGATCTCCGTGAAAAACACGCCGGGCAGCAACGCCCGTTCCGTGGCGGAATTTGCCGTTGCCATGATGCTGGATCTGTCCCGCAAGGTCAATTACATCGATAAGAAAACCCATGCTGGTCAGCTGCCCAGATTCGGGATGCCCGAGACAGTCGGCATCGAGATGAGCGGGAAAAAGCTCGGGCTGATTGGAAGCGGGCATATTGCGCACGAGGTCGCACAGATCGCAAGAGACGGCTTTCGCATGGAAGTGTTCTGCTATAATCCGCACCGTACACCCGAGGAGATAAGCGTGCTTGGGTTTCAGCCCGTCACAGACCTAAAAGAGCTGTTCCAATCCTGTGACTACGTGAGTCTGCACTGCCTTCTGACGGATGATACATGGCATATGATCGATGCGGAAGTCCTTCAGCATGCCAATACCAGGCTGATCCTAGTCAACACAGCACGTGGGGGTCTGGTCGACGAGAGCGCGCTGTATGAGGCGCTGACGGAGGGGCGGATTTCCGCGGCAGGACTGGACGTCTTCGAGGAACAGCCGCCGTCCGTGGATAACCCACTGTTCGGATTGGATAACTTCCTCGCGGGCATGCACGTTGCGGGAAGCACGTACGAAGCGATGGAACGCACGGGACATGCAGTGGTCGATTCCGTTTTTGCTGCGCTTGGAATTAAGGAGTAGCTGAAGAAAGGAAGATTTTTCATGGCTGATCTCTTTGATTATTTGGACTGGCGCGGAGATCTGAGTTTTATGAACAGCCCTGCCAATGAAGCGGATTACTACCTCATCTCCAAAATCGGGTGTCCGGATCTGACAGGCATAGTTCCTGAGGATGAACAGGAAGCAGATCTGGTTGAGGTCGTTGAAGCTTATCGTGCACATGTCGGAAACGACAGTGTCTCTCTTGGAATCGCGACATCTCCGTTAGTTCTCGATAGTTTTTATCGGCTGCCATCAGTTCCTCGCTTTCGTTCTCTGATGCTTTCTGGCTACAGAAGGGTTGATAATATTGACAATGCGGAACAGTTTTCGGCACTGACGGTCCAGATTCCTGACGGCACTCGATTTATTACATTCCGTGGTACTGATGACAATATCTTTGCCTGGAAAGAAAACTTCCGCATGTCCATCATCGATACGATCCCAGCGCAGGAAGACGCCCTGCGTTATCTTCGCTGGGCAATGGATGCTTATGATGGCAGCTTTATCGTGTGTGGGCACTCCAAAGGTGGGAATCTTGCCGTTTATGCTTCTTCGATGCTCCCGCAGGATCTCCAGGATCGGATCATCAGCGTTTACAGTTTTGACGGACCCGGTTTTCGGGAAGACTTTTTAAATCAGGAAGGATATCGCAGGCTTTTACCGAAACTTCATTCTCTGATCCCGCAGAACTCTATTGTCGGTTTGTTGCTCTCAACGGGCAAAGATCCTGAAATAGTCACAAGTACTTGCTTTGGCGCCAGAGCACATGATGGCTTTACATGGGAAGTACTCGGCACTGGCTTTGTGCGCTCGGAAGAACTGAGTTCAAGCAGTGCAATGTTTAAAAAAGCCATGAACGAGACGCTTGCAGGAATGAGTCTGGAGGAGCGGGAGACCTTCATCGAGGACTTCTTTCAGATCATGACATCTACCGGAGCTTTTACTCTTACAGATTTGACAGAGATCAAACTTCGCCACGCTTTGGAGATCGCTCAATCTCTAAGACAGGACAAAGAAGTGCAAAAGTTCGCGCTCACTTTGATCTCTAACTATTTTGCCGATTTTCGCAGCAAAAGAAAACGATGATGAATTCATGCATATGCATTACATTGATGTCCATACAAAGGAGTTCAGATAATGACGGCAGAAAG
>JAEEGF011902807.1_pt1 | contig 36276 bp, 33 predicted proteins | sample 9134171 | NCBI WGS metagenome assembly JAEEGF01 (sample SAMN16246542, study PRJNA631951) | gut metagenome | biome: gut microbiome; feature: rumen; material: AP-attached | host: Bos | place: Iran: Karaj | collected 2018-10 | reverse complement strand
AATAAGAGTACAGTGGACTACCATCAAAATTGTGTAAAAAAAATAAAAAAATTATTTTTTTAGTTGTATAATTAAAAAATTAGTTATATCTTTGCCGCGTCATTATGATTATCATGAAACCTTTTCTTTAAACTTGTAACACTTAACCATATGAAAGAGTTGACCAAAGCAGAAGAACAAGTCATGCAGGTATTATGGAGAATCGGTCAGGGGTTCGCCGCTGACCTCATCGCCAACTTTCCTGAGCCGAAACCCGCATACAACACCGTGTTAACTGTAGTGCGAATCCTCGAAAAGAAAGGATTTGTGTCGCATGAGACCTTCGGAAAGGCAAACCGCTACTATCCGCTAGTCAGCAAAGAGCAGTACTCGGAAGAGTTTATGCAGCATTTCGTGCGCAACTATTTCGACAACTCCTTCAAGTCCATGGTCTCCTTTTTCGCAAACAACAAGGACCTCTCAATGGAGGATTTGGACGAAATCCGCCGTATGATTGACGCTGTGCCAAATAACAGTACCAACAATAAAATCAAATGATTATGAAAATGATCCTTTTTTCCGCTGTGGCCATCGCCCTGTTTTTCGGGCTTTATGCCGTGACCTTGCGCCGAAGCAATCTGTTTCGTTTGCGCCGTTTCTATCTTATTGGAACGCTGGCTGTTTCGATGATTATTCCCTTCATTTCCATTGAAATAAAGGCTCCTCAGACCACCCGTGTGAGCCTCTATGTACCACATATCCGACAGTCCTACGAAACCGTCGTGCCGCAAATCGCAATCCAAGAAACTTCACTTGAACCGGCACAAACCGTCGCAGCAATCACCACCATTGCTCCAAAGTCCTCGCGGACTTGGAAAGATATTGTGCCGATCGTCTATATCATCGGCTGTGCGACTGCGTTTATCATTTTGGTTATCAAGTTGGTAAAAACGGCATCCTACTACCGTCGCAGCATCTTTTCAGAGGAATTGTCCACTCGAGAAATGCGTGTTCGAGTGCTGACCGAGCCCGACGGAAACCTACCGTTCTCGTTCTCGCGCACCATCTTCATGAACCCGAATGTTTTTACGGACAGTGAATTACAGCAAGTGCTGGCTCACGAGTGGGCACACATCCGTCAGCGCCATACTTTCGACCTGCTTTTCCTTGAAGTAATGAAAGTGCTGCAATGGTTCAACCCTATCATCCACCTCTGTATGAGAGAGTTAAAAACCGTCCACGAATATCTCGCCGACGAGCAAGTACTGACGCAGGGTGCCCAAAAGCGCGACTATCTGGAGTTGCTGTACAAGCAGTTGTGCGTGGGCATGTTCGTTCCCGTGGGCAACAGTTTCCGTCATCTGCTGACCAAGAAGCGGATTCAGATGATGAACCAGCCGGTAAAACGCAGACTGTCAGCGTGGTGGCTGCTCGCGCTCATTCCCGTGACGGCAGGGCTACTCTTGGTGAATTGTCACCCGAAGGAGGAAATAGCCGATGAATTGGTGGAGGAAGTGACCATTGATGAGCCGGTCTGCGAGAATCCGGATGTGATGCCAGAGTTTCCAGGCGGCATAGAGCAGTATTTGGACAACCTTTTTGACAGTATAGAGTATCCTGAACTGGCCAAAAAGTACAAGTTTTCAGGACAATATATGGTCCGTTTCATTGTGGAGAAAGACGGGCGTATTCTCATCACGGAGTTGGATACGGCTCATGTCAAATGGCAGCCTGTAATCGGCGAGAAGGGTGAAATGGGAATGATTCGGGTAAATCACTGCAATGATAATAGTTATGAGCTCGGGCATGTTCTATTTGAGGGCAAAGGACCGGTGAACCAAGACGAAATGAAAGAAACTATGCGTCAGATGGATGAGGCGAATCAGGCAGAAATCAATCGCGCTTTCCGTGCCGCGCCCGCTTGCAAGCCCGCCCTTAAGGACGGCCAACCCGTACGCTGTGAGCTGAGTCTTCCGTTCTTCTTTGTTTATGAGTTAATCCCCCCTCTCGGAGAAAGCAGTGCCCCCGAAGATAAAATTCCCCACATCGCGCACTACAGCATTGACACTATACCCTACGGAACAGTGGTGACGGATTTCACTGCCAACAGGATAACGGTTAGTGGCAAGAAGTGAGTGTTTTTTGTGTAAGGATTTCAGAAAAAGATTCTTTAATAATTTGATTATTGATTCAATTTTGTATTTTTGCGGTGTGAGAGTATCAAGTTTCGCATGTTCAGAAAAACAGATATGAAAAGAACAACATTCATTTGTATGGTGATACTCGGCATCGTCGCCTTGAGTGCCTGCAAACCCGGAAACGTGAAACCCGACTCCGAGAAACTGATTGTCGGCAAATGGGAGGTGAAGACCTGCTATCACTGGTATCACGATCTCACCGACGAAAATTTGTCCTCTGAAGAATCGTTCACCCTGCCCGACGCCAATTATATCGGCTATGACTCAATCGAGTTCAATGTTGACGGAACCTCGCGGTGGCACAGAAGCGACCTTTATGTCCAACAAGGAATGTATGACGAACCGTACATAACATTCAACTGGCGGATTATTGATGACACGTTGATTGTTGGTTCTCAGTTGAAATATGCGATAAGAGAACTCGACAAAGACGATCTTGTCATCGAGGAATATGCCAACAACGGAGGCGAACAGTATGGCCATCACCACTGGGAGCAAATACACCGCTACACCCTCAAACGCGCCCAATAGCAAGCCTGCAGATATCTATTTCCCTATCAAGTCGAACGACGCATCCCAATCTTTCCACACTGGTTCCACCCCCATTTTCCTCAGGGCGGCTTCCACATCTGCGGCGGCACGCTCGTCGGTGACGTGGAACTGCTCCAACTGCTGGGGATAGCTGTAATAGCCACCGGGGTCGGTCTTGCTTCCGGCACTCATCGTGGTAACCCCGAGACCCGCCATATTGTCGCGGATATAGGCTGGCTCACGGGTAGAGAAGGAGATGTCCACGTCGTGGTCGAAGATGCGCATCGCGAAGGTCAGTTGCGCCAGCTCTTTGTCGGTCATCACCACGTTGGGTTGGAAACCGCCGTTCTCGGAGGGGCACATCCTCGGGAAGTTGACGCTGTATTTGGTGCGCCAGTAATGCTTTTGGAGATAGCGAAGATGATAGGCCAGCATCGTGAGGTCGGTGCGCCACTCCTTTTCGAGGCCGATGAGCACGCCCATCCCGATGGAATGGACACCCGCCTGCCCCATCCGGTCGAAGCCGTTCACGCGCCACTCGAAGTCTGCCTTCATTCCGCGCGGATGGTAGATGTTGTAATTCGCCTTGTGGTAAGTCTCCTGGAAACAGATCACGCCGTTCAGCCCGTGCTCGGTCAGCGCCTTGTACTCTTCAGCCTTGAGCGGCATCACCTCAATCTTGAGGTTGCTGAAATAGGGCTTTGCCAAGTCAAGGGCCTTGGCGATGTAGTCCACGCCGGCCTTGGCGGGGTTCTCGCCCGTCACCAGCAGCAGGTTCTCAAACGGCCCCAGCTTCTTGATGGCCTTGTACTCGTTCTCCATCTCCTCAAACGTGAGGATGGTACGCTTCATCGGGTTGCTGACGTGGAAGCCGCAATAGACGCAGGAGTTGGTGCAGGAGTTGGTGAGGTAGAGCGGTATGAACAAGGAGATGGTTTTGCCAAAACGCTCCTCGGTATATTTCTTGCTCAGGCGGGCCATCGGCTCCAGGAAAGGCGCGGCCGCCGGGGAAATGAGGGCCATAAAGTCATCCACATCGCAGTGCTCCTTGCCCAACGCACGCATCACATCGTACTCCGTCTTGGCGAGGATGGCTTCCGAGGTCTGTTCCCAAGATATTTGTTCTAATTCTTCGGAAAACATAGGGGTTATTTTTTGGATTTCACGTTTTTCAAGTCACGGCTGAGTTTCATCGCGCAGAAGTTGGGCCCGCACATCGTGCAATATTCGCCGTCGGTGTGGCGTCCCTGCTGGAAATACTCGAGGGCGCGGTCAGGGTCGAGGCCGAGGTGGAACTGGTCGCGCCAGCGGAACTCGTAACGGGCCTTGCTGAGGGCGTTGTCGCGGATCTGGGCGCCGGGGTGACCCTTGGCCAAATCGGCGGCGTGGGCGGCAATCTTGTAGGTGATGACGCCAGTGCGCACATCCTCCTTGTTGGGCAAACCGAGGTGCTCCTTGGGCGTCACATAGCAGAGCATCGCCGTGCCGAGCCATCCGATCTGCGTGGCCCCGATGGCGCTGGTGATGTGGTCGTAACCCGGCGCAATGTCGGTGACCAACGGTCCGAGCGTGTAAAACGGAGCGTTGTGGCAGGCCTGGATCTGGCGCTCCATATTCTCCTTGATCTTGTGCAAGGGCACGTGTCCGGGACCCTCGATGAAAGCCTGCACGTTCTTGTTCCAAGCGCGGGTGACGAGTTCCCCAAGCGTATCCAGTTCGGCGAACTGGGCCTCGTCGTTGGCGTCGGCAATGCAGCCGGGGCGCAGACCGTCGCCGAGGGAGATGGCCACGTCATATTGGGCGAGAATGTCGCAGATGTCGTCGAAATGCTCGTAGATAAAACTCTCCTGGTCGTGGAGAAGGCACCATTTGCTGACGATGCTGCCGCCACGGCTCACGATACCACAGAGACGCTTGTCTGCCAAATGCACATTCTTGAGGCGCACGCCGGCGTGGATGGTGAAGTAGTCCACACCCTGCTCGCACTGTTCGATGAGGGTGTCCTTGAATATTTCCCACGTAAGGTCGCCCACCTCGCCGTTCACCTTCTCGAGGGCTTGGTAGATAGGCACGGTGCCGACGGGCACGGGGCAGTTGCGGATGATCCACTCACGGGTCTCGTGGATGTTGGCGCCCGTGGAGAGGTCCATCAGAGTGTCGCCGCCCCATTTGCAGCTCCACACGGCCTTGTCAACCTCCTCCTCAATGGTGGAGGTGGTGGCGGAGTTGCCGATGTTGGTGTTGATTTTCACGAGGAAGTTGCGCCCGATGATCATCGGTTCGCTCTCCGGGTGGTTGATGTTGGCGGGCAGCACGGCGCGTCCGGCGGCAATCTCGTCGCGCACAAATTCAGGCGTGATGTGCGTGTCGATGCCCAGTTCTGCGCAATTCATATTCTCGCGGATGGCGACGTACTCCATCTCCGGAGTGACGATGCCAGCCTTGGCGTAGGCCATCTGGGTAATCTGCTTGCCGGCCTTGGCACGATACGGCAGGGCGATATGCTCGAAACGCAGGTGGTCGAGACTATGGTCGTCGCGACGCATCCGACCATATTCGCTGCTGATTTCGGGCAGCTGCTCCACATTGCCACGCTCCAGTATCCAGGGCTCGCGCATACGGGCCAGTCCCTTCTTGAGGTCAATGGTGATGTTGGGGTCGCTAAACGGGCCGCTAGTGTCGTATATCAGGACCGGATCGTTGGGGGTGGTCACCTTCTCCCCGTCCACGATGTTGACCGTCGGGGTGAGGTTCACCTTCTGCATTCCCACCTTGATGAACGGGAACTGTTTGCCTTGTATGTAATGCTTTTCACGCTTTGCGTAATAAGTGTCCTTTTCTTCCATTATGTTTTGGTTTTGATGTTTTTCAAAATAATCTTAATTGAGGAATGAGGTCAAGGGCGAGCTGGCTTCGGCCTCGAAGTTGTTGCTCACGGCACCTAATCCGGCCTCGTATGCGCGGCGACCGGCGATGACAGCCTCCTTGAAGGCAACGGCCATCTCCACTGGGTTGCCAGCCACGGCAATGGCCGTGTTCACCAAGCAGGCGTCAGCGCCCATCTCCATCGCCTCGGCGGCGTGGCTCGGTGCCCCGATGCCGGCATCCACCACCACCGGGATGGTGGCCTGCTCGATGATGATGCGCAGGAAATCGCGGGTTTGCAAGCCCTTGTTGGTGCCGATTGGGGCGCCGAGCGGCATTACCGTGGCGGCACCCGCCTCCTCCAGATGCTTGCAGAGGGTGGGGTCGGCCTGACAGTAGGGCAGCACTACAAAGCCCATCTTCACCAACTGCTCGGTGGCCTTCAACGTCTCCACGGAGTCGGGCAGCAGATAGCGGGGGTCGGGGTGGATTTCCAGTTTGAGCCAGTTGGTGCCGAACGCCTCGCGCGCCATCTGGGCGGCAAAGACCGCCTCTTCGGCATCGCGCACGCCCGATGTGTTAGGCAACAATTGGATGTTGGGATGAACAATGTGCTTGAGCATATCATCCTCCTGATCGCCCAGTTCGATGCGTTTCATCGCCACCGTCACCATCTCGGTGCCGGAAGCCAGGATGGATTGTTCCATCACTTCGTTGGATTTGAATTTGCCCGTGCCCAGAAAAAGGCGGGATTCAAATTCGCGTCCTGCAATAATCAGTTTTTTCATATTCGTAGTTTTTTAATCTTTTTATTCAAAAAAACATAACATCTACCTCATCGCCGACACCACCTGCTCCATCATCGCCACAGGGTCGGGGGCGTGGAGAATCATACCGGACAGGGCAATGCCCGTGACGCCGGTGCCCAGTATTTCGGGAATGTCAGGCAATGTGATGCCGCCGATAGCCACGATAGGCAAATCAATGCCATTCTGCCGCATCTGGCGCACAATGTCCCAGTAGCCCTGCAGTCCAAGCACAGGGCTGAGGTTCTTTTTGGTTTCGGTGAAGCGGAAGGGACCGCAACCGATGTAGTCGGCGCCGGCTTGATGCAGGCGACGGATGTCGTCGAAGGTGTTGGCAGTGCCGCCGATAATGAAATCGGAACCCAAAATTTGTCGCGCCTCGTCCACGGGCATATCGTTTTTGCCAAGATGTACCCCGTCGGCACCGATTTTTTTCACCAACTCCACGTGGTCGTCAATGACAAAAATAGCACCATAACGGCGACAGAGCGTCTGTACGGGCAACGCCATCGCCTCCACCTCGTCCAGCGGGGCATCTTTCATCCGCAGCTGAATCCAGCGACAACCGCCCTCCAGCGCCATCCGGGTACCGTCAAGGTAGCCATAACGCTCCGTGAAGTGCGTGATAAACTGAAGTTTCACCTGATCATCCATATTAACCTCCGCAAACGGCCTTGATGACGACAATGTGAGTGCCCTCGGTCAGAAGAAAGGCATCCCAGTCAGTGCGGGGCACCAGTTTGTTGTCCGCGGCCACGGCAATGCCCTTGTCGGGAAGGGAGAGTTCTTGGGCCAACTGCTGGAGGGTTTGGGCCTCTGTGGAAATTTCCTTGTTGTTGAAAAACAGTTTCATCATCTTTGTTTTTTATTAATACAAAGAGTGCCAACAAGTTACTGAATATCAGCAGAAGATCCTACATCCCTACGGCAGTACTAACTGCATCAGGTTCAACGGGTCTAATCTCAGCCCCAGTGGGCACCCCTTTCAAATCGGCGGCAAAGATAAGATTTTTTTGTGTAATTTTGCGGCCTTAAAAAAAACAGAAAGTATGTACCTGAACGAAGAACTTTTCATTGACTTCTTGAGTGTCAAAGAGATTCTCTGGACAGGTATCAATTTTGCCAAAGCCCATTTCACGCAAAAGGGCTTCAATTTCACCCAAGAGATTCTGCAGCATTATTTTTTAGACTGGAACAGGCTGATTATCAACGACCAGAAAAAATACGACATCCGTATGAGTTTCCGCAAGCCGGTGATGTCGTACGACCTTTCGATGGTGACGAAAATCAACAAAGGGCTGAAGGCGGCCAATCTGGTGCGTTCGAACATCGGCATCCGCGACGTGTTGTCGGACGACCAGGTGCGCGAATACATCGCCACTTTGGAGCTGCCCAAGAGCCAACGGTATGCCCTGATGATTTTGGTGGAGTCATTCGACGAATCCACCAAGATGGCAGCCCTTTGGATGGTGGTGGTGCGGACGGAGGACAGCGAACCGGTGTTGTGCGAGAAGTTCCTCAAGTCGCCCAGCGGCATCGGCACCCGCAACTACTGGGCCCGTTCCTTTTACAACCTCCTGTTCGACATCAAGAGCCACTCCTTCCTACGGTGGGAGAATATGGTGTTAAAACCTGACAATGCTGCCGAGGAGGGGACAAATTCCTAGCATTAACCAAAAAACAACAATATGGGAGCATTTAAAGCTTACGATTTCCGAGGAACATTTGGAAAAGATTTCGATTTGGACACCGTGTACAAGTTCGGTTTTTTCCTGCCTTCCCTGTTAAAGACCGACAAAGTGCTAGTAGGGCGAGATATGCGTATTTCCACGCCACAGATGTTCGAGGCTCTTTCCAACGGCATCACTGATGCCGGGGCCGATGTCTATGATATGGGGCTCTCCACCACCCCAATGGTCTATTACTTCACTGCGGCGCACCATTTCGACGCCTCGGTGATGATCACTGCATCGCACAACCCCAAGGATCACAACGGGATGAAGGTCTCGGCGCACGACGCTCTGCCGGTCGGGTTCGACACCGGGCTCGGCGAGTTGGAGCGGCGCATCCGCGAAGAGCAGGTTACGCCTGCCCCACAGAAGGGCCGCGTCATCCGCCACGACGTGAAAGCCGAGTACCTCCAATTCCAATCCCGCTACCACAGCGACCTCTCCAACCTCAACATTGTGATGGACTGCAGCCACGGGATGGCCTCCATCCTCGTCAAGGACATTTTCGGTGAGGCGCCCACCTACCTGTTCGACACGCTCGACGGCACATTCCCGAACCACGAAGCCAACCCGCTGGAGCCCAAAAACGTGGTGGCCTTGCAGGAGAAAGTGCGCGAAACCGGCGCCGACATTGGCGTCATCTTCGACGGTGACGCCGACCGCGTGATGTTCGTGGACGAGCACGGCGACTTCATCGCCCCCGACCTGATGATTGCCCTGCTCGGGCACTATTTCATCGAGGAGAAGGGCTACCAGGGCAAGGTGCTGCAAGACATCCGCACCTCCAAGTCGGTGGCCGAGTACATCGAGAAAATGGGGCGCGAGGTGGAGATTTGGCGCGTGGGCCGGGCCTACGCCGCCCTCAAGCTGCGCGAAATCGACGGCGCCTTCGGCGGCGAGTTCGCCGGCCACTACTATTTCCGCGATTTCTTCTACTCCGACTCCGCGATGATTGCAGCCCAGGTGCTGCTCCACGTCTTCAGCCAGATGAAGGCCAAGGGACTTACCGTGTCGCAGGTCATCCGCAACGTGAAACAATACGCCAACTCCGGCGAAATCAACTTCACCATCCAGCGCAAGCAGGAGGCGATGGAGGCCGTCAAGGATCATTTCTTGCAGCAGGAGACACCTGTAAAACTGCTGGACTTCGACGGCTACCGTGTCGAGTTCCAGGATTGGTGGTTCAACATCCGCCCCTCTAATACCGAACCTTACCTGCGCTTGCTGTTAGAGGCCCGCACCCAAGAGATGCTGGACGAAAAATTAAACACCATCCGGGAGATTCTCAAACCATATCAGAACTAGTCTTTTTTCATTTTTCACACAGATATGCTGGACAAATTAGGCAAAGAGGTAATGATTTTCGACGGTGCCTTCGGCACTGAACTCGAAAAGCGGGGTATTATGAGCAAGATGCCCGAGATGCTGAACATCACCCATCCCGACCAGATTGCAGAAATCCACCGCAGCTACATCGAGGCGGGGTGCGACTTCATCACCACCAACACCTTCGGGGCGAACCGAATCAAGATGCCCAACGAGGACCGCAAGGCCGTCATTGAAGCGGCGATTGCGCTGGCCAGTCGCCACCGCACCTCGCAATACGTGATGATGGACATCGGACCGTTAGGCAAGATGCTCTACCCTATGGGTGAACTTTCCTTTGACGACGCCTACGAGGCTTTCAAGGAGATGGTGGTCATCGCCCGCGACCGGGTGGACGGCTTCATCCTGGAGACCTTCTCCGACCTCTACGAGCTGAAATGCGCCCTGCTGGCGGTGAAGGAGAACAGCGACAAGCCGGTGTTCACCACGATGACCTTCGACGGCACGGGACACACGCTCACGGGCACCTCCCCGCGCATCCTCGCCGAGCTGGCCTCCAATATGGGCGCTGACGCCATCGGCGTGAACTGCTCCCTCGGACCGCAGGACCTGCAACCTATCGTGAAAGAGTTGCTGCAATACTGCGACAAGCCCGTGCTGGTGCAGCCCAACCGCGGTATGCCGCATATCCTCGCCGGACGGGCCACCTACAGCCTCACACAGGAGGTGTTTGCCCATCATATGTCCGAGTTCCAGGAGTGGGGCGTGGCCGTGCTGGGCGGCTGTTGCGGCACCAATCCCGACTTCATCCGCGCCATTGCCGTCCACAAGGGCAAACCCGTGCCCACCCGCAACGTGGTGCGCCAGACCGTGATCACCTCCGCCACCCGCGCCGTCGTGCTCGACCGCGTGCAGATTTGCGGGGAACGCATCAACCCCACTGGCAAGAAAAAACTCAAGGAAGCCATCCTCAACGGTGACTTCGACTACATATTCAAAGAGGCCATCAAGCAGGAGGAGGCCGGCGCCAACCTTCTGGACGTCAACCTGGGCGTGCCCAAGACCGACGATGTCACCAATATGAAAAACGTGGTGATGCGCCTCAACGAAATCACCAACCTGCCGTTGCAGATCGACTCCTCCAATGTGAAGGCCATCGAGGCGGGCTGCCGCTACTACAACGGCGTGCCCCTCATCAACTCCGTAAACGGCAATGCCGACAATATGGCAGCGGTGCTCCCCATCGCCAAACGCTACGGGGCTGTAGTTTTAGGACTGACGATGGACGACAACGGCATCCCGCAGACCGCCGAGGAGCGTTTCGCCATTGCGGAGCGCATACTGGAGAATGCGGAGAAACACGGCATCGCCAAGCACCGCGTGATGATGGACACACTGACGCTCACCTGCAGTGCCCAGCAGCCGCTCATCAAGGAGACGCTGCGCGCCCTGCGGATGGTCACCGAGCGGCTCGGCTTGAAAACCGCCCTCGGCGTCTCCAACGTCAGCTTCGGGATGCCCAACCGCGAGCTCATCAACAGCACCTTCTTGGTGATGGCCCTCGAAAACGGGCTGACGATGCCCATCATCAACCCCTGCAACGCCACGATGACCAACGCCATCCTCGCCTTCAACGCCCTGCGGGGCAACAGCGACGACATCGACCGCTTCGTCCAGAACGCCGTCGCGCAGGAGAGTGCCCCGGTGGCCGCCGCACCCACCCAACTCACGCTGGGCGACGCCGTGCGCCGCGGCCTGAAAGAGGACAGTGTCGCCCTCACGAAAGAGGCACTGGAGACTCAAGACCCGATGACCATCATCAACGAGATCCTCATCCCCACCCTCAACGAGGTGGGCAGCGATTTCGAGAAGCAGAAAATCTTCCTGCCCCAGCTCATTTCCGCCTCCGAGGCGTGCAAAGAGGCCTTCGAGATTATCAAGACCCGTTTCTCGCAAGAGAGCACCCAGAAGGGCACCGTAGTGCTCGCCACCGTCAAGGGCGACGTGCACGACATCGGCAAGAACATCGTCAAGGTCATCTTCGAGTCGTACGGCTATCGCGTCATCGACTTGGGCAAGGACACGCCCAAGGAGGTTATCCGCGACGCCTACTTCGAATACCATCCCGATGTCATCGGACTGAGCGCCTTGATGACCACCACCGTGCTCTCGATGGAGGAGACTATCAACTACCTGAAATCCGAGAAGGTGGAATGCCCCATCTATGTGGGAGGCGCTGTGCTCAACCAGCAAATCGCCGATGAAATCCACGCCGACGGCTACACCAAGGTCGCCCTGGAGTTCGTAGAGGCCATTGAAAAGAAAAATTAGGATTATTTGTGCAGTTGGATCCGCATCACCGTCCCCTGGTTGATGACGGAGGATTTCACAAAGAGTTTGCCTTTATGGTACTCGTTGATGATGCGGCGTGCCAAAGTGAGGCCAAGACCCCATCCGCGGTTTTTGGAGGTGTATCCCGGCGAGAAGATGCGCTTCTGCAGTTTGGTGGGGATGCCCTTGCCCGTGTCGGCAATATCCACGAACACCCTGTTCTTCTCTTCCGTGATGTCAATGGTGATGGAACCCTTGCCGTCCATAGCATCCACGGCATTCTTGCAGATGTTCTCAATCACCCATTCAAACAAATAGCGGTTCAAAGGCAACACGATGGACTCGTTTTCGGGTTTATTGAAGGTGATGGACACCATTGAAGATATCCGGGATTGCAAATATTGCGAGAACTCGTCGATGACCACCACGAGGTCGGTGGGCTCCAGCACGGGAGCCGAACCAATCTTGGAAAAACGCTGCGCAATGGTCTCCAAACGGTGCACATCCTTGCTGATTTCCGTTGGCACCGACTGGTCGATGGGCATCTCCTTAAGCAACTCGGTCCAGGCCATCAATGACGAAATAGGCGTGCCCAGCTGGTGTGCGGTCTCCTTGCTCATACCCACCCACACGCGGTTCTGTTCGGAACGACGCGAGGTGCTGAAAAGCAGGTAGGCGATGATGACGAAAATGGCGATGAAGCCGAACTGGATGAACGGGAAATAGCGCAGACGCTTGAGCACCGATGACTCCTCGTAAAAGACGTAACAGCGGCCCTTGTCCACCAGATCAAGCTCTATGGGCGGTATCTGGTCCTTCATATCCTCCAGCCGTTTTTGAAGAGCCACAGGGTTTTGCAGCACCGCCGAGTCGATATTACCCGCATTGAGCACAGTGCTTTGGGTACTGTCGGTGATGATGACCGGCACGGTGGCCGAGTTGATTACCGTCTCCTGGAAAAAAGCGTTTATAAGCGTGTCAATCACGACGTGAAGGTCCACCACGGCGGGCATCTCCTGGTAATAGACCGTCACATAGTCGCGGCCATAATAGGCGAGACGCAGGCTGTCAAACTGGGAGCGGGCGTCGCCGAGTTCACGCACATTGCGCATCTGGAGGATGGAGTCGGGCAGGTTCACGGCCGCGTCGATGTTCCCCTTCCTGTCAGCAACAATGATGGGGATGGAGGTGTTGGATGTGATGATGTCCTGGTAAAAGGTAAGGTCCTCGTCAAGGGAGGCCTGTGTCACCTTCTTGATGGCGCCGGCCACGATACGGGCGTTGTTGCCCACATCCACCTTGATAGAGTTGAAGAAATGGTCGGTTTCGTTCACAAACTGCGCCTTGTAGGAGATGGCACCAGCCCATATCTCTATGCGCTTACGCTCCTCCTTCGCGATGTTGCCGATAAGGCGGTTGGAATAAAACAGGATAAGCACAAACACCACGGCCGCCGTGATGAACAACAGCCATTTCCAACGGGTGGTATGGAGTGTGCCTTTCATAACATATTATTCGGCAGCGGCGAGCAACTTGTCGATAATCTGCTCCACGGTGATGCCTTCAGCCTCTGCCTTGTAGTTCTTGATGATACGGTGTCTGAGGATATTGTAGGCCACGGCTTTCACATCCTCAATGTCGGGCGAATACTTGCCGCCGAGCACAGCGTGCGTTCTGGCGCCGATGATAAGGAACTGGGAGGCACGCGGGCCGGCGCCCCAGGAGAGGTAGTCGTTGGCCCATTGGTGGGCGAGCGGCGTGCCCGGACGAGTAAGCGTGGCCAACTTGACGGCATAGCGGTACACGTTTTCAGGGACAGGAATCTTCTGCAGCAACTTCTGGTAGAAGATGATATCCTCCACCGTCAGCACGCGGTCGGGCTCCTTCATCGCGCCGTGGATGGTGCTCTTCACAATCTGCTGTTCCTCCTCCATAGAGGGATAATCGAGCATAATGTTGAACATAAAACGGTCCTGCTGTGCCTCGGGCAGCGGGTAAGTACCCTCCTGCTCGATGGGGTTCTGCGTGGCCAGCACAAAGAAGGGGTCGGGAAGCGCGTAGGTGGTGCCGTTCATACTGACGGAACGCTCCTGCATTGCCTCCAGCAACGCCGACTGGGTTTTCGGCGGGGTACGGTTGATCTCATCCGCCAAGACGATGTTGGCGAAGATGGGGCCCTTGACGAACTTGAAGTTGCGGCTGTCGTCCAGAATCTCGGCACCCATAATGTCGGAAGGCATCAAGTCGGGGGTGAACTGAATACGGTTGTAACTCATATCAACCGCCTTGGCAATCGTGGTGATCATCAAAGTCTTGGCCAACCCCGGCACACCGATGAGCAGGGCGTGGCTGCGGCTGAACATCGCCATCAGGATGTTTTTCACCACATCGTCCTGTCCCACGATAACCTTGCCGATCTCCTGACGCAGTTGTTTATATTTATCTACAAAAGCCTCAATGGCTTCCACATCGTTTTTAGCATTAAGATCCATAGTCTAGATTGGTTTAGGGAATCTGCCACTTAGTAACGAAGTCGCAGTCCTTATATTGTTCGTTTAATTTAATACTGGTAACTTTCACTTTTTCCACCACCCATTTCTGGAGGGCGTCATACTTCTTTTCCTCGAGGGCAGCGTTTTTAATCATATCGTAGTCCTCGACGATATTGGCCTTGTGTTCGGCCACCTTCTCCTTGAGATAGATCAACCGGTAGGCCATCACGCCATCGTCGTTCACAAAGGGCACACACTCGGAGTATTCACCGGGAATGAGTTTGTTGATGGTCATATAGGTCGTCTCGTCCAGCGATTGTTTGTCGAAGCTGTTGGAGTTGGTATAGGGGTTGACGGCCAGTCCGCCGTTGTCCTTGGAGGGACCTTCGGAGAAGCGTTTGGCGGCGGTGGCGAGGTCGAGTTTCTCGTTGATGATGATGGCGCGGATGCTGTCGAGGTAGGTGATGGCCTTCACCTGCTCGTCGGTGGAGGGCTTGGGCTGGATAAGGATGTGGGCCACGTGGATGGACTCGCCGCGGCGCTCAATCATCTGGATGATATGGTAGCCGGCCTGCGTCTTGATCGGGTGCGAAATCTCGCCCGATTTGAGGTTGAAGGCGGCGGCCTCAAACTCGGGATAGAGGGTGCCGCGTTCCACAAAGCCCAAGTCGCCGCCCTTGGAGGCGCTGCCCGGGTCGTCGGAGTAGAGGCGCGCCAGCATCGAGAACTTGTCGCCACGCAGCACGCGCTCACGGTAGTCCTCCAGCCGCGCCTTGACGGCGTTCACCTCCTCCTCGCTCACGGGCGGGATCTTCACGATCTCGCCGAACTGGTAAGTGGTGGGCACCAGCGGCATACTGTCGGCGGAAATGTTGGCCGCAAACTTTTTCACCTCCGAAGGGGTGATGGTAATATTGCCCGTAATCTTGTACTGCACCTGCTCAATGAGGGCCTGCTCGTACATCATCTCGCGCATCTCCTTCTTAATTTGCGACATCGACTTGTGGAAATAGTTCTCGATGTACTTCTCGTCACCTCCCACCTGCTGGAGGAAATAGGCGATGCGGGTGTTGATGCGGTAGTCCACTTCCTCGTCGCTGACCTCGATACTGTCAAGGTCGGCCTGGTTGACCATCAGCTTGTTGAAGACAAGGGTCTCCAGTATGTAGCATCTCGTCTCGAAGGGATCCTCCACGGTTTTGAACTGGGAGGCGTAGTCCAGGTAATGCTTCTCAAGGTCGGACTGCATAATGATCTCCTTGCCGATGACGGCGATGATGCCGTCCACGGGCACGCCCCCGCCCTGCGCGTTCGCGACGAGGCAGGACACGAGAAACAGGAGGGCAAAGACGAGTTTCTTCATACGTTTTAACGGGTTGGGGTGAACGAATAGGGCGCTTTCAAAACGCGGGGCGAAAATACAAAAAAAAGAAGACATCTGCCTTCTTTTGATTGTTGAAAACGCTAAGGGCAATATTATTTTCTGCCCAGGCTTTCGTCAGAAACCGTCAGTTTCTTTCTGCCTTTCGCTCTGCGGGCAGCCAACACGCGACGACCATTGGCCGTGGACATTCTTTCTCTGAAACCGTGTTTGTTTCTGCGTCTTTCGTTAGAGGGTTGATACGTTCTTTTCATTTCTTTATATGTTTTTTTTGCTTACTTTTTTGAGGGTGCAAAAGTACACTTTTTTTGATATACTCAACACCCTAATCGTAAAAAAGTTATAAACATTGAAAAACATCGTTCCCGAGGCACTTTTTGTTGTCAAATTTTTATTATTATTGCTTTCCCAATTCCTAACGCTAAAAAACGATGTCCTATGAATAAAAACATCTTCTTTGCATTAACATTTATATTGTTGATATTCAGCAATGTAGCATTATCACAGACCGAAAATCCTTACGCTGACTTCAATCCTGAACAATTGAAGAAAAACGCCAAGTATGCACAGAATTTCGCGCCTAACACCTACAATGAGCAGACCTTGTACAATTGTATGGCCGATGTGATCAATGCCGCGCGGGCCCAGTACCGTTTCCTGCCCGCCTTCAAATCGGACATCCGGCTCGACTCCACCGCACAATTCCAGGCCGACTACCAGGCATCGAAGGATGAAAAGTCGCTCGACAACGTGGCCCCCTACAAGACCACCTACTTCCGTCTGCGCAAATATGGCCTGGCCGGCAATGGCGACGAATTGGTCACCAAGGTGAAAGCCTACCTCGGCGAGACCGAATACTCCTACTATGACCTCTGCCTCGCCGCCGTGCAGTCACTGCTCAAAAACGTCAAGACCGCCGAGGTGCTCCTCGACAAGCAATACTCCCATCTCGGCATCGGCTTCGCCACCGACCCGTTGATGAAGAGCCTCTATCTCTCCTACATCCTGACCAACGACCGCGCATTCAACGATTACAAGCCCGGATACGGCGTCAGGGACCTGCCCTACACCAAAGGCCAGGCGGGATTCAAGAATTATGACGACAAAATCTGCAAGAAATGCGCCACCGAACCCGCTCTGGAATCCCTGTCCGAAATGGTCAGCGTCAACAAAAACGGGGAGGTCTATCTCAACTGCGACGACTACAAGGGGCTCAAGAAGCTCATCGGCAAGGAGGGCGACGCCATCGCCCTCGACTTCGTGCAGCATTCCCAATACCAGTGCGACGACTTCACCGTGGACTATGACCACGCCCACCGCGGCACCGTCACCAAGCCCTTCACCTTCGAGAAGATAATGGAGCTTAACGAGAACAGCAACCTCAAGTCCGGCAAACTCTCCGCCAAACTCTGTGACGTGCCCGAAACCGTCACCGATGACTATGACGTCCACATCCTCGTGCTCAAAGAGGGCACCCGCGTCTGCCGCACCGTCATCCCCAAAGCAGTGGAGACCAAAAATGCCTCCTACGACGAGAAGGTCAACTTCATCAAGGACCTGACCAGCGTCAAGGCCAAGGGCGAGTGGGTGGCCACCGCCGAAGAGGGCGACTTCAGCGTCTCCTTCCCCTACGAGCTGAAGAAAACCGACTACACCGTTGCTGCGTTTGAGGACCAATTGAAGGACGCCGACGTGCCCGAATACAAAATCAACAGCATCGAAATCATCGCCCACAACTCCCCCAACTATTACAAAGACGCGGTTTACCAGAAGATTCAGGACAAGCGTATCGACGTGCTGAAGAAGAGCATCCTGGCCAAGTATCCCGGATCCCAAATCACCACCTCCTACGACTACTGCTGGGAGAGTTTCAAGAAGAACATTGTCAACGACGAGAGCTACTACGACCTGAGCTTCCTCACCCTGGAGGAGTGCGCCAAGCAGCTCAAGAGCGAGTCGTGGACCGTCAAGTACCTCGACAGCGGCTATCTCGCCCCTTGCCGCTACATCGAAATCAAATACCACATCAACTATGTGGTGGACACCAAGGCCCAGGAGGAGAATTTCGCCGTCTGGAAATTCAACAAGGCCCTGAAGGAGAAGAACCGCCCGCTGGCAATGGCCATCGAGAACTACATCATCAACCAGGTGGAGGGCGGCCATTACACCGCCACCCCGCTCAAGGATATGGTCATCCCCAAGAACAAGGAGAACCAGGCGCTGCTCAACAACCGCCTCTATATGCAGTACTACCTTGCCCCGAAACTGAACGAGGCGATGGCCAACGAGATGAACACCATCTTCAACCTCAACCCCGCCAACGTGCAGCTGCTGTACAACACGGTGGTCTGCGACGTCTTCCAGAAGAGCATCGCCTCCCTGGCCGACATCACCAAGACCCAGGCCAACATCGACAAGCTCTACGCTATCCCCGGCATCCCCAGAGACCGTGTGAACGCCATCAATATGGAATACCAGCTCAAAATCATCGACTATCTGTCCAGCATCCCCGCCAACACGGAGACCACCGCCCTGATGGCCGCCACCTTTGCCAAGATCAAGGAGATCCGCAACCCCAAGATGGACAGCTGGCAGAACGCCTACAAGCTGGCCTCCCGCTTCGTCAAGCAGTATGACTACTCCTATGCCCTCTCGCTGATGGATCCCTTCCTTGATGACTCCTCCATCTCCGAAGACTTCCTCTTCTCCTACATCTCCCTTGCCGCCCACCGCGAGCAGACCTACCTCGGTCCTCTCTTCGCCAAAGCCGTCAAGATGGGTGCCGAGAAGAATCCCACCCGCCTTTGCGGCCTCTTCGACAAACTGCCCGTGGCCGTCTTCGAGAATGAAGAGGTGAAGGCCGTCGTGTGCAAGGCGTGCAACAGATAGAATTGAGAATTGAGAATTGAGAATTAAGAATTAAAAATCATACTTTAAACAGCCCCGTAGGGGCAAGAGCTTGGTAGACCCCCACAAGGCCTTGGCCGCCGTGGGGTGAACAACGGGATCCTTAATTAAGATGGTCGAAGAAAACGATTCCAACGTCAAAGACGAATTATACGAACATTTCCGGTTTGTGGTGGATCCGGGCACGGATTTGCTGCGCATCGACAAATACCTGTTCAACCTCATCCGCCACACCTCGCGCAACAAGATCCAGCAGGCGGCCAAGGCCGGCTGCATCCTAGTGAACGGCAAAGCCGAGAAGCAGAACTACAAAGTGCACCCCAACGATGTCATCTCGGTGCTGATGCCCAACCCGCCGCGCGACACGGAAATCCTGCCCGAGGACATCCCGCTGAACATCCAATACGAGGACGACGACCTGCTCATCATCAACAAAGAGGCCGGTATGGTGGTGCACCCCGCCTTCGGCAACTACACCGGCACAATGGTCAACGCCCTCTACCACTACCTCGGCCAGCAGCAGCTGCCCGACGGCTCGCCCGTGAAACCGCTGCTGGTGCACCGCATCGACAAGAACACCTCCGGACTGCTCGTCGTGGCCAAGAACGAAATCGCCCAGATGCGGCTCGCCAAGGTCTTCTTCGACCACGACCTCGAACGCAAATACCGCGCCTTAGTGTGGGGCGACTTCCCCGACGACGAGGGCACCATCGTGGGCAACGTGGGCCGAAATCCCAAGGACCGGATGGTGATGACGGTCTTTCCCGAAGGCGACGAGCGCGGCAAGCACGCCGTCACGCATTGGAAAGTCATCGAAAGGTTCGGCTACGTCACCCTGCTGGAGTGCCAGCTGGAAACGGGCCGCACCCACCAGATCCGCGTGCATATGCAGTCCATCGGCCACCCGTTGTTCAACGACGAGGCCTACGGCGGCAGCAAAATCCTGAAAGGCACCACCTTCTCGAAATACCAGCAGTTCATCCGCAACTGCTTCACCTTGATGCCGCGGCAGGCGCTGCACGCCAAGTCGCTGGGCTTCGCGCACCCCACCAGCGGCAAGTTCGTGCTGTTCGATTCCGAACTGCCCGCCGATTTCCAAGCCGTGCTCGAAAAATGGCGCAACTACGTCCACACATCACACCCCGAAGAGTTATAATCCTGCATATTTTTCATAATGATGATTTGGGCGTTCCCCCGCCCTTGCCTTTGTCACACCCTGCGCACGGCGGGGTCGGGCTTTACGCTGCAATGGCATTGCCGCCCCACTCTCCCACGCAGAATGCCATTTCCGCTGTAATCCCTAACGCAAGCGATTGGAAAAGCACACCGTAATGGCTGATACCTAAGTTATACCTTGGAACTGTAGCAGCGGGTGCCCCGCTCCCGGAACACACAACCCGCGCGGGCCACACATCCCTCGCAACTCTTGCGGCTCTCGCCTCCCAACTTGACAATGCCCGCCATCGACTTCAGCGGCACCATCAGCCCGGAGTCCAGGAATGTGATACCGATTCTGTCGGCCCGCAACCGCAACACAATGTCGCGACTGTCGTCAAGCGACGTGCCTCCATAGCCCGGACAGAAACGGAAACCTTTGTCAGGATAGGGAAGTGCGCGCTCATACTCGTCAGCTTTATATTCCAGACAGGCCGAGCACGTTGCGTCAAAGACTATGGCGTAAGCCATATCGGTCAGTTCCAGCCGCTTGAGATGGCGATCCACCTGCGCGCCCAACGTGGTGGCGCACAGCAGAAAACCCTCCGCTCCCGACAGATACTCCATATAGGCGGCATTGTGCCGCATAAAGTCCAAGGGCTCGGTAAAATGGGCATATAGATAATGGAACGACGAAAGTTTTTCCACCTCTTCCAAAGCACGGTCAATACGCTGCAAGATATCCTCCCCCACCGGTGCCTCCGGCGGGTAGCCCAGATAACGCAAGATTGTGTTCTGGAGTTCCTTATTTGATGATTCGCTTTTCATTGTTGGCGATGAAGGATTTCCAGTCGGAGAACTTGGAGCCGCCGCCCACGACCACGCGCGACTGCAGATGATGGCATACAGCGGCGGCCAAGGCGTCGGTCGCGTCCAGAAAGTCTATGTCCTGTGACAAAGGATACATATGGCACAACATCGCAGCCACCTGCTCCTTGGCGGCATTGCCGTTGCCGGTGATGGACTGCTTGATCTTGCGCGGCGAGTATTCGTAAACCTCCATATCAGCGTGCAGGCAGGCGGCAATCACCACACCCTGCGCCCGGCCCAATTTCAGCATCGACTGCACATTGTTGCCATAAAACGGGGCCTCAATGGAGAGAATATCGGGATGATACTGCTCTATCAGAGCATTGGTCTTCTCGTAGATATATTTCAACTTGGCATACTGGTCGGGCAGTTTTTTCATCTGTATCACACTGATCACCTCCACATCCGATTTGTTGAGGTTGGTGTGCAGCACAGAGTAACCCATTACCGTGGTGCCCGGGTCAATGCCCAAAATACGATGTTCAGTCTTCTCCTCCATCACTTTTTCTTTTTGTCCACCGTGAAATAAAGGAGACCCTCCTCGTAGTCGATGACAGCACGGTTTTTGACAAAGAAGTCGTTGCCGAGAATCATCTGGAGGGGCTTTTTGCGCAAACGATGGTAGGCCTGGTTGATATAGGTGAAGTCGATGAGCGCCATATTGGGATAGAAGGGCAGGTGGAAGCGTCCGATGCGAAAGTCAGGCACATCGGCAATCTGCACCTCGAAGTCATCGCCTCCGATGCCGGCGGTGACACCTTCGTGCTGGGCGGTCTGCAGAGCAGGCAGAATTTGCCGGGCAAAACCCTGGTCCATACAACTGTGGGAGGCGCCCGTGTCGAGCACAATGCGGATGCGATGGCCCGCCACGGAACCGTTCACCAGCGTGTGATAGTCGCCACGCTCAAGCTCCAGAATATGGATTTTCACTTTATATTGCATAATCGTTCAAAATCGTTTTTTTGATGGTTGTCCCGCAAACGTCCTCAAATATGGCATTCTAAAGCCAATGTTTCTTCACAAAGAAAATGACCAGGCCGATCAGGATCACGGCGCAGAAGGCGATGACGATGAGGAAGGCGTACGGCGACTCGGCGAAGGGGAGTTTCACATTCATACCATAGATACCGCTCACAAAAGTCAAGGGCAGCACGATGGTGGATATGATGGTGAGCATACGCATAATCTCGTTGGTCTTATTGGTCTGCAACGAGTCGAAGGTGCTGGAGAGGCCGTCCACCAACTCGCCGTAGTCGTCAATCATATCCCACATCTTCTGGTAGAAGTCGAGGATATTGCCCCAGTACTCTTCCATATCGTCGGCAAAGCCGCGGATGTCGCCCGACTCGAACAGTTTGAACAGGCGCAGCTGCGGTTTGAACATTGTGTTGAGTTGGATGATATTCTTGCGGAAGCGCGAGATCTGTTCAATGATCTTCTCCGACTTGCTGCTGAAAAGTTCGCGGTTGATGACATCCAGCTCGGTGCCCATCCGTTCCACCAGGAGGAAGGTCTCCTTCATCATACTATATAATATATGGTATAGGATGGCGTCGCTGGTGCCGCTGATGTCATCTTCGTCTTCAGGTTCGGGATGAATCTTGGTGTAGTTGAAAAGGTCTTGCACTACATAGTGCGAGTTGCCAACCGTAATCAGATAGTCCTGGCCCCAGAAAATCTTGGTCTCTTCCGTCCTGACCAGCTGCGTGCGCTTGTCCATCAACGGAAAATGAAGAACGAGGAAGAAATAGTCGTCGTAAATGTCTATTTTGGGACGTTGCACAAAACTGGAACAGTCCTCGATATCCAATGGGTGGAAATGGAAGTTATCCCTCAAAAAATCCAAGTCTTCGACGGTCGGATTTGTAATATGATGCCATTTAAAGGTCCCGAAATCGATGGTGTCAACCATTTATAACCTCCTTTCTTCTATTGGATTAATACTGACAAAGACTACATCTTGGTGTGAATTTTAAAGCCCGCAAAGATACAAAAAAAAGTTATTTTTGCGCCAAAAATTGATTTAAATGAAAAACTACCTGTTTCCTATACTGTTCCTCGCCATCATCGGGGTGGCAGTCTGGTACCTGTCGCGCCGCACGGCATTCATTTTCGGATGCAAACCCACTTGGTTCTACATCGGCTATGCCTTGTTGCTGTTCACCACCTTCGTGTTCACTTTCGGCGGGGCCTCGGCGTGGACCAACAATACCGTTGGCCATATCCTGTTCTGCATCTTCAGCACCCTGCTGGGCGTATTGCTATATCTGCTGCTCATAATGATACTCGTGGACATCGTGCAACTGTTCGCGCATTTCCCGGCCCGCGTGTTCGGCGCCATCGTGGGCATTCTCACAGCGGTCGTTTGCACTGGCGGCATCGTCAACGCTTTCGTGCCGCGCCTCACGCCCGTGACGGTGGAGCTGCCCAACCTGCGGCAGCCCGTGCGCGCGGTGCTGCTCACTGACACCCACCTCGGACATTTCCGCGGACGGACACACGTGCAACGGCTCGTCAACAAGATCAACGAGGCGCAACCTGACATCATCTTTTTCACCGGCGACTGTTTTGAAAGTCCCTACAACCTCAACATCCGCACGGTAGAGCCCTTCCGGCAGCTGAACGCGCCCGTCTATTTCGTGTCGGGCAACCACGACGGCTATGTGGGCACCGACTCGGTGAAGAGCCTTCTGCGGCAGGTGGGCGTGCGGGTGTTGGAGACCGAAGTGGTGGTGGACCACGGCCTGCAGATTGTGGGGCTCGACTATATGCGCGCCGACGAGCAGGATGGCAACTCGATGCACGCGCCCGTGGGCGACGCCACTATCGAATCGGTAAGCAAGGAGCTGATACGCAAGGGCGATTTGCCCGTTGTGGTATTGCATCACAATCCTTGTGGCGGCCAATATCTGGAGAAGGCCGGCGTCGATCTCTATTTGGCGGGCCATACGCACGGCGGGCAGCTCTACCCGCTCATCTGGATCAACGACCGACTCTTCCAGTTCAACCGAGGGCTGTACCGATTGGGCAATATGCAGGCCTACACCTCCTGCGGTTCGGGCACCTTCGGCCCGCCGATGCGCCTCGGCACAAGGAGCGAAATAACGGTGATGGAGATGAGGTAAGAAGGGTGTAAAGACGTCACATCGTGGCGTCTCAAAAGAAAATATAGATATGCCAAAAGAGAAGATAAACAAGACCAACGCTTGCCTTTTGCTGGACCAGAAAAAGATCCAATACGAGCTGATACCATACGAAGTGGATGAAAACGACCTCGGCGCGCAGCACATTGCCGACCAGTTGGGCGAGGATATTAACCAGGTGTTCAAGACATTAGTGCTGAAAGATGACAAGACCGGCCATTTTGTGTGCGTGATTCCGGGCAACGAGGAGGTGGACTTGAAGAAGACCGCCAAGGTGACGGGCAACAAGAGTTGCGACCTCATCCCGATGAAGGAGTTGCTGCCGTTGACGGGCTACATCCGGGGCGGCTGCTCGCCCGTGGGCATGAAGAAGCCATTCCCCACCTACATTCACGAGACCTGCAAACTGTTCGACTACATCTACGTCAGCGCGGGCGTGCGCGGCCTGCAGTTCAAACTAAACCCACAGGATTTGATTGCCACGGTGGGCATGACCGTTGCGGACCTGACATAGGCCACACCATACATTTGACGATTCTAAGATCCTACATTCTTGACATATCAACGCCACACCGCAAAGCAATAGAAACCATAGCGCGTGTCCATATCGGCGGGCACGAAGAAACGGAGGAATTGTACACTCTCCGGGGCGATATAGTCATCCAATGAAAAGACATTGGTGTCCGTTGTAAACTGGAAGGTGCGCACTTTCAGCTGCTGCACCAGCATCGATTCGGCCACTCGGTCGGTGCGCCAGCGGCAGTAAGCGGCTGCCTGCTCTGGAGAGACGCCCAAGACCGGCTGGCGACGGTATTTTGGATGATTGGCGTAAACGACAGCCACAGAATCGGGCATCAACGCACGCGCCGCCGAAGGATCAAGAATAGCCGACTTGTACTGCTCAGACTCTTTCCCGAAAGTGTGCTCCAACCACCATTGGTACTCCAGCCAATCCACATTCAAGACGTATGATTTATCGCACAGTGTTTCGCCCACAAACGGCGTCAGATTCACATTTGCGGCCACTTTCTGCTGCATTTTAGGGGTAAGTTGCTGCGCAAAAGTCGCATGAAAACACCCCACGCACAGCAAAAACAGAAATATCGGTCGGAATTTCATAGGGTAAGGTTTTAAAGGTTTATATTATTGCAAACGAAAAAAAAGGCGGGAGTCTTGGGTGGATTCAACTATCAACCTTGTTTAACTTTTCCGCGCCTCATAAAGTTGTATCTGTATTGGATACATCAATTGTATCTGTATTAGATAATATAAATTATTGATTATGCGCCTAGTGGTTGTATTTTTGCTGTTTGATAAAATTATTTCTATGGCAATAATTGATGTTGTAAAATGTGAGCTTCATGACTATGAAGTCTGTGTAAAGTTTCCCTCAGAAGATTTAAGATTGGGAACACAGCTTGTGGTATATCCTTCACAAGTTGCTTTTTTTGTCAAAGGAGGACAAATATATGATGAATTTGAGGCAGGAACATACACTCTAAAAACAAATAATATCCCTTTATTAAACAAAGTAGTTAACATACCTTTTGGGGGTGACTCTCCGTTTCAGGCTGAAGTTTGGTTTGTCAATCTAACCTCAAAATTAGACATTAAGTGGGGAACCCCATCAGAAATCCAATTAGAAGACCCTAAATATAATATTATTGTACCCGTAAGATCGTTCGGTCAATATGGAATAAAGGTTACAAACCCAAAGTTGTTTCTCAAAACCCTAATGGGGAATATGACATCCTTTGAAGTATACAAGGTGAATCAATACTTTAAAGGGAAAATGCTGTCTCAATTAAGTTCTCTGATAGCAAAAAAAATAGCGCAGGACAATATCTCTATTTTGGAAATCAACGCTCATCTTACTGACATGTCCGAGTATTGCAATATCCAAATCAATTCTGTCTTTGAAAAATATGGCATTGAACTGATTGAATTCTGCATCATGAGTGTGAATGTCCCTGAAGATGATGATAGTTTATTGAGATTAAAAGATGCCAAAGATCTTGCCGCCAGATTGAAAATTGCAGGAAAAGATGTTTATCAAATGGAACGAAGTTTTGATGTTTTGGACACTGCTGCTGGCAATGAAGGAACAGGAGGGCAGATGATTAGTATGGGTACAGGTTTAGGTGTGGGATTAGGTGTGGGATCTTCTATTGGTGGAATGGCCTCCCAGATGATTAACACATCTCCGACAGTCCAACCTCCGGCATTCGCTGAATGCACCTATTTTCTCATCATAAACGGTCAGCAGATTGGGAATCAAAACATCAATAATATTAAAGAGTTTATAGCCAGAGGCCTCATGAATGGAGACACCATGGTGTGGAAAAATGGATTACCGCAATGGGTTAAGGCCTCTCAAGTCAATGAATTAGCTCCTCTATTCATTCAACAAGTACCACCTCCACCTCAAATTATACCACCTGAAATTAATTATTTTCTACATATCAACGGACAACAAGTAGGTGGCCAGACGCTTCTATCCATCAGTGAACTAATAAAAAAAGGAGAAGTTACGGAAAGCACAATGGTTTGGAAAGCTGGTCTGCCGCAATGGGTCAAAGCATCAGATTTGCCAGAAATCGCAACCATTTTGTCTCAACATACACCCCCAACATTTCCACCTCAAATTTAATTTGACATGAAAAATATTCATCTTTTTATTGGTATTATTTGTTTGGTGTTTCATGTTGTAATTTGTCTGCTGTTTGATTCGATAGGGACTCATTCCCTGATAATTGGAGGCATGGTGATTCTAATTACGACTGTATTGAATCATGTATGTACAAGTATTGAGATTCGGGATGCATTCAAAATTTCTCTACCGTTTTTCTTCTCTTTTCTAGGTCTTGTGCAATACATACTAGCTTTTTTTGTGGACCGTGCAGTGAAAAATGACGGATTTCTAATTGTAATTCTATTACTTCTGTTGCTTCAAATTCTGGTTCTAATTATTTCTTCAGCAGTGTCAAAATACAATAAATAATTTTACTTTTTTCCATTAAATTATGAGCGAACATATTAACATTCAGACAGGTTTAGTGAAAACCACCGCAAATTATCAAACCGAATTAAGTCCCAACGAATCTCAGGTCAGATTGGAACAAGCAATCCGCAATTGCAATTTTAAAATTATCAAGAAAGCGCCAAATCAGATTGTATTTACAACACCTGTTACTTTGAGAAGTTGGGGATATAAAATGACAGCCTCAATATCCAAGCAAGGAAGAGGTTCTTTTATCTCTATTACAGCCAAAAATAAACTACCTATTAGTTTGGATATCCTTGGCGTTGGCAAAAAGGAGATTGAAAAACTTCAACAATTTTTATAATTTAAACAATAAACCACTATTATTATGGCAAACAAATGTAATTCTTGCGGGGCAACAATCCCTGATGCTGCAACTGTATGTCCCTATTGCGGCAATTCTGTAACTCCTATAACGGCGTCTTACTCAAGCAATGAGCAAGACGAACCATCAACGGGGTTGAATATTTTGTCTCTTTTCGTACCCATTGCAGGATGGATATTGTATTTTGTTTACAAGGATGAAACTCCTGTCAAAGCAAAGGCTTGCGCAAAATGGGCATGGATTGGTTTTGGCATTAGCGTGGCTTTTTCTCTTTTAAGCGTTATGATTGAAGCATGTAGCTACTAACAACCAGACTCTGTAACATTATGGCAAGTGATTCCTGAGACAAGATAGATTTTTCATTAAATATGGCAATGTTTTTTGACACCTTGTCTCAGGATTTTATATGTCTTGATATATGGCCTATATAAATTGTAAAAATTGTGGATGTCAGATGTCTGACAAATCTGAGGCATGTCCTATGTGTGGAATGCCGATAGACGCAGATGTGGAAGAATTTAGAAAACAAATTGAAGAAGAGCAAAAAGAGAGAAAACAAGAAGAAAACAGAAGTCGTGACGAAGTTTCTCGGGCTGATGTCTTGCCTGAGAAAGACAACACTGCTTTGGCTCAACAGGGCATGACTAAAAATAAAAGTATGCTCCCAATAATTATTGGAGTTGTTTCCTTGTTAGCGATAGCTATGGTTACGCTTGTTGTTATAAAAGTATTACACAAGGGAAAAACTAAAACAGACAAGATCGGATCAGATGTAATGGTCGAGAAAGAAGTGATTGATGAAGTGGAGGAAGATTTTTATGATGCCTCTCCGTTTATCAATGGATTTTTCAAACATTGCAGTGAAAGTCGTTTTGATGGCTTTACGAACCATTCAAGTCTTGACGACATTCTAAAACATAAAGTATATTCCGATATTGCAGAATCAAACGATTACTACCCCAATAATGTTGATTGTGAAGTTAATCAGCACATCACAGAAGATATAATATTGTCCAAAGTTTCTTTCAATTTTCCAACAGCTATATATACGAATAATGAGTATGGAGAAAAGGATTATTTGCTTGATGAGAAATTTCAGTGTATCACTTACGGATTTGATCTTTTACGCAATGCTCGTGTTCACAATCAAGATATATCATATAATGTGAAAGAAAAGATAGCCGAATTGTATCATATATCATTTGACAATTATAATTCAAAGTGTGATGATGGAAGTTTCTATTTTGGATCCGGAAATATTTTTTCATTTATTGTAACAACTTCTTCTAAAGATATGGGAATATATGTTTTTACGAGCAAATCGGATTACTATAGCTTTCTGGAAGAGTGTAAGGGGTTGCTGGACAATGACTTTACGATAGAAAACTATTAAAAAACGGTAATGAAAGTGTTGAGATGGATAACATTGTTAACTGCCTTCATTATGATAGGCAACTATTCTCATGCGCAAATAAAAAGAGACATTCAAAGCCAGAAACAACGACAAGAGCAAGAGAAACTGTTGCAGGAGCAGGAAAGACATCGTCAAGAACAGGAACAAAGAGCCCAATTAATAGAAAAAAAATCGAGAATTTTATCTGATTTTCAACGAGTTGATATTTCTTTTGACCAGCTGTTGTTCATATCAGATATGTCACAGGAAAAAGCAAAGACATATTTGCTGAATGCTAACTATAAAGAACAATCCTCTCGTGTTGAGAGCTACTACGATGCGGAAATCAAATGCAATGTCGAATATGAGCGAGTTGTTCTTAATAAAGGAGTGAAATTTGATGAGTGCAATATTTTTTATTCCGCGTTTGGAATAGTCTATACCAAATTTCAAGGGCAGGAGTTAAGTACGGTAACCTATAAAGTGGGTTATCAGAACAAGGGTTGTTTTGAAAGTCAAGAAGACAGGGATATAATAGAAAGTGTAATTAAAGATATTGTTCAATCATGGGAATCTTCAGCTCTGGAAAAAGGATTTAAGAGGATTGAAAATGGGCATTATAGAAACGATTTTTGGGATATTGATTTCGGAGAGAAAGAGATAGCCGTTTTCAATTTTCAACATAAAATGCAAGCCGAAAGTCTTGCAATGGCAAAATTTCAGCAAGATTCCATCGCTTATGAACAATATAACACTGCTTTGCAAAAAGCATACGAAGAATGTAATAGCCAATTGTTGGACTATCCATATAATTTGGACAAACAAGGGCTGGAAATAATTTTTCTTGCGAAAAACTATTTTGGAGACAAAAATTTGAAATCTATAACTGAAGAAAAGATCAAATCGTTGAAGCAACAACAGATAGAATTACAAAAGCAATGTTATGATAAGTTAAAATCCACAAATCCGGAAATGTTTTCCAAAATTTATTTAAATGAACATCCGGAAATAACAGACACCTTAAAGTACCTGCTGCTTGAGTGTCGGTGTGAAGAATATGCGAAGAGCCAATTAGTCGTGTTCATTGCTGATAATAAAATACCCACATGCAGTTGTAGGGAAAATTACTATTCAGAACGAGGATACCTTTTCTCAAGTCGTAAAGAATTTGATGAAATGTATGATGTTGGCGAGAAGGAACTTCTTGACAATATTAATTATCGTTTGCAGCTCAAGGCAGACATAGTGGAACTCAAGGCTGCTCTCGGATCTATGAAAAGTGTCAAAATGAAAGATGGTAGGGTAAGTAAAAATGATGCTGTTCAAAATATTGCACAAAAAGTTCAATACCATCGGGACAAGTATTACTATGAAGAGGTCGTCTCTATGATATTTGAGTACGATGAAAATCTTGTTAAGGAATGGGAGAAAAACGGACGATTTTTCAAATCCAAAGAGGATTTTTATGAGGCGTATGTGTCAGGCAATTATAAACAAATTTTAAAAGAAAAAAAGAATATAGAATAAGTCATTCATTTAAATTATCAACAAATCTGTTTAATTATGGCAAACAAATGTAATTCTTGTGGGGCAACGGTCCCTGATGCTGCAACAGTATGTCCTTATTGCGGCAATTCAGTAACTCCTGTATCTGCGACTTATTCAAGCAATGAGCAAGATGAACCATCAACAGGCTTGAATATATTGTCTCTTTTTGTACCCATTGCAGGATGGATAATGTATTTTGTTTTCAAGGATGAAACACCTATCAAAGCAAAGACTTGCGCAAAATGGGCATGGATTGGATTCGCAATCGATGTTGCTTTTTGGTTTTTGGATATTCTTTAGATGATCATAAAAGAATATTCAGTATTTAATTTCCGAAGAAAAACAATAACTTAACCCCCAAAAAATGTCATTAATAAGTTGTCGAAATTGCGGTTGTCAAATGTCTGATAAATCCGAGGCGTGCCCTATGTGTGGGATGCCAATAGATGCAAATGTGGAAGAATACAGGAAAGTCGTTGAAGAAAAAAACAATTTAAACACAAAGACTCCTGAAATGCAGAAGTTGAATGAGAACACGACGCCTCCGGTTCAATCCTCTCCATCGGAATCTTCATTTAACCCTCATCCTAAAAAAAAGAAAAATAACACCTGGCTTATTCTCGTTGTGATAGCTGTGATACTGCTATTGGGCGGCAGTGTAGGAGGGTGGTTTTATTACAAAAACATCTATCTGCCTAAAAAGATTGATGCAGAAGCTCCGCGATATTATACCTTTGCTCATATTCTTAATCTTCGAAATTCTAAATCTTCAGGTGCGGAATACAATAAGGTGGCCGAACTTCCCTATGGTACGGAATTGATCACCTACGAACATGATTCGGAGTGGAGTAAAGTGAAAACTAACACTCCAGGATACGATGGTAAACAACAAGAAGGGTTTGTGTCTTCATACTTCATCCTTAACAAACATGACTTCTTTTTGCTTAACAGTATTTTTGGCGACACAGACAGCAAAGAGGTCATCAGCTCAGCCAAATGTCGTATTGCCCTACTTAACTATTTTAAGGAGAAAGGTTACGTCGGCAAAATTTCCGAGCAGGAACGACTTGATGCCGGTATAATTGAACCCAACAGCAATAATCAATGGCAGGTTTTTTCCAAATCGAAAAATGCTAAAAACAACACCACATATTATAAACGAATTGTGAATCCCAACTCCAAATTTACTGACTTCGCTGTTATCATCAAAAATATCAATACAGGAGATCGGAAACTACTTTATTTCACTTTTGATGATGACGAAAATCCTTCCCTTTATGAAGAAAAATCAGCTCCGAGAGAAGGTTATATCAAAAAAATCAGTAGTAGTTTCTATGGTTATTTAGAGATTTTATATTCTGACAATTAATAAATGGAAACAAAAAAGGTATTTCTTTATGTGTTGTTGGGCCTTGTGCTCATTTTACCTTATTTGGGCTTGGTTTATGTGAAAAAATGGTATGACAATAAAGTGCAGGATATAAGAAACGCTGCCATCATTATAGTCAGTAAAGAAAACATGAAATTGTACATAATTGACTATTCAGGTAAAGTATTGAAGCAATATGGCATTGCTTGTGGCAAAAGTTATGGTGATAAACAAAAAGTGGGAGACATGAAGACTCCAGAAGGAATTTTCCATATTTCCAATATAGAAAATGCAGATAAATGGACTCATGATTTCGGTGATGGACAAGGGGATATTAAAGGTGCGTATGGACCGTGTTTTCTGCGCCTTGACACACCTGGTCACAAGGGAATCGGAATACATGGCACTCACAAACCTGAATCCATTGGCACCCGAGATACGGAAGGTTGTATACGGCTGAAAAATGAGGACTTACTTGATCTTAAATCTCATGCTTATATAGGTATGACTGTCATTATTACCCCTTCATTTCTTGATGCCGCCAATTCTCCCAAACTGGATAACCATAAATAGTGAAAAAATACTATCTTTGCCGCTCATCTTAGTGTTCAACAAATCTTATGATTATAAGACAATAATAGGCAGATAACAGATATTTATACGGCGTTTTCGCTTTTCTTCGCAAGATCGAAATTCGGGAAAATTTCAATCAATTGCCACGCAAGGACAGCAGAACGTCCACGGTTTTTCACCGTGGGCTTTCTTGTTTGTGGTAATAGGTTTTTCCCGAGCCTCGATCTTAAACAAAAAGTTCACGGTTTTTTTATGGGAACAGACAGCACATATTCGGGAGACATCCACATCGGGCACCTCATCGAGGCACAGCTCCGACGCGACGAGCGCAGCGTGAGCTGGCTCGCCCGCCAGATTCCCTGCACCCGAAACCACGTCTATAAAATCTTCCAAAAAATCTCTCTTGATACCGCGCTCCTGCTCCGCATCTCCAAGGTGATGCACTTCAACTTCTTCCAATACTACGCCGCCGAGGTGTCCAAAGATCTCGCCAAACGTGTTGGTGAATGAAGAATTTCAGTAAAATCTTTGGGTGTTAAAAAAACTTTCGGTTCTTTCTTGCTATTCAAAAAAAATGTATTTTTGTCGGCGAAAAGGTGGCCTAACAGCCACCTTTAACAAAACATTTTAAACGATGAGATATTTAACATTAGAAAAAGCCATTGCCTTATGGCAGAACATCCAGCCGCTGTCAGAAGACGATCAATTCTGGTTGAACCGCCGATTTATGGTTGATTTCAACTACAACTCAAACCATATTGAAGGGAACACGCTAACATACGGGCAAACCGAAATCCTGCTCTTGCTCGGCAAAGTAGTAGGCGAGGCTAATGTGAAAGATGTCCAAGATATGACAGCGAGCAACGTCACTCTCAATATGATGAAAGAAGAGGCTCTTGTACAAGGGACACCTCTCACACAAAACCTCATTCGAACATTGCACCGCACTTTGCTGCGCGAGGATTATACCGTTTACCGCAATCTGTCTGGAGGTATGACAACAAGTTACACCGTCCACGCCGGACAATACAAGACCCGCCCCAACAGCGTCATCACACGCTATGGCGATCGTTTCGAGTACGCCTCGCCCGAAGAGACTCCGGCCTTGATGACCGACCTTGTGGACTGGTACAATCAAGCGGAGAGAGAAGGCAAACTGTCACCTGTGGAACTGGCCACACTATTCCACTATCGCTATATCCGCATCCACCCTTTCGAGGACGGGAACGGACGCATAGCCCGATTACTGGTCAACTACATCCTGACCAAGCACAACTATCCGATGATTGTAGTGCGCAGCCGACTGAAGAGCAACTACTTGGAGGCCTTACACCAAGCCGATGAGCTTGTTGGTGCCGCACCTCACGATGGAGCTCACGCCACATTACAGCAAATCAGACCTTTCTTGCAGTATTTCAAAGGATTAATGGCTGAAGAGATTTATACTACCGTGTGCTTTCTGACAGAACATAAGGACAATCTTTGGTGGTATGACGGCGAACGTATTGAATTCCGTTCAGCCAATTACAACAAACTACTGATGTTGATGATGTCTGAACCAGTGTTAACACTCTCGGAAATGCAAAACCGTATGGGCATCAATATGTCTGCGGTCAAAAAGCTGGTTGGGCAACTACTTGACAAACATTATATTGAGCGTGGTTCAACAGAAGGTTCCTGGCGCGTGTTTATCACACCGTCGGTGCGATAACCCTGTAAATCTCCGCCATCTTCTCCTCCTCCGACAACGCCACATCTATCCAGTGGATGTCAAAGCTGAGGCGCTCCATCCGGCGGAACCAGGTCATCTGGCGCTTCGAGAACTGATGGATGGCTGTGTTGAGGGAGGTAAACATCTCCTCATAATCTATTTGCCCTAACAGATAGAGCGTGACGTATTTGTATTCCAATCCATAACGAATCAGAATCTCCGAAGGCACGCCCTCGTCCAGCAGGGCCTTCACTTCCTCAATCATCCCCTCCTCCAGTCGGGCCTTGAGCCGCTGCGTGATGCGCGTGCGAATCAAATCGCGGTCGCCGCGCAGCCCGAAGATGACCGACGGCACGGGGTCGGACAATATCTGGCTGTCCTCCTGCCATTTGAAACGATAACCCGACAGCACGGCCTCGATATAAAGGCCGCTGCCCCCGCATATCACCACCTGCTTGCCCCGGCTCTGGATGTCGCGCATCGCCTTGAACGCCTCCTGCTGGTAGCGATAGACGTTGTACTTCACGCCCGGCTCCTCAATGTCGATGAGATGGTACGGGACCGGCTGCCCGTTGTACTCGTACTCGGAGATGTCCTTGCCCGTGCCAATGTCCATCCGGCGATACACCTGGCGCGAGTCGGCACTCACAATCTCGCCGCCCAACTCGGCAGCCAGGCGCACCGCAATGTGCGTCTTGCCCGTGGCGGTAGGACCGAGAATCGTGATGATGGGTTTTTCGTCGTTTGTCATTTCAGAGGTTGCAGTTTGGGTTCGTCATAGATTTCAAGGTCGAAGATGCGTTCGCCGTCAATTTTGAGGCGCAGCATCGTGAGATGGGTATGGAAACCGTAGCGTCCGGCAGCCCCGGGATTGATGAAAAGCAGGTTATGCTGTTTGTCGAACATCACCTTTAAGATATGGGAGTGGCCGGCCACCAGAATGGTCGGCTTGGCCTGGCGGATCAGTTCCAGCGCTCTGGGGTCATACTTGCCCGGATAGCCCACGATGTGGCGTATGGCCACCGTGTGCTGTTCGCACTGGAAGACCTGGTTCTCCGGAATCTCGCGGCGGATATCCCAATCGTCGCAGTTGCCGTACACAGCGCGTACGGTAGGCGCAATGGCGGCCAACTCATCCAGAATGAAGTCGTCCATAATATCACCCGCGTGCCAAATCTCGTCGCACTCCTTGAAGAACTCGAAAGCGTCGGGATGCAGATAGCCGTGCGTGTCAGAAAGGATGCCAATCTTCTTCATTCTTTCACGGGATTGCGTTGTTTGACAACCTCAAAGAGCGTAATACCCGTGGCCACGGAGACGTTGAGTGAGCGGATAGTGCCCACCATCGGGATGGTGATGGTGTCGTTGCAATGGCGCAGGTAGTCCCAGGCGATGCCCTCGTACTCGTTGCCCATAATGAGGCAAAGCGGGCCAGTCATATCCTTGTTATAGAGCGCGTGGTTGGCCTTCTCGGTCACGCCCACCACCTCAATGCCGGAGTCTTTGAGATATTGAATCACCTCCACGAGGTTGGAGTGGCGACAGACGGGTATCTTGTTGAGGGCGCCGGCGGAGCTCTTTACCGCGTCCTCGTTGAGTTGGGCACCGCCATTGAGCGGCAGGATGATGGCATCCACGCCCGCGCATTCCGCCGAGCGCGCGATGGCGCCCACGTTGCGCACGTCAGTGACCTTGTCGAGCAGCAACAGAAACGGCACACGCCCCTCCTCAAAGATGGTGGGCACGATGTCGAAAATGCTGCTGTACTCAATGGCCGAGAGGAAGGCCACCACGCCCTGGTGGTTGTTGCGCGTAAGGCGGTTCAGCTTTTCGAGGGGCACATATTGGAAGGGGATCTTGTGCTGGCGCACCTCAAAGAAGAGTTGTTTGAAGAGCTCGCCTTGAAGGCCCTTTTGGAAGAGCACTTTATCGATGGTCTTGCCACTCTCGATGGCCTCAAAGATGGGGCGCATCCCGTAGATGAGAGAGGCGTTGTCTTGGTTTTGTTTCGGGTACATTGCGGTGGTGTTGGAATTGGAGGTGCAAAAATAGCAAAATTGTCGGGATTGTCTAACACCTCTCATTCTTCTGTCACTACATAATGAAATTATTGTATTTTCGCGCCATCTGATTTTTTTGAGGTTCAGGGTGTAGTTTTTCGCCACACCTTGTAGTCAAAGGGAAAACAAGTTCTTAAAATGAAGCAGAAAAAAGACAAAGAACAGAAAGAACGCGAGTTTGAGCGGTTGGTGCAGGAGCAACGGCAGACCATCTACTCGGTGTGCTACCTCTTCGCCGACGACCGCCAGCAGGCCGACGACCTGGCGCAGGAGGTGCTGATACGCCTCTGGCAGGGCATCGACGGTTTCGAGGGGCGCAGCTCAGCCAAAACGTGGGTCTATCGCGTGGCCCTGAACACCTGCGTGACTCTCGACAAACGCCACCGCCGCCGTCCCGACTGCATGCCCTTGGAAATGGACATCGACCTTTTCGCCGCCGAGGAGGCCTGTCCGGCGGCAAGCCGACTGCACAAGCGCATCGCACGGCTGCATCCCTTCGACCGCGCACTGATTCTGCTTTGGCTCGAAGACCTGCCCTAC
>JAEEGF010282475.1_pt1 | contig 36278 bp, 33 predicted proteins | sample 9134171 | NCBI WGS metagenome assembly JAEEGF01 (sample SAMN16246542, study PRJNA631951) | gut metagenome | biome: gut microbiome; feature: rumen; material: AP-attached | host: Bos | place: Iran: Karaj | collected 2018-10 | reverse complement strand
CAATAGAACCACAATATCTGCGTGTTGGCTTTTCAAGTTTTCTGGAAGCTACATAGGTAACCATTCTGCTTGCACCGAGACTATGCGCACAATCAGACACAATAGCAACTCTTCCTAGTCCTTTCTGAATGCGGCTGCTCAAATCTGCTAATGGATTGCTTTGATCATCAAGCGGCTTGTAAAGAGAACGTTTTGATTCAACAATTTCAAACAACTTGTCATAATCGCAGACAATACCGCCAAGATCGACCGGGACTATAGCTTTCGTCTTTTCCGTTATTGCTGCCGCAACTTTTTCGTAATCCATTTCAGGAGCGTGTGTAGTCTTATCTCCATCCTTTTGAATGTCTACAAACACTACTTTTGCACCACAGTGGATTGCTGCACTTGCTGTTGAAGTATATGTATAAGCTGGAACGATGACCTCATCACCGGGCTGAATACCAAGTATACGAAGATTTGATTCTTCGGAAGCTGTTGCGGAATTAAGGCATACGACACGATTAGAGTATATAGATTTAGCCATATCAGTATTACAGTCTATATCTGTTCTGCCTGTCTCAATATACGCTGCCAATCTTCTCTCTAATAGTTTTACCCGCGGGCCTGTTGTTATCCAACCGGAACGCAGTGCCTCTATGACCTCGGCAATTTCCATGTCCGTAATATCAGGTGGACTAAAACTAATCCTCCTCTTATCACATTTTTCCATAATTACTACAACAATCCTTCCTGTACCAAATTTTCTGTCTTAAACTATCAATTATATTCTTTGCCTAAAACCGCTGCCACGGTTCTAAACATCGTCAAAATCTCTCTTAAAAATCTGAATCTTTCAACGCTTTCAAGATTCCATTTCATTTTTTCGGGCAACACCTGTTCAATATAGACTTTATCAATATCATCGGCCACATCAAGCAGTTTATTTTCATTCTTATACCTTATACTGGCTTCGGAGGTGAGTCCTGCCGGCAACAATAGTGTTGCGTAATACTCCGGCTTATACTTTTCCACATATTTTACAACTTCAGGTCTTGTTCCGACAAAAGACATCGTTCCCTCTAATATATCTATCAACTGAGGAAACTCATCAATTCTGTAATATCTAAGCACTTTGCCGACTTTTGTAATTCTGCTGTCATTACTTACAGTAACTGCAGCGCCGATTTTATCCGCATTGCTGACCATAGTGCGAAACTTATGTATTTTAAATCGTTTACCGTAAGTTGTCACTCGTTCCTGCCTGTAAAAGGCACTGCCATCCGAATCAAGTTTGATAATTATTGCAATTATCAGCATCGGAATTGCCAAAGCAATCAACATTATCAATGCGATACTGAAGTCAAAAATGCGTTTAAGTACAATATGCCAACGCTTTTTATATAAAATATCATAATACGGCCTGACCTCGGGGGTTCGCATATACTCCGGTAATTCATCCCACTTCTTCAACATTTGTTTTGATCCTTATTTATAGTATTGTTTGTACCACTCACTGAATTTCCTTAGGCCCTCGCGAATGCCGATTTTAGGCGTAAAACCGTAATCTTTTTCAAGCCCCGTCAAATCCGCATAAGTCACCGGAACGTCGCCCGGCTGCATACCAACTAATTCTCTGTGAGCCTCAAAGTCATAATCTTTCGGCAAAACTTCCGCTCTTACAAGTTCTTCCTGCAAGGTGTTTATATAGTCCAAAAGATTTTCAGGCTGACCTCCGCCTATGTTGTACAACGCATACGGCGGTATCGGAAGTCCGTCCTCTCCGGCGGCTCTTTTAGGAGCGCCCTGCATAACGCGGTAAATGCCCTCAACTATATCATCAATATAAGTGAAATCCCTCTTCATATCGCCAAAGTTGAATATTTTTATGTTTTCGCCTTTAACAAGCCTGTTTGTTGCCGAAAAATAGAACATATCGGGTCGGCCTGCAGGTCCGTAGACAGTGAAAAATCTCAGTCCCGTTGACGGGATATTGTAAAGCTTTGAATAGCTGTGTGCCAATAGCTCATTGCTTTTCTTTGTTGCCGCGTACAGACTAACGGGATTGTCCACCTTATCGTCCGTACTACACGGCACCTTTTTGTTGCCGCCGTAAACACTGCTGCTGCTCGCGTACACAAGGTGCTCAACCGGATGATTGCGGCAAGCTTCCAAAATGTTATAAAAGCCTATAAGATTGCTTTCGATATAAACATCCGGGTGGTCGATGCTGTATCTTACACCCGCCTGCGCCGCAAGGTTGACAACAGCATCGAATTTGTATTCATTAAAAAGATTTTCGACCAAGGCCTTGTCGGCAATGGATCCATTGACAAATATATGCTTGGATTTAGCATCCTTCGCCGCATCTTCTATCAAACACAGTCGGTATTCTTTAAGTGATGGCTCGTAGTAATCATTCATGTTGTCAAGTGACACTATCGCAGCGCCTCTTAATTCTTTTAACAGTCTTAAAACAAGGTTTGCACCGATAAATCCAGGCGAACCCGTAACCAATATTGACTTGTTATTCAAATCGACTTTGGCTTTCATAAAACCGTTTCCTTTCAATCTTGCATTTTTACTTTCCTTTTTTGGATTCAGGATGTTTAACATAGCTATGATCGTAACTATAGTTATAACCTAACTTTATATCAATAATTATCCATTTATTAAATATCTTAATATTCAGTGAAAAAGGGGCTCATATATTAGCATAAGACTGCCTGCTTTTAAAAACAACAAAAGCACACTCTAAAGAATTTAAGCTAAATTCATTAGAGTGTGCTTCAATGATTTGAAGTATTTTATAAAAATAAGCGCAGTTATGCTTGCTTGCTCGCCTCTGAATATACTATTTTGCATAACTTGTCAACCCCTTTTTAATTTTTTTACAGCTATGTAAAAAAAATATTATCGAATTATTAACTGCTATGCAATTATAGTACATCTGCCGCAAAAAGTCAATATTCCCTATAAAATTTTTCACTTATTTTTCACTTATTATTATTGTTGTTTATCTGTCGATACATAAATATATCAAATCATTTTTTATATATTATAAAAGCTAAATAGAGAACTAATAGTTATATCGTTTTCGCCTTGACTAATATTAAATAGAGAGTTTTTTTGTTGCCGATTTATTTCGAAACGACATTCAAAAACATTTTCCTTAAAACCATAAAAATAGACCTTCTACGTAATACTACGTAAAAGGCCTATTCGCTGTTTAATTATTATAATTTCTTCTATCCCCTAACACTTAGCCTTCCCAAAGCTAAATGCCCTTCTTAATACAAATTAAAGCTTATTGCCCCACCTTATTTTGTAAGCTGCAAAATCTTGATTAATACAAGATTTACTTAAGAGCTGGAAGCTCGTCAAGAGTGATGAAGTAATCACTGTTGTAAACTTCGTTAAGTAATTCCTTTGTATTATTCTTCTCGTCTGTGATGTAATCTGTATGCCATACCATGAAATAGAGCCAATTTGCATTATCCGCTACCATCTGCTCCTCTGTAGGAATTGTACCGCACTCATGGAATACGATAGGCATTCCCTCTGCTGAAACCTCAGTAACATCCTTGAAAAGATTTCCGTTTGCACCGTATGTATAACTATCTGCACCGATGAGATCTACAAAATCATCACCTGGGTACCAAGGAGCAAGATCTCCTCCGTTTGCAGAATAACCGAATACCCAGATAAGGTTGTCAAGCTGCCAATAATCTGTATATCTTGAATACATCATCTGCCAGAGCTTGGTAAAGTTCTCGCTGCCGCCTCTTGTCCACCAGAACCAGCCGCCGTCAAGCTCGTGGAATGGTCTCCAAAGAACAGGAACACCTGCATCCTTAAGCTTCTGAAGAGCTGGAACTGCTCTATCCATTGCTGCAAGAAGATCCTCATACTCCTTAGTACCTGGTGTAAGAGCATTCTCCCAATCAAGATCTACATCCTTTGACTCATTATAGCCTGAAGCGAAATCAGGACCTGTATGCCAGCAGATTGTTGGAATTCCGCCCTGCTCCCACCAAGCGATTGCTCTATCAGCAACGCCGTCGAAGTCGTTATGCATGAAATCAAGACCGCGGATTGCAGGAAGCTTTCCTGTAACGCTCTTAACATAATCCATCTCATAATCAGGTGAACCCATCCAAGTAGATTCCATCTGACCTGTAATGCACTTTCCGCCTGCTGCGTATGTATCACATAAATACTTGTAAAGATTTACTGCATTTTCTGAAGCATTTTCATTTGAAAGAGTTCCATCATAGCTATGCTGAATAGCTTCTGCAGCTGCTGTATCAGCAAGGTACTTATCAAGCTCTGCTGCAACCTCAGGTGTTAAAAGATATAAACCATGGATATGACCACCATTCCAAGCACCAAGGCTGAAGCTCTTGATTTCTGAAGGATCGCTTACCTTATCAATTTCGCAGAGCTCTTCTACTGAATAAACAAGAAGACGCTGCTTAGCTGGCTCATTTGACTCAGCTTTAATATCGATCTGATCTGTATCCATCTTAAGACCAAGAACACCCCAGCCGCCATGAGTTTCATCATCACAGCCATAAACAGCTATAAGCTTGCTATCCTTAGTTGCGCCAGTAAGCCATGAAATATCTCCTGGATAATAACCCTCATCAACCTTTCCTTCAAAAAGAACTGTACCCTTAGAAAGAATATCCATCTCACTCTGAAGCTTTTCTTCGTCTGAAATAACGTTTCTAACTACTGGTGCCTGCTGCATTACCCAGCCAGTATATTCTGGATTTTCTGCTACTACAACTGCCTTTGTTGTGGCTTCTGTAGCTGAAGTTGTGGCTTCCGTGCCCTCATCTGAAGTTGCTACCTCTGATGAGCTTGCTGCTGTTGTCTTCTCGTCTGAACCCGTCTTTCCGCAAGCAGCTAGTGAAGCACACATAACTGTTGCAAGTGTAAGACATAAAAATCTCTTTTTCATCTTTTCTCCTTTAAAATACCATTTCATATTTCTGCGCAATGCAGAACCGTCTGATACACCAATTAAGCAATCTCTCCTCGCAATTCGCTTAATTGTAGAAATGATTATAACATCTGTCAACGTCAAAGGATATAATAAATCTCTACAAAATTATAAAAATTCTATTCTATATCGTTTTCGTGAAAATTATTTTCATAATTTTACAGCATGATTATTTTCCTAGACAGTCTATTTATTACTAATTTTACAGGCATAATTCTTTCCTATACAGTCTATTTATTATACCTAGCAACCAAAATGCACATTTAACAAAAACACATATTTTTCTGAAATATCTACCTAGAGACAGAAATACTCATTCTTCTAAGAAATCCACATATAGCAAGTAGAACTGCTCCAATTACTGCTATAGCGATATTCTCAATCAAATAGTACTTTCCTAAGCCATAAATTAACTTCTCTATCACAAGAAGAGCTTCACTATAATAGATTTTTCCTATTATAATTATAATAAAACCAAAAATACCTGCCACCAAAAAGTTCTTTCCAATAGTATGCAGCGCCATGTACAATTTATCTCTCCATACAAAGAAAATAATGGCAGTGCACAATATGATAGCACCGATAAGGTAAATTCTTATATTCTTTAGATTAAGTGAAGATTGCATTTCATTTCTTTTTATCTGTGTATTAAACTTATCAAATTCACTTTCACCAAAAGCATCACTTATAATATCAGCAAATCCTTCAGAGGCACCTCTTATGACCTCAATTGTTTCATCCCTGTCGATCTCTACAGGGTCACCTCCAAACATATAATAATTTTTTAGACCAGTTGCCTTCTCAGCAACATACCCCTTAAAATTATCATTATTTAAAACCTTATCAATAATCTCAAGTCTTTCGTTTCTTGATAGCGGCATTAAGTAAATTGACAGACTGTCTTCATCTGCTATGTATTCATCCAGCCTATAGCTTTCATCCTCATCAACAAATTCACTTACATCAAAGGCGGCAAGATCCGAATTTTTAAAAAACCTACTTACCGACTCATCTGAAAGACCTCTAATAACTGGGTTTAATATCATAAGTAAAATAAGTGCAAACATATTAATTAAAACTGCAAAAAATAGTATTATACTGCCTACAAAGCCTCTTTTTCCTTCTGCCATTATCTTCCTACTCATTGTTTTTCCTTTCATTACACTTCCTGTATTTTTTTTTTGCTTTACATACTACCTATATTTTTTGAGGTACATATTTTCTGTATGCTACTTACTAAAAAAACTCTCTGTTCTTTGCTTCACATTGTTTTGAAGATTTCTATAGAAGAAAGCCAAATCGTACAGATGATAATCACCTGTCTTAAAGATACCTTCTGCACTATATAAAGCATCCTGTCCATCGATATCTGTAACTATCATCTTACCGCTTGTCTCATCAATATAGCCTCCGCAGTAAGAAGCAATTTCCTCTGTAATATTACCCTTAACGTCTGTTACTACATAGCCTAGATTCAGATTTCTGCTAGCCTTCTCAGAGTCTGTCCTCCAGTTCAAAGGATTAATTGAATATTCCTTTCCTTCTGGCATTTTTGCCCTTGCATCCATGGCATTAAAGCTAACTAGAACCCCGGTATCCTTTTCCTCTGTAGCCACCTTAATTGATGGATTCTTAGCTATAAAATCCTCAGAAACCGAAGTACCTATTGCATAGGCTGCTATCATATTAGAAGAAAACAATTCATCATCAGAATGCTCCGCCATAAGCCTTAAAAGCATTTCTGCTCCCTGAGAATATCCAAAATAAACTACAGGGTCTCCATCATAATAATTATCCTTATAATACTGCCATGCACTTTCAACATCAGAATAAGCAAGATCAAAATATTCCGATACAGCCTCACTTGTATAAAGACTCTCATCTACCTTTCCATCATCTCCGTAATAACAGCCCATTGAAGCCTGTCTGTAAAAAGGTGCATAAATATCACTATCCTCGCCTACAATTCCCTTTTCCATTGCAAAGGTCTTAATGAACCTGTCCCTGTTCTTTTCAACAGTAAGATCCTCATTGCAAGGCTCTTTAATCTCTAAGTTTACAGTTGGAAGAATGAAAAATACATCAAAATTTTTTTCAGCCTCATCCGATGCGTTCTCTGACGCAGCCGGAAGCGATACCCAGCTTTCTGCCACACTATAATCCGGCGCCTTCCCCTTTTCAAACGCCTTCGAACTACTTCCGCAGCCAGCTAGAGTCAATGAAAAAACAATAGCTGCTGATAATCCGATTTTCTTTTTATGACCCTTTTTTCCCCTCATAAAAATCACCACCTAACGTATTTATATGAAAAGCTCTTAAAAAAAGGATAGCACATAAAACCATTATTTGTCAAAGGTTTTATGTGCATTTTTTCCTTATTTTTCTTTACTTTTCTAGTAATTTAAGTACCATTCGTTGTTATAATCACATTTCCTCTATATTTTTCTTTACTTTTTTAGTAATTTAAGTACCATTCGTTGTTATAATCACATTTCTCTATGTCTTTCAAACAAGGGCATCCACAAAAATGTTACATAGAAATCTGGTTTTTACTCGGTTATCAGTTCCCTGACTTCTATCTGCTTTATCTTATTTGAAGATAGATAAGCCGCTGCAAATATTCCAAAACTTACAATAACAGATGGAAGTATCAGCATTAGCGCATCAAATCCGGTCGCAAAATCAGTCAGACCCACTGCTCTTAGCATAAATTCAAGCATAGGACGTGTAAGAAGAACGGATAATATTCCGCCCAGAACAGAGCCTGTTACCGACAGGACAAAGAATCTCAATGCAAATTGTGTTCTAAGTACAGACGAAGTCATACCCATAGCTTTGTATATGCCAAGATCAATTCTCTCCCGCAGAAATGCCGTTCTTGTCATCATAATAACTATGACTGCCGCAAAGATCACTGACATTCCGTAGAAAACATATGCGATAATATCCATAAGCCCTGCTATCAGAGCCTTGTATTTGGTGATAGTCTCACTTTCCTTCATCTCACCTGCTTCAACATTCTCAAAGCTGTCATTGAGACACTTTATCATATCCTTCTTAGCAGATTTATCAGAAAGTGTGATAAAAGCGGAATTTATCTCAGTAAATCCCAGCTTGTCCATACCTTCGGGAGTTGTCATTGCATACACGCCATATTCCGAAACAGTCTGAAAATATCCTGTTATCACAAAATCAAGCCCCTTATCAAGATATTTTACTGTCACTGTGTCGCCGATCTTTTTGTTTACGGAGCGTGCTACAGACTTTGTAAGCATAATTTCATTGTAGTATTTTGGGATACGTCCCTGAATCGCCTTGAAATAGTCTTCCTCCCTGCTGTAGGTGCTGACTGTCACCTGCTGTCCGTCAATGTTCATACGGTGCCTGCACTCCATTTTGAGAGTTGCTCCGCTGTCAATACTATAGATCACCCCCTCTGTTTTATCCTTATCGGAAAGAGAATAGCTGCCTAAATTAGTAAGCACTATATCGCCGCTCATCCCTGTGAATATCGCATCTGCATCAAATCCGCCAACAAACGCCGATATGCTCACCAAAAAGAAAATAAGAATAGTAACTATAGAGACTACACCGAAATAGTTCCTGATATTTGAAGTTATCTGCCGCAGTGCTATAAGCAGTGACAAAGGCTTACGGCGTATCGGAACGTTAAGTCTGCTGTCAAAATACACCTCGTCCTTGCCGCCTTGTATCGCACGAACAGGAGAAATCCTGCCTATCTTTGCAGTAGCCGCAAATACGAATACCATACAAATGATGATTATCCCAAGGGAAAGCAATGCGCATTTTACTACGGATATATCCGCTTTTGTCAGCATACCCGTGAGCCGCATAAACAGGCGTATCAATGCACCGCATGCGGGGAATGACAAAATAAGCCCCGATATGGCTCCGATAGTGAGCGATACAGCATATTCGATAACGAAAAGCATTCTTATCTGCCATTGTGAAAATCCCTGTGATTTAAGTATCCCCAGTGAGGTATAATCCATTTCAATAGTTGAAGAAATACTGTTTGCCATTATGATAATAACTATGACAATAAGAAGGGTAACATAGACATAAGCCATTCTTGTTCCCGTATTTGAGAATACCTTGATATTGTCCGCCAGATCCTCTTTTGTAGGCGAATACATACTCATATCTATCAGACTACACTCATCATTGAGCTGTTTTTTCAGTTCGTATGGTGAAAAGCCGTCCGCAATGTGGATATTGATATCCGAGCAGGACATTATTTTTCTCACATTGTCTGTGATATGGCTCGAATGTTCTAGAACCTTCTTATGATCTGCTTCATTTATGACACAAACATTTGAAGAAACAGCTGTTGTCCCGAACATGGGATCTTCATAATAGCCTTTTACAGTGAATGAAAACTTTGTATCATCCGCAGCAGAGAATATTACTTCCGAATTTTTTTCTATAAGAGTTTTCATCTTATAGGGCAGGTATATTTCTCCTTCTTTCGGCTGAATTCCGTCAAGAAATGCCGAAAAATCATCATTGAATACAAGAAGTGTCCCGCTGTATGCGGACAGCTCCATCAATATTTCCTTTTCCTCGCCGTCTACAAGAGGCTTTTGTGTCATAAGTAGAGTTTCCTTGTATTCACTGCGAAAGACATGGGAATTGCTGTCTATCGTGTCATGAATATCCTCTGTCAGCATATCCGTATAGACACGGACGAGCAGATCACCGCAGTCCGCCTGCTCAAACCCCATATTTATCGCTTTCATCAGGTCGTCGCTGTTGCTGACAGAGCCGGTAAATGACATAACTATCAGCATCATCAAAAAGGCAACTCCGATAAATGAACCTTTCTTGTATTTCATATCAGCAAGAACAAGCTTTATGATACCCTTCATACGCCCACCTCACCATTCCATAGATGCAAGCCATGCACCTATCTGAGTTTCACGGTTCTTTTCCTCGCTCTGCTCATAGGGCGGCAGGGCAAGATCGCCTATTACACGTCCATCCTCTATATAGATAAGGCGTGTGGCACGGCAGGCAGCTCTCGCATCGTGAGTGACCATAAGTATGCTCTGTCCCTTGCGGTTCAGCTTTGTGAGCAAATCAAGTACTTCGGTAGTGTTTTTCTTGTTCAGCGCACCTGTGGGCTCATCAGCGAAAAGAAGCTTCGGTTCATTGATGACCGCTCGAGCTATGGCACATCTCTGCTGTTCACCGCCGGAGCATTGGCTCGGCAGATGTGATGCGATATGGGCGATACCCATTTTTTCCATAAGTTCCTTTGCGGCCTTTTCTGTATCAGCAGCGCTACGGCTCTTGTTCAGATATCCCGGGACGGTTATATTCTCATATAATGAAAGATTGCTGACAAGATGCATCTGCTGAAAGATAAAACCGAAATCCCCGTGACGCAGAGCAGAGAGTTTTTTCTCGCTCATCTTTACAATATCATCGCCGTTATAGAGTATCTGTCCGCCCGTGGCTCTGTCCATACCGCTGAGAGCATAGAGCGTGGTAGATTTTCCCGAGCCTGACGCACCCATAATAACAGTAAAATCACCTTCATATATGTCAATGTCCATTCCGGTGAGAATATGTACCTGTCCGCCGTTATGTGCAAAGCTCTTGCACAGTCCTTTGGCTGAAATAATAGCTTTTTTCATATTTTACCCCCTTTCTTGATATTCTATCACAGGGAGTATTAAGAAATCCTTAAGGATTATTATCATTCCTCATATACAGGCAATGTCAAAGTCACTTCAAACCCGTTATTATTACGGACTTTGACATCTCCGCCCGATTGACAGACAATATATTTTACAATGAATAGACCAAGTCCCGATCCTTTTTCTCCGTTTGTATTTTTTCCCCGATAGAATTTTCCGAAAATAAAAGGCATATCTTCATCAGGAACGCCCTCACCGCTGTCATGAAAAGTGATATAAGCATTGTTTTCATCGCGGCTGATATGAACATCAATATTTGTTCCGGCATATTTGCGTGCATTTGTGATAAGGTTCTCCACCGCTTGTGAAAGCCTGTTCCTGTCGGCGTTCATATAGATAGTATAGAACGGCTTTTCAAATATGATGTCACCCTGTGTGTTGAGATCGGCCAGCAGATCTTCAAGAAATCCATTCAGTTCAAAAACTTCGGGGCACATTCTCAGCTTATCAAGATCGGACAGGGAATGTGCCAGTATATCTTCGGTAAGCTGTGCCACTTCATCACATTTGCGAATGATGACCGACACATATTTTTCCCGGTCTTCTGCTCTGCTCATACCCATTTCCATAGCCTCCGCATAGGCTCTGACAGTGGATATGGGCGTTTTTATGTCATGAGAAAGTGAGGCAATGACAGTTTTGTTGTTTTCTATTGCCTCCCGTTCACAGGTGCGGGCTCGCAGTATCTCTTTTCTCATACTGTCAAACGCCCACGTGAATTTTCCAAAAAGGTTTGTTCGTTCATATTCAAGAGGAGTTTCCATATCGCCCTGTGCAACACGTTCAGCAAAGTCTGTCAGCCGTCCGAACGGCCGTATTACAGTAAAATAAAAGTATCCGCCGGTCAATAGCAAAAATGTCAGACAGATACCGCCCATTATTATTATACTGATATTTATGTTATCCATCTGTTCAGTACGCATTGTTTCACGGATCTGCTTTGTACGAATGAGCGCAGTATCGGTGTCACCCTGTTCTATCAGCCGTTCGATTTCGTTGAGTTCTACCGCATATTCTCCTGTTTTATCGTGACTATTACCATGTTCAATAACAAAGCCGGTAGTGATACCGATAATTACTAACGCAAATACAATTACTACCGAAAATAGTTTCTTCATTCTGTATCCTCTATCATATAGCCCAATCGCCATACCGTCTTTATATATCGTGGATTTGCGGGATCGTCCTCTAATTTTTCCCGGAGCCAGCGGATATGTACGGTAAGTGTTGACGGTTCTACCTCTGAAAATGCACCCCAAACTTCGCTTATCAGTTTTTCCTTTGTCAGAGCTGTGTTTTTGTTAGAGCACATAAATACAAGCAGATCAAATTCCTTCTGTGCAAGTGGAATAATTCTTCCGTTTTTTGATACAGTCCTGTTGGATGTGTTGATCTTCACATCACCGAAGGACATATCCTGCTCTGTGGTATTTCCGTATGCTCGCCGCATAAGGGCATTGACACGGGAAAGCAGTTCTTTCATTGAATAAGGCTTTGGAAGAAAATCATCACCGCCGATATCAAACCCTTTTATGCGGTCATCCTCTGTCTTTCTTGCACTTGCGAATATCACGGGAATATGTGAGTTGTTCCTCAGATCACGGCATATTTCAAAGCCTGTGCCGTCAGGGAGATTTATATCCAGAAGTATTAGATGGTATGCTTTTTTTGTCATAAGATCATAAGCGGTAGCAGCATTTTCCGCTATGTCGGTTTCATAACCGCATCCATTCAGCATTTCAGCGATTATTCCGGCTAATTCTTTTTCATCATCGACTACCAGTATTCTTTTCTTAACCATATCATAACTTCCTTTATTAAATATTAGATTGTATCATATTTATATAATAATTGCAAACCTTATATGTTTGACGTTTCCCATTAAATATACGATTTTGCTGCCCTCATTGTGGACACAAATTCTAAGCTTGCTAAGAGATAAGCTAAGACACATCATTAAAATTATTGTAATCAAAATCCCGGTCCAAAACCGTGAGGCGGTCTTACTTCTGGCGTTGGCGGGAAACCTGGTTCAAAGCCATTTGGCGCCTCTTCTGGCGGCGGAAATCCCGGTTCAAAACCGTGAGGCGGTCTTCCTGGCGGTGGAAATCCCGGTCCAAAACCGTAAGGAGGTCTTCCTTCTGGCGGTGGAAATCCTGGTCCAAAGTCAAAAGGCGCTCCTTCTGAGGCAAGCCTCATGCGCTCTTTTTCCGCATTTCTCATTTTCTCATTAAAATCCTTATAGTTATCCTCAAGATAAGTCTCAAGCTCTGCATTCACCTTATCTAAATAGAGCTCAAAATTGCCCTGCTCCTCTTTAGAGAGCACTGCAAATATATCGATTGCTTCTCTTTCCTTTTCCTTTGCTGAAGCGACTTCCTTGCCCTTATCGGTAATGAAGCTTAGCATAATTCTCTTATCCTCTGAGGATGGCTTTCTTTCTATAAGCCCTGCCTTATCAAGCTTTGCAAGCATTTCATTAAGAGATGGAACGGCAATTCCAAGCACATAAGAAAGATCCCTGGTGCTGATTCCGTCCTTAAGATTTAAAGCTGCAAGTACTCTTCCCTGCCCCCTTGCATGATCAAACTTAAATCTGCCACTGCTAGCTTCTAGCATATGCTTTCTCTTAAGAAGCCATTCAAGTCTCATAAGCTTTTCAAACAAAACATCATTCATAGCGCTCTCCTTCCTAGAAATTCAAATCCATATTTTATCCATGTCTAAACCTAATTAGAAACTAGTTATAGCCTAGTTAAACTGACTTAGAACCTAGTTTAAACTGACTTAGAACCTTGTTAAAACTGACTTAGAACCTTGTTAAAACTGAGTTAAGGCCTAGTTAAAGGCTAATTAAAGCCATATAGAAAAACAAATGGTACCATTTGATTATATTCTAAATGGTACCATTTAATTTGTCAAGTGTTTTTTACTTTGTATATTTATAGTCTATTTCTTTTGAGCAAGTCTATCCTTTTTTCTGATCATTCTATTTCTTTTGAGCAAGTCTATCCTTTTTTCTGATCATTGCTCTATTTATCTTCCCATTGAAGGTTCTTGGAAGGTCATCTACAAATTCTATCATTCTAGGATATTTATAGATGGCTGCCCTTTCCTTTACGAACTCCTGAATTTCAGTCTTAAGCTCGTTTGATGGCTCATACCCCTCCTTTAGGACAATGCTTGCCTTTACAAGATAGCCTCTTGTCTTTGAAGGGTAACCGGTAGCTGCACTCTCAAAAACGGCCGGATGCTGATTAACCACATCCTCAACCTCAGAAGGTCCGATTCTATAGCCGCTAGACTTAATGACATCATCATTTCTTCCAACAAAGAAATAATTGCCGGCCTCATCCTTATAGGCCATATCCTTTGTATGATAAACGCCGTTTTCAACAACCTCATCATACTTATCCTTATCATTTAAATAACCCTTGAACATTCCGGTAGGGGCCTTTCCGTTATCTAGGCAAACGGCGATTTCTCCCTCTTCACCGGTAGCAACCTCATTGCCCTCTTCGTCTATAAGCTTTATCTCAAATAAAGGTGACTTTCTACCTATAGATTCAGGAACACCCTCCTCGCCTGCATTTACGCAGATAAGAAGCACTGTCTCAGACTGTCCAAAGCCCTCTCTTATCTTGATACCGCAGCCCTTAAAGAATTTAGCAGCAACCTCTTTAGGAAGAGCCTCGCCGGCTGTTGTAGCCTGCTTTAGGGCGCTTAAATCATATTTGGAAAAATCCTCGCGGACTAAATACTTATAAATAGTAGGAGGCGCACAGAAGGTATTTACCTTCTCCTGCGCTAGAAGCCTTAACATATCCTCTGCATAGAACTGATCATAGTCGTAAACCATGATGGCTGCACGCACGAACCACTGACCATAGATCTTTCCCCAGGCCGACTTTGCCCAGCCTGAATCTGCAACTGTAAGATGAAGGCCGCCGGCATAGCTGCCATGCCAATATTTTGCAGTGTAGATATGTGCAATAGGATAAGAAAAATCATGAATAACTGCCTTTGGTGAACCGCTGCTACCTGAAGTAAAATAGTAGAGCATGTCATCTGAAGCTTCAGTCTCCTGTCTTGCGAGCTCCTCAGAGCAGCCTGCAAAGGCCTCATCAAAATCTATAAAGCCCTCGCATTTATCGCCGACGCAGAGCTTAATAACGCTATTTAAGCACTCATTCTCAGAAGGTACCTCTGAAGGCTCTGAAACTGCCTTAACAACATTAGAAACAATGTCCTCTGAATTAACGCAGATCACAGCCTTTACACTTGCTGCAATAACTCTTTCTCTTATATCACTACTTGAAACCATGTGAGAGCTTGGAATGGCAACTGCACCAATCTTATGAATTGCAAGCATACTGAGCCAGAATTCATATCTGCGCTTAAGGATAAGCATAACTCTGTCGCCTCTTTTAACACCAAGACCTAGGAGCATATTTGCAGTCTTATTGCTAAGTCTTCTCATCGCATCAAAGGTAAAAACAGTCTTTTCACCCTCACAGCTCTTATGAACTAAGGCAACATCCTCAGGGTGCTCCTTTGCGATTTCATCAACGACATCATAAGCAAAGTTAAAGTCATGCGGTATCTCAAGCTTTATATCAGTTAATTTTCCGCCCTCAAACGTTTCCTTGAAATATTTCTCATAAATTTCAGCCATTACTAACTCCAATCATAGCCTATTTTTCTAAATTTTTCGTATCGATCATCTAAAAGTCTGTCCTTTGATACCTTAGAGAGTACCAAAAGCTCCTGTTCAAGCTCGCCCTTCAATTTCTTAACCGAGCCCGACTTTATAACCTTATCGATAATTTGTAGCTCCATCAGCTTTTCACTAGTAAGGCATAGCGCCTCGGCGGCAACATCAGCCTTATCAGTGGTTTTCCAAAGGATATTAGAACAGCTTTCAGGTGAAACAACGCTGAAGTAAGCATCATCAAGCATCCAGATCCTGTCAGCATGGCAGAGTGCAAGCGCACCGCCGCTGCCGCCTTCACCGATAATGACAGATATGATAGGAACACTTATATCTGTCATCTCAAAAAGATTATCAGCAATGGCCCTGCCCTGTCCTCTCTCCTCTGCGTCAACTCCGCAGTAAGCACCTGCAGTATCAACAAAGCAGATAATAGGACGGTCGAACTTTTCAGCCTGCTTCATAAGCCTTAAGGCTTTTCTGTAACCTTCTGGATGAACGCTTCCGAAATTGTATTTGATATGCTCTTTGGTATTTTTTCCCTTTTCAATGCCAATGACAGTAACAGCCCTCTTACCGAGCTTTCCAATGCCTCCGATTAAAGCTGCATCATCACCAAAATACCTGTCTCCATGCATTTCAATAAAGCCATTTACAATTCCATTTATATAATCTACGGCCGTAAGTCTCTTTTCAGACCTTGCACCGCGAACTATCTCTATATCTGTCATAATTTATCCTTTTAAATGTAATTTTAAAATATCCTCAATTACGTCCTTAAGCTTTGCTCTTTCAACGATCATATCCAAAAAACCACATTCCAGAACTCTCTGCGAGCTCTGGAAATCCGGTGGAAGAGGCCTGTTAATTGTCTTTTCAACAACTCTAGGACCTGCAAAGCCAACTCTTGCAAAAGGCTCTGCTATCGTAATGTCTGCCTGCATGGCAAAGCTTGCCTCAACACCGCCTGTAGTAGGATTTGTAAGGAGAGCCATATATAAAAGACCCGCATTAGAATGTCTCTTAACAGCACAGGAAACCTTTGACATCTGCATAAGAGAAATCATTCCCTCCTGCATTCTTGCACCTCCTGAAACACAGATGCCAAGAACAGGTAGCTTCTTTATGGTCGCAAATTCAAAAAGTCTTGTGATTTTCTCACCCACTACAGCTCCCATGGAGCCCATCATAAAAATCGGATCCATTGAAAAAATAGCACACTTAACACCGCCTATGGTACCATAACCACAGATAACGCCTTCATTCTCGCGGCTCTTTTTCATGGCGGTAGAGAGCTTATCATCATAGCCAGGGAAGGAAAGCACATTCTTTGAAGTAGCGTTCCTGTCAAGCTCCATAAAGCTTCTCTTGTCCGTAAGCATGAGTATTCTTCTTCTTGCCCTTACTATAAAATATTCACCGCAATAAGGACATACAAAGCTATTCTTTCTTATCTTAGAAACCGGTATCTCTTTTCCACATTTCTTACAGGCAACAAGTCTGTCCTTCGGTTTTTTCTCGCCGTATTCAAGAGAATTGTGTGGATTTAAAAATAAATTTTTAAGCTTCATGTTTCTCCATTAATTTCTGGCAGAAATCAGTAGTATATCTGCCACTTATAAAATTCTCATTTTCCATGATTTTCATGTGAAGATCCCTGTTAGTGCTGACACCAACAATAACAAGTTCAGAAAGAGCGCACTTCATTTTCCTGATAGCCTCTTCTCTGGTTCTTGCCGCAACAACAAGCTTTCCCAGCATTGAATCATAAAAAGGGCTAATAACAAGACCATTGTAGAGCGCCCCGTCAAACCTGACATTCATGCCGCCAGGAATATTTAAAAGCTCGATTTTTCCTGTAGAAGGCCTCATAGTCACCGGATCTTCAGCGCAGATTCTGCACTCAATAGCTGAAAAATCATTTCTTATGTCATACTTTGAAAACTCAATAGGAACGCCAGCTGCAGTTCTTATCTGCCACTTTACGATATCAATGCCACTTACCATTTCAGTAACGGAGTGCTCAACCTGAAGACGGGTATTCATCTCAAGGAAATAAAAATCATCGCCGTTTACAAGAAACTCAACCGTACCCACGGTAACATATCCAACACACTCAGCTATTTTAATTGCCGATTCATGAAGAGCCCTTCTTACCTTCTCTGAAATGTAAGGTGCTGGACATTCCTCTATTAATTTCTGATTCTTTCTCTGAACAGAGCAGTCTCTATCAAGAATTGATATGACCTTGCCTGTTTTATCACCTAAAATCTGTACCTCTACGTGCTTAGCACTTACAAGATACTTTTCAATGAAAACTGCATCATCGCCAAAGGCATTCTTAGCCTCTGCCTTTACCTCTAAAAAGGCCTGATGGAGCTTTTCTTTTTCATAAACAATTCTAATGCCCTTTCCACCGCCGCCGGCTCTGGCTTTAAGAATTACAGGATAGCCGAGTTTATCAGCAAATTCAGCAGCCTCCTCTTCATCCTTAAGGATATCACTACCCTCAAGAACGGGAACACCAACTGATTTAGCAACTCCTCTAGCACACTCCTTAAGTCCCATGTCGCGGATTATCTTTGCAGATGGACCTATGAATACTAAGCCTTCCTCCTCACACCTTCTAGCAAATTCCGGATTTTCGGAAAGCATTCCATAGCCCGGGTGGATGGCCTGCGCTTCTACCTTAAGCGCAAGCGTAATATAAGCATCCATATTTAGATAGCTGTCCTTCAAGCTTGATGCACCAATGCAATAGCTTTCATCAGCCATATTTGTATGAAGAGCCTCAGAATCTGCCTCAGAATATACGGCAACTGTCTCTATTCCCATTTCCTTGCAGGCACGTATGATTCTTACTGCAGCCTCACCTCTATTGGCAATCAAAACCTTTGAAACCATCTATTAATTCCCCTCTTCTGTTTTAAGAGCGAATGAAAAATCTCCGCTTGTACAAAGCTTATCACCAACGAAAATCTCACCATGCAGCTTGTATAACGGGTGATGCGCACCGGTAAGTTTTGTATGGATGCAAACTCTGTCTCCCGGCTTAACCATATTCTTAAAACGAACCTTATCAAGACCTGTATAAACAGGAACTACATTTTCATTCATCTTGTCCTTAAAAATAACACAGGCTGCCTGAGCCATCATTTCGCAAAGAATAACACCCGGTACTATAGGATTTCCAGGGAAATGTCCCTGTAAAAAGAACTCATCTCCCTTAACCTGATAATAACCGATAGAGCCATCCTCGCCATCTAGCTCAGCCTCATCCACTAAAAGCATAGGCTTTCTGTGTGGAAGTATTTCCATAATCTCATCTATATTCATGATTTTCTCCGTATCAAGCCTTTTTTATAATAAATAATGTCTGATTATATTCAACAAGCTCTCCGTCTCTTACAAGGATGTCACTTACAACACCGTCTACATTTGAGAGCACTTCATTGAACATCTTCATCGCCTCTATGTTACAGAGCACATCGCCCTTTCTTACAGTATCGCCTACCTTAATTAACAGAGCGTCCTTATTTGCATAAAAGGTTCCAAGAAGCGGTGCCTTTATCTCTTCCATATCCGGTGAAAGAACCTTTCCTGCTGCAGCTTCTGATGCACCCGCTGTATTCACAAGAGCTGAAGCACTAAAAGGTGCAGCATTAACAGCCGCATTACCAGCGCCATCTACCGGACTTACGGCTCTTGCCGGTGCAGTCATGATAACCGGAGCACTCTCCTTCTTCATGAAAATCTTAAAATCACCGTCTTCAATGGATAATTCACTTAAATTCATCCTTTGAAAAAACTCACCGTATTCCTTAATTGAATCCTTCATAGAAAAACCTCTTTCTTATGTAGCATTATTAATCACATTTTCTGAAAGCAAGACAAGCATTATGTCCACCAAAACCAAGTGATGAACTAAGAGCTACAGTAATGTCAGTCTTAAGAGCTGTATTAACTGTATAATCAAGATCACACTCCTCATCCTTTTCCTTGTAATTGATGGTTGGTGGGATAACGCCCTCATTAAGTGCAAGAATGCAAGCAATAGCCTCAACTGCACCTGTTGCCCCCATCATATGTCCTGTCATTGACTTAGTAGAGCTTACATGAAGATCATAAGCCTTCTTTCCAAATACTTCCTTGATGGCCTTTGTCTCCATGGCATCATTGAGATGAGTTCCTGTACCATGAGCATTGATATAAATATTATCTTCATCAGTAACCTTTGCCATTTCCTTAGCCTCTCTAAATGCTCTTACAGCACCCTCTCCCTCTGGATCCGGAGCAGTGATGTGATAAGCATCACAGGTATTTCCATAGCCTACTACCTCAGCTAAGATCTTAGCGCCTCTCTTCTTTGCATGCTCATACTCTTCAAGCACAACAACAGCTGCGCCCTCGCCCATTACAAAGCCGCCTCTTCTCTTATCGAAAGGAAGACTGCCCTCTTCAGGCTTATCTGTAAGATTAAGTGCCTGACAGCTTACGAAGCCAGCCATTGAAAATTCATTAATTGAAGCCTCTGTACCACCTGCAATGATTGCATCAGCATAACCATGCTTAATGCATCTGAAGGCTTCACCGATAGAATGTGAAGATGTAGCGCAGGCTGTAACGATAGGAACTGTAGGTCCCTTTGCACCGTACTTAATTGCAACAGTACCAGCTGGCATATTAGAAATCATCATAGGCACAACAAAAGGAGAAACTCTGTCCGGTCCCTTTGAATCGAGCTTTCTGAGCTCATTAACAGTTGTTCCTACTCCGCCGATACCAGAACCGATATAAACACCAAATCTTGTCTTATCAAGATCTGAGTCAAGAATACCGCTGCTGGTAACAGCCTCTACAGAAGCTGCAACAGCGTACTGAGTGCTAAGGTCTGATCTTCTGATTTCCTGCATGGAATCAAAATAATTCTTAGGATTAAAATCCTTTACCTCAGCATCAAGCTTAACCTTAAGTCTTGAGCTGTCAAATCTCTTAATAAGATCAATACCGCAAACACCGTTCTTTAAATTATTCCAAAAGGTCTCTATATCATTTCCGATAGGAGTGATTGCTCCCATACCTGTAACTACTACTCTACACATACATGCCTCCATCTACTTTAATAACCTCACCTGTAATGTATGAGGACATATCACTTGCAAGGAAAAGCGCAAGGTCAGCAACATCCTCTGGCTTACCAAGTCTTCCAAGCACGATTTCCTTCTTTATAGCATCCTTCACTTCATCAGAGAGCACCTCTGTCATGCTTGTCTCAATATAGCCTGGTGCAATCGCATTAGCACGAAGGTTCTTTTTTCCATATTCCTTGGCAAGGGACTTTGTAAAACCGATGATACCTGCCTTAGAAGCAGAATAATTAGTCTGTCCCTTATTTCCCATCATTCCTACAACAGAGCTGATATTAATAACATTACCGCTCTTTTGCTTTAAGAAGTTCCTTAAAAAGGCCTTTGTAGAATACATGCAGCCCTTAAGGTTTACATCTATTACAGCATCTATTTCATCGCGCTTCATTGACATAAGGAGATTATCCTTAGTGATTCCTGCATTATTAACAAGCACATCAACTCTGCCAAAATCCTTTATGATTGAAGCCGCTACATTTTCCATCTCATCCATATCTGCTACATTGGCAAAATAAGCCTTAGCTGTAACGCCGAGGCTAGAGAGTTCCTCGACAGCATTTCTAATTTCCTCGCCATCCTTTGTAGCAATAAGGGCAACATTTGCATGATTTTGTGCAAATTTCTTAGCGATGCATCTGCCTATGCCTCTGCTGCCACCAGTTATAACTGCAACCTTTTCCTTTAACATTACTGCTCCATTCCTGATACGGTAGCATTAAGGCTATCCATATCACTTACGCTAAATATCCTCACACCCTTAAGTGTCTTCTTAACAAAACCTGATAAGGTATTACCAGGGCCGCACTCAATGAAGGTATCAAAGCCTTCAGCATAAAGCTTATTAAGAGTATCCTCCCACTTTACGCTATTGCAGATCTGGGTACCTAAAGTATCAATAATGGCTTCTTTATCAGCCGGATATTTATCTGCTGTCTTATTAGCATAAATATCGATGGCAGGAGCCTTCACATTGAAGCTCCCCTCCCCCTTAAGAGCAGCTGTAAAATCCTTTGAAGCCTCTGCCATATATGGAGTATGGAAAGCGCCCGCAACTGCCAGCTCAACAAATCTTACCTTCTTTTCAGTGAGCTTACCCTTAAAGCCTTCCATCTTTTCCTTCTCACCTGAAACAACGATCTGTCCAGGACAGTTGAAATTAACAGGATAAACCTCGCATTCCTTGCAAAGTGCAATGAGCTCTTCCTTGTCCATACGAAGAACTGCAAACATCACGCCCTTTACCTTATCTGCATCCCTCTGCATAAGAGTGCCTCTAAGACAAACAAGGCGGAAAGCCTCCTCATAGCTAAGTACCCCGGAAGCGGCAATGGCTACCACCTCACCAAGTGAAAAACCAGCTACTGCATCAGGCTTAATGCCCTTTGACATAAGCGCCATTGCAGCTGCAAGGTCTGTTAAAAAAAGACAAGGCTGAGTATTAGAGGTAAGCTTTAAGGACTCACTATCTCCCTCAAACATTGTCTTCAACGTACTATTTCTATAATTTTCGGCCTGATCAAAGAAAGCCTTAACGTCGCCGAAATTCTCGTAAAAATCCTTACCCATACCGACGTACTGACTTCCCTGACCTGCAAATAAAAATGCTATCTTACCCATGCTATCTCCTGACTATATATAATTATTTAAAGCTTTTTAAAACTTAAAGTTCTCGATTACCTTCTTGCAATCAGCGCAGATACCCTCAACGATATCCTTACAGGTTTCAATCGTAGTAATCATGCCTGCAATCTGACCGCACATGCATGAACCCTTCTTAACATCACCCTCAACAGCTGCAAGCCTTAAAGCACCTGCACCCATCTTATTAAGCTCTTCCTCACTAGCACCGTTCATTTCAAGCTTTGCGAATTCTCTTGTCATGCTGTTCTTAAGGGCTCTGACCGGGTGACCGAGCTTCTTACCTGTAACTATGGTATCTCTGTCACTTGCCTTTAAAACTCTCTCCTTGTAGTTAGGATGAACCTGGCACTCCTTTGCAGCAAGGAATCTTGTTCCCATCTGAACTGCACATGCACCAAGCATATAAGCTGCTGCCATTCCTCTACCATCTGCAATACCACCTGCAGCAATAACAGGGATGCTAACAGCATCAACTACCTGAGGAACTAAAGCCATAGTTGTTGTCTCGCCGACATGACCGCCAGATTCACAGCCCTCTGCGATTACAGCACTAGCTCCCATATTTTCAACCATCTTAGCTAAGGTAACGCTTGCAACAACAGGGATAACCTTTACATTTGCTGCCTTTAACTGCTCCATGTAAGGAGCTGGATTACCAGCACCTGTTGTAACAACAGCTACCTTCTCCTCGCATACTACCTCAACTGCCTCTTTTATATAAGGACTCATAAGCATAAGATTTACACCAAATGGCTTATCAGTCAATTCCTTTGCCTTCTTTATCTGCTCTCTGAGCTGCTCACCATTAGAATTCATGGCAGCTATAATTCCAAGACCCCCTGCATTAGAAACTGCAGAGGCTAAAGTAGCCTCTGCTATCCATGCCATGCCGCCCTGGAATACCGGGTACTTAATACCAAGTAAATCACAAACAGCATTACTCATTTAATTATTCCCCCTTGTGAGCTTCAACGTACTGTGCAAGCTTCTCAATTGTGTTGATCTCCTGTGATAATTCAATCTTGCAATCAAGCTCTTCTTCAATCTGCATTACAAGCTCCATAATGTCTAATGAATCAAGACCATTCTGTGTAAATGTATTTGTAGCTACAATCTCTGATGGATCCTTATCAAGATATTCTGCAATAACATTTGTGATCTTCTCTGTAACATTTTCCATTTTAGTTCTCCTTCTGCCAAAATTGGCTTTGCAAAATTTTAAAACAGGTGTTATAATAAACTTGGGTGTTACCCCCAGGTCAATGGCTATTTTGTATAAAAACTATGAATAAATTATTAACAATAGGAGTTTTTTATGGAAAGAAATAATGAATATACGCTAACTACAGGGCAGTTTGCAAAGCTTTGCAAGACCACCCGAGACACACTCAGATACTATCAGCAGGTCGGCCTTTTAATACCATATATCGATCCAAATACCGGCTATCATTACTACAGCATGGGACAGGTATCCTCCTTTTATATCATAAGCATATTTAAGCAGTCAGACTGTTCGATTCAGGAAATAAAGGGGCTTATGAGCAACTGCTCAAAGGAACAGCTAAAGGAGACCACAAATAATAAGCTCATATCCATGAAAAATGAAATGAGATCTATCAGGAATAAAATGGCCTCTCTTCAGACAGCCCTCTGGCTTTTAGAGAGCTTTGATGAGCATAAGAACCTTGAGCCCTTTGTAGATGTAATCCCTCACATAAGCATAGCCAAAACGGCCATAGCCAATAAAGAAAATGCCTACCACGCGGTAGACGTTGCGATGGATCTTCTAAAGCATCTGGATTTTTTATCCAATAGCGACAGCATATCAGTGCTCCCAACAGGCTCGACCATATCCTATGAAGATTTTTTAAATCAGAAATACGTCTATAACAACATAATCAGCATTTCCCTAAAAAGAGCAGATAATAAAATCACCTTCCCTCTTCCATCCTACGATGTATTAGGGTGCTATCAGGATCATTCAGAATCGATAGAGGTGACCTATGCAAAGCTTAGAAAGTATATTTCAGATAATAAAATAAAGGTGTGCTCAGATCTTCACATCATAAGTCTTATCAACCTTTATGACGCTTCGATGAAGCACACCTATTTTAAATATTTATTCTTTTGTATTGAAAAGAATTAAGCCACTATTTATTAACGATTTCATCAAGAAGCTCATAGGTTCCATCTTTAATTTTCTCAAGGAGCTCTTCATAAGGCTGAGGCTTTCCATAATAGTAGCCCTGCATTCTCTTGCAGCCAGCCTCCTTTAAGAACTCAACTGCATCCTCACTCTCAACACCCTCTGTAAGAGTTTCCATGTTAAGAGTATTAGCAAGATCAATGATATTTTTAATAATGGATTTTGAATTGTTATTACCGGCAAAGCCCTTTAAAAATACCATATCTATCTTAAGAAGATCGAACCTGAAATCCTTAAGAACATTCATAGAAGAATAGCCCGAGCCAAAATCATCAAGCCATACCACATACCCCCTCTTGTGGAATTCTTCAACCGCTCTATGAAGAATTTCCTCACTTTCAGTAAGGGCACTTTCGGTAATTTCAACATGTACATAAGACTTTGGGATATTGTACTTTTCTATTTTTTCTTCAAGCTCTTCAACAGCATCCATAAGCTCAAAGTCAAGCCTTGAGAAGTTAAGTGAAACCGGAAGAACCGGAAGCTTTGCATCCATAGCTTCCCTAAGCCTTCTTAAAACATCTTCATAAATGCACTTATCAAGCTTATGTATCTGACGTGATTCCTCAAGTACCGGAATGAACTGTCCCGGAGAAATCATTCCTCTCTCAGGGTCTATCCATCTAGCTAAAGCCTCACAGCCACATACCTTTCCAGAAGATGAATCTATTACCGGCTGATAGAAGGCTTTTATATAGCCCTCTCTTATGGCAGTATCAAGATTATTTAGAACATAATTTCTAGTATCATATGTCTTCTTACACTTCTCATCAAATTCTGAAATAAAGAAACCTTCCTTGTGCTTTCTTAAATATATGGCATATTGAGCATAATCCATTGCACGCCTTGGACCGTCCTCTTCCTTAACAGGAATATAAGAGCCTGCAGCAACATCTAAGTATTTTTCCTTAGAATGAGCCTTCATAAGGTCCTCTCTGACCTTATCAGCCTTTTCAGGACTTCCCTCCTTGCTGGTCAAAACAATGAATTTATCTGCAGAATGCCTTGCATAAGGGTCTCCCGGGAAGTTTCTTTTTACAATGCCGGCCATTTCCTTAAGCAGCTTATCTCCATTATCATAATCATACCTATCGTTATAAGTCTTGAAATTCTTTATGTCAAAGGCAATATATATAGGAGTCTTACCCTCACTCTTTAATTTTTCAGTATAGTCATCCGAAATCTGCTCCATTCCGATTATATTAGGAGCCCCTGTCGTCTCATCTCTTAAGGCCGCAAGCTGAAGCTGATAGGCCTTCTGCGCATCAGAGTACCTCTGATAATAGATTGTGATATAGAGCACTGTAAGTGTTATGAAAAAAGTGGTATAATTAATCAAATCACCGGACTCAAGCGAAATCTTGTTTCCTGCTTTATCATAAGCGTATCTGTCAATTATGTATATAAATCCATATCCCGCTATAAGTGTGAGAATAAGCGAAATATACGGCCTTACAACAAAAATAAAAGTCATGTACATGCTCATTGACAGAAAACAGATTATCATCTTACCTTTAGAAAAATCTACTAATGAGGTATTTATTCCAAAATAAATACCAATACAGAAGTATAAAAATATAATAGGTCTACTGAATCTTTTTAAGACTTTAAGCTTTCCGAGCATATAAAGCGATGAATATATAAGCAGCAATATCGCTGAACCTAGTAATATCCAGTATCCGTAAGTATATTTTAAAAATACTCCAACAGTCGCGCACTTGCCCGTAATAACGTATTTTTTTACATACCTGATAAGCATCCATATTTCCATGCCGATAACCGTGACCGTCAGATATATGGAGCTTCGTACATCTGCCTCCTTAAGCCTATCTTCTATATAAGGAGGATTTTTATAAAAGCCGAAAATGTATATGATCCATTCCCATATACTTTTCCTCTTATGTTCCTGTACTCTATTTCCCATTTTAATTACCCCTCAAAACATCAAAACATAAAAACACAACATTTTACTTTATATTATAATTATAATTTATTTCAAATTTATTGTCAATACAACTTGATATTTTATTTAATTAAATTGGAAAACAGAAAATCGGACATCTAACAAAACGTCTACAAGGTTAGCAATACTGATAATAATATACTTCTACATTTTATGCAAAGAAAAAGCGATTTTTACAGCTTATCAACTAATTCCTGTAGCATGACTTTATTTTCCTCAAATTTAGGATTATTATAAATTTCAAGAAGTGCATCCTTTTCTTCCTCTGCCCGTGCCTTTGCATTTTCAACACCCGCTTTAGCAGCAGCAGAAAAATCCTTTACGGCAATATAATGCTCATAGGCATGCACAATTTCCCAATATTTGCCGAATACCTTACTTTCATCATCTGGAATCTCATCCAAATATAAATAAGTTCTTACCACTCCAAACTGCCTTTCATAATATGAAGAATCATAGAAAGAAGTATCTTCGGCATATTCCTTTTTCTTAAACTTAGAATTTGTTGCCTTTATATAATCCTGCACAAGAGTTACAAAAATGAAGACCAAAAAGACTAAAAATAACACTCTGAAGGCAAAGCCTACCGGATTAGGAAAACGGTATTTTTTCTTATCATCACTCATTTGACTTGGTACTCCTTTCGAATATTTTATGAATCAATTCTCCTTGCTCAGAATATGAAGCATCCTCATCCATAAGAAGATTTAATTCCTCGTCTGTGAGGGATAGGGTTCCCTTTAAAAATGCCATTATATATTCGTTATATTCATCATACTGCTTTTGATTTTCTTCATGATACCCGCTATAAACGCCCACTTCCAAATTATGGATATCAACGCACTTATTAATAACCATTTTTAAATAATCTTCTTCCCACTTAGAGCAATCTTCTCCTAAATAATTTAAACGGTATTCTATAAACTCGTTATAATCATAGGCAAGAAGAGCTGACTGCGCCATATATTCAGGAATCTCTGTATATAAGCCTCCTCCATCTATGGAATCAATATACTCATGAAGCTTATAATATTCCCCATCTTCATGCAGACTTAACATTTTAGGGGTAATTATTTTACCATCAGCATCCTTTTTACTGCCTGGTACCATATGCATTTCAAAAATCATTATAAAGGCAATTAAAATTACTACCATAAAAAGAATGAGCCTATTTACAGTCTTACTTACAACATAAGGCACAAATTTCTTCTTAGCAGCCCTCTGCTCCTCTTCTACCTTTTTTATGGTATCGGTTCTTTTAATAAGCCACATACGGCCGAGCAGGTTTTCAGTTTCGCAATAAGGACAGCGAAGCTGCCTTAATCTATAATCTGCACCACAATTCTTACACTTCATTTAATTTTTGCTCCTATCTAATAAATCCTCAGCTAGCTCTGAATAGTCGGTCTTTCTATCAACATACATATCCTTAGCAGCTTTAATTTCATCATCGCTCATAAGCCAGTAGTCCTTAAGGGTATCGATTATTAGCTGCTCCATACTCTCAATGGCCTCACCTTCACCGTAAATAAAGCCTTTATCTCTATAATCATCGGCCATGCATAGAGCGTAAATGGCAGTTCTTATATCTTCAGCTAAAACTTCGGTAGAAACATTTTCAATATTTTCCTTATCATGCTTTAAGGCATCTACATTATTAAAGGTATAAATACCCATGGAAGCTGTATTTGAATACTTCCCAGCTGACGCACCGTAGTTTTCAGAATCATCCCAGTATTCATCCTCAAGTCTTCTATAATCACCGCTTTGATAGATTTCTTCATAATAAGCAAGCTTTTCCTGTTTCTTATCAAACCCTGCACTTGATGCTTTTTCATTAACAATTTTTCTTACAACGACAAAGGCAGCTATCATAAATGCAAAGAAAACAATGACCGCAAAAACCCGCTTTGTCGTTTGTCCAAGCAGCTTTTTAGGCATTTTCTTTATTTCTTCCTTGCCGGCATTTTCAATATCCTTAATTTCCTTTGCTTCTCTAGCCTGGGCCATGTCAAGATCTTCATAGCCACAGTATTTACATACCATTTCATTTTCCGCCATTATTGCACCGCAATTCGGGCAGTGGCGCTCTTTTATTACTTCGCTCATACTTTCTTTCTCCAGTTTATAATACAAATTTCCAGCCGTATTTTTCAAGATCTACTACGCCATCTTTTACCCTGATGCCCTCGGCTATTAGCTTCTTTTCCTGCTCATCCCTTCCTCCAAATGCAAAGTCATTAGCCAGCTCTCCCTTTGCATTTACCACACGGTAGCAAGGAATACTAGCAGGATCCGGATTTTTATGAAGAGCATTACCAACTGCACGTGCCATCTTTCTATCACCTGCAAGCTCTGCTATCTGGGCATAGGTGGCAACAGTGCCAAAAGGTATTTTCCTTACAGCTCCATATATTCTCTTAGAAGGACTATCACTTATGATATCGTAGCTTTCTGCTATCATGATTTTAATGTCATTATCCGGAATGCTGCCATCTAAAATAATGGTATTCCAGTGCAGCTTATTCTGATGATAGGCAGGTTTAACCGATTTATAAATATCTCTCCAAAAAAAAGCCTTATCAGGATCCACCTTAACATTAAGGCAAATATAGCCATCCTTTTCATAGCTCCAAAGAAAAGCCTTCTTATTAAATTTATACCTAACAAGCTGCCAGTTCAAATCATGAAAAGGCGCATCCTGATAGGTATCTTCAAAAGAAAGTGCATATTCAAGTGCTGCTTCTCTAGTTTTCATTTTGCTACCTCCTAGCTTCCACACACTAATTAATACAATTTTTTTGAGAAACTTAACGGCTATTAATTTTAACACATATTGTCAATACAATAAAGTCCTTTTTTTATAAAATTCCAATTTATTTTATATAAAAACGGAATTTAGCTTATTCTGCAATTTAGTAATCATATAAAAAAGAAGCCTCACAAACAGCGTATTCACGCAGTTTGTGAGGCTTTTATTCTTAATATACAATTTTATTTAAATACTCTTAAATGCATTATCTAAATCCTCTAAAATATCATTGATATTTTCTGTTCCTATGGAAAGTCTGATTGTATTCTGAGCAATGCCTGCATCTAAAAGTTCTTCCTCTGAGAGCTGAGAATGAGTTGTAGATGCCGGATGAATAACAAGGCTCTTAACATCTGCAACGTTTGCAAGAAGAGAAAAAATCTTAAGATTATCAATGAACTTCCAAGCCTCTTCCTTACCTCCCTTAATGTTAAAGGTGAAAATAGAAGCACCGCCATTAGGGAAATACCTATTATAAAGCTCATGGTCTGGGTGATCTTCAAGTGATGGGTGATTTACCTTTTCAACCAATGGATGGTTCTTTAAAAATTCAACGACCTTCTTAGTATTTTCAACATGTCTATCAAGTCTTAAGGAAAGTGTTTCAACACCCTGAAGAAGTAAGAATGCATTAAATGGAGAAATAGTTGCGCCGGTATCTCTTAAAAGAATTGCACGTATGTAAGTAACAAAGGCAGCTGGTCCTAATACATCATAGAAGGAAATTCCATGATAGCTTGGATTTGGCTCTGCGATATTCTTATACTTTCCGCTTTCCTTAAAGTTGAACTTACCGCCCTCAACAATAATTCCGCCAAGAGTTGTTCCGTGTCCTCCGATGAACTTTGTAGCTGAATGAACTACAATATCTGCGCCGTGTTCAAGTGGTCTGATTAAATAAGGAGTTCCGAAGGTATTATCAACAACTACAGGAAGTCCCTTCTTATGAGCAAGCTCTGCTATAGCATCAATATCAGGAATATCACTATTAGGATTTCCTAAGGTCTCAAGGTAGATTGCTCTTGTATTATCTTTAATTGCATCCTCTACCTCTTTTAAATTATGAATATCTACAAATGTAGTTTCAATACCGTACTGCTTAAGAGTATGTCCTAAGAGATTGAAGCTTCCGCCGTATATGGTCTTTTGTGCAACAATATGTCCGCCGTTTGCTGCAAGTGCCTGAACTGTATAAGTGATGGCTGCTGCACCTGAAGCAACTGCAAGTGCTGCTGTTCCGCCCTCAAGAGCTGCAATTCTCTTTTCTAAAACATCCTGAGTTGAATTTGTAAGTCTTCCATAAATATTTCCTGCATCTGCAAGACCGAAGCGATCTGCTGCATGCTTGCTGTTATGAAATACATAAGATGTTGTCTGATAAATTGGAACTGCCCTTGAATCTGTTGCTGGGTCTGCCTGTTCCTGTCCTACATGAAGCTGTAATGTTTCAAATCTGTAATTGCTCATAATTGTATCCTCCTCTTTCAAATTAAAATAGTTACTGGTCTTTAGTTACTAGTTTGTTGTTAATGTGTTGTTAATGTGTTGTTAGTTTGTTTTTTGGATGACATTATAATAGCACCATTACAGTCATTTGAAAAGTCGTTTAAAATTATCCCCAGTGATAACTTTTATTTATACCCCCTAAATAGCATCTGATTTCCAAAAACACTTAATTGGGACATCAAATTTACTAAACAGCATCTGATTTCCAAAAACACTTAAATTGGGCATCAAATTTAATTATAAGCTAAAGAAGCCAAAAACTTCCTCAATCTATCTGTTTTAGGCTGCTCAAAAAATTCCTCCGGAGGCGCCTCTTCAACTATTCTGCCTCCATCCATAAATACCATTCGATCTGCAACTGCTCTTGCAAAGGACATTTCATGAGTTACAATTATCATTGTCCTGCCCTCCTTTGCTAAATTAATAACAACCTCTAGCACCTCTCTTACCATTTCAGGATCAAGTGCTGCAGTTATCTCATCTAAAAGAAGTACCTCTGGATGCATCATCAGTGCCCTTACAATTGCAACTCTTTGCTTTTGACCACCTGATAATTGACGTGGATAACTGTTCTTCTTCGAAGCTAGACCTACCCTGCTCAAAAGCTCGATAGCTTCTTTTTCTGCTTCTTTTTTAGCCACCTTCTTAACCTTTATAGGGGCAAGCGTCATATTCTGAAGAACGCTCTTATGAGGAAAAAGGTCATAGCTTTGAAAAACCATGCCAATTTTCTCCCTTACTTCATTTAGTTTTCCTTTGCATGGATTTATCACCTTGCCATCCAGGCTGACCTCTCCCTCCTGGATTTTTTCAAAAGCATTAATGCATCTAAGAAAAGTACTTTTACCGCAGCCAGAGGGGCCAACAATTACTACGACCTCGCCTTTATTAATCGTTAAATCAATATCCTTTAAAATAACAAGGTCATCATAGCTTTTTGTCAATTTACTTATTTTTAAAATCTCACTCATCTTAACTTTCCCATTTCTTTTCTAGATATTTTGATAGCAGGCTCACCGGCCAGCAAACAACAAAATAAAGCACAAAAATAGTTGCAAAGACACCAAAAGCTGCATTAGGTGAGCTTTTCCTATTAGCTTCAATAATCTGCTGACCTACCTTTAAAACTTCAACAATTCCTATCATCATGATAAGGCTTGTGGTCTTTATCATTCTAGTAATCAGATTAATTGATAAAGGAAGCATCCTTCTAATTATCTGCGGTATAATAACAAAAACATAAGTCTGAAACACAGTAAAGCCCAGGGCGTAGCTACTTTCATATTGCACCGTGGGGATTGCTTTAAGAGCTCCTCTAACTAAATCTGACATTTCAGCAGTGCCCCATAGAGAAAAAACTATAACTGCTGCTGTTTCTGCTGACAAATTAATTCCTAATGCTTTCGTTGCTCCAAAATAGCATAAAAATAATAGTACCATTTGAGGCATTATGCGTATAAATTCAAGATATAGCCTGCATAGCAAATTAATTATCCTATTATTTAAAGTCATGACAGTTCCAAGCACTACACCTAAAATAATACTTATAAAGACCGAGATAAAGCTTATCTTAAGGGCTATGAAAAGCCCCATGAATAATCTTAATAGATTATTACCTTTAACTAATACTTCAAATCCCATATTTACACTCCAAACATCTTAAATCGTATTCTTTTCTCGATAACATTTCCCAAAATCGAAATCGGTATAAGCATTACTGCATAAAAAACCACCAAAAGGAACAAAGCCTCAGCCGTATTATAATGAAGGCCTATCAGATCTTTTGCCGTAAACATCAGATCCATCAAGCTAATAGCTGAAAAAACACTTGTTTCCTTTAGCAAAAATATGATATTTGCAATAATCGCTGGAACACTTAAAGCAAATGCCTCTGGCAGAATCACATAAAAGAACATCTGTGCTCTGCTAAGGCCTAGTGCAAGAGCTCCCTCTGACTGGGAAAAAGGCACCGCCTCAAGACCGCTTCTAAAGCTCTCTGCCATGTAGCTTCCTCCAAGAAGACCAATTCCAAGGCACCCACAGGCCTGCGCCGAAATAGTTATTCCGACCTTCGGTAATCCAAAGTAAATAAAGAAGAGCTGAACTAATAGCGGAGTATTTCTAAAGAGTTCAACATATATACCTAATATCCCAGATAAAAAAGGAATTTTAAAATGCACAGCAAAAGCCGTAATAATACCGATAATAAAAGAAATGCCAATTCCTATAAATCCTATTCTTACAGTAAGCCAAAAGGCCTCTATAAATCTCGGTAAATATGACACTATAACCTCAAAATTCATTTCTAATTTCCTTTTCTTTTTCTATGATCCAGATTAGTAGCTATTTTCGTGCCAAGCATCTGTATTATTTGGAAAATGACTATAAGGAGAGCCACTGTAACTAGCATGATATCAGTCTGCCATCTGTAGTAACCATATCTTACAGCTATATCTCCAAGGCCACCACCGCCAACAGTTCCTGACATTGCAGAATATCCAAGTAAAATACCGGTAGTAATGGTAAAGCCTGTAATAAGTGATGTTCTAGCTTCAACTAAAAGCACCTTAAAAATGATCTGCAGGTTACTTGCTCCCATTGCCCTTGCTGCTTCTATCACACCTGAGTCCACCTCATTTAAAGCAGCCTCAACAACTCTAGCAATATATGGCGCAGAGCATATAACAAGAGGCACTATTGTCGCCGTAGAGCCATAGCTCTTTCCAACCACTGCTCTTGTAAAAGGAATCAATAAAATAAGCAATATTAAAAAAGGAATGCTCCTAATAATATTGCAGAGAAAATCACCCACTCTATAAATAAGCGCATTTGGTCTTAACCCGTTTTTTCCAGTCACACATAACAAGATTCCAAGCGGAAGACCAATGATATACCCGATTATCACAGACCCAAAGGTCATATAAAGGGTATCTTTAATTCCATCAAGCAGCATTTTTATTATTTGTTCATTCATATCTTTATTCCTCCGTAACACTAAGACCTGCACCTTTTAGGTATTCGATTATTTCCTCCCTTGCCTTTTCATCCTCAGGAAGACCTAGAATCATCTCACCTACAGCCTTATCATTAATATTTTTGGTATCGGCCTTTAGGATATTGATAGGCTTTCCGAGCTTTAGAATTACATTTGCAAGAACCGGTTCATAAGCAGAATTTTCCTTAAAAACAATACGGATCGTATTTGAGGCCTTTAATTGCTTTACAGGCACAAATCCATTCCCCTTACCTGCTAAAAGTTCCTTTGCAGCATCTGATTTAGGAGCTTCAAAAATTTTTTCAACTTCCCCTTGCTCTACAACCTTTCCATTATCAATGATGGCAACCTTATCACAGATTTCTGTAACCACAGACATCTGGTGAGTAATAATTACGATTGTAATATTAAGCTGCTTATTAATTTCTTTTAAAAGCTTTAAAATGGCTGAGGTTGTCTGAGGATCAAGGGCACTAGTTGCCTCATCGCAAAGCAGAATACTAGGATTAGTTGCAAGAGCTCTAGCAATGGCAACTCTCTGCTTTTGACCACCTGAAAGCTGAGAAGGATATGCAGTTTCCTTATCCTCTAGCTTTACAAGCTTTAATAAATCTAAAGCTTTTTTTCTTGCATCCCTTCTTTTTACGCCAGCAAGCTCCATCGGAAAGCAAATATTTCCAAGAACATTTCTCTGCTCAAGTAAATTAAAGCCTTGAAAAATCATGCCTATCTGACTGCGCATTTTTCTTAATTCCCTATCTCCTAACTCAGAAAGCAATGCCCCATTAACGGACACATCTCCTTCAGTTGGCCTTTCAAGATAATTTATAGTCCTTACAAGAGTACTTTTTCCTGCACCTGACATTCCGATAATACCAAAGATCTCTCCCTTTTCTATAGATAAATTCACATTATCTAAGGCAACGACCGTTTTTCCGTTTATTTGAAATTTTTTTGTAAGTTTTGTAATCTCTATGATACCCATATTCTCTCCAAGCAAATTAGGAGAGTCAAAAGACTCCCCTATTTTTTTTATTCTTCAAAAAATACTACAGCTCCATCATATTTGTTCTCTATGAACTCTTTGATTTTATCTGATTTTAGAACTGTAACTAAGGCCTTAATTTTATCTGAATTCTCATTACCCTCATAAACACCGATGATATTAACATAGGTCTTTGCTGCGAGTGAATCATTTGACTCATAGGCTATGGAATCTCTTCCAACAGAATAACCTGCCTCTAATGCATAATTACCATTTAATACAACATAGTCTACTTCATTTACAACTCTTGCAACCTGAGCTGCTTCTAATTCAACAAATTCAACATTATAAGGATTTTCAGAAATATCATTAACTGTAGCTGTAAGACCTGCGCCATCCTTCAAAGTGATTATTCCATTGTCCTGTAAAAGAAGTAACGCTCTTGCTTCGTTAGTAGTATCATTTGGAAGCGCTATACTATCGCCTTCTTCAATTGCCTCTAAAGAATCCTTTGTTCCTGGATAAATACCAAATGGCTCGTAGTGAATTCCTCCAGCATTAACGATATGAGTTCCCTGTTCTTCATTAAAGCTATTTAAATAAGGAATGTGCTCCATGTAATTAGCATCGAACTCTCCTGATTCAACCACAAAATTAGGCTGTACATAGTCTTCAAATTCTACGATATCAAGAGTATAATCATAATCCTTAAGTATTTTTGCTGCCTCAGCAAGAATTTCAGCATGAGGAACCGGAGAAGCTGCTATTTTAATTACTGCACCATTTCCTGCTGGAATATCAAACGCTTCAGAAGAAGTATCCTCACCTGCACTTGCATTTTCACTTGCACTTGCATTTTCACTTGCACTTGCATTTTCACTTGCACTTGCATTTTCACTTGAATTTACCTTTCCTCCCTCAACGACCAAGGTTTCTTTATAATCTTCACCGTAAGTATCAAGTAATGTTGCATCGTAAGCAGCATGGAAGAAATTTTCCTCTCCTAAGGCTTCTATTTCATTATTAAGCCAGTCAAGAAGTGATGTATTTCCCTTTGTTACAGCAGGTGCAATTGTATCCTGACTTCCAAGAGAAGGAATACCAACTACATAGCCAGCGTTTTCTTTTGCATAAGCTATGACCTCAGTATTATCATTAGCCCAGGCTACTCCTGTTCCATTTTCAAATGATGTCTTAGCCGAAGCATAAGTATCAAACTTCTGAAGCTTTATATCCGGATAATTCTTTTCAAAATATGTTTCTGCAGTTGTTCCAGATATGACAATTACCTGATCATCTAAGCTGATTTCACTCACATCCTTTATTACATTATCTTCATGTGAAACCACACCTAATGCAACATTCATGTATGGAAGAGCAAAATCGACCTTTTCTGCTCTTTCAGGGGTAACTGTAAAGTTAGCTAATATAATATCTACCTTTCCTGTTTCGAGATATTCAACTCTATTAGCTGCCTCGGTAGAAACATAATTAATTTTTACTCCTATATCCTTACCGATTCTTTCTGCAAAATAAACATCATATCCCTGATAAGTGCCATTTTCATCTACATAGCCAAATGGATTCTTATCGGAAAATACA
>JAEEGF010671621.1_pt1 | contig 36283 bp, 36 predicted proteins | sample 9134171 | NCBI WGS metagenome assembly JAEEGF01 (sample SAMN16246542, study PRJNA631951) | gut metagenome | biome: gut microbiome; feature: rumen; material: AP-attached | host: Bos | place: Iran: Karaj | collected 2018-10 | reverse complement strand
TTCACTGTGTTCAGCGATCGCCTGCGCGGGGCTTTTAAATATACTCGGCTATAAAGCGAAAGCGGCTTGCGCATCAAGAATTAATAAAGAAGGAAAATATATCCTTTCCTGTCTGGGATTACAAGAACCGGAAATAATTGAAAACGTCAAAGATAAAAAGCTCGTACTGGTCGACCACAGTTCCTATTCGCTGGGTGCTGACGGCTTAAGACAGGCAAAGATCCTTGAGGTGATCGATCATCATCTCGATGGCGACATCCTGAAAGATCAAAACATCAAGGCGACGATTGAAAAGACCGGTGCCTGTGCGACACTGATCTATGAAAAATACAGGCAGCACAATATCGTTCCGGATAAAGATAACGCGATACTGCTGCTGTCGGGTATCCTCTCTGATACTTCCTTCATGAGAAGAAACGTCACGGCTAAAGACTACAGAGCTTATGAAGAACTGCTGGAACTCGTGAAGATCAAAGACGTAGAATCCTACTATAAACAGATGGAAGAGAAAAGGCTGTCCTATGAAGGCATGAGTGCGGATGAGATCTTCATGAACGACTACAAGGAATATGAAACCGGTCATTATACTTATGGCCTGGCCTCACTAAGTGCGAGAAACAAAGAAGAAGCAGCGAAGCTGCTTGAGCTGATGAAAGAGGAAATCAAAAGGCAATACGCAAGCAGACAGAAAGATTATCTGTTTCTGAAGATCGCCCAATATGAACCAAGCTGCAGCTACATGCTGGGAGAAGGAAAGAATTCCCAGGAGATCCTGACCAGCTCTTTGGGTTTAGAAAAGAAAACAGATCACTTATTCAAGGAAGGACAGCTTAACCGCAAGAACGAAATCGTTCCGGCCATCAGCAGATACCTGTCAGAAAATAGAGAAGAGATACAAATATGAAAATACTGATTATCAATCCCGGATCAACATCAACTAAAGTATCACTTTACGAAGAAGAAATACTTCTGTTTGAAGAGAACGTCTTTCATGATGCACCGGAACTGCTTAAATATCCGCACGTCAACGACCAGATGCCTTTTCGAAGAAAGGTGATCGAAGACCTGATGAGAAAACACGCCTATAAACTCGAAGATGTCGATGTCTTTGTCGGCAGAGGCGGCAGTGCGATGCCTTGTAAGGCAGGTGTGATGATCGTCGATGAGAGATTATATGAAGACACAAAGAGGGCGGTCGGCGGCAGTGAACATCCCGCAAAGCTGGGTGTGATGCTGGCACACGATCTGGCCAAGGAATATGACAAAAAAGCCTACACATTAAATCCAACCAACGTCGATGAACTGTGCGATGAAGCCAGGATCACCGGTATCAAAGATCTCTACCGCAACGCGCAGGCACACGTCTTAAATCAGAAAGCGATCGGAAATCATCACGCAAAGCTGCACCATCAGAAATATGAAGAACGCAACTACATCATCGGTCACATCGATGGCGGCATAACGGTGAACGCTCATCAGAAAGGGAAGATGATCGATGGCAATGTCGGCTCAGGCGGAGATGGAGCCTTTACACCAACCAGGATCGGCTCTGTACCGGTACTGGCTCTGCTGGATTATCTGGAAGACCACTCCATTGAAGATGTGCGCAGGATGTGCTCGCGTTCCGGCGGCTTTGTCTCTCATTTTGGAACTGCTGATGCGGACAAGATCCATGAGCTGTATGAAAAAGGCGACAGGAAAGCGCAGCTGGTCTGGGATGCGATGATCTATCACATCTGCAAGCAGATCGGGGCGATGGCTTGCGTCTTAAAGGGCGAAGTCGATGCGATCTTATTGACAGGCGGCCTGATGCGTTTTGATGATATCAGTGAAAAGATAAGTGAACGCTGCGGCTGGATCGCAAATATCTATGTCTATCCGGGCGAAAGAGAACAGGAAGCGCTGCTCACCGAGACGCTGAAGGTTTTAAGAAAACAGCGAGAAGCTCATAAATATACGGGCGTACCGGTTTTCAGGGGTTTTGAAGATTGAAATCGGTTAAAATATAAACATAGAGTAATGGGGATAAAAATATGAAACTGAATTACACAAGAACATTTATTGTCGGTCTGGCTTTTCTGTCGATCTGTGCCTTCTGGCAGATGTATGACAATGTTATTCCACTTATCCTGACCAACACTTTCCATCTCAATGAGACCTTATCAGGAGCGATCATGGCGGCTGATAATCTGCTGGCTCTGTTCTTACTTCCTTTATTTGGTTCTTTGTCTGATAAGACCAATACCACCTTTGGCAAGCGCATGCCTTTTATCATCTTTGGTACCGGTGTAGCAGTTGTCTTAATGAATCTTCTGCCGCTGATCGATAATTCCTATTATCAGGAAGCCAGCCAGTTCAAGATGATCTCTTTTATCGTCGTACTGGGCATGCTGCTGATCGCGATGGGAACCTACCGTTCACCGGCAGTTGCCTTAATGCCTGATGTCACGCCAAAACCGCTTCGTTCCAAAGCCAACGCCATCATCAATCTGATGGGAGCAGTGGGCGGCATCATCTACCTGGCGATTGCAGCGTTCATATACCCTAACTCCAAGACGGTTGGCGTAGCACACGTCGACTATCAGATCCTGTTTGTCGTCGTCTCCGGCATCATGTTTGTTTCAGTCGGACTTTTATATCTGTTCATCAAGGAACCAAAGCTCGTCGAAGAAAACAGACAGCTTGAAGAAGAACATCCGGAATGGAACCTGGCGGAAGAGGATGAATCAGGCAACGAAACGCTTCCTGCTGATGTCAAACGCTCACTGGCCTTCCTGCTGGCCTCGATCGCATTATGGTTTATCGGCTATAATGCGGTGACCACCTGGTTTACGACTTATGTTTCCGTTGTCATGGGACAGGGTCTTGGCGGTGCTTCGACCTGCCTTTTAGTGGCAACAGCCGGAGCTATCGTTTCCTATATCCCGATCGGCAACCTCGCATCCAAATACGGAAGAAAGCGCACGATCATGTTTGGCATCATCCTGCTTTCAAATATGTTTGCCTTGGGTTTTGTTTTAACTAATATCTTCAAGAGCATCAACATCGTCATGTACATCAGCTTTGCCCTGGTTGGCTTGGCTTGGGCAGCGATCAATGTAAACTCATTGCCGATGGTCGTTGAGATGTGCAAGGGTTCTGATATCGGCAAGTTTACCGGTTACTATTACACCGCCTCAATGGCAGCACAGATCGTCACGCCGATCCTGGCCGGTACGCTGATGAGACTCATCTCCTATAATATCCTGTTCATCTATTCCGCTTTCTTTGTCCTGCTGTCCTTTGTAACGATGACCCAGGTCAAACACGGCGATCAGAAGGTCGAAGCCAAGAAGGGTCTGGAAGCCTTCGAGGATATGCCTGATTAATAAACCAGGAACCCTGAAGCTTGAATGCAGCAGGGTTCTTTTAAAAAAACGGTTGAAATAATAGACGTGATAAAATGATACAGAAATGAATAAATACGTAGAAAAATACCTTAACATCGAAGACGAATTCTTCAAGCTCGATCATGAAAGCAAGATCGCTCATGTTGAACTGAACTATGATAAACCGTCAGCGCTTTTTGACAAAGACGTCATTACTAAAATTCCCATGATGTCCGATGATTTTTTCTCGTCGCTGATCTGGGCTTTTGACTATCTGCCGGAAAATTATAAACTGGATATCACGATCAGTTTCAATGATCTCGATGGCTACAGCGATGAACAGCTGCTGGAACTCTTTGAGAAGAACCTGGCCATGGAGATCAAATCCCGCAAGCGAGTTGGCCGCCGCAATGAAATGAGCGCCTTTATTCTTTGCCTGGTTGGAATAGCCTTTATCCTGATCTCGGTGCTGGTAGAAAGAAACTGGAACAGCGAAGGAATCGGCAAGCTGATCGTGACCTATATTCTTGATATTGTAGCGACCGTTCCGTTCTGGGGTGCCATGGATATCTATATTATCGAGAAAAGCGAGCGCCGCAAGAAACAGGCCGAAATCATCCGCAGATTCCGAAACATCGAATTCATCAAGAAAGAAAAATAATCCTAAAGACGAATTTAACGAAAACACTGTCGATCTCACACAGCCTCTCAAGCAGGACAATAGAGATCGGCCATTCATAAAGTCAAAAGAAAAGGCGCTATATTATTAAGCGCCTTTTGTAATATGCAGTTATACTTCTTCCCAGTACTGTTTTACATAACCGAGCAGATCATCAAGACCGACCGGCTTGCCATCAGTATCGATCAGATCATAGTAATCGATCTTGTTGTTGAAGTCGTTTTTGAACTGTTCAAGAACTTCATCAAGTTCGAAACCCATGTCTTTCTGTGTACGCAGCCAGCAGACGATACCGTCTTTATCGTTTTCGTTTAATGCGCCGCCGCTTACTTTGCTTAATAATTCATCGCCAACTTTTTTGACATCCATAATGACACCTCCAGAATACAGAATAATTATCTCATAAGAATATCAATCAGATCATTTCTGATCATCTATATATACGGACAAACAAAAGGTTGGGGCAGATATTTCAGAACATCAAAAAAATAAGTCATATTGTATACAAAGCTTTTATAGAAAGGATGCGGTTTGATGATCGAACGAGGTTCTGTGTAGAATATAAGAGAATCAGGAAAACAGAATAAGCGATTCGTTTTCTGTCTGAAAATAAATATGGAAAACAACATCGAATACCAGATCTTTATCGGCTGTACCGATCCTCAGTCAAACAGCGAAGAAATAAACGAAGACGAACTCAGAGAAATGGTGGTTTCGTTTTTTAAACGGAAACAGATCGATTTTTCGCTGTACAGCGTAAAGGGCGGATATTTATATAAGACCGGCAAATATGTGATCGAAAACAGTCTGTGCATCAATATCATCGGACAGGAAGAGATCAATATTATTCAGCTTGCGAAAAGTCTTTCGATGTATATGAATCAGGAATGTTCCCTGATCACAAAAAACTATCTGAAAACAAGTTTTCAGTAAGGGGAGATATGAATTCGGCAAAAAGCTTTGAAAAAGGATATAAATACGAGATCTTTATCGGCATAAAAGACAAAGACAGCTATGAAGAGATCCTCAATGTTGAAAAATTCAAGGAGATCCTGGTTGAGGTCTGTACAGAAAGCAACATCTGTTTTTCTTTGCTGACTCAACTTGGCGGCTATACTCACAACAAAGGATATACGACCGAGACAAGCCTAAGAATAATAATCATCGGCATCAGTGAGGACGAAATAGTCTTGTTGGGTCAGAAGCTGAAAGAGAAGGTTAATACCGATACGATCCTGATCTCAAAAACCGAGATAGAATATTCATTTATGTAGGATCTTAACTGCTATGTGAACCTCCCATAAGCTAAAGACTTATGGGAGGTTCACTATTTAAATGGAATTAAAAGCAATAAGCAGAAGATGTGACCGCCATCTCCAAAAAAGCTACTGATATAGTGGAGGGCGGGATAGATTAAAGAAAACAGCATATTATATGCTTAAAGTTATAAAATAAGGATATGAAGAAGATTATAAAGCTAATAATGATCCTGTCTCTGTTTTTGTTAATGGGCTGTAACAATACGGCAGACAGTGAAAGCAGGGCGGCAGAAACTGCTCAAGAGAAAGCCGAAAGCATTGCCGGGACTTATTATGTGATGAGCTGTAAGGATAAGGACGGTAAAGAGCTCAAGCTCGATTATGAGACTCTGCATCTCAACGAAGACGGAACGGGGATGTTTTTCCTGAATGGTGATGCCTATGAATTGAACTGGACCTGTGATAACGGCGTACTGGAATTTACCGATTCGGAAGGCGACAGCTTCAAGGGCAGCTATACTTCGGGAATGATCTATGGAACATATTTTGATGACATCACATATATGTTCACCGACAACTATGAGATCGCTTCAGGCATCTGGAACAATCAGGAAACGCTTGAAGAAGCGACCAAAGATCCAAGCCCGACCGTAAATATCCCCAGAAACTCGGAAGGAACTTACTTCTATAAGACGACTTTATATGAACCGAAGTATGGCATCAAGACCGCTAATACTTTAGTGCCTTATGGCTGGAGCGTGAGAGTGGATACGGAGTGGGGACTGGTCTCAACGATGTATCCCGCGGCCGCGACCGTGGTGCTGGTCTCACCGGACAATGACGCCTGCATCAACGTGAGATCGACCGATGCCTACATGATGATGGCACGTAACGGCAACTGGATAAAGGAAGGAACTTATTATGATCTGTACAACACCTTCCTGAACTACAGAAATGCCGGTGAATACAACGACCTCCTGTTAGGCAATCTTGGCTATAAGGGAACGATCATGAACAGGCAGGGACCAAGCTATGAATATCAGCTGGATCTCAATGGTGCAGCCAACACGTTGCTGGAGGCTCTGTCTTTGCCAAGCCAGGCGGAAGCACTGGAAGCCGAAGGATCCTTTGAAAAGACCTCCTATTTTATTACCCAGGGGGATGCCTATGAAGTCGAACTTGTTTCTTCAATCATCATGGCTCATGTCAGAGTTTTAGGCAATCAGGAATCGGTGGAATGGATCGTTCCGCAGACCGCAAGCTTTGTAGCGATGAACGAAGAGGCCTACAGCAGATATAAAGACATCTTCGATCTGATCGTTGCCAATACCTGTTTCTGTGAGAACTTTGTCTACGTCGTCCAGAAGAACGCAGCCTATCTCAACGATATGATGCATGCCTATCTGATGGAAAAGGCCTTCAATCCCAGCGGTTCTGATATCAAGAGCTGGAACGATTCCTATGTACAAAGCGAGCAGGACAGATGGATCAACGCCTGGGATGATGTCATTACGGAAAGAGATACTTATACAACAACCGATGGCGAACAGATAAAAGTATCGACGCAATACGACGCTGTTTACCAGAACGGTGACACTATATACGCAGGTCCACAGACCGATCTGGGTGTGGACTGGACTCAATTGAACAAGGTGGAGTACTGAAATGAAATTTTTACTGAAAGGAACAATTATTCTATTGGCGGCAATTACTTTAAGCAGCTGTTTCGGCTATTACAAGATCAACTACGACAAAGACGACAGGGACATCGTATCCTGCCCGACAAGAGCGAAACCTGGACAGCTCGTCACGGTGGAAACCGTATCGGTAACAGATGCGGATCTCTACTGCTATCTCGACGGTGTCGAGCTCAAGCCGACAAGCGAAGGCATTTATCAGTTCACAATGCCTGAAAAGGACGTTGAGATCAAAGTAGTAGTGATTTCCAACGGTTTAGCTTAAGAAAGGAAAAGAAGATTATGAAATTAAATGATGGCAAATATACCTGGACCTATGATATGGACATGAAGCAGAACCGCTCGGTCTTAAATCTGGTCTTAAAGATCGTTACCGGTATCCTGGCCTTTATCTTTCTCTTTCTGGGCTTTCTGAGCTTAAGAGACGGAGATATGGAAACTTTCCTTGAGATGGGAGGTGTCGTGGCTCTATGTTCCGTCGTGATCATAGCGATCTGTTATCTGGCTTACTGGTGGACAACTAAAAAATTTGGCGGTGTCTATTCCTGGTGCTATGAAATGGATGAAGAAGGCATCCGCTACTGGCAGCCTGAGGAACAGGCCGCAATAGCCAAGGATATTGCGCGTACTTCAGCTGCGATCGGAGCGATGACCGGCAATGTCGGTCTGGCTGCTGCCGGTACCGCTAATGCGATAAGCGATGAAAACACCGTTAAATTCTCCGGGGTGACCATCATGACTACCAACGAGAAAGAAGATCTGATCTCCTTGCATGCGATCGTCATGCATCACATGATCTACGTGAACAAGGAAGACTATGAATTTGTCCGCAATTATATCAGCGAACGCGTAAAACATTAAGAAAATGAAATATACAATTACAGATGAAAATACCGGGATCAGAATGATCAGTTTTGAACTGGCTAAAGGTTTTGCGGCCAAAGGCCACAGCGAGATCGAAGAGTTTCCTTTGAACGCCCGGCTGAAGCTGATCGCCGAACTAAACAAAGACAAATGTCAGATCCATTATGAGACCGGGGAATGTTATGTCTATGAAAAGATCAAAAGCCCCGAGCTCAAATACATGTATGTTCCCTGCAACGACAATGGCCGCTATTATGCCAACGTCTATTCAATAAGCGAAGAACTTGATCGGATCGCTTTCAACGTTCTCAAGAAAAATGTAAGTCCTTCAGCGACTTATGAATTATCAGACAATCTGAAGAAAAAACTTGAGACAAGTGCGCAAAACATGGTGAATAACTTTGTGGCCGCTGTTAATCAGGCGGCCGGGATGGTTAACTTTCCGATCGGACACATCATCAGGAATTATCTTTGCGATGGAGCCGTAAATATCTATGAAGAAGACGGGAAGATCTTAACGGTCTTTGCCTGGCGCCAGGGCATTGAATATGATGTGGTCACGGGAAGCGGATTAAGTGAAGAATTAAGTGATGTTCCTTTTGGTCAGGGAATGATCAGTCCTTATGCGCGCAATTCAAACTGTGAATGGGAAATGCCGTGTTTTGTCTATATGATCAGTGAAGACAAAGCCGATCTCAAAGAGTTTCTGCAGTTCTTAGATACGGTAACGCTGGAAGAAGATGTCCTGGCTTACAACACCCGCCTGCAGCAGCAGGTCGCAGCGAAAAATCAGATGCATTTCAATAACATGTTCGCCAATCAGGCCGCGGGCTGGGCAGCCTCTGATCGTTTGGGACAGACGCTGTCGCAGGATCTGAGTCAGTTCCACAACAGCCTGAACAGCCAGATGGCGCAATTTGATGCCAGGATCGATCTATCCGGCACGCAAAGCGAAAGCAGTGATGATCGCCTTCAGCGTCTGCGTCACGAATCGATCATGGGCGTTGAGACTTATGAGAGAAACGACGGTACGGTGCACGAGTTTGATAACAGTGCCGATCGCGTCTTTGAAAACAACCTGGATAATACGAGCCACTTCGGTACCCGCAATTACTATGATGACTATGTACCGGAAGGCTGGCACGAAATGAAGAAGAAACAGTAATGAAAAACTTAAGCAAAGGAATAATCATCCTTTTGGTCCTTGCGCTGTTTGGCTGTGCACCGAAAAACCTGAAAGTAAAAGCCGATGGTTTTGACAATGTCCACAAAGCCTATGCCAAGGGTGAGAGAGTAGAGATCTATTTAAGCAATATCGGTACCGACACCGACTACGCTTTCTATGTTGATGGAGTGGCTTATGATGCGCTTTATGATGCCGCCAAGGGCTATGTGATCAATTTTACAATGCCCGATCACGACGTCGAAGTCACGGTAAAAGCTACCAACTCGATGGATATGTCTGATCCGGCGGAAGGTGTCACCAGGATCCTCTATCAGCGGCTCTGGTTTTACGCTTTAGAAGGTGAAACCGAAGATAAGGAAAAAATAGCAGAAATCATGAATGCGCTGAACAGTCTGGTGATCAGCGATGAGAGCACCGCCATTTCGTATGAAGATAACGGCGAACGGATCTTTGTTTACTATGATAACGGCGAGACGAAGACCTATTATTTTGAAGACAACTTTTATGTGGATACAGCCACCAACGATCATTACCTTATCATCAGCGGAATGAGAGAATTAAGGATGGCTGTATATGAACTTATAGGAGTAGAATATGTTGACTATTAACGACCAGAACACCAAGATGCCTTTATTTCTTTGTGAACTGCCGGAAGGCTTTACCTGTGAAGCTACCTTACAGACAAAAAACTTTTCGACAGGTCAGAAGCTGTATCCGCAGATGCATGCGCAGAAAGGCAGTTGTCAGATCTTCTATCAGACGGGTGAATCTTATGTATATGAGAAAAGACCGATGGCCAATTTCTTCGGTGTAGCCCAAAGACATCCTTTGGGCAGCGTAAATGAAGCAGGACTGATCTATGGTCAGCCTACGGCTTTGAAAGATGATCTTGATCAGGTTGCCGCCAACATCCTGCAGAAAAAAGTTGAAGCCAAAGATTACTATGATCCTTCCAAGACCGTTTACGAGAAGATCATCAGGATGAACAGGGAAGAGATAGACGGAATGATCGCCGAAGTTCAGATGGGCATGCAGGCAGTTGGCGTGTCTTTGGGTGTGATCTTCAGAAACTATCTGCACGATGGCGGCATCGGCGTCTATGAAGATGGCAAGAAGATCCTGGCTGTTTTTCTATCAAGAGTCGGTTCGGAAAACGACATCGTCTCAACGCCGGGCTTTTCGGAGAACATCACGGGCGAACCTTTTGGTCAGGCCAGCGACAGCATGGGACTGCTGACTTCAAACTGCAGTTGGAGAATTCCCTATGTCTGCTATATGATCAGCGAAGATAAAAAAGATCTTGGTACTTTCATGAACTTTGTCGACAGTGTGGAATTAAGCCAGGAATTAATGAATTACGTAAGGCAGCTTTCTCAACAGCAAAACGCCATAAATGCGCAAAGAGCCCGGCTGGAACAGATGGAGACGCAGGCGACGATCAACATGCTTAATGCCGCTCAGCAGCAGCGCTTTGCGGCTATGGATCGCCTTTCAGCTTCTTTGAGCCAGGACATGGACAACTTCCGCAGCAATCTCAATGCCAGCATTGCCGCCAATGATCAGCGCTTTAATCTGGGTGGCTCAGTCGGCGAATCGTCTGATGATCGCCTACAGCGCATGCGCCATGAATCGATAATGGGTGTTGAGACCTATGAAAGAAACGATGGTTCAACGGTTGAGTATTCAAACATGGCCGATCGCGTCTTTGAAAACAATCTTGATTCCATGACTCATTTCGGTACGCATCACTATTTTGATGATTATGTACCGGAGGGCTGGCACGAACTCAAAAAGAAGTAACGGGCTTTTATTAAATAATGTAAAAAATACTGCTTTGGAAATTCTGAAGCAGTATTTTGTTTTTGGATATTCAGTGCAGAAACTATTCTTTCAGTGACTGCATGTATTTATGCATGGCTTCCGCGGTCTTCTTGGAAGCCGCGACAGCTTCAACAACTGTCTTGGCACCCGAGACGACATCGCCCGAGGTGAAGACTCCTGGTCTGGTGGTATGACCGCTCTCATCAGCCTTAAGCAGACCTTTTTCGTTGGTCTCAAGGCCTTCGGTTGTTGAGACGACACGGTTCATCGCACCCTGGGAAACAGAAACGATCACGGAATCGCAAGGATAGACCTTTTCACTGCCTTCAACTTCCACAAGTTTTCCTTCCTCGTTAACGGTGCTGTCTTTGAAGATGACGCCATTGTCGAGTATTTCGACCGGAATCTTGTTGAACTCGAATTTGACGCCTTCAAGCTGGGCATAAGAGAACTCATATTGCGAAGCAGATACGGTGTCACGGCGCGCAAAGCAGGTGACGTTGTGTGAACCGTTTCTTACGCAGGTCCTGGCGACATCCATTGCCGCATTGCCGACACCGATAATGATGACGTTATCACCCAGGTGGTAAGCTTCTGGGGAAGCGAGGTAGTCGATCGCAAAGTGGACATTGCCGAAGCTTTCACCTTTGATGCCTAAGGCGTTTGGACGCCAGGTACCGGTACCGACGAAGATCGCCTTGTAGCCATCACGGAACAGATCATCGATCGTGATCGAAGTGCCGATCGTCGTATTAGGACGTACCTTGATGCCTTTTAAACGGATATGACGGTATTCAAAATCATCAAGGACGGATTTAGGCAGTCTGAATTCCGGAATGCCATAACGCAGAACACCGCCGATCTTGTCTCTGATCTCAAAGATCGTTACTTCATAGCCATAGCGGGCAAGAATGACCGCGATGGTCAGACCAGCCGGACCGGAGCCGACGATCGCGACCTTCATGCCATTGGAAGGCTTTGGACCTTCGACCATCTGGTTGGCATAGAAAGTTGAAATGTAGTTTTCAATCGTGGAGAAGTGGACCGGATTGCCCTTGTGATTTAAGACGCAATGTCCCTCACACTGTTTCTCGTGATTGCAGATCAAAGAACAGACGGTCGTAAGCGGGTTGTTGTAGAAGAGAAGTTTACCTGCTTCATCGAGTTTGTTTTCTCTTAAGAGTCTGATCGCTTCCGGGATATTGGTGTTGATCGGACAGCCTTTGCGGCACATCGGGTTCTTGCATTGCAGACAGCGGTTAGCCTCATCCATTACGTGTAAAGCCATAGTTTTCTCCTTTACAAATCACAGTATTTGCTGGTATTGCTGATCATATCATCGACCAGTGCTTTTATCTGTTTGTTGTTTATGCGTTTATTGATCAAAGGATCATTCTTGAATGCTTTATAGACTTTTTTGCGATCTTTCTCTATCACTGCTTCATAGATCAGCCGATGGTTTCTGACATGCGGCATGATCAGCGCTTTAATATCTTCCGGCAGTTTGCCAGCGTAGATCGGGGAGAGAGAATCAAAGCCAAATAAGGCGTTGGTCTCCACGATCGCTGAAGGCTCTAAGTTTGCTATCTGCAGGGCGTAATTAGGCAGATTGACATTGGAAACGATATCGCCAAGACCGCACAGGGCTTTGATCAGTTTAACTCCTTCTTCGCCAGTCGCCTTTAAAGGCAGCTTTTCTTTGCCAGTATAAAGTCTTTCTGATCTTGCCAGTCTTTCTTCAAGATCCGCCTTGCGCCAGGAGACCGGTGTCAGGGAGAATTTCCATTTCCTGACCGTCTCAGGATCTTTGAGATAAAGATCGCCGGGCATGAACTCCGCGAGATGACGGTCGCCGGCAGCGGCGATGTAATGATAGCGGCGATAAAGATCAAACTTGACGCGATGAGCACAGCCGAAAACCGAATTCATCCAGTTGTCGGAAATGAACTCATATCCCGTTTCATAATTCTGTTTTACATATTTATCGTAGATCGGAAAGATATCGTGATCTTTGTATGATGCTCTGGTGAACCAGGTAAAGTGGTTGATGCCGATGACGTTGGTGTGAATATCCCTGCGCGGGATCTTTTTGAGTTTTAATTCTTCGGCTGTGATTGCCGCAAGGAGCTCTTGCGTATTGAAGACCTCGTGGCAGCAGCCGAAAGCTTTGATCTGCGGGAAGGTTTCATATAAGGTCTTGACACATAAGGACATCGGATTGGTGTAGTTGATGACCCAGGCTTCAGGTGCATATTTCTTAACAGCTTCGCCGATCTCGACAAACATCGGGATCGTTCTTAAGGCTCTGATCATGCCGCCAGGTCCGGCAGTGTCGCCGACTGACTGATAGATGCCATGTCTTTCCGGTGTGTGGACATCAGAGTCCATTTCATCAAAAGTGCCCGGCAGGATCGAGATGACCACAAAGTCAGCACCGCTCAAAGCCTGTTTAAGGCTGTTGACACTGCGGTAAGTAAAACCCGATACGCATTTGGGATCGTTCTTAAGATCGTTGCCGATCTTCTCGTTGATCTTTGAAGCCTTGTGGTCGATGTCATAGAGTCTGATCGTGCCGCTTAACTCTGCTTCCAGCGACAGGTCAGTCATAAAGGTCCAGGCCCAGCCTCGTGAACCGCCGCCGATATAGGCGATCTCAATGTTTTTAGTAGGTCGCTTCGTATTTGTCATAGCAGTTTATTATCTTGCATCCCTTGAATTCATATTCACGCGGAAGATTAAAGCTGTAATTGAGATGGATATGACCAAAGAACCAGTATTTAGGATGATAATCCATGATCAGTTTTTCGAAACATTCAAAGCCCTGATGCGCATAGTCGTCCATATCGCCATGACCTCTTACCGCGGCATGGGAGATGACGATATCAATGCCGCCGGCTTTGTGGATCTTGCGTCTTAATCTGCGGATCCTTTTAACCATTTCCAGCTCTGTGTACTGATACTTGCTTTTGGAGTAGCGAAGTGAACCGCCCAAGCCTAAGATCCTGATGCCCTGATAGATGATCAGATCATCATCGACACAGGTACAGCCTCCAGGCGGCTTGCTGTCTAAACGCGAATCGTGATTGCCATGGACATAGAACAGCGGCTTATTGGACATGGTGACCAGGAATTCGAGATATTCCGGATCGAGGTCACCGCAGGAGATCAGGAAATCCACATCGCTTAATTCGATCCTGGCATAGTCAGAATATAAGCCCATGTCAGCGATATCCGAGACACAGATGATCTTATATAAGCCATGGTTGTAGCTTAAGCGGATCTTATTTTCCGAAACGGCTTTGCTTAAGTCTTTATCTTTCATGGACAGCAGTCCATCATAGCCGTAGATGCTCATCAGATCGACCATGCAGTCGCAGCGGTCGGTGCTGATATCGTATTTCTGAAGCAGCGGTTCAAGACGATCCAGGAACCCGGCAACCGCGATCTGTTCCTGACGTGTCCACTTGTGGTCGCGGGAAAAGCCGGCCAGTTTATTGAAGCGGTAATAATAATCTTTCTTGCTGAACTGCAGAGAATAGAGTTTCGACTGTTCGTAGAAATTCAGGAATTCGTAATAGGCTTCGATCTCGCGCTTCTTCTTTTTTTCCGGCAGCAGTCTGATCACATCCAGAGCGATGAAGACAGCGCCATAGGATTTAAGCACGGAAACGCGCTTGTTGCCTTCGATGATATAGAATTTGCCCAGATATTCATAGGCTTTCGGAGCTTCAGTGATTCCGGTATCCGAGAGATGATATTCGCAGACGTTGCGCCATTTAGCCGCAAATTCGCTCCGTTCATTTAGCAGCGGCATGAAATCGGCAGAAAAAGAAACGGCTCTTGCCTTGGTCATCGTACCGACGATAAAGCGGGTCGGAACATTCATCTCGCCGAGGTATTCTTTTGAACATTCATAGGCGTTGACCTTGTCATCAAGCACAGCCAGATGCGTATCAAGACCTTTGTGACGCATTAAAGAAACACTCTTTTTCCCGAGTTTATAAGCGTACCGGTACTGTTCGTATGATTCTATTGACCTTTCACTCATTATCTACAAATTGATTATATCAGCGAAAACGATTTTTGTTTAATCTGATGAACCTGTGGTACAAAAGAAAAGATATTCGCATAAAAAACCGAAGAAATACCGTTATAATAAAGCTGAGGTGAATACTCTATGAATAATTTAAATAAGGAACTGTCTAAAGCAGTAAAACGCCCGATCAGGGTCGTGCAGTACGGCGGCGGTAATTTTTTACGCGCTTTCGTGGATTACTTTTTTGATCTGGCCAATGAAAAAGGCCTGTTCAACGGATCGATCGCGATCGTTGAATCTCTGAAGAATTCTAATGTTGACCGCTTCAAGAGTCAGGACTGTCAATACACTCTGCAGCTAAGAGGCAACGTCAATGGCAAGGAGTACGTTGAGACAAGACTTATCACATCGCTCGATAAGGCTGTGACCGTATACCATGATTTTGAAGAATATATGGATCTGGCCAAGGAAGAAGAGCTCAGGTTCTTTGTTTCCAACACAACTGAAGCCGGTATCGTCTTCAACGAGAACGACAAGTTTGATGACAAGTTTGAAGTGACCTTCCCGGCTAAACTCACGCAGTTTCTGTATGAAAGATACAAACACTTCAATGGTGATCCGGCCAAGGGTCTGATCATGCTGCCGGTCGAGCTGATCGATGACAACGGCATCGTTTTGAAGAAATACGTCAATCAGTATATAGAGCTCTGGGGTCTTGAGGAAGGCTTCAAGAAATGGGTCAATGAATCCTGCGTCTTCACGAGCACACTGGTCGACAGGATCGTTCCGGGCTTCCCGCGTGATGAGAAAGATGAGATCTGCGCAAAACTTGGCTATAACGATGATCTGCTTGATACGGCTGAACCGTTTGCCTTATGGGTCATTGAATCACCGGTCGATATCAGAGATGAACTGCCTTTAGATAAAGCACTTGAAGGCAAGGTCAATATGAACATCATCTTTACCGATAATCAGAAACCTTATAAACAGAGAAAGGTCCGCATCCTGAATGGTGCGCACACTTCCTTTGTCTTAGCGAGCTATCTGATGGGTCATGATACCGTCAAGGAATCAATGGATGATGAATTAGTCAGAAACTTCATGAATGAGACGATCTATGATGAGATCATCCCGACTTTGACTCTGCCGGAAAACGAGCTGAAGGAATTTGCGGCAGCGGTAACTGACCGTTTCAACAACCCGTTCATCAAACACGCTTTACTCTCCATCTCCCTTAACTCTGTTTCCAAGTGGAGAGCGAGATGTCTGCCTTCTTTATCAGGCTATGTGGAAAGATTCCACAAACTGCCGGAAAATCTGACTTTCTCGATTGCGGCACTTCTGGCCTTCTACAAGGGAAGCGAAATCGTCAATGGTGCTTTGATCGGTCATCGTGGTGATGAGACTTATGAGATCAAGGATGATGAAGATGTGCTCAACTTCTTCAAGGAAAACTCTGCGCTTGATGCAAAGACACTCACCGAGAAGTATCTGAGCAACGTCGGCTTCCATGGTCAGGATCTGACCAAGATCGAAGGCTTGGTCGATAAGGTAGCACAGGATCTTGAGAACATCAGAACACTGGGTGCCAGAAAGGCAATGGAACTGCTTAAATGAAACAATACATCAGAATAAATGAGAACGATAATGTCGTCGTCGCTTTGGTGAATCTGAAAAAAGGTTTTGAATTGAGCGATGGCACGATCCTGAATGAAGATATCGATTTCGGTCACAAGATCGCTTTATGTGATATCCCTGAAGGCGGAGCCATCATCAAATACAACAACCTGATCGGCTATGCCAAGCAAGCTATCAGAAGAGGCGATCACGTTCATACGCATAACATCCGCACCTCTTTAGGTGAAAACAACGAATACAGATATGAACCGGCTGAGGTAAAGCTGCAAAAAAGCGAAGATGGCTATTTTGAAGGATTCATGCGCAAAGACGGTTCGGTTGGCGTCAGAAATGAGATCTGGATCATGCCGACGGTCGGCTGCGTCAATTCGATCGTCAAGAAGATGGAACGTCTGGCTCAGGAATATGTCTCTGGCAGTCTTGAAGCCGTTGTTGCTTTCAATCATCCTTATGGCTGTTCCCAGATGGGTGATGATCAGGAGAATACCCGCGAGATCCTCGCTGATCTGATCAGACATCCTAATGCGGGCGGCGTACTGGTCGTTGGTTTAGGCTGCGAAAACTCCAACATCGAAGAGATCAAGAAACATCTCGGGGACTATGATGAGGAACACATCAAATTCATGATCTGTCAGGAACATGAAGATGAAGTGGAATACGGCATGGGTATCCTCAAACAGCTCAGCGAATACGTCAAGAGCTTCAAGCGGGAAAAGATCTCTGTTGATAAACTGATCGTCGGTCTCAAGTGCGGCGGTTCCGATGGCTTGAGCGGCATTTCCGCCAATCCGTGCGTCGGCAAGTTCTCCGACATCCTTATCAGCAAGGGCGGCACTACGATCCTTACGGAAGTACCGGAGATGTTTGGTGCTGAACAGCTGCTGATGAACAGAGCGATCAATGAGAAGGTCTTTGAAAAGACGGTTGCCCTGATAAATAATTTCAAGGATTATTTCCGTTCCAACAATCAGACGATCTATGAGAATCCTTCCCCAGGCAATAAGAAGGGCGGCATCTCAACATTAGAAGATAAGTCCAACGGCTGTGTACAGAAATCCGGTTCGGCGGCTGTTGTCGATGTTCTGGAATATGGTGATCGGGTAAGTGAAAAAGGTCTCAATCTTTTAAGTGCCCCAGGCAATGACTTAGTTGCCTCAACAGCTTTAGCAGCTGCCGGTGCGCATATCGTCTTATTCACAACCGGACGCGGTACACCATTTGCTTCGCCGGTACCGACGGTGAAGATCTCTTCCAACTCGACGATCTATGAACGCAAGAAGAACTGGATCGATTTCAATGCCGGTGCTCTGGTCGATGATGAGAATCTCGATCTCGATACGATCGGACAGAACCTCTACGAGGCTGTCGTTGCGGTCGCTTCGGGCAAAAAAGTCAAAGCTGAAGAAGAAGGCTACCACGATCTGGCCATCTTCAAGAAGGGTGTGACCCTGTAGAAAGGAATATCAATTATGGAATTAAGAACAGCCTGCAGTCCTAAGGACGCCAAGCATTATGATACTGACCGTTTAAGAGAAGAATTTCTGATTCAGGATCTTTTCAAGGCCGACAAGATCAAATATGTCTATTCACATATCGACCGCATCATTACCGGCGGTGCCAAACCGGTCAAGAAGAAACTGAAGATCGAAGCTGGTGATGAACTTCGAGCCAAATACTTCTTGGAAAGAAGAGAGATGGGCATCATCAATATCGGCGGCAAGGGTACCGTTACAGTTGATGGTCAGAAATACGTACTTGATTATAAAGACGGTCTTTATATCGGCCGCGGTGCCAAGAATATCACTTTAGAATCGGCCAGTGCCAAAAAGCCTGCCAAATTCTATTTCAATTCCACTCCGGCGCATACAGCCTATCCAACGGTACTGATCCATCCTGAAGACTGTGTGACTCAGGAATTGGGTTCTTTAGCTACCTGCAATCACCGCGTGATCAGAAAATATATCCTGCCTGGTCAGGTGGAATCCTGCCAGCTGGTCATGGGCATGACAACTTTAGCTGAGGGCAGTGTCTGGAACACGATGCCTTGTCATACACACGATCGCCGCATGGAGGTCTATCTCTATTTCGAACTGGGCAAGGATGATGTCGTCTTCCATCTGATGGGTGAACCGACCGAGACCAGACACATCGTCATGCGCAATGAGGAAGCGGTCATTTCGCCATCCTGGTCGATCCATTCCGCCAGCGCTACGCGAAACTATACTTTCATCTGGGGCATGTGCGGTGAAAACCAGGACTTCGACGACATGGATCATGTCGCGATGACGGATCTGCGTTAAGTCTTAATGAAAGACCTGTTATTCTCATTAAATATAATTCTGCCTATGGCCATTCTTATGGCCATGGGTTATCTTTTTAAGAAGATCGATCTGTTTGATGATAATTTCATCGCCAAAGGCAAGAAACTGTGCTTCTATGTGCTGCTGTCTTCTTCGCTTTTCAAGAATCTCTATGACACGAGCCTGGCACAGTTAAACATGAAGCTTGTCGTCTTTGTAGTGATCGCCATCCTGCTTGAGTATCTGAGCGCAAACCTTATTGCCAGAAAGCTGAGCGATGAGCGAAAAAAGATCGGGGTGATCGTGCAGGGAGCGATGCGCAGCAATTATGCCTACATCTCCATCCCGCTTGCTTCTTTGATGTTTTCCGATCCCGAGCTCTTGCAGACGACCACTTCCCGGATCTCGCTTTTATCGGCCTTTGTCATCCCTTTATTCAACATCCTGGCTGTCATTGCCTTGTCAAGGAGTGATGAGACCGGCCGCAAAAGCCTTCTTAAAAAGACAATCAGAAACATTCTGACCAATCCCTGCATCGATGCGATATTCGCCGGACTCATTGTCCTTGGCATAAGATTCATATTTCCGCAAAGCGCCTTTTTCATCAAAGACCAGCTTCCTTTCCTGTATAAGGTGCTCACATATTTTGCGCAGATGTCGACGCCTTTAGCGCTTCTGCTGGTGGGAGCGAGTCTGAGCTTTTCAAGACAGGAAAGCGACAGAAGGATCCTGCTTTGGGTTACAGCTTTGAAGAATCTGATCTATCCAGCGGTGATCCTGCTTGCTGCGGTGCTGTTTATGAGTTTTGAAACCCCAGACTATGCGGTCTTAGCAGCTGTCTTTGGTGCACCGACGGCAATTGCGAGTGCCATCATGGCTTATCAGTTAAAGGCTGATGATAAACTGGCCAACGAGATCGTGGTCTATACGACTGTTTTCTCCAGCTTCTCATTACTGCTTATCGTATTTCTCTTAAGAACAGGAGGACTTATATGAAACTTAATCTAGGCATCAGGGCTCATGATCTGCCCGGTGCACCGTTTGAAACGATCGATGATTTTATCAGCAGTTTCAAAAGATATGATCTCGACTATATCCAGCTGGTCTATAAAAAGGCCTTCAAGGATTTCAAGATGGATCCGCACTTCCTGCTCGAGCTCGCCGATAAGCTGAAAGAAAATGATATCAAGGTTGCCATGATCGGAGCCTACTTCAACATGATCCATCCGGATCTTGAGAAAAGACATGACGGCTTTGAATACTTCGAGTGGTGCATGGAGACGGCAAAAGTCTTTGATACTCTCTTTGTCGGATCCGAGACCGGCAGTGCCAATGGCGACAAGTGGACTTACAACGAATACAACCATACGCAAGAGGCTTATGAGCTTGTCAAAGATACCGTCGCAAAGCTCTGCCGCTATGGCAAAGGCTTCAAGGCCCGGCCGCTGATCGAAGGAGCTTATGCACATACGATCTATTGCCCTGATCTCATGAACAGACTGCTTGAGGAAACGGAATTGAGTGACATCACCGTTGATGTCTACAACTATCTCAACATCGACAATCATGAAAAGGCCGACGCGATCTTTGACCGCTGTCTGGAACTGTTTGGCGATAAGATCAGAGTCTTTCATGTCAAGGACTACAACGTGAGTGATTCTAAACTCGTGCAATGCGGAATTTCCAAGGGCATCATGAACTGGAATTATTATGTATCCCGCATCAAGAAAGAAAACAAAGATGCCGTCATGATCTTAGAGGGTGTGACCGGCGAAGATATAGAAACATCAATAAGATATTTAAGGAGCTTGGAAAATGCGTAACAGTATAATTGACAATTATATCGACAAGTATATGGAATACTTCAAGCCATACAAAAAAGGCGTATGGTGCTATGAAGACGGCATCCTGATGACCGCGATCTATGACATGTATAAAGCGACCGGCGAAAAGAAGTATTACGATTTCGTCTACCGCTTTTATGATGGCATGATCTCAAAAGACGGTGTCATCAGCAACTATGACCCCGAAGACTATTCGATCGATGATGTCTGTCCGGGCATCGGTTTAATAAAACTCTATCGCGATACACCGGAAGAAAGATTCAAAAAAGCTTTAGATACGATGTATGGCCAGATGTGCAGACATCCGCGCACCAAAGAAGGTTCTTTCTGGCACAAACAGATCTATCCGAATCAGGTCTGGATGGATGGCATCTACATGGGTGTTTTATATGTCGCGATGTATGCGAAAGAATTCGGCATCGAAGAAAGCAGGCAGGATGTCGATAAGCAGCTGCACACCTTAGTGAAGAGGCTTTATGATGAAGATCGCAAACTCTTTGTCCACGCCTATGATGAAGCCAAGGTCATGCAATGGGCAGATAAGCAGACCGGCAAATCGCCAAATGTCTGGGCGAGAGCCTGCGGCTGGGTCATGATGGCAGCGGTTGATATCTATGAAGAGCTTGGTCTGGATATCTGCAAGGAAATCCTGAAACTTGAGATCGATGGCCTGACGCCATATCTCGAAGATGGGATGCTGTATCAGCTTGTCGATATCCGCAAGGCACACAACTATCTGGAAACTTCCGGATCAGTCATGATGGCTTATGGCATCTTCAAAGGCAAGAAGCTCGGCATGATCGAAGATGACAGCCTGGGTCATAAAGTCTTTGATACGGTCATAGATAAACAGTTTGATGGCCGCAATCTCTACAATATCTGTCAGGTCGGCGGTCTGGATAACTACAGACGTGACGGTTCTTTTGAATACTACATGTCCGAGAACATCTCGGTCAATGAGGTCAAGGGTGTAGCGCCATTCATCATGGCTTACAGTGAGATCTGTGCCTGAGGAAGCAGCTATGAAACTGATCTGTTTAGGCGATTCCACGATGCAGCTCAATGATGAGAGCACTTATCCGCAGGTCGGCTGGCCGCAGGCTCTGATGGGAAAGCTGAACGGCGTTGAGATCATCGATCTGGCTAAGAACGGACGCAGCACAAAATCATATATCGACGAAGGTCTGTTTGAAGATGCGAAACGATATATCGATGAAGACTCAGTTGTTCTGATCGAATTCGGTCATAACGACGAACACAAACATCAGCCGGAAAGGTTTACAAGACCTGATCACGAATACAGAGATAATCTCATCTATATGTACAAGACCTGTAAGGATAAGGGAGCGAGAGTCATCTTTCTCACCCCGATCTGCCGCCGTCATTTTAAAGCTGATGGCAGCGTTGATGAAAGCAGTCATGATGGCTACAGGCAGGCGATGATCAAAGTGGCCGAAGATATGGGTACTGACTGCATCGATATGACGGGTCTGACCAAGCAAAGACTTGAACAGATCGGTGAAGCAGACTCAAGAGAGCTGTTCATGAACTTTGATGCGGGTATCTATGACAATTATCCGGAAGGATCAGATGACAACACACACTTGCGATGGAAGGGTGCACAGATGGTGGCAGAACTCTTCCTTGAAGAAATAAAGAAAGACAGCATGTTTGAGGGAAGGATCAATGTTTAAACCATTAAAAGTCACACCGGTATCGATCAGTTTTGAAGCAGATGATCAAAGACCTTATTATTCTGATGAAGTCTATGATGTTTATTTGAATGGAGAACTGTATAAGGAAAAATATGACCGCAATGTCATAACTGTTTTTGATTTAAAGCCGGATAGTGAATATCTGATCAGACTGCGCGATGAAGAATTTAAAATCAAAACATCAGCAGTCCGCAAGATTATCAATGTCTTAGATGAAGGGGTCATCAGAAATGAAATGATCCTCAACACTAAAGCGATCCAGAAACTGCTTGATGAATGCGACAACGATCTGCTTGTCTTCCCGAAAGGGACCTATTACACTGGACCACTGCAGATAAGATCCAATACCTGTCTGTACTTTGAAAAAGGCGCTGAACTGTTAGGCAGCGAGAAGCGCGAAGACTATCCGATCATCTCTGCCTACAATGAGGACAGATCTGCGGTCAATGCCTCCTGGGAAGGTGAGCCGTTTGACTGTTTCATGTCACTGCTCAGCAGCTTTGACAGCGAGAATATCACCTTAGTCGGTGAAGGCACGATCAACGGCAATGCCGACAAGGGCGACTGGTGGATCGATCCTTTGACCAAAAGGGGAGCCTGGAGAGGCAACAATGTCTTCTTCAATCGCTGTAAGAACGTGAGCTTCATCGGTTTAAACATCATCAATTCGCCAAGCTGGAACCTGCATCCTTTCTACAGCGATGATCTGGATTTCATCGATCTGACTTTGCGCTCCATTCCGACCAGTCCGAATACCGATGGCTTTGATCCGGAATCCTGCAGGAATGTGCGCCTGCTTGGGACCAGGATCTATGTTGGCGATGACTGTGTCGCGATCAAGTCGGGCAAGAAGATCATGGCGGATGAATACTACCGGCCTTGTGAAGATCTGCTGATCCGCAACTGCTATATGGGTGAAGGACACGGAGGCGTCGTCTTTGGCTCGGAATCAAGCTGCGGCATCAGAAATGTCGATGTCAGCAAGTGTATCTTCAAGAATACCGATCGCGGTCTAAGGATCAAGACCAAGCGCGGCCGAGGCTATAAGGCTGTGGTGGAAAACGTCAGCTTTGACAACATCCTGATGGATGGTGTTGAATCCTGCTTTGTCGTCAACATGTACTATTATCTGTCCCGCTATGGCTATGATGACTATGCGGATTCCAAGGAATATCGCGAAGTCAGCGAACAGACTCCGCATGTCGGCGAATTCCACTTCAAAAATATCGAGTGCCTTAATACCAAGGTCTGTGCCGGCTATTTCTACGGTCTGCCTGAAAGCAGGATCGACCTCATTTCCTTAGAAAATGTCAAAGTCACTTACGATCAGGACTACAGCGAATACAAGACGCCGGCGATGATCTATGAGTGCGAGAAGGTCAACAAAGGACCGTTCTACTTCTATAATGTGGAAAAGGTCGAGCTGTCTGAGGTCTATCTCGAAGGCCAGAAATTAGAAGAAGTAACTATTCATAACAGTTAACAAATTTTGTCTCTGAACCGTTTTGAACTAAAATATAAGTAACAGAAGAATGAAAAAAGAATCCTACACGCGTTTCTGGCTGATCTATATAGCACTGGTAATTATCTGCACCGGCTATCTTTCCTATGTTCAGATTCGCGTGAAAGACTATGTTTTCTTTTCTCAGAAGGATTCCAGCGGCAGATACAAAGTGGAACTGACCCAGATAAGCGGTCCGGAAAAACCGCAGGGCAGATGCATGTACAAGCTGGATTTTTATGACGGAGATAAGTCACTGTTTTCAATGACTGATTTAGCCTATACCAATGGCCGCCTGCTGTACGACGGCATGGTTCAGCTGGATTGGGACGAAGATGGTGTCTCTGTAGAAATCTCGCATCAGGCTTCGAGTGCAAAATATCATCTGCTGTATGATGGCGAGTACACGTCATCACACACCTACAGCAAGATTGACTGATTTGTGAAAAAAATAATTAAAACGATTTTACAATTTTATTAAAATATTGAAGTTTCATTAAAGTATACTATAGGTAAGCGTTTACATATTTTTAATATCCGAAAACATAGAGAGGAGATAATATGTCAGATCTGGTACTGAAAGATATAAACAAAATATATCCTAATGGTTTTCATGCGGTCCACAACTTCAATCTGGAGATCAAGGATGGCGAATTCATCGTGTTCGTCGGTCCGTCAGGATGCGGCAAATCCACAACTTTGCGAATGATCGCCGGATTGGAAGAAATTTCCAAGGGTGATTTTCTGATCAATGGCGAAAGAGCCAACGAGAAATCACCGGTCGAACGCGGAATTGCCATGGTCTTCCAGTCTTATGCTTTGTATCCGCATTTAAGCGTCTATGACAACCTGGCTTTCGGCCTGACCTTAGAAGGTGTCGATGAAGATGTCATCGATGAAAAGGTTCAGCGTATTGCCGGCATTTTAGGTCTGACGGATTATCTTGACCGTAAACCGCGTGCTCTGTCTGGTGGTCAAAGACAAAGAGTTGCGGTCGGCCGTGCGATCATCAGACAGGTCGATATCTTCTTAATGGATGAGCCGCTTAGTAACCTCGATGCGAAACAGCGTGTTACGATGCGTTCCGAAATTACGCAGATCCATCGCTCAACTCATGCGACGACTATCTATGTCACTCACGACCAGACCGAAGCAATGACCATGGCTGATCGTATCGTCGTCATGAAGGATGGCTATGTGCAGCAGATCGGTACCCCAGAGCAGCTCTATTTCGATCCGCATAACCTCTTCGTGGCCGGCTTTATCGGTGAACCGCCGATGAACTTCATCACCGGCAAGATCAAGGGCAACGAGATCACTTTCGACAAGAACGATCACAAGCTTGATCTGTCAACGACTCGCTATGAACTGAAAGATGACGATGTCTATTTCGGTTTCCGTCCGGAAAACATCTCGATGAAACCGGTCGATAAAGCCTATAAGATCCATGCGTCTGCTACCTTGACGGAGATGCTTGGTGATTCTACCAATATCTATATTGAGGTTGGTGATGACACTTTGATCCTGAAGGTCGATCCGCATGATGCACCGAAGATGGATGAAGAATTTGATTTCTATCTGCCTTATGACAAAGTTTATCTCTTTGATAAGGAGAGCGAAAACATCTTCAAAGAGAAGTAATATATGACTTTCAAACAGTATCGCAATCTGGATCTGCTGATCTTCATTGCGATGTACGCCTTGTGCGAATATCTGGTCATCAAAGCGGCCACAGCCTGGTTTGATGAACCGTATTCCATTTCGATAATGCTGCCGCTGCTGCTGATCGTGATGATGAGGTGGGACAGATTCTGCATCATTCATGCGGTCGTCTACGCCTTGCTGTTCGTCTTCTATCAGGGCGGCAGTCTCAAGCAGTATCTGATCTATCTGATCGGCAATCTCGGATTCATGCTGAATCTGCTGCTGCTGAAAAAGATGGGCAAAGATAAAATACGGAATTCTTTCTTCAATTCACTGATATATCTGTTAAGCGGCTATATCCTGATGGAAGGGTTCCGGGGCATCGCTTCGATCCTTATAGCGGGAAGCGATGCGGCGATCATCAGACAGTTCATCTTCTCTGATATGCTGTCACTGGTATTCGCGATACTGGTGATCATCGTGGTCAGAAAGCAGGAAGGACTGTTTGCGGATCAGAAAGAATATTTAATCGAAGTTAATTCTAAGAAAGATGAAATAGATGGAGGATGGCAAGATGAATGATGAATATCTGGTTTATAACGAAGAGCTGAAACGTTATGAACTTGATCCTGAACAAGCCGTCAGAGATGACGTCGAAAAGAATCGCTGGAAGCTCAACTGGCAGCTGATCGTCAAGGACTGGCGTCTGTATGTCATGCTGATCCCGATGATCCTGGTCTTCGTATTCTGGAGATACTTCCCGATGTACGAACTGCTGGGCTGCTTCAAGATCACGGAAGTCGGCAAGAAAGTTGCCGATATGAAGTGGTGCGGTTTCGCAAACTTCAAGATGCTGATGTTTGGAAACTCAACACAGACCACTTCTTTCTGGATGGCCTTCAGAAACACCTTCTTACTAAGCTTCTATGGTTTACTGTTTGGTTTCCCGATGCCGATCATCCTGGCGCTGTTCTTTAACGAGATCAAATCCAATATTCTGAGAAGTATCTATCAGGTTCTTACTTATCTGCCGAAGTTCATGTCAACCGTCGTCATGACGACTTTGGTTGCGATGCTGCTGAAGCAGGGCGACCTGGTATCCGGTACCGGTATCGTTTCGTTAGCTTTGGCTAAACTTGGCATCATCTCAAGAGAAGTTGCCGATGCCGGCTTGCTTAACAACCCTGATTACTTCCGCGCTATTTATCAGATCTCCGGTATCTGGGAAGGTGCCGGCTATGACTCGATCGTCTACTTTGCGGCGATCATCGCCGTCTCACCGACTTCCTATGAAGCGGCGCAGATCGATGGTGCCGGCAAGATGGCACAGATGCGCTATGTCGTTATCCCGTGCATCCTTTCAACGGTTGTCATCATGCTGATAAACAGAATCGGTTCACTGCTGTCCATCGGCTATGAAAAAGTCTTGCTGTTATACAGAACGAACACACTGGTAACTGCCGATGTTGTCTCGACCTTCGCTTACCGTCTTGGTCTGGAAGGCGGATCACAGGCTATGGCTTCCGCGGCTGAAATGATCAACAACATCACCGGCATGATCCTGGTCATTGGTGCTAACTCGATCGCTCGTAAAGCATCTGATGTATCGCTTTACTAGGAGGACAGAATATGAAACGTAAACTTGAAACAAGTGAACTGATCTTCAAAATTCTGAGTTATACATTCCTGACGGTCTTCTCGCTGGCATGTCTGTATCCGTTCGTCTACGCGGTCAGCTCATCAATTTCCGGTGCGCATGCCGTAGACTACAACGAAGTCATCCTTTTCCCGAAAGACATTCAGTTTGATGCCTTCGCGTCAATCTTCAACAACAACCAGTTCTGGAACGCCTATACCAACACCCTGTTCCTGACGGTCTATGGTACGATCTGGGCGATCGGCGTCTCCATTCTCGGCGGCTATGCGCTTTCCAAGAAGAGACTGCTGTTCAGATCAGGCTTCAACTTCTTCTTAGTCTTCACGATGTGGTTCTCTGCCGGTATCGTACCGCAGTATCTGAACTACCTGCAGACCCAGAAAGTATTTGCGGCTGTCGGTATCACTGATGTCAAATGGCTGATCGTCATCGCCATGGGTATGGCTGCTATGAATATCATCCTGCTCAGAAACGCCTTCGAAGGTGTCTCAAGCGAGATCGAAGAAGCAGCTATCGTCGATGGTGCGACCGAGTTCCAGGTCCTGACCAAGGTCTATATCCCGATGTCACAGTCCACGATCGCTACTGTTGCCCTGTTCTTCGGTATTTCCAGATGGAATGGTTACTTCTGGGCCAGACAGATGATCGCCGCTTCCGGCTCACCTAACGAACAGCCGCTGCAGGTCTTCATCAGATTATTGCTGGAAGACTATACCAACCTTGATACTTTAGCAGGCTGGCGTGCTCCTTATTCGCCAAACTCTGCTATCTATGCCCTGATAATTGTCGCAATTATCCCGATCCTCGTTATTTATCCTTTCATCCAGAAGTATTTCGCCAAAGGCGTAAATATGGGTGGTGTTAAGGAATAAATATATCTTCAAAGAAAGGAAAAAAGGAAGAAATGAAAAAAACATTAAAATTATTTGCTCTTCTGATGGTTCTGCTCTTAGCCTTAGTTGGCTGCAGCAGCGGCGGTGGCTCAACTCCTACACAGCCAGAAGATACTCCGACGTCCAACTTCGTTTATGAAGAAGGTACGGAGCTTCGTGTTGCTGCCGGATATCAGAAAGCAAACGAAGCTATCAGCTTCCAGGATGCTGAAATCACAGGTGAAGGCGTCACATTAGCTGATGGTGTCACTTACCATACCGGCGACTTAAAGCCGACATGGGCTTACTTATCTGAGTTACTGCATATCACATTCACCGATAAGTTCTCCGGTGCTGGTTCAGCTGATAAGGAATTTGCCGTTTGGGAAAATCAGCTTGATCAGGTCGATGTTGTTGCAGGTGGTGCTGCTACATTAAATGCTGCTGGTGCAGAAGACAAATTAGTCAACCTGGCTGATTATCTTGATCAGATGCCTAACTTCAAGGCTTATCTTGCTCAGAACCAGATCGCCAGATTATCAATTACTGGTAATACTGAAACCGGCGCTATCTATTTCTCACCTTACTTCGATGGTAACGATGATATCGAAAGAATGCCTCTTATCAGAGCAGACTTCGTCAGAACACTGCTTGATACAGATGACTACAAAGGTGCCAATAGAGCTTTAGCTGAATACGCATATCAGCCATATGCTACTGAGGACTACTCAGTTGAATCACTGACTGCCGATGGTACTGGTACTCAGACTATCGCCAAGGCTGTTGGCGGCGACAAGAACATCATCGCTAAGATGAATGCTCAGCCATTAACAGGTGATGAAGCTGTCAAGATGTTCCAGGAATACATTGATGCTACTTATGCAGGTGTCTATGCCAAGAGATCTGATCTGTTCTTAGGTTATGATGCTGCGTGGGATGTCGATGAAATGGTTGCTCTGTTAAGATGTGCAGTCGCTTCATTAGATGACAACGATGGAAATCCTATTTCCGGTTTATACTCACGTGAAACTTCCAACCTGCAGAGAGATATCGACTTAGTAAGATTCGCTGGTTCTTTATTCGGTGTCAGAGGCACAGAATCAAGACAGGAATACCTGTATTTCGATAAAGCCGGTTCATTACATGATGGCCGTCAGGAAGCAGCTACTTATGAAGCTATGGAAAAGATGAATCAGATGGTTAAAGAAGGTCTGATCATCACTACCGGTGAAGCTTCTTCAGCTAACTATCTTGAAAAAGATGCTGGTCTGATGTCATATGACTACAACCAGACTCAGACAATCTACAACAACACTAAACTCCAGGATGGTGAAGAATATATTGCTATCATGGTTCCAGTTGCAAAATGGGACGATGGTGATGGCGCTAAGTGGATGAGATTCACTGAATCATGGAGATCAGTCAAGACTGATGGCTGGGCTATCACTAAGGCTGGTGCTGCTGCTGATGAAAACAAGCTGAATGCTGCTTTAGCATTGATCGACTACGCTTTCTCAGTTCAGGGTCAGATCACAATGTCTTATGGTCCGGATTCCTTCATCAAGGTCAAGGACGAGTCTGTAGAAGTCAAGACTTGGGATGATGTTGCTAAGAAGTATGAAACCTTCAACTTCAACGGCGCTCAGATGCCAGTTGTAAGTGATGCGTGCTTCGCTTCATGTCAGGAACTCACTGGCGGCAACTACACCAACTACGCCAGAAGATATTTAGGTTCTACTCTCAACGGCTTCCCGAAGTCACAGGCATTTGAATACCAGATGACTTCTGAAGTTGGTAAGAAGGGTTCTGCCGTACTTGCTGCTGCTATCGGTGCAGGCGTTATCAAGCATCCGTTACTCGCTGTCAACACTGCCAACATGTGGTATACATCTGTTCCTACAGTTTTACCGACAACTGCTGAACAGACAAACACAATCAAGGGTTATGCTGACTTAACTGGTAACTTCCAGCAGGCAAAAGACGGTGTAAGCGTACTGTTTGCTACCCTCAAGGACGGCTATGGCGCAATGGCCGGTGCCGAAAACAATGCTGCTGCCTATGCAGACTTTGTAAAGAACAGCTGGTCTGGTGCTGCTTATCTGATGATCAGACAGGCTCAGTGGAATCAGCTGAAAGCTTATTTCGATACTATTCAGTAATTTGATTAGATGTCATCTCCAGTGCTATACACATAGCACTGGAGATTCCCGTGAGGTGATACTATGTTTAAACCACAAATGAAATTTCAAAAAATCCTGTTCCCTGTGTTAATGGCTCTGTCCGGTGTCGTTTTTGTCTATTCACTCGGCATCATGACAGACATGTATGGCCTTTACCAGACCCAGTCTTTGGGCGGCGTACCGGGATCAGAGATCTTCTATGATATGCAAACATATAATCATAATATGGTACTAATTTCGATTGCTTTGGTTATTATTAGTACATTACCGTTTATTTTTGCATCTAATACAAGAAGAAAATACTATATCGGCAATACGGTCTCGACATATGTTCAGGCAGGCGCATTTATTCTGACTGCTGTATATCTGGTCATCAATTCCCTGAAGTTCAGATCACAGTTTCTGACTAAGGTTGATTTTGAACTTTACAAGATGATGGCCGAAACAATGAACTTCATGTATTCTGAGTCGACATTCTTTTTTGACGCCGGTATTATCGTTGCCGTTCTGCTGATCGCAGGCGCTTGTGCAACCATATATAATCTGACTTGGAAAAATAAACTAGTAAAACAGGAAGACGCAATATTGAAGGGAGAAGTGAACAATGGATAAAGAGAAACTGAAACTTGACCGGATGCGTTATGTCAACGACTCCGTTCCATCATTATTCGCAATACTGGCAATCGTCTTTGATGTTCTTTACTTTGTTTTAATTTATAAAATCAATAACGAATATTTTTACACTTACATGATCGGCATCTCGATCGTTGTAAATCTGCTGTTCATGCTTTTTGGCTTCTGGTGCTCGATCGAAGTCAAGAATTATCACGGCAAGTTCGGTTACGTGATGATCCTGTTAGGCCTCGTTCAGCTCTTCAGAATCTTTGTCTATCCGATGAATGCCCATAACGCAACTTATCTGCAGGGTGAATTGCTTGTTCCGGTCATGAGCAATGGCCAGTTCACACAGTCGATCATCTATCTGCTGGCTTCTGCCGCTTTGATGATTGTTGGCGGTCTGATGAGCATCAGGAATTCAAGAACATTGCAGAACTATCTGAACTCATTAGAGAAGAATTAGAGGGAGTGAATTATGGCAAGTCTTTCATTACAACATATCGATAAGATCTATGACAATAATGTTCAGGCCGTCTATGACTTCAACATGGATATCAATGATGGCGAATTCATCGTCCTGGTCGGTCCTTCAGGATGCGGCAAATCTACCACTTTAAGAATGGTTGCCGGTCTTGAAGACATCTCCAACGGTACGCTTCTGATTGATGGCAAGGATTGCACAAGACTGCCGGCCAAAGACAGAGATATTGCCATGGTCTTCCAGAACTACGCCTTATATGGCCATATGACGATCTATGAAAACATGGCTTTCTCTTTGATGCTGGCAAAAGAAGACAAATACGTTATTCACGAAAAGGTCATGGCTGCTGCTGAGATCCTGGGTCTTACAGCACAGCTCAACAAGAAACCAAATCAGCTCTCCGGCGGTCAGAGACAGCGTGTTGCGATGGGTCGTGCCATCGTCCGTAATCCGAAAGTCTTCCTCTTTGACGAACCGTTATCAAACCTTGATGCGAAGTTAAGAGGATCGACCAGAAGAGAGATCAAATTATTACACAAGAGACTGGGTACAACCATGATCTATGTTACTCACGACCAGACTGAAGCTTTGACTTTAGCTGACAGGATCGTCTGTATGTCCATGGGTCATGTTCAGCAGATCGGTACTCCGCTTGAACTTTATGATCATCCGAAAAACCTCTTTGTCGCTTCCTTTATCGGCTTGCCGCCAATGAATCTTTTCAGCCTCAAGGTTGAAGATGGCAAATACTTTGTCGAAGGCGTTGAGACCAAGCTTCCTGATCGAGTAGTCAAGGCAGCTGAAAAAGCCGGTAAAGATAATTATATTCTGGGCATCAGACCGGAAGATATTCACCCGGGCAATGATTTTGAGCTCGATGTGAACCTCAACGAAAATACCGGTCACTTTACTCTTACCCATGGCAAACTCTTTGGCAAGACTTCATGTGCCAAGTTCAGAGACTGGAAGAATTATCAGCCGGGTGATAAGGTAGGCGTTTCTTTCGATGAAGAAAGAGTTCATCTCTTCGATGCCGAAACAACAGAAGCAGTTTTATAGGAGGAACAGCAGAATGTCTGAAAAGAAAAACAAAGGCTTTAAAGAATCCTGGCGCAAATTCATTGTTTCGCTGAAAAAACGTCCTCATAACATTCCGTTATGCATGATGGCGCTGGCTTTCGTTGTTTATTCATTCAACCTGACAAAGGTTTCCAATACAACAGCTGTTGTCAACAAGCCTCTGATGGGACTGTGTGAATTTATAATCATGCTGTTATCGATCCTGGCTTTCGTCTGTTTCCTGAATGCCTATCCGAAAAGACAGAAACCGATCATGCCGATGGTGATCCTGCTCTATGTCATGGAGATCATCATCATGGCTGCCGACTTCATCTATATCAGCAGAATTCAGGAAGGTCTGCAGACCATTCAGATCACTGCTGCCAGAGCCTTCATTCCTAAAACGCAGTCAATGTTCTATGTTCACATTGCGCTGGTGATCCTGTCGATTATACTGATCGCCTTAATCCCTGTAATTGGAAAGATGCTCAACAAGATCGATACTTCAGTCAAGCTTGCTGAAAACGAGGATGTGGAAATCGAACTCGTCGAAGAAGAAGACGGTGCCGAAGCAGTCCGTTCTGGCGGCAAGCGTCACGAACAGGAATAGATCACTTTTCTATGTCAAAAAAGAAAAACAAAAAGTTCTCAGAACCCGAGAAGGACTATTATAAACTCAATACTGACGCCGTCGAAAGACTGGCAAACGCCGATAAGGGAAATGTTCCCAAGGTATCGGATAAAGAGTTAAGCAGATATAGTGGTTCGATCTTAAACAGGATACCCATCTGGGCAAAAGCACTGTTTATCAAGTTCTGGTTCGCGGGAGCTGTTTGTTTTTTCTTTTATTGGGGACTTTCTCCCTATCTGAGCAGCTGGCTTGATCAGGTTGTTGTCCTTGGTTTAGGTATGGGCATTGTCACTGACCTGCTGACCAACAACGTACTAAGATTCATCAGCTCCGCGGATAAGGAATACTATCCCTATATGATGTTTGAAACAAATAAATACTGGACTTTTATTGCCAATATAATATATGCGGCAATCATTCTGTTTATCGTCATCAATATCTACCGTCTGCTGCACATGAATGTCGAACCGATCCTGTTTGGCATTCTCTACACGGCCGTAGATATGCTGTTTATCAAGGCTAAGGGTCTGATCCTGAAAGCCGCACCCGGAAAGGATTAATTATGACAGATAAAGTTGTAGCGTTTGGGGAGATCATGCTGAGGCTGACACCTCCTGATTATACGACCATCAACGAAGCGCGAAGCTTCATCGCCAACTATGGCGGAGCTGAAGCCAATGTGCTGGTATCGCTGTCCCACTTGGGCAATCCGACTGACTTCTTATCAAGAGTTCCGGACAACCAGCTGGGTGATTCGGCGATCATGCATTTGAAAAGACATGGCGTCGGGACTGATCACATCTTAAGAGGTTCATCAAACCTGGGCATGTATTTCGTGGAGACCGGCTTTGGCGGCCGTCCCAGCAAGGTTCTGTACAACCGCGCACATTCCGCGATCACCAGGATCGATGAGAATGAACTCGATTATGATGAGATCTTCAAGGATGCCAAGTGGTTCCACATGTCTGGTATTACCCTGGCAATTCATGAGAAATGCCGCAATGTGGCTTACCGCTGTCTGGAAGCCTGCGCGAAGTATGGCGTAAAGGTATCGTTTGATTTCAACTACCGCTCCAAGCTCTGGACCATTGAGGAAGCCAAGCCGCACTTCAAGAAGGTCATCAATTATGTCGATGTGCTGTTTGCGAACTTCTTCGATATCAATACAATGCTGGAGGTCGATGTCGACCCATATCTGGAATCAGATGAGGATCGCCGTCTCGATGTAGCCAAGAAACTGATGGCTAACACTAAGGTCAATTACATCTTTGGTACCGTGCGCAAAGTTCATACCGCAACTGATAATTCCTTGTCCAGCTACTGCATCCGCAAGGATGGCATCTGTTTCAAGGAAGGCCCGATCAGATTCAATATCTATGACCGGATCGGCGGCGGTGATGCTTTCTCGAGCGGCAACATCCACGGTTTACTGAAGAATTATGATGATCCGAAATTTGCCCTCAAATTCGGTCTGGCAACTTCGGTACTGAAACACACTTTATATGGCGATGCTTCCGTGCTTTCTGAAGCGGAAGTACTCGAGTTCATAGAATCAAACGGCAATGCGGCCGTACAGAGATAGGAGAAAAACGATATGCAGGAATTCATGGGAAAAGACTTTTTACTGAGTAACGATACAGCCAAGCATCTGTATCACGATTATGCAGAAAAGATGCCGATCATCGACTACCATTGCCATATCTCACAGGCTGAGATCTATGACAACAAGCAGTTCAAGACGATCACAGAAGTCTGGCTTGGCGGTGACCACTACAAGTGGCGTCAGATGCGTGCCAATGGCATCGATGAGAAATACATCACCGGTGATGCTTCCGATCTTGAGAAGTTCAAAGCCTGGGCTAAGACCCTGTCACATCTGATCGGCAACCCGCTGTATCACTGGTCACATCTGGAATTGCAGCGTTACTTCAACATCTATGAACCATTGACCGAAGATAATGCTGAAGATATTTTCAACAGATGCAACGAAGTCCTGAAGACTTTGACGGTCAGAAAGATCCTGGAAGATTCCAAGGTCAACATCGTCTGCACAACTGATGATCCTTGTGATGATCTGCATTATCATCAGCTGATCAAGGAAGATAAGACTTTAAAGACAACAGTCGTTCCTTGTTTCAGACCGGATAAGGCCAACAACATTGAAAAGCCGGATTATCTTGATTACATCAAACGTCTGGAAGGCGTTGCCGGAAAAGAAATTCTCACTTTTGAGGATCTGTGCGAGGCCATTGATGGACGCATTGAATTCTTTGCCTCCATGGGCTGCCGTGCTTCAGACCACGCCTTAGAATACATCATGTATAATCCAGCCAGCGAAGAAGAGATCGAAAGGATCTTTGCGAAGCGCTTAGGCGGCGATATGGTCACCAGAGAAGAAGAGCTCGAATTCAAAACAGCTTTCATGAAACATCTGGCCAGTGTATATACGAAGAAGGGCTGGGTAATGCAGCTGCACTATGGCTGCAAGCGTGACAACAACACGGCCATGTTCAACAGATTAGGACCGGATACCGGTTTCGATACGATCAACAACTATGCCCCAAGTGCTCAGATGGCTGATTTCCTCAATGCCTTGAATGTTGACGGCAATCTGCCAAAGACGATCATCTATTCCCTCAACCCGGCAGACAACGCGGCAATCGTCACGACGATGAACTGCTTCCAGGGCGGAGGCATCAAAGGCAAGCTCCAGCACGGTTCAGCCTGGTGGTTCAATGATCACAAGGCCGGCATGGAAGAACAGATGAGAACGCTGGCCAATGATGGTATGCTGGCAAACTTCGTCGGCATGCTGACAGACTCGAGAAGTTTCCTGTCTTATACAAGACATGAATACTTCCGTCGCATTCTGTGCGACTTCATCGGTACCCTGGTAGAAAACGGTGAATATCCAAACGATGAAAAACTGCTTAAGGAAATCGTTGAAGATATCTCCTACAACAACGCCGTTAACTATCTCGGTTTCAATGATTAAAGTTAAAGATAATAATTACGAAGATCTTGAGCAGGCTTTAGCTGATATTCCAACAGACAACAAGGAAGAAATAATCATTGATGTTCAAGGAGTGATCAAAGGCCAGCTCAGGATCGCTAAACCGCATCTGAGGATCAGAAATGCCACCTTCATAAATAATTATGGCGGCTATGAGATCCTGGATGACGGCATAAAAAGAGGAACCTTCCGAAGCTATACGCTGTTTATCGACGCTGAT
>JAEEGF011000473.1_pt1 | contig 36296 bp, 25 predicted proteins | sample 9134171 | NCBI WGS metagenome assembly JAEEGF01 (sample SAMN16246542, study PRJNA631951) | gut metagenome | biome: gut microbiome; feature: rumen; material: AP-attached | host: Bos | place: Iran: Karaj | collected 2018-10 | reverse complement strand
AAAATCATTCCCTAGACAAGAATATTTTATCATCTTCGGGGCATCTGGTCAAATGGCTAGGTGTTATTTTTGTACTCATTTTTCATATACTTTATAAGGAGATGGTAAAATGTCAGAACAGTATTGTATTTATTTAAGAAAATCTCGAGCTGATCGGGAAGCTGAACTGCGCGGTGATGGAGAAACCCTATCACGTCACAGAGCAACACTGCTTGAATTGGCCAAAAAGAGAAATTATATTATTGGAGCAATATACGAAGAAATAGTATCCGGCGACAGTATTTCTGCGAGACCTGTTATGCAACAGGTTTTATCTGAAGTTGAACAGGGATTGTGGACCGGAGTTCTTGTTATGGAAGTGGAACGTTTGGCCAGAGGTGATACTATCGATCAGGGACTGGTTGCACAGGCTTTCAAATATTCAAACACTCTTATTGTTACTCCACTTAAAACATTTGATCCAAATAATGAATTTGATGAAGAGTATTTTGAGTTCGGATTATTTATGTCCAGAAGAGAATATAAGACCATCAAAAGAAGATTGCAGAACGGAACTCTTGCAGCTTTAAAGGAAGGTAAATATACTCGCTCTGTCGCTCCGTATGGATACGAAAGAGTAAAGATTAAAAATGATAAAGGTTATACCCTTGCTCCGTTATCCGGGGAAGCTGAAATAGTGCAGATGATTTTTGAATTGTTTACCAAAGGAGAACTTCAGGAAGATGGAACCTATAAAAGACTTGGTACTGCTCTAATTACCAGAAGGCTTAATGACCTGGGAGTTAAGCCTAGACATTCTGCTGCATGGATGCCTTGCACTATTAGAGATATTCTTAGAAATGAGCATTATACCGGAAAGATAATTGATGGTAAAAGGAAGCGTAATAAGAAAGTTGTTAACGGCACTCCCGAAACAACCTATTCAAGATCCAAAGAGTACAATGTATATCCCGGACTTCATCCTGCTTTGGTTTCTGAAGAAACATTTGCAACTGCAAACAATTATCTATCTCTTAATAAACCAAGAGGTAAAGTTGAGTCTATTACAAATCCTCTGGCCGGAATAGTTATTTGTGCCAAGTGCGGAAGGTGTATGGTAAGAAGACCATACGGAGACAGACAGGAAGCTACTATCATGTGTCCGTCTACCGCTTGCGATAATGTCTCCTCTAAATATCATTATATCGAGGAGGCTATTCTTACCGGTTTGGAGAACTGGGCTAAATCATATACGGTTGAAGAGCCGGAGAATGATTTGTCCTCTCAGATAGAAGCTAAAAGAAAGTTACTTGAAGAAAAGCAGAATGAGTTGTCCTCTGTTTCTGATCAGATAAACAATATATATACTCTCTTAGAACAGGGAATCTATGATACGGAAACATTCCTGAAGCGACAACAGATTGCAAAGGACCAGAAGCAAAACATTCTGCTGCAGATAGATACAATAGAAAAAGAAATATCTCAGGAAGAAGAATATATACTAAACAGGAATAATATAATTCCCAGAATATATTCTCTGATTGAGTGCTATGACAAGCTTCCTGATGCAGCATCAAAGAATGAGATGCTAAAGCAGGTTATAGATAAGGTTGTTTATCTTAAAACATCTAACGGATGGTACAAAGAACAGCGTGAAGATGATTTTTCTATAGATATTTTTCCTAAACTCCCCGAAAAATAAGGGCTAAAAGTGATGTCTAGTTGGGTGGAACCAACGAACTGGCACATTTGGAAATGATAGGTGCCATAGTTCATCAGCTTACAAAAAATCTTACTCCTGAAGAAATAAAAAAACAGGGCTTTGACAAATACTTTGTCGACCACACATTAGGTGTTTATCCTCAAGCCGCAAGCGGTGCCCCTTTCACTGCGGCATATATTCAGTCCAAAGGCGATCCAATAACAGATTTGTTTGAAGATATGGCTGCCGAACAAAAAGCCAGAACAACTTACGATAACATCTTAACACTTGTGAAAGATAACGAAGTCGCTGATCCAATTAGATTTTTAAGACAGCGCGAAATTGTACACTTTCAGAGATTCGGAGAAGCTCTTCGCATGGTAACAGAAGAAATGAACAAGAAAAACTATTACGCTTTCAATCCATCCGGTCCCGAATGCGGATGCAATAATTAAATAATCACTGAAAACAATAAATCACAGGACGGAGATGAACAATTATCGGTCAATCTCCTCGTCTCTGTGATTTATTTTTTACTTATTATTTAATTTTTATTTCCTTGGTTTTAGACCACTTTCCTCTTTTTAGTTTACCGCTAATATAGACCAAAGCTCTAACTCTTATGTAATACTTTTGTCCTTGCTTTAGCTTTTTAATCACAAATCTTGTATATTTAACCTTAAATCTTCTTGTAGTTTTTTTAGTAAACTTTCTTTTTTTTGAATATAATACTTCATATCTGAATGCATTGTGAATTTTCTTTACAGTTATTTTCGCCTTTGCTTTTCTTCTGTATATTTTCTTAATAACTACTCTGCCAATTTTTTCTGATCCATCCTTTGTTGTCACTTCATTTTTCGTAATTGGCTCCACCACTGTAGTTGGTTCAGCTTTCGTAGCCGGCTCCACCACTGTAGTTGGTTCAGCTTTCGTAGCCGGCTCCAGCACTGTAGTTGGTTCAGTTTTCGTAGCCGGCTCCACCACTGTAGTTGGTTCGGCTTTCGTAGCCGGCTCCACCACTGTAGTTGGTTCAGCTTTCGTGGTCGGTTCCACCACTGTAGTCGGTTCAGCTTCCGTGGTCGGTTCCACCACTGTAGTTGGTTCAGCTTCCGTGGCCGGTTCCACCTCTGTAGTTGGTTCAGCTTCCGTAGTCGGTTCTACCTCTGTAGTTGGTTCAGCTTCCGTGGTCGGTTCTACCTCTGTAGTCGGTTCAGCTTCCGTAGTCGGTTCCTCTTTCTCGTAATTAACTTTGATTTCAATTCCATTTAGCACCCCATATGTATCTGTTACATATTTGTAAGATAAACTATCCGGAATAAACTCAAGATCATTTCCATTTATGGATATTCCATAAATATTCACTCCCTCTTTAGGTTTGAACTCAAGTTCTACTCTATTTCCAGGACAATAGTAGCCTTCCCCCGACACTTCTATATCATCATTTTTATCTAATTCCACTTTTACAAAACCTGAATCCACATTTAATGCTGTCCAGACACATCCACCATCTCCGTATGCTACGTAATACACTTTGTCTTTTATTGGGATTAAGCAGGCATTATCATATTGATTCTTTAATTCTTCCTGATTTAATCTAAATCCTGAGCTGACAAGCTTTTTGGTTCGAACATCAAAATAGTAGCAATCTCCTTTATTTTCAACATTCCTTCCCGTACATATTAATCCATTATTTACAATTGCTGAATATATGTTATATTTTTTATCCGAGCTAAAAACACCCGTTACTATTCTCCATTCTCTTCCATCAAAAACATAAATTGTCGTTTTGAGTTTTGAAGGAGAAAAACAATCTGGCTCAGATTCCGATACTTTAACTAAATATTTTCCAGTCTGATAAATATCCTGTTTATTGTTATCCGGTATTGTGAATGGAATATCACCCAAATCTGTCGTATCATTTAATTCACCCACCACTACACCATTTTCAAAGTGAGTATCTAACTTAAATGCTTTAGTATTTTTATATTTATCCGAATATATCAGATATACATTACCATTATATGATATTACAGAACTGGTTTTTATCTGATTGTTCCCATACAGTTTGGCTAATATATAACATTTATCATTTTTTATATCATATCCAAGTATTCCATTGAATGTACTACTTCTATCACTGTATATAGCTTTCCAATATATAAATCCATTTGCATATGTCCCATTTTCTCCAAGTGATCGTATCAGACTATTAGGATTAATTCCCATTTCCTCGAATGGCAATTTGATTTTTCTAAAATCTGCCCTATAAAGTGCCCCATCATCTTCCGACATCTTAATTATTTCTATTGTAGCCTGATTATATATTGCATCAAAAATCAATGCTTCCTCGCCTGTTGCGAATATTTTTTTGTTTTTAAAATAATAATCTCCTTTGGAATATTCTACTAATTCTCCTGATGGAATAAACTTTTTTCTTTGTATTACATATCCATCTTTTGAAATGTTTATCTTCAAAAATTTATCATAAAAATAATCTTTCATCTGTAGAATTATACTATCATCTTTTTGTTCTAACACTTGAAATATCGCATTATCAATTTGTATTTCAGTGTCTTCAAGATGGTGCCCTTTTATTTCTATTCTATTTGAAGATATATCATTAATTGCTTCAACATAAAACTGAGGATTGTCAATTTTAGAAAGATCAAGGACTCCTTCCGTCATTACCTTACCTTTCGCATCATCAGTTCTTCGAACACACCCTAACAGGATTGCTTTTCTTTCCAACGCCGTCTTTTCAGGATACATAGCTGCAATCAACGCCAAAGCTCCCGTAACATATGGCGTTGCCATTGAAGTTCCACTAAAGAAATCATAGTATCTCCAGTATTCGGATCCTATATGATTTTCATTGCAAATACCAAAACAATCCACATTAAATTCAACATTATTAATTGTTGATGAACATTTTTCTATTCTAAGCAATATTGCCCTTTTTGTTTTTGGTATTTCAGGAGTACCTGGTAAAAAAGTTCTATCCTGAAAACTCCTGCTTACATATTCCCAAGGACACTTTTCTTTCATAGTATAAAAACTATCCAGTTCTCTTTTATATCCAACTATTTTCCCGTTTTCATCTATATTGACATTATATCCTTTTACCTTACATCCATCACTGTCATTATTTATTTCTTTACCTTTTCCAAATACACAGACTTCGACTTCAATATTATCTTTACTAACCTCATAAGGCAATAAAAAATCATAAGTTTTATTTTCCTTTATCTCATCCCATTTTACAACCAAAGACTTATGATTATTTCCCAATTCACAATATTCATCACTTGAATAAGATAGCGAAGGAGCCGTCCCATCTTCAGAGTAATATCCCCACGCCACTTGATTCTCATCTGCATAATCTCCGGTAAAACCATTGTTGTCAATAACATTGATTAATTCTTTCTCAGCGTCAAAATCTTCATAGTATTTAGTCGTTTTTGCCAATCTGTCTTCAGAATACAACAATGGATTAAATGAATTATAAGAAACTGTAGATAATATATTAACGCCAGGTGCCGCAATATCTACATTATTTTCTCCATAATTTGAAAAATCCGCCAATCTGTCTTTATTATCAGATGCAGCAACAGTAATAATATAATCGCTATTATACGCTGCGGGAAATGTCCCTACTTCATCAACATTTTCTCTATCATTTCCAGCAGCACAAATCGAAAGAGTTCCATTATCACCAACCAGATTTATCAGATTTAGCAAAATCTCACTTCTCGATGATCCCCCCCACGAATTATTAATCGCGACAACATTTACCCCCAATTCTTGTGCTTTGTACACATAATTATATGCCTCAACAAAATTCATGGATTCGCCTTCACCAAACTCATTCAAATCCTTCAATATCATTAATTTAATATCATTGTTACCTACTGTAACACCTTCTATTCCATACAAACCATTTTTTCCACCTTGTCCAGCTATTATTCCTGCCACATGGTCCCCATGAGCTGTATAATCTGTAACGTCCTCATTATTTTCTACAAAATTATAACCAATATCACCTTTTAATTCCTCTTGTTCAAAAGGATTATGCCACAAAACATCTTCAAATTCTTTAAAATCAATTATTCCTGTATCAATTATTGCTACTACCTTCTCTTCAGATTTGGAATTATTAATAATCCCTTCATAATCAGAATTAATATCATATCCCAGTGTTCCGCCAAATTGACCTTCATTATTAATACCCCATTGATACAATGACACATCAGTATCTATTGTTAGGCTATTATATATGTAGTTTGGCTCAACATTTACAATATCAGAATCATTTTTCAGATCGGCAATCAACTCCTCTGTTGATAATTTTTCCGACTTAACAAGTGATATCTTAAGATTTTTTTTCACTGAAGATTTTTTGGACACTCCGCTATTTTTCGCTGCATTTTCAAAAACGCAGGTATCTTCAATGGCGTATAATTTGTCCAATCTATTTTCAACTGATTTACTTTTTGCTCCTGTGTCATAATACATTATCACAACTTCGCCATCAACATAATCAGTCTTTTTTTCTTTTTCATTTTCATCACCGATAATATTTAGTCTTGGCATTCCTGAAAACATCATTGTCAAAACCAATCCAAGAGTCATTGCTCTTTTCAGCATATTATTTTTCAATACTTTTTTTATCATAATTTATACTCCCTTTATTTCCAAGTCATATCTCATCAACTGTTACTATTGTATTACTTATCAGTAAATTTTCTCTCCTCCACCTTCACTTTGTTTAGAAGATGGGGACATCAACTCCTTAGCTATAATTCAAAATGGACTGCCGCTTACACGACAGTCCAATATGATTAATATTGTTTATATATCTTATAAACCTGTGCTAGCATGGAATGTTCTGTGAATAACATCGTTCTGCTGCTCTTTTGTTAACTTGATGAAGTTTACAGCGTATCCTGATACACGGATTGTAAGCTGTGGATACTTCTCAGGATGTTCCTGAGCATCAAGTAATGTCTCTTTATTTAAAACGTTAACGTTAAGGTGATGTCCACCCTTTGTTGCATAACCATCTAATAAAGATACTAAATTATCTACCTGTTTTTCGCTTGCCTGCATTATTTTATCCTCCTAAATTCTTAAAACTAATTAACTCATCTTTGATCGAACATCCGCAACGCCTTGCAATATAATGTTTCTGCAAGATACCGCCATATCTTTTGTAGCCGGCTTAACGTCTTTAAGTGGATACTCTATTCCGAGTTGCTCATATTTAACTACGCCCATATCATGATATGGAAGAGCATCTATTGCCTTGAGATTCCTCAAAGTACCAATAAACTGTCCTAACTTAAATAAGTAGTCCTTGTTAATAGTGATGCCCGGAACACATACGTGCCTAATCCATATATCTATGCCTTTTGAATCGACATACTGGGCGAATTTCAAGATATTGTCATTTGGACGCTGGCACAACTTCTGATGTTCATCAGGATCGATGTGCTTAATGTCCAACATGACTAAATCTGTTGCTTCTAACAATCTGTCAACTTTCTTTAAATACTCCTCATCATCAGGCTTAAACATCGTACCTGATGTATCAAGGCAAGTATGAATTCCTCTTCTGTGCGATTCCTCAAACAGTTCAGTAAGAAAATCTATCTGAACCATTGGTTCTCCACCTGTTGCAGTTATGCCGCCGTCCTTATAAAACGGTCTTTTCTTTTCGTATTGTTCCATCAGTTCTTCTACAGTCATCTCTTCGCCACCCTCCATTGACCAAGTGTCTGGATTGTGACAATAAGCACATCTCATAGGACAACCTTTAAAAAATACTACAAATCTTAAGCCCGGTCCGTCAACTGTTCCGCAACTTTCTATTGAATGAATTATACCTGTTTTCATTAAAGAACACTTCCTTTATTATTCAGCTGGTTTGAATCCTGGGATATCAATGTCGCCAGCGATAACCTTGTCATCCTTACCAAGTGCATCAGGAATAATTGTGAATGTATTTGAAATACCATCCTGTGCGTTCATGAATGGAATCTTAGCTACTGATGAAAGTGATGCTACAGCACCGTGTGTATCTCTTCCGTGAAGTGGGTTAGCACCTGGAGCGAATGGCTGTCCAGCCTTTCTTCCGTCTGGTGTGTTACCTGTAGCTCTACCATATGTTACGTTTGATGTAATTGTAAGGATAGACTGTGTTGGGATACCATCTCTATAAGTATGGTTCTTTCTGATGTAACCCATGAACTTGTTAACGATTTCTACAGCGATGCTATCAACTCTGTCATCATCGTTTCCGTATTTAGGGAAATCACCTTCGATTTCGTAATCAACAGCAAGTCCATCTTCATCTCTGATTACTTTAACCTTAGCGTACTTCATTGCTGAGAATGAGTCAGCTACGATTGAAAGACCAGCGATACCTGTTGCGAACCATCTCTTAACGTGTGCATCATGTAATGCCATCTGGATTGATTCGTAGCAGTATTTATCATGCATGTAGTGGATGATGTTAAGTGCATTTACATAAACACCAGCTAACCACTTCATCATGTCTTCGTATTTAGCCATGATTTCATCGTAGTCAAGGTACTCACCTGTGAATGGTCTGTACTTTGGTCCTACCTGTTTCTTTGTCTTCTCATCAACACCACCGTTGATAGCGTAAAGTAAACACTTAGCAAGGTTTGCTCTAGCTCCGAAGAACTGCATTTCTTTACCGATTCTCATTGAAGATACACAACAAGCAATACCGTAGTCATCACCGTGTGTTACTCTCATAAGGTCATCGTTCTCGTACTGCATTGAAGAGTACTCGATAGATAACTTAGCACAGTATCTCTTGAAGTTTTCTGGAAGTCTTGTAGACCAAAGAACTGTTAAGTTTGGTTCAGGAGCTGCACCTAAGTTCTCCAATGTATGAAGATATCTGAATGACATCTTTGATACCATGTGACGTCCGTCAATACCAACACCACCGATTGATTCTGTTACCCAAACCGGATCTCCAGAGAAGATATCATTGTATTCAGGTGTTCTTGAGAACTTAACGCATCTTAACTTCATAATGAAGTGATCTACGAATTCCTGAATCTGTTCTTCTGTGAATGTTCCGTTAGCTAAATCTCTCTCAGCATAGATGTCGATGAATGTAGATGTACGTCCAAGTGACATTGCAGCACCGTTCTGTTCTTTAACTACTGCTAAGTAAGCAAGATATAACCACTGAATAGCTTCCTGTACGTTCTCAGCTGGTCTTGAAATATCGAAACCATAGATGTTTCCTAATTCTTTTAACTGCTTAAGAGCCTTAATCTGCTCTGAATACTCTTCTCTATCTCTGATAACTTCAGCTGTCATGACGTCAGGTGTTGCTGCCTTCTGAGCTTCCTTATCCTCGATAAGTCTGTCTACACCGTAAAGAGCAACTCTTCTGTAGTCACCGATGATACGTCCACGTCCGTAAGCATCTGGAAGACCTGTGATTACGTGGCTTGATCTACAAGCTCTCATCTCTGGTGTGTATGCATCAAATACACCTGCGTTATGTGTCTTTCTGTAGTTTGTGTAGAAGTCTACTACTTCTGGATCAACTTCGTATCCGTTATCTGAACAAGCCTGTACAGCCATACGAATACCACCATTTACATGAAGGGCTCTCTTAAATGGAGCGTCTGTCTGGAATCCAACGATTGTTTCTTTATCTTTGTCGAGGTATCCAGGTCCATGAGCTGTAATTCCTGTAACAACCTTTGTGTCCATATCTACAACTCCGCCTCTTTCTCTCTCTAACTTCTGGAGATCAATTACCTGTGCCCATAAATCCTTTGTGTTCTGTGTTGGTCCAGCAAGGAAACTTGCATCACCATCATATGGTGTGTAGTTCTTCTGGATGAAATCTCTAACGTTGATTTCTTTTTCCCAAGCGCCGCCATTAAATCCTGTCCATGCTTCTTTCATTTTGTTTCTTCCTCCTAAAAATAATAAATAAGCTAATGCTTTTTATAACATAAGCAACTAACGGTATGTCAGTAAATCCTCAACCGTCTTTCTCTTTGGTGCTGTTGGCTCCTCTGCAGGATATCCAAGAGCTACCATAGACATGAGTAACTGTCCTTCAGGTACCTGTAAAATCTGCTGAGCTTTATCTATATCATAAAGTCCCATTATAACTGTTCCTAATCCTTTGTCTGCAGCTGCTAAGCAAAATGTCTGAGTTGCGATTCCATTGTCAAAGGCCTGCCAGTTATCTTCTCTTACTGTGGAGAAACTTCCATCTCTCTCATAACCTGAACGTTTGTCAACGATTACTGTTGCTATTATCACAGGTGCACCATTTATAATCGATGCATTGTGCTCTGCACAACACTCTGCAGCGAGTTTAGATTTAATCTCTTCACTCTCAATAGCAATATACCTTGTTGTTTGTGTGTTTTTCCAAGAAGGTGCGTAAGCTGCAGTTCCGATCAATTCCTCAATAATATCTCTTGAGACTTTTTCGGAAGTGAACTTTCTAACACTTCTTCTTGACTTTATGCATGTTACTGTATCCATCGCCAATCCCTCCTTTTTCCTGACATGCAATGCAATTTTTTAAAGTTACAGCTTCTACGTGTCAAACTACTGATCGGCATATATCTACATCTTATAAGAAGTATTATTCCTTCTTATAATGATTGAATAGATACTGCATAAATAGTTAGTATGGTTACCTAACCCTCATAAATATAACACTTTATTCTTTTTTTTGCAATGTGAAAGCAAAATTTATTTGATGAAATTTAATCTAAATGATTGATATATTTTGTTTTGTTCAAATCCTTCAAAAAAACTTCACACTTATATAGGATAAAACTCTTCTTTTAAAGACATTTATTCTATGTATAATTACACATTACAAACACCGATACTCAGTAAAGCTCCTTAGTTATTATTGCATTGTGTTTTTGATACAATATTTTTGTATAATAATATCTCATTCAGCCATACACATATCACTATTATGCTTGTCCGAATAATCCTCATTACTTCCAGTCATAATTTCTCAGATGCCCTTCCATCTGCATTCCTGCAAAATCATTTTGTCTTAACGCTTCGTACAGAACAATGGCAACCGAGTTTGCAAGATTAAGTGAACGAATCTCCGGGTTCATTGGAATTCTGACACATGTCTCCTGATTCTCAACTAATATGTTTTCAGGAATACCGGCACTCTCTTTTCCAAACATTATGAAGTCATTCTCACCAAATGACACATCACTGTATCTGTTTGGAGCCTTTGTGGTGGCATACCATATTTTTGCATTAGGATTTTTTTCAAGGAAATCCTCATAACTGTCATAAACTGTTACATCCAGATGCTCCCAGTAATCCATTCCTGCCCTCTTGACTGATTTTTCATTTAGTATAAATCCCATAGGCTCAATCAGATGAAGCCTTGTGCCTGTGGCACAGCATGTCCTTCCGATATTGCCTGTGTTCTGTGGTATCTCAGGTTCAAGTAGTACTATGTTCATTTTCTAACCTCTCAACAAATTTTCTAACTCTCTCAAGAGCTATCTTGAGATTATCAATGGAATATGCATAAGAAATTCTAAGGAATCCCTCACCGCAATCTCCGAAAGCAGTTCCCGGAACAATTGCAACTTTTTCTTCCATTAGAAGTCTTGTGGCAAACTCATCAGATGTTATTCCAAACTTTTTAATACATGGGAACACATAAAATGCACCGTAAGGTTCAAAGCAATCAAGACCCATATCGTTAAGTTCGTGTACGAGATATTTTCTTCGCTGATTATATGACTCACGCATTCTGTCCACATCTGCATCACCATTCTTCAGTGCCTCAACAGCAGCGTACTGACTTGTGGTTGGGGCACACATTATTGCGAACTGATGAATCTTAATCATCTGTTCCATAATAATCTTTGGTGCGCAGGCATATCCAAGTCTCCATCCTGTCATTGCATATGCTTTTGAAAAACCGTTAATCAGAACAGTTCTCTCTTTCATTCCCTCTATACATGCAATGGAAACGTGTTTGCCACTGTATGTAAGTTCTGAATAAATCTCATCTGAAATAACATCAATATCCTTCTCTGTACAAACCTTGGCAATTTCTTCCAAATCTTTCTTTTCCAAAATAGCTCCTGTCGGATTATTTGGGAAAGGAAGTACAAGTACTTTTGTCTTGTCAGTTATATGCTCTAACAATTCCTCTTTTGTAAGTCTGAATTCATTCTCTGCTTTGAGATTAATAACCACCGGCACACCTCTCGCAAGTTCAACACAAGGAACGTAAGATACATAACTTGGCTGTGGAACAAGTACTTCATCACCGGGATCAATCATGGCACGCAATGCGATATCGATAGCCTCACTGCCGCCTACTGTAACAATTACCTCTTCGTTATAATCATAATCCAGATTCATCTTTCTCTTGAGATAATTACAAATCTCGATCTTTAATTCTTTGAGTCCTGCATTGGAAGTATAAAAAGTTCTTCCTTTCTCAAGACTGTATATTCCCTCTTCTCTTATATGCCATGGGGTATCAAAATCAGGTTCTCCAACACCAAGTGAAATTGCATCTGTCATCTCACTTACTATATCAAAAAACTTTCTAATACCCGAAGGCTTCATATCCTTTGCAACTTTTGAAATCGGATCTCTCATTATGGTGTCACCAGCATCCTTTCATCTTTTTCTTCATCTATCATAGTCACTCCGTAATCCTTGTATTTTTTCAGAACAAAATGAGTTGCAGTGTTGAGTATCTGATCAAGTGTTGAAAGCTTGCTTGTAACAAACTGTGCAATCTCCTTCATGCTCTTTTCTTCCAGGATAACGGTAAAATCAAATCCGCCTGACATGAGATAGACAGCCTTCACTTCGTCGTATTTTGCGATACGCTGAGCAATGTTGTCAAATCCCATACCTCTTTGCGGTGTAACTCTCACTTCAATAAGAGCTGAAACTCTCTCATCACTGGTGTTATCCCAATTAATCAATGTGTAATATCCGCAGATAATCTTTTCCTTCTCCATCGCGGCTATCTCATTGGCGACTTCCGCCTCCTCGGCCCCTAACATAATCGCAATATCTTTAAGATCGATTCTGCTGTTCTTTTCAATGATTCTCAACAATTCTTCTCTCATGTCTACCTCCTTATGTTTTCATTTATTCAATAATTGAATTTCTACTGATACTATTTTGTTACTACCCATGAGATAACTTACAAAGTAAGTTATCGACAACGATAGCGATTATTTATAATCTCTATCGCTATATGCTTGAAGTGGTAGTCATCTTACATCTCATATATATCATCCCCACGAGGTGAATCTAGAAATCTCTTTTCATCATTATTTATCAGTACTCTGTCGTTGTTGTCTGTGAACACTCCGATCACTGCTGCCGGTATATCCTGACTTGCAAGAGCCTCCACAATCCCATCCCCGTCATAGGTTGCAATCAGTAATGAACCCTGCGAAACCATCTTATATGGATTCATTCCAAATACTTCCGTGACTTCAATAGTTTCCTGCCACACAGGTATGGCTCTTAAATCCGCCTCCACACCTTTTCCAAGTGCTCCAGCCAGTTCCCAGATAGCAGCAAACACTCCGCCACCTGATACATCATGCATTCTGACTGCTCCAAACTCGGCAGCAACCATCGCTTCCTTTTCTATTGAAATGTACTTTTTGAAATCAAGGCACTGATCACAGAACCTTCCGTTAAATCTCTTTCTGAGAATATCTTCCCTGTCCTTTGAGACTATGGCAGTCCCCTCAATCCCCATGGCTTTTGTCATTACAAGGGATAATTGCGAGTCTTTTTCTATTATATCATCAAACCGGGTAAATTGCTCTCCCATAATTGTAACCGATGTAATTATTTTGTTAACGTTTTTTGAAAATTGTGTATGTCCGCCACATATCTGCATATTGTGCTCCCTGCACAACTCATCGTATCTTTTTTCAATTTCTTTAATGTTTTTCTCTTTTCCATCAACAGGCAGTATGAGATTAATCATCATTGAAACCGGGCGATATCCTGCCGCCATCATGGAATTGTATGCGCGATAAAATGTATAAAACTCTACATCATCCTCTGAATAATCCACAACACCGGAAGTTACCATTCCCACATTTGTTCCGGCGATAACTGTAACGCCACAGTCACTTCCCGCATTTGGTTTTTCAGTCACTTTGCCATTCTTTGAAGTTATATTTTTAAGAACACTTCTTGTCAGCATTAATTCTGATACTTTTCCAATCTTCATTTGAACTTACTCCCACTGATACTATTTTGTTACTCACCACTTATCACATATGTGCTTGAAGTTGGAGTCATCTCACATCTGATATGCATCTGATATACAACAAACTGTCGCACGTTTTCACACACATAGCATGCAAAAAATCTGCGACAGTTTATTATACGCGTTTATATATTTTTGTTTATATTGTTTATTATTTATATTAGTTTATTATTGTTTATTATTTATATTAGTTTATTATTGTTTATTATTTATATTAGTTTATTATTGTTTATTATTTATATTAGTTTATTATTGTTTATATTCTCTATAATTATATAGAATTTATTAGGAATAGATAATCCACAGAACTACTCTCCTGCATCCTCTGCTGCAGGTTCCTCTTTTTTATTATCTGCAGGTGCCTCTGCTGCAGGTTCTGAAGAAGGTTTATTTGCAGTATCATCTGACTTCTTCTCTGCATCCGTCTTCTTATCAGCGTCTGTTTTCTTATCTGTATCTGTCTTTTTGTCGGTATCAGTCTTCTTGTCAGAATCCTTGTCCTTATCGTCCTTGTCGTCTTTATCTTTATCGTCTTTTTCCTTCTTTGTTCCCTGAACAACCTTTTTAGGAGTCATTCTGTAAGTGCTTGTATTTACAAGTTCCTTGGAAACTTCTTTTCCATCCTCGTAGACTTTCTTCCATAACTTTGCAACGTAACCTACGTGTCCGGATGAAACAGTTTCACTGTAGCTCTCTGATCTTGAGCTGTCTTTCTTTACCTCAGTCTTAATAGGAGTTGTGCTGACTGTTTCACTGATAAACTCTATTTTTCTGTTTGCATTTCTTGTCTCATGCCCGTAAACCTTGAAAGTAAGTGCACCGTTTTCGTAAATTGATCTGATAAAGATTGGTGCATCTGTGTTGTTTTTGAACTTGAGATCCTTATAGTCACCTGCAAGTGCAGCGTCTGCCGCAAGTGGAACATATCCTACAGACATTGAATGCGGATATCTCTCAACTATCTCCATCTCAGCACGAAGAAGTGCATTGTAAAGAGTACTACTTACCTGACAGATACCTCCTCCAAGACTGTCTTCAACCTGACCGTCTACATAGGTTCCTGCAGGAAAATAGCCATTTTCTTCTGTCCATGGTTCCAAATGTTCATTGAGTGAGTACTTTTCTCCCGGATATAAGACTATTCCGTCTAAAAGTCTTGCTCCGTTTTGAATGTTCTTATTTCTGTTTGTAAAACTTCCTCCGGTAGAAAATGTTGTTGTGTATGTTCCCATAGCCTTATCGGAAATCATTGCAAAATCATCTTCTGTAAATTCCGGTTTGTCTATTTCAGTCTGGGCTTCAATATCTATTTCAGATTTGCCGTCCCACTTATCAGTAATTGCTTTATAAATACTCTTGGCTGTCTTGTCGTAATCAACCTTCACACCTGTCTGCTCAGGTACAACTGTAAAGCCTGTATTGTTAAACTTGAGTGTGGCATTCTTTGCCTTTACATTGAGTTTGTAATCCTCGCATACTTTCTGAATCTTAGAAGTGATATCTTCCTCTTTGATATTCATTTCAATATCGTATTTCTTGCCCTTGTGATCGATATCCAAAGAATCCTTGTATCTTGATACAACATTTCCTTTTTTACCAATCTCAACAGCATCATCGACAACATCAGTATTAATCCATTCATAACCAAGTTGTCCTATGCTAATGTTAATCTTCTTTTTGTTAACTAAAATATGAACTTGTGTTTTCTGAATATCTCCGACAAGCTTGTCAACGGCTTTCTTCGCCTCTTCTTTTGTCATTCCACCGACATCTATCTTGTCAATTGAAACACCTTTTTTGATGGAATCTGCCGTTGCCTCAGAATTGAATGCAAGACCGACAGTCACCATAAATAATACCGCAAATAGAATAATCTTTTTACTCATCACTGCCTCCGCAATATCTAATAGTTACCGGTAATAACTACTAATAATAACTCCTTTACATTTTATAACTGAAAAACGTTATAAGCTAATATACTAATATCTGAATAATTATCAATTTTAAATATACGGAAGCACAGTTGTAGCAACCATTGCAAGAACTATAACTACAACAATTGCAGCGGCTATTGTCTTATTGTGTTTTTGAAAAAATCTCATATCATCATACCCCTTATATAAAAACATTTAAATCGTAATCCACACTAGAGTATATCACAACAATTTAAAAACTCCTAGTACAAAATTCGACCTTTTTCGGTAAGAATTTTGTCTATTTTTTTAGATGCTTCATTTCTTGACAGTAATTCCAAATCAAAATCCATTGTTATTTTATGGTATCTGCAAAGGTCTGTCAGATACTTTTTCTGCTTGTCGGTAATAGGCTGAAGCTTCTTTATTTTGTGTTTCAGTTCGCTGCATTCAAACAGTTCCGGATTGGATTCTCCAAACCTCTCCTTGAGTTTGAGATAAAGTTGCGACGTTACCGAAGCATCATTAAATGCTCTGTGGTGATTTTCATCTGCTATACCATAATATCCACACAAATATTCTAAAGATCGGCTCTCAAGTTCCTTATGCACCTTTCTGGAAATCTTCAAAGTATCAAGTCCGTTTTTCTCAAATTGGCAATTAAGATTTTCGGCATTCTGCTTTAAAAAAGCAAAATCGAAAGCCAGGTTATGCCCAAGCAACGGATAGTCCTCTGAAAAACTTATGAACTTAGGAAGTATGACTTCTATGGGCTCACAGTCTTTGACCATACTATCGTCGATTCCTGTAAGCTGTGTTATAAATGGAGAAAGAGGAACTCCCGGATTAATCAATTCCGAAAAAGTATCCACAATCTTACCCTGAACAACTTTCACAGCTCCTATCTCTATTATCCTGTCCCACTTCGATCTGATTCCCGAAGTTTCTATATCCACACAAACGTAACTGTCAACCATCCTATTCCCCTTTGTATCTTTCCTTAGTATCTTTCCTTTGTATCTTTCTGTTATTTCTTTCTGTTGTATCCTTTTGCTGTATCTTTCTTTTCTGTTATTTCTTTCTGTATTGTACTCCCTCTGAGACTATTTTGTTTTTGCACGCTAATTATAGAAGCGGAAAGGTTATGCGACTGATATAATCACACATTCACTTCAAATATTTTTGCACTGTAGTCGATGCTGTCTCTGTTCCTGTAATCATACAAAATGAAGGTGTCCTCTTTATTATATTGTCCATCTTTGCAATATCTGATTATATCAAAATCAAATCTCTCAATATGTGTCAGTCCTGCAAGTTGCTTTGAATCATACCTGTCATAACCAAACAGATATTTCTTTTCCTTTTCTTCATTTATATAGAAGTTATTAATCTTCTTTTTGAGTTCCGACATGTCTGATGCAAAAGAAGGTCGGCTCTTGATATTATCCCGCAGGTAAACATCCATAACAAGTAACTGCCTGAACACTTCCAGTTTTGTACAATCGCTCTCCGCCTTTGTATTATCACTCTCAAGTTTTGCACTACAACTCTCATATTCTGAATTATCGTTCTCCGACTCTCCACAATTTTCGTTGTACACGAATTCTTTAAAGAAATCAAGTAGCAGAATATATCTCTTTATTCTCGAATGACTCTCACCGTTTGGTGAATGATTTTTATAATAATTTCCGAGTTTATCATACATTTCAAAGGCATTGTCAAAATATTTTTCAAGTTCCACAATGGAATATTTGAACTGGCCGCTGTTATAATAAATCTCTAGAACTTCTTCTACTCTTTTAAGTCTCAATATGTCATCATAACTAATCCACTTTGTGGACAATATCTCATATGGCGGTCTTGAGGAGTACTGCATATTGTTTTTTTCAACCTGTTCCTCAATCTTTGAACCGTGAAGTACTTTCAAAAATCCCAACTGCAACTCATGCGGTTTAAGTCCATATACCATATTGAAAGAATTAATAAATGAATTTATATCTTCTCCCGGCAACCCTGCTATCAGATCAAGATGGAGATGAATGTTGCGGGGCTTTTTGAGTTTTTCAACCACCTCACTGACCTTTGCAAAATCCATCTTTCTGTCAATCAGATTGATGGTGTCAGGATTAGTTGTCTGAACTCCTATCTCTAACTGAATAAGTCCGGGGCGCATATCACTGATAATCTCTATCTCCTCATCAGTCATTATGTCTGCTGCAATCTCAAAATGAAAGTTTGTAATGCCGTTATCATTTTCTTTGATAAATTTCCATATTTCATCTGAGTGGTTTCGCTTGCAGTTAAATGTCCTGTCGACAAATTTGACCTGGGCAGTTTTATTATCCAGGAAAAACTTCAGTTCCTTTTTCACCAGTTCTATGTCCCTGAATCTCAGGCTCTTATCAATTGACGACAAACAATAGCTGCATGAAAAAGGACATCCTCTGCTACTTTCATAGTATATTATCCTATTTTGAAAATCATTCAGATTTTTGTAAACAAACGGAATCGTCGACATATCAACCATGGCTGCATCTTCATTATTATGAATGAAACCCTCATCACATTCCCTAAATGTTATACCGGGTATATTTCTCAAGTAGTCATCCGATGAAAGATAATATTCAATCGGTTCTCTTGCACAATCCTGCAAGTCTCGCTCATCAAAATCAGGAGTTCTAACCACTTTCCTTTCTGCTGTTTCTGATTCTTTATTACAAATCCATTCTCTAACAATCTTTGTAAAAGTCTCTTCACCCTCACCTCTGAAAATTCCTTTCACAAAAGGATATTTTTGCAACACAGCAGTTGCATTGTAAGAAACCTCCGGGCCTCCAAGCCAGATTGGAACATTAGGGAGAACTTTTCTCAAATCATCAATCACATTTGTGACATACTCAATATTCCAGATGTAACATGAAAATGTAAGAACATCCGGCTTTCTCTCATAAATATCCTGTATGATTTCTGTCTCGTATCTGTTTATAGTATATTCCGCTATCTCTATTTCATTACCTTCAAGCAATTCTTCGCCAAGGTATTTTTCTGCATATGCTTTCAGGCTGTACACTGCCAGATTAGAATGAATATATTTCGCATTTATTGCAACCAGCAAAATCTTCATGTCACATCGTCCTTTCATTTGTTTAACTATTCTTTTATGTATTTGTTGTTATTTTCTAATACCGTATCATTTTCATATATAGAAACATTCTATTTTTCTAACAATAATAAACTATACACCATATTGCTGTTCTGTTACAATACATAGCGTAAGTAAAAAAATATTAATTTGAAATACTAATTATTTAGGAGCTTCTAAAATGAATTTGAATGATTATACCCTCGTCTGGGAAGACGATTTCAATGTTGACGGACCTGTAGACAGCAGTAAGTGGTCCTTTGAGACCGGCAACCATCAATGGCCAAACAAAGAACTTCAGGCATACACTGACAGACCGACAAATGTTCATGTAAAGGACGGCAATCTCGTTATCACCGCCCTGAAAGAGCAGGATGGTGAGCGCAGTTATACTTCTGCAAAGATTACCACTGCCGGCAAAAAATCTTTCCAATATGGTTATTTTGAATTTCGTGCAAAGATTCCACGCGGCAAGGGTTCATGGCCTGCCATCTGGATGATGCCCGAACACGACTGGTCATTTCTTCCTGACTACGTGCCAAGGAAAGAAAATGGCAGACCTGACTGGCCGAAAATAACCGAGGAAATGAAGCAACAGTTTGGTGGTATTCCCGACAAAATGAAATGGCCTGAGTGTGGTGAAATAGATATTGTTGAACACGTTGGCCGAATGGAAAATGATTTGCTATTCAGTCTTCATAACAAGAATCACAATCATGCCAACAAAAAGACGGTTCCATACACAAAGAGAGTTCATTTTGATATTAATCTCTGGGATGACTTTCACAATTATGCAATGGAATGGACTAAAGATTATATTGAATATTTTATAGATGGCGTGAGCTATTGCAGATACAACAGAAGCGATGACAAAGAATGTCAGGGACATGATTCATGGCCCTATGACAAACCGTATTTCATTATTATGAACATCGCTGTCGGTGGAGGTCTTGGCGGTCCTGTGGATGAAACCGCACTCCCCTACAATTTTTTAATAGACTACGTTCGCGTATGGCAAAAAATCGATGCATAAGTTCCTTATCATATAAGGTCTTTCCCTATAACACTTCCGGCCACATTTGAATTCCCTACAAATGTGGCCGGTTTTTTTATTATATTTCTGCAATTTTCCCGTATCCAAATGAAAATCTTTGTACAAAAGTCCGCAAACCTTATGTTTACGGGCATAAAAAGAAGCGGGTGATGGGAATCGAACCCACGTATCTAGCTTGGAAGGCTAGTGTTCTACCATTGAACTACACCCGCAAAGTGCCCAGTTCCGGAATCGAACCAGAGACACGAGGATTTTCAGTCCTCTGCTCTACCAACTGAGCTAACTGGGCACACACTTATGTGTGCTTTAGCACTTGCATTGACTAGTTTATTATAAACGCAATTATTTGTCAAGCAGTTTTTTTATTTCTTTATTATCGCCATAGAACTTTTTTAATGCTTGACAATTTTTCTTTTAAAAATTTGGGAAGTATTATCCGATTGAGATAAAAAACAGAGCGGTCTCTCGCTCTGTTTTTTATCATTTTTTACTGTCCACTTAACTCAAATGAAACAACTTACAAAGTAAGTTATCGACATCGATAGCAATTACATATCTGCAAGTTCTCCATTCCAAATATAATCCACTGCTTTGTAATCCGGATTTACTCTGAGGAGTATCTTATTGTACAGGTATTCATGGGCGGATAATGTTCCCATGAGGCACCCCTTGTAGAGACAATCAGCAACGCTGTAAACTCTGTATTCTTCCACGTTACTGTAGATATATTCTCCTGTGGTAAGTTTTGCAAATGCTCTGACGTATGTTGGTTCACTAAGGAATGCAGTATTCACATTTCCAAGTATCATTGTCATTGCATAGCTTGTTGAATAATCTGCATCTGAATAACTTGTGCTAAGTTTGCCTGCACCTGTTGCATCATATGCAAATACATTCTTGTTTGAGCTGCCAATTATCATGTCACTCTCATTGCAATCCTGCTTCAGTGCATATATCAGTCCGACTTTTTCCACTTTACTGTTTTTGTCAGTTACAGAATAAACAGTTCTAAGCCCTTCTGCTTTTGTGCTGTACTGGAATCCGGTTATCTCAATTGATGTTCCGTATGATGGATCAGGAACGTATTCAGACACTTTTAGATTCTTGAATGATGAACCTGCCTGCCAATGTCTGTAACCTACCGTTCCACTTGAGAAATCATTGTCTGTTGCAACTATATCAGGCTCCTTGGTTCCGTCATAATTTACATATCCCTTGATTTCATTTCCGGATACTGCAACTGTCAGATGGTAATATTTATCGTAGTCTATTGTCATCTTACTTCTTGCAATCATGGTCCAGGTATTTTCATGAACCTTTCCAAGAATCGCCTCGTTATTTCCGGCATCTATTCCAAAGTAATATCCGTTATATCCGTCCGATACTCCCGAATATGGGTTAGTCACTCTGAAAATAATACCCCCCTGATTGCTGGTCTTGCCGCCATTCTTATATACTCTCACATCCGATTCAACCACAAAATCAGTGTAATTCTTTCCGTCAACAACAAGTTTGTTGGAATTACCACCCGGAATAGTGAATGTATTCTTTATATAAATCGGAGTGCTTGCACTTGTTCCAGCGTAGTATGAAAGCCCTGTGCTATTTGCAAAATATTTCTGATATAATATATTTCCCTGACCCGGAAGTTTCACTGAATCAGGAACCACATCTTCATCATTATAACCTGATGGCATTGCCTGTGGTGTAATGGTTGGTCCTTCAACTTCAAGAACTGTGTTTCCGTTATCATCTTTAATGAAATGCATTCTGTCAATGCACAATCTTCTCGGCTCAGTTTTTGTTAGTGAACTGTGGCAGTGATATACAATGAACATTTCCTTACCGTCCGGAGACATTGCTATACCGTGATGACCTGCACCGTGAACTAAAGTATTTGACTGCATTATCGGATTGTTTGCATATTTTGAGTATGTTCCAAGAGGACTGTTACTTGTGGCATATCCGCTTCCGTACATTTCACTCTCAAAATGGGAACCGGAATATGTAAGGTAATACACTCCGTCTTTCTTTAGCATAAAAGGTCCCTCACAAACATTTGCCTTATTTGTCTCCCATGATGCCTGAGGTGAGATAAGACATTTGATTGTAGACTCATCCATAGTTCTCATATCTGAATTAAGTTTTGCTCCGTAAATATGATTTCCGTTATTGAATCTTACAAAATAAATGTAATACTGTCCGTCATCATCTTTAAATACATGTGCATCTATTTCCTTTGTCTCATGCATTGGAACCTGCTGAGCCTCCGTCTGCTTGAATGGTCCAAGTGGTGATGTACTTGTTGCAACGCTCAAATGTTCATTTGCCACATAGTACATATAGAAGATTCCGTCCTTCTCAATAAGATCCGGTGCCCAGAATCCGCTGGTTCCGTAAACATCATCTTTTACCAGCGCCCATCCTTTATCAACCCAGTTTACAAGGTCAGTGGACGCATAAACTTTAAAACCGTTATTTGCCCCTGTTGTGTTTGTGGCATACATATAATAAACTCCGCCGTAGTACAAAACATCAGGGTCTGCACATGAAGCAAGAACCGAATTGGTATATGTGTCTGCCGGTGTAGAAGGTGAATACTCAGATACTGAAAGACTCTTAAAAGTCGCTCCTGCCTGCCAGTGTCTGAAACCTACGGTTCCACTTGAGAAATCACTGTCCGTTGCAATAATCTTTGCATAATTGCTGCCATTGTAATTGACGTATCCTTTTATCTCATTTCCGGAAACCGCTACTGATAAATGATAATACTTGTTATAATCAACAGTCATTTTCTTTCTTGCAATCATAGTCCATGTATTATCATGAACCTTTCCAAGAATCGCCTCTTTGTTTCCTGCATCGATTCCAAAATAGTATCCGTTGTATCCGTCTGACACCCCACCGTAAGGATTAGTCACTCTGAAAATAATACCGCCTTGATTACTGCTGTTGCTTGAATTCTGCGAAACTTTTACATCTGCCTCAACAACAAAATCTGTGTAAGTCTTTCCGTCGACTACAACCTTATTGGAATTACCTCCCGGAATAGTAAGGGTATTTCCGCTGTACACAGGAGTGCTGGCTGACAAACCTTCGTAGTATGAAAGTCCGTTGCCATTTGCGAAATTATTCTGATAGAGAACATTTCCCTGCCCCGGAATCTTTGCGTTATCGGCAATCTGCGACACCTGCTGATTTGCGGTATCGGCAATCTGCGACACCTGCTGCACCCTGTCTGCTTCTGCGGCAATTACTGTTTTCATACTATCCGCAATTGCACCTGAAAAGAGCATGGTCATCGCACTAATAACAGCCACACTTTTTTCCAAAACTTTTTTTCTCATTTTATCCTAAACTCCCTTCTTATTTTTCCCCTTTCTTCAAGAACGTTCTCACGACCGATTAAGTCGGATGGATTTCTCTCAAATTTTGTATTATTCAAAAATGATTTCCGTTCTTTTCACCTAAGTATGATTATAACAAAAACGAACAATGTTAGATAGTGTAGAATTTCACGATTTTATGTAGTTTATTTTTTGAAGATTTTTCCACTTGGCGCGTCGTGGATGCAATATCGACTCTTCGTGGATGCAATATCCACTCGTCGTATATAGCAGAAGGCAGATTGCAATAATCCGGGAAAAATCCCCCAATATTACAATCTGCCTTTTTAATTCATTTATGAAAAAATATATCTTTTTATTCTTTTATGAAATTATTTATCTTTTTATTCTATTATGACATTTTTATCTTTTTCTATTTTTTTACTTTTATCTGTTACTTTTTTGTTATCTTTGTTCTTTAATACCAAATTATTTATAATCGCCGCAATTGCAATCAGTATCAGTTCAGCTACTGTTGCCCAAAGTCTTGAGATAACTGAAATAATTACAATCGTAGGCTCACTTGGAATAATAAGTGCAAGACACACTCCGATGATTCCCTCTCTGACTCCAAGTCCTGAAACTGTAAATATTGCAAGAATTCCAATAATTGCGGAAATTCCATATATACCTGCACAGTACAATGCTTCACTGAGTGGCACCGGATAAATTGATCTTACCAAAAGATAGAAGCCGGCACCAACCACAATCCAGTTTGCTATGAAAAGTAACACTACCTTTATCATCTGAGGATATGTAATAGGAATCTCCATATCCTGCTTCTTAATTATCTTACCGAAATTTCTAAGGAAGAAATTGATGATTGCCGGATTGATGCAAATGAAGAATGCAATAATCAGCAATACCAGCATTCCGATAAAAATATAAAGTGCAGTTTCTTCAGAAGCATTTGGAACAATTTTGTGTGCCAAGTCCATCAGTGCAGTTCTTGGAAAGAAGAACAATGACACTAAGAATAAAAATGCTGCGCCGAGAAGTGTACAGATATTTTCAAGAAAGAAACAAATTGTTACCTTTCCAAGATTGACTCCTTCTTTCTCATATGCAGGCAATCTTGCTGCTAACATGAATACCTTTCCCGGAATATATTTACCAAGAATAGAATACAAATATCCCACAACTGCATCCTTATATGCAATGGATGAATCGTTGAGATATGTTATATAATGCCAAAGTGAAGCCAGTGTAACTTTGTATACAAAATAGAATAACATTGAAAGTGCAAATACTCCCCAGTTTGGTTTGAAGTCAAGCTCTCTTATCTCTTTGATGTTTCGCTTGAAATAACGAATCAAAAAGAATGCAACTAACACGAGAAACGCAATCTTCAAAACCTTCATTATCAACGCTTTATCTATCTTTATCTTGTTCATTTTTTCCTCCTAATTAACATTTTTAAAATGTATAATTGTTGAAAATTTTCAAATCTTTTACTCACACTTCACCACTACATACATAATTGTAATTTCTTGCTTTTTCATCCGTAGTATTCTATATGTCGCTACAGATTATTCTTGCTTTTTTCTACTTTTCGTATGTAGTGCCCTATATGTCGATACAGACCATCATTCTGAAACTAGAAACTCAACAGCACTCGTATGAAACACATGTAGTAGTATATGAACCAGGTTGGTTTCTTTGCAAGTTTGTCGTAGTGTTCTTCTGAATATTTTTTATTTTTCTCTGCAAGTTTGTATGCGAGTTTGTGATTCCACTTGCACTTTGATGATACATCAAGTGCGGCGTTATTCTTCTTTGCCTTAGCGGCATTGAACTTGAATACAAGTGCACGCTTCTGACTTCTTACAATGTCACGGCTGCTGATATGTGCAGCGTGAATATCCCCTTCTGCTACTGCTCTGTTCAGAATTTCATATGCTTTATCTGAACGGATTACACAGCTGGTGTGCTTGATTTTTTCTTTCTTCATCTCCTTGAGCCAGATATCTCCGAAACTGATATCACTGCCCTTTGCAAAGTGATCCTGACAATACATGCAGCTGCCGTTCTCAAAGTAGTATGCATTCTTGTATGCACAGATTGTCTTTGCGTAGGAGAACTGTTTCTCTGTTTTGTCTTTATATATTACACTTGAGATTCCTCTCCAGTGTCCTCTTCTGTAGTAAAGTCTCTCTGCATTCTCACTTGTAACACCTGACTTTTCCATTGAAAGGGTTGTGGCTTTTGGTGAATGTGTTCCACTGCAGTAAAGCCCAATCTTCAAAACAACCTTTTCTCTAAGTTTCTCATCCTTTTCAAGAATGGCGTTAAGTCCTCTGATCATACATGGAACCATTACCACAGCAACCTTACCGTCAAAGTTTTTGATTACATCTATGTGTTTTAGAATTGGAATGTTCATATACACACTGGAAGATGCATCTTTTATTTCTTCTTCAGTTGTTGCAACGAATGTCTTGTAGGTAAGTTCACCGTTTTCAAATGCAGTCTTTGTAACCCAGGCACCGTCTATGTCGCCGTGCTTTAACATGTTGCAAAGAAGTGCTGTAACCATACCGCCTGATGCCGCATTGCCACGAATATTCTCATCGAGAGCGTATCCTTTTTTACAACCGATATGCTCGCCAATGTATTTGTCCGGGTTCTTAAGATCTAACAGCCTGGGACGTTTGGACGGTTTGTCCACAATCTCATCTATCACTTCACTGATGTATCTTATGTTATCTCTTGAACTCTCAAGAACCTTATCCATGTTCTTGTCAAGTTTATGTCTGATTTCATCTTCATTTGCTACGAAGTCTTCAAAACTCTTCTTGAGTTCATTAATATCAAGTTTTGAGAAATCGATAGCATACTGTCCCAGTTCAAACATATCAAGAACTTCCTGATATTTGTGACTCCAACCAATCAGAAGTACAGGAACCTTCTGTTCCAGTGAACCAATCATGGCGTGGAATCTTGAAGCGATTAGGTAATGACATTTACCGATAAATGCACGAATCTGCTCTGCATCCATCTCTTCATGATACCAACGCACCTTATCCTTATTAGCAACATCCGCATAAATTCTGTCACCTACCATAAGGTCATTGTTTCTCGGTTTCTCACTGTTTATACGGGCAGCATTTGCAATAAGCATTACATTGTATCCCTGTCCGTTAAGATAATCTACCAGAGATACCATAGTATCTTTGTAGTTAATATTCATCTTGTTACATTTCTTTTCAACAACGGAACTGATGGAAAGTCCTACAACGTTACCTGCAAAGAAAGAATCATTTGCACAGATTTCGTCAACCTTCTTATTCCATTCCTCGCTGTCTTCCATGGAAAATGCGCCGTCGGCACAGAGTTTGACATTGTCTTTTACCCCAATGCCCATAAGATTATCATATGTCACCCGGCCTCTTGCACAAACCAACTTAAGTTTTGGAAGTATCCATTTTGCAAGGAACTTATTGTATGGATTCTTGAAAGTTCCAAGGGCCTGTGAATACTTTACAACCGGAGTTCCAACCAGAAGAGGAACTGCTGCACAGATAAATGCATAAGTATTCATGACAAATCCTCTGCTGTCAACAAATGCAATACCCGCCTCATCAACTACAAGGTCTGTCTTTGTGTAAGTATTTATAATCTTATTCTTCAGTATAAGTTTCTTTATCGGCGGACACCATTTGAATATTCTGTAGAGAACAGCCAACGGAAACGCTATAAAAATCAGTTGTTCCGGTTTTGTACTTGTAACATTGATAAAATCAAAAGGTAGCTGTTCTTTATCTTCTTCAGGATAAACAGACATAAGATTGATATTGAGTCTGTCTCCGTACTTTTTGTATAACTGAGTGATGGAGCTTTGAAGCATAGCTGCCGCTCCTTTATTACCGCTGTAACTTGCCGCGGTAATGCCGATAAAAATATCACGCATTGTTATTCTCCTTAATTCAAGACTATGGATTGCCCGTCTTTATTTTACTCATTTTTTTATTACTATCTAAATAGCTAATCTTCCGATTATTTATTAACTATCTAATTATTTATTCTTTTCTGTATTTGCAAATTACTTGTCATTCTTTGCTGCATCTTCTTCTGCTTTGAGGTCTTTTGTCTTGTCATAATCCAACTTGCGTACATGATACTGAACATCCTCGAGAATCTTTCTTGTTGAATTGATAACATCTGCCAACAACGCAATGATATATGTTTCAACGCCCATCAGAATGAATGTGCTCGCAAGAATCAGTGACTGAATATGCCCTGCACCCTCGCCGAGAATCTTATAAATAATATAGCGAACTCCGATTCCGACACCGATAAGAAATGAAATAATACCGATTGTGCCAAAGAATCTGAGTGGCTTGTACATAATGAAAGAACGGACAATTGTAACCATAGAGCGCTTAACATATCCAAACATACTGCTGAAAAGTCTTGACTTACGAAGCTCAGCATTTGTTCTGATAGGCACTGACTGCATTGCAATCTTCTGATGTCCTGCCTGAATGATAGTCTCAAGTGTATATGTGTATTCATTTGTAACATTGAGTCTCATGGCAGCCTCTCTGCTGTAAGCTCTGAATCCGCTTGGTGCATCAGGAATATCTGAGTTAGAAGCAACTCTAACAGTCCAGCTTCCTAAATGCTGAAGTTTCTTCTTAAGCGGAGAGAAATGCTCTGTTGAATCTATCGGTCTCTCTCCGATAACAATATCTGCTTTTTCATCTAAAATAGGTCTTACTAACTTTTCAATGTCATCACCACAGTACTGATTATCAGCATCAGTATTTACAATGATATCGGCACCGTTTCGAAGACATGCATCAAGTCCTGCCATAAAACCTTTGGCAAGACCTTTATTTCTTCTGAAATTAACTACATAGTTAATTCCCCATTTCTTTGCAACTTCAACTGTATTATCCTGACTTCCGTCATTGATAATAAGGTACTCAATCTCGTCAATGCCATCAATATGCTTTGGCAATGCATTAAGTGCAATCTCAAGTGTTTCTGCTTCGTTTAAACACGGAACCTGAATTATTAATTTCATAACTTCATTTTTCCTTTCAAAATAACTTTTGTATAATAAATCTAATTGTCAAAAACAGGCAGGTTATTCAAATCAACTTTTATCAGTTCATTGCCATACTCTTCAAGTCTCTGTTTCAATTTATTTCCTCTGATAATAAATACATCTCGACCTCTTATGCTTGTTCCGTAATCCTCAAACATATAAAAATCAGACTCACCCATTGTTGTGATGCTCTCATTAATAGCCTCTCCAACGAATTTTTTACTTGATATGATTAAATAATCACTCTGATTCTGATCCTTAATGTATCTTATCTTTCCTATATTAAAATCGGTCATGACATACTGATACAATTTCAAAAGAACTGCACTGTCATGCCTGAACACGCATGGGAACTCCTCGGATATTTTGTCCATTCCCTCTACCTGACGGTAGCAGTTGGTGATCTTTCTCATACGCTTAACTATTCTATCGTCTCTGTCATTTCTGTAATTGTAGAATGTATTGCTCATCATAGCGAATGAAATCACAAAAACTATTGCAAAGAGTCCCATATGGATAACCTCATTTTTGGCAAATGAGAATGCAATTATAATAAGCATAATTACAAGTGCAAGAATCCCTGCCTTTTGCATTGCAGGTACCAAATCAGGGAAATTGGTATTTGTTCTTGATTTGATTATGTGCAAAAACGTAGTCAGTGAAATAAAATATCTCGAGTTAGTACAATGAGTATCCGCAAGACTCGGACAAATCTTCTTTATAAATATCACGAAAGTCACAAGATAAACAGCAATGGCTGCAATCTTACTTTTTATTCTGATAATCTTCTCTTTTTTGTTTGTCAAAGCAAACAATGCCAATGTGCATATCGGTGTGACAACGCTGACCATGTATCTTCCGTACATCATTCTGTCAGCTCTGTCTATCTCTATTGCCGTAAAAAAGTTCCAGGCACTCGGGAAAAAGAATAAAGCTCCAAGTGCAAATGTCCCAAGAAATGCCAAAAGGCCAAACACCGAGAACACTACTTTTCCATCTGCCTCTCTGCTCTTAACTGTTCTAAGTAATATTACAGCAGTTGCAATAATACCGAAAATAACCAAACCGTAAGTTGAGGCAAACAGATTGAAACACCAGCCGATTACCAGCTTCATCTCAATAAGAATTCCCTTAACTGATAATATCTTCTTGAATGTATCAATATCAAAACTCTCAAGACTGGCATGCTGTGTTCCATACTTTCCATACACACCGTGCTTGATATATCTTGAAATCATCTTGTCGATAATCAGCAATACAAAAGTCGCCGGCACATACACACTGTACATTATCATCTTTCTTTTGTACCAGATGTGGACAATTGCAACAGTCATTACCGTCGCAATAAGAAGAACCACTCCTCTTGTATGGGACATATATGCATACACAGACACAAAAGCAAGCAGTCCACTATACACTGCGAACTTTTTACCACTCATATCTTCCATACTGAGTTTCAGTATTATAATCATCAAAACCCACGGAAGAAATATCATCATAGTATCGGCGCGGGCATATGTTGTATATAACCACATTGATGGAATTCCTGCTCCTGCACATGCAAGGAAAACAGAATATATCTTAGATTCAATCTTGAAGTATCTTCTAAGTATATTATAAGAAATAACCGGTACAAAACTTACTAACATCATCTGAAGTGCCATAAATGCTTTGTACATTTTGAAAGAATCATGTTCCAACAATAAATATATCGGCAAATATAAAAGTGACTGCCCATATTTATAATAGAAGCCACCCATGGACTGAACGCAAATGCTCCAATCATCTCCTGCCAAAAATGCTGCATTGGCAATAGTACCAACTTCATCTAAAACTAAGGGAACACACAAATGAATTCCATAAAATACAGAAACAGCCGCAAATGCCAAATACATTAATATACTAATAACATTATCGGATAATGATTTTGATAATATATCGGATAACTTTTCAGATTTCTTTTCCACTTCTTCACCTCTCTGTAATCATTCGTACCCTAAGATACATTATCACATTTATCCGCCACTTTGCAAGTAATTATTCAATAATGCCCTATAACTGTCAGAATAGAAAAGAACTAATATTGCTATTATCCAACATTAGTTCTTTTATCTGTATTATTATCAGTTTTCATTTTCAATATTAATATTGTTTTGCATATCAATATTTATAATCAATATTAATATTATTATTGTTTGCTTACTTCTGGTGAGACTTCACCTTAGTCCACAAACTTGCACAATACTGCTTGAGTTCTGTTTCCTGATATCTGAATGTCTCATTGAGAGGATTGTCAAGTTTAGGGGCACATGCGTTGTTTCCAAGATAGTAATCATCTCTGAATTTTTCGTATGTGCTCTTAACCGCAGAATCATAACCTACATACTCTTCATTTATCTCGGATACATCTTCCTCCAGCATAAAGTTGATAAACTGATTTGCCAGGGTTGTCTCCTTGCAGTCTTTTGTGATAACCATACAGTCACACCACTCATTGGTTCCCTGGTCAGGAAGGAAGAAATCCAGATTCTCATTCTCGTTGATAACATATGCACCGTCCCCGGAATAAACAACCGCCATTGCCTTATTCCCGGAAATCATATTGTCCATCACATCATCTCCGACATAAACCGGATCCATTGTGTCTCTCTGTCTGATAAGCCATTCATATGCTTCCTTGTATTCCTTTTTGCTCTTTGTATTCATGGAATAACCAAGAGACTTTAATGCAATCATAAATGAATCTCTCTCCGAATCGTACATGTAAACATTACCTTTGTACTTTTCATTAAGAAGAATATCCCATCCCTCTTCCAAATCTTTTTCATCAACAACATTCCTGTCGTATACAATTCCAACTCCGCCCCAGAAATACGGAACGGTATATTTACCTTTAGGATCATATTCATTTGTCCAAAGGTGCTCAATAACGTTATCTCTGTTTGTAATGAGACTCCAGTCTATCGGTTGCAAATACTTTTCTTTGATAAGTCTCTCAATCATGTAATCTGAAGGAACCAAAACGTCATACTTTTCACCACTCTGAAGTTTGGTGTACATTGACTCGTTAGAATCAAAGGTTTCGTAAATAACTTTGCAGTTGTATTTCTTTTCAAAATCATCCAGCAATGTCTTATCAATATATTCACCTGCATTGTACACCTTCAATACTTTCTTACCGGCACCACTCATATTGAAAGAAAAACCTGCAATAAAAAGTACAAGTACAATTCCACTTGCAAGAACAACTCTTCTTCCAAAAGTTCCGGCCTTCGTCTGATAAGCCATTCCTGTGCTCTTGTGATTCTTTCTCATAATTGCAGGAATGACATTTACACAGACAAGTATAACTGTAACAACCACAATGAGAATTGTGGACAGCGCATTGATTGTAGGATTAATTCTTTTTGACATGTTGTAAACAACAATTGAAATATTCTCAACTCCGTTACCCGTAACGAAATATGATACAACGAAATCATCCAGGGACATTGTAAATGCAAGTAACATTCCGGCAAATATTCCCGGCTTTAACATTGGAATTACAACCTTAGTAAGAGCCTGAAAAGGTGTTGCCCCAAGATCCATTGCCGCATTGGCAAGATTGTGATCCATTCTTCGCACCTTCGGATAAACGCTCGTTATAACATATGGCGTACAAAAGGCAATATGGGACAGTAACATCGGAATGTATCCCTTTTCTATCTTTAACGAAGAAAAGAAGATCATAAGACCTATTGCAGTCACAATATCCGGATTCATAATCGGAAAATTATTTACATTTAAAATCCATTCTTTCAAAAGTTTTCTGCTTCTCGAAAGTCCGATTGCAGTTATGGTTCCAAGTACCGTTGAGATAATTGTGGAAATAATTGCAATACTGATTGAAACATACACAGCACTCATAATGCTGTTATCGTGAATCAGTTTCTCGTACCATCTGAATGAAAAACCCGTAAAGTGCGTCAATGACTTTGACGAATTAAACGAGAAAAACATTGTCACCAGAATCGGAAGATAGAAAAACATAAAACATAAAGTAATGTATAATTTTGCACCAATACCGTTCTTCTTATTCATGCTATTCTCCTCCCTTCTCGTCCGGATCAATCTTGTTCATAAATCTCATAAGCGCAATAATAATCAATGCAAGAATGAGAGAAATTGCACTACCAAAGTTCCAGTCTCCGATTGAGATAAACTGCTGCTCAATAAGGTTACCGATAAGTGTGTACTGAGCTCCTCCGAGAAGCTTTGGAATTACGAATGTAGATATTGAAAGAAGAAATACCATTGTAATTCCGCTGATTACACCCGGAAGTGATAGTTTCAAAATAACCTTTGTGAAAGTCTGAACCTTATTTGCTCCAAGGTCAGCTGCAGCCTCAACAAGGGAGTGATCCATCTTTGTAAGTGATGTGTGAATCGGAATTACCATAAACGGCATAAGATCACACACCAGACCCATGATTACGGAAAAATCAGTATACATCATATGTGCAGGTGCAATGCCCATCACTGAAAGCAGTCTGTTAATAAGACCGTTATCGGACAACAGACTTATCCACGCATAAGTTCTAAGCAGCGTGTTGATCCACATAGGAATAGTAACAAGTAATATCAAAATTCCCTGAACACTTTCGCTTGCCTTTGAAATAATATATGCCATTGGATATCCTAATGTCAGACATACAATGGTTGTAATAATTCCAAGCTGTAATGACTTGAAAAACACATTGAGATATACCGGCTCAAAAATCTTCTTGAAGTGCTCCGGTGTAAATGTAATATTTACCAATGTGCTTGTTCCCTTGGTAATTGAGTAAAGCACAATCAGAAACAGCGGAACTACAATCAAAAAGAACGACCACACTATATATGGATTTATCAATTTCTTAAAATGTTTCATCTCTTTATCCTTTTCCTGTTTTTTAATATTCCATAGTGTACATTACGTGGATGTCGTCGGGATCGAGTCGCATTCCAACTTCAATTCCGAGATTATAGAATTCGGTTGTGTGAACTTTGTAATCTCTCTTATCAGTCTGAACGATATATTCGTAGTGAACTCCTTTGAATACTTCCGACACCACTTTTCCTCTAAGCTGCCCGTCCTTTAGATCTACGATTTTTATATCTTCCGGACGAAGGACAACTTCGATTTCCTCGTTCTTCTTAAATCCCTTGTCCACACAGACAAATTCCACATCATCAAACTTTACAAGACAGTCGTCCAACATTGTTCCCTCAATTATATTTGATTCTCCGATAAAGTTTGCCACAAATCTGTTCTCAGGTTCGTTATATATGTCGATTGGTGTTCCTATCTGCTGGATCACACCGTCATTCAATACTACTACTGTATCTGACATTGAGAGTGCTTCTTCCTGGTCGTGGGTTACAAAGATAAATGTTATTCCTACTTCCTGCTGGATTTTCTTTAGTTCTGTCTGCATCTCTTTTCTAAGTTTTGCATCAAGGGCTCCGAGTGGTTCATCAAGCAGAAGCACTTTTGGCTCATTTACCAGCGCTCTTGCAATAGCAACTCTCTGCTGCTGTCCGCCTGATAATAAAGTAACATCTCTTTTTTCAAAACCCTGAAGTCCTACAAGTCCAAGCATTTTTGTTACCTTTTCATGTATGATTTCTTTATCAACTTTTTTCAGGTTGAGTCCGAATGCAACATTGTCATATACGTTTAGAAACGGAAAGAGTGAATATTTCTGAAATACTGTATTTACCTCTCTCTTGTAAGAAGGTATTTTTGTTAAATCTTCTCCGCTAAACAATACTTCGCCCTGACTTGGTTCTTCAAATCCGGCTATTATTCTTAAGATTGTTGTTTTTCCACATCCTGACGGACCAAGCAATGTGAGGAATTCATTCTCGTGAATGTTCAAATCTATTCCTCTAAGCACCTGCTGATCATCAAAATTCTTTGTTAGTCCTTTTATTTCAATTATGGTATTACTCACTTTTTTCTCCTTTATATAATAAGGATTCATTTCATCCTATTTTTTCTGTATTATCTATACTTCAAGACTCGTTTTTCACTACCTGCTGTGATTTTTTGTGTATGCGTAGTTTCTCAGTACCTTGTCCCAAATCACATAGGCTTCATATGTCTGGTGAAGGAATCCGTCCGAGCAGTATTTTCTCTGAAGATATCCTTTTGAATTTGCAAGGTACGATGCAATATCAATATATTCATAACCGTTGTCTGCACAATATGTTCTCATATAGCTGTTCAGTTTATGCAAACGTTCTCTAAATTCAAGATACATTTTTGAACCCTTAAGAGTATAGGTGTCACTGATTATGTATATTTCCACGTCCGGATTGTATTTTTTCATTTTTTCAATAAACTGCGTGTAGTGTGTTATGGCATCTTCCAATCCGCCCACATTACATACGTCATTTATTCCAAAAAATAAGAATACTTTCTTTGCCTTCATCTCCTGTACTATCTTGTGAGGCGCCACGTGCTTTCCCTTGTACAATGGGTGAAGTTCCGAGTCTTCCATGAGTGCCTGAATGAGATTGTAACTTCCAACTCCCATCATCTTTGCACCATCCAGATACCCCTTATCCTTTTTCTTTATATAATTGCCAAATCCAAGCATTACCGAATCACCAAAGAAAGCGGAATCTTCAAAGAAGCCATCTGTTTCTTTGAAACTACCGTTTATGACACTGTCAGCATTCTTGATGGTACACTTTTTGGTCTTTGACCACATGCTGTAGATTCGTTTCTTTTTGACTGTTTTGTATGTTCTGATTCTTACGTAATATTTCTTATTCTGAACCAGTTCATAAATATTAGTCATATCCGCACTGTTATTCTCTATTCTCTTTTTCTTTGATTTTGAAAAGTCTTCTTTTTTGCTGTACTGAATCTCATAACCGTCTGCCTTCTTACTTGTCTCCCAGGAAATGTTGAGAGTTGCAGTCTGAAGTGATTTTGCGGAAACTAATTTGACATTGGTCATAACTACAATAGGTTTGCTGAATCCGCCACGCCTTATAACACCGTTTCTGTTTGTGTATCCGCACACCTTAATGTTGTAATAGCAACCCGGTTTTAAATTTCCAAGTTCAAAAGAAGGTTTTGTAACGTCGGCAACTTTTTTGAACTTTTTCTTTTTGTATTGTCTTGCATAAACTTCATAACCTCTTATTCCGTTCTGTGCTCTCCAGGAAAGAGTAGGTTTATTTTTCACAAGCACATTGCTAACTACAGGTTTCTCTATAACAATCTCCGGTGCCTTCGTTGTAGTTTTCTGTGTTGTGGCAACAGGTGTTATTTCTTCTCTATCCGAATCGGAATGAGTTGTTACAACTTGGGAAGTCACATTTTGGGGAGTTTCAGTATCTGTAATTTCTGCCACTGTAGTTTCTGTAACCAATTTATCGTTGTCAGCAAAAGCCAAATTATTATTCAATTGAAATACCATGGCTGCCGAAATGACAATTATTCCAAACACTATTTTTCTTTTCATCTGTTTTTTCATAATAACCTCTTTAAACTCTATATTATCGTTCTATTTCCGAACATAAAAATACAAGATATATTATATCACGAAACAATATAAATGTATAATTATTCAGTCATTCCGTTTCTGTCAAGTAATCGTTGGCACGATTTCTATCACAAAAAAAATCTTATGTTTAATTGCCTCTCCGGGCAGTTTTATTCATTAGCTGCTTAATTACCCTTTATCATGCGTATATGTCCTGTCAAG
>JAEEGF012159666.1_pt1 | contig 36314 bp, 35 predicted proteins | sample 9134171 | NCBI WGS metagenome assembly JAEEGF01 (sample SAMN16246542, study PRJNA631951) | gut metagenome | biome: gut microbiome; feature: rumen; material: AP-attached | host: Bos | place: Iran: Karaj | collected 2018-10 | reverse complement strand
CCTGGATAGAGGGTACAAAGAGGGCTGTTTCTGATTATGTATGCTACCTCGACAGCGATGACTGGGTAGACACTGATATGTTGGAATCTCTTTATAAGCACACTCTTTTACCGGATTCTGAGATCATCTCCAGTAACTATATTGTAGAAAAAGCCGGTGAGCGCAGAAAGGAAACTCAAGGCCTTGCTCCAGGAGTATATACAGGCAAGGAGCTGCATGATGTACGCCTGAACCTTTTGGGGAATGATGTAAGACCTGTCACCATGTCCCGCTGCATGAAGCTCATTTCCAAAAAGCTTGTTTTGGATAATATAAAGTACTGCAACCCAAAAATCAAAATGAGTGAGGACGTAAATATCACTCTTCCATGTCTATGTGATTGTCAGCGCCTGGTAATAGTCGAAGAAGGATATTTTTACCACTACAGGCTGGTGGCAGACTCCATGAGCCACGGATACGATCCAAAGCTTTTGTCGAATCTGGAGCTCACTGACAATACCTACAGAGCCATTATGAAGGATAAGGGAATCGTGAACGGTGACCACCAGCTGGACCGTGAGTATATCATCATTCTTTTCCTGGTACTTAAAAATGAGCTGAGATGTCAGGAAAAAGACACAGTAGACAGAGTTAGAAATATTTTTCTCAGAAATGATATAAGGAATAAAATAAGACATACTCCTATCACCATTAGCACAAAAGCCAATAAGCTTTTGTATTTTTGCATGAAGCATCCAAATAAGCCTGTAATAAATGTCACAAAAATAATTTTGCAGGCCTATGACAAAAAAACCAACCATGGCAAAAATTGAATAACTTTAGATATCCAGTGATAGGAAGCGCAGCAGGCTTTGTTTTATCATGTAATAAGAATACGCAGAATATCAGTAACGCTTTTCGGCGTATCAGATAGTTCAGATCAGAATATTAAGCCGACATAGCTGCGGCTCGAAAGGAGAAGGTATGAAAATATACAGTGTAACAGATCCTGAATTTACTAACTACGGAAGAGTTATTGAAGGTTACGAAGAGGAAATCAAATCAATCATTGAGACTCTCAAGGACAAGACTCCTGTTCCGGAGGGAACTGAATATGTAGCTGAGGAGAAGGCTCTTCAGGAGCTTCCCGCTTCCAAGGCTATTGCCAACAGTCTTTTTGGTGGTTCAGACATGCAGTTCGGATGGTGCAACGGTCACAACACCAAGCTCAATTGCCTTGAGTATCATCGTTCAAGTGAAATCAATGCAGGTCCCACAGACTTTATTCTTCTTCTTGCCAAGAGAGAAGAGATTGTTGACTACAAGCTTGATTCAAGTGTTGTAAAAGCTTTCCTTGTTCCCGCAGGCACTATGGTTGAGGTTTATGCAACAGCTCTTCACTATGCTCCATGTCAGGCTCACAAGGACAGCGGCTTCCAGGTTCTGGTTGGACTTCCTAAGGGAACAAACGTAGGCAAGCCTGAGTTTGAGGCCCGCAATCAGGAGGACAGAATGCTTACAGCAACCAATAAGTGGCTTCTCGCACATGCCGAGGCCAATGAAGCCAAAGACGGCGCATGGGTTGGAATTACAGGAGAAAACATCGACATCGCAGGTGATATTGATTAATAATATTGATTAATAAAACAAAGAGGTGTATTTAAACCACAAATACATCTCTTTTTTATTAACCTTTTTGTTTACCTTTTCCTCTTTATAAGATCCGCAACCTCCTGCATGGATTCCGTCTTGTTTTCCACACTCTTTATCAGCTGCTTATAGAACATTTTAACGTCCAGGTCCTTAAAAATATATTTGATCTGACTGTTTTCCAGTGCGATCTTACACAGTTCTTCTATCTCATCTGCCTGCCAGCCCTCAACCGCCTTAAGTGAAGCAATCACTGTATGCGTTGTGGCAAAAGAGCTGCTTTCTCTAAGGGCAATGATGCCGGCTATTCTCTCTCGTTTATTCTTATCCTGCTTATCCAGAATCTCCACACATTCCTTTTTGTTCATGCAGTGAAGATCTTCAAGTTTCTCATTTACCGCAGTCCTGTCGATGATATTTTTTACAATACAGTCAAGCTCGCTACCCGGAAGATAATTGGCAGGTGCGAAATACTTGATCCTGTTCTCATCCATCATCTTATAAACTTTATCTTTGTTATTGGTATCGGCATCATACACTCCAATAGAATGTCCGCCGTTTAAGTTGACAAGAGTCATGCAGGGCACATCCGTATCGCTGTCACCGATATAGATTATATTCCTGAAGGGAATTCTCAGATTTTCCGGAGAAAAGAACTCGTTTACAGCCGGGTCGTTAAAAGCCAGCACACCCTTTTGTATTCTGAACAAAAACTGTGTCTTATTGGTATAGTTAATAACCTGTGCCGGCCATTTGGCATCACCGTTCTCGTCGAAATAGTAGCTGCTGGCATATATTTTCTCAAAAGCACCGGCCACCTTGGTTCCTTCAATCATTTCCTTAAGCCCGGAAGAGATAACATAATGCTCCACAATTACGTCCTTTTGTCTTCCGTACTCCCGGATTCTTTCAAACCATTCCTCAACTCCGGGAAAGAGCTTCACTCCTGCTCCGTATTTCTGCAATGTCTCTCTGGTAAAAGGAAACTTGCCCTTGGATTTTTCCAGCATTTTGTACATATATGCCAGATTCTGGTCCATATCATTTCCAAAAGCAAGCTCGTTAGACTCATCCCAAAAATCAGGGATATTGTATCCTACAGACTGAATATACCCCTGGGCCTGCATATCGTCCGGAGACAAGGTTCGGTCAAAGTCATAGCATATTGCCACAACAGGTTTGTCTGTCTTTATTTTTCTGTCAAATCCATTCTGTAAGCTCATATTTAGTCCCAATTCCTTTATGAAAAAATGAAGATAAGCCTCAATCGACTTATCTTCACCTGTTTTTATTAATTTACTTATGCCTCTGTGGAAAAATCTTCTTTACCTACGCCGCAGAGTGGGCAGACAAAATCATCAGGAAGCTCATCCCACTTGGTTCCCGGTGCTATTCCGTTATCGGGATCTCCTGCTGCCTCATCATAAATGTAACCACATGTATTACATACATACTTCATAAGATAATCTCCCTTCTGATAAATGATCAAACAATAACCTTAATGACATTTTATCATATGGTCGATTAATCAAATATTATATTTTGATAAACTTAATGTTCAACTGCTTCAGACAATCTGTTCTTTATTTCTTCAACAGACATCCACTCTGTGTTGTTGCCTGAGCTGTAGAAAAAGCCCTCCGGAACCTTTTTTCCACCCTCAGCCGGAACTATCTGATGATTAAAGGAAACCTGTGGATAAACAATAAAGTGCTTGTCATACTCGTATGTGAAAGGAGCATCCTCTTTGGTAACCATGATCTCATCAAGCTTCTCTCCGGGTCTGATTCCTACTTCTTTGGTGGCAATTCCGGGACACATCGCCTCAGCAAGATCCTTAATGTTGAAGGAAGGAATCTTACTGATAAAGGTCTCTCCGCCCTTTGCCTCAGCAAGAGCCTTAAGAACCAATTCAACACCCTCTGGAAGACTGATCCAGAATCTGGTCATTCTGTAATCGGTGATAGGAAGCTCTTTTGCCCCCTCATCAATAAGGTGCTTGAATACAGGAATAATAGAGCCTCTGCTGCCTGCCACATTGCCATAACGTACTATGGAGAAGTTGATGTCCTTTGTTCCCGCATAGGCATTAGCTGCGATAAAGAGCTTATCGGAAACCATCTTGGTAGCACCGTATAGATTTACTGGATCTACTGCCTTATCTGTGGAAAGAGCAACAACTCTCTTTACACCGGTTTTAAGAGCAGCATTTATAACATTCTGTGCGCCATTAATATTGGTCTTGATAGCCTCATCAGGATTGTATTCACAAGCCGGAACCTGCTTAAGAGCAGCTGCATGAATGATATAATCCACATTTTCACAGGCTCTCTCAAGTCTTGCCTCGTCACGGACATCTCCGATAAAGAAACGCATCTTTGATGCGTGTTCCTTGTAAATCGGCTCATTGGCCATGGTAAACTGCTTAAACTCATCTCTTGAATAGACGATGATCTTCCTGGGATTATAGTTCTTAAGTACATACTCAGTGAAGCAGTGACCGAAAGATCCTGTTCCTCCTGTAACAAGTATGGTCTTATTATCAAGAACTGAATTATACATTTTAAACTCCTTTGTACATTTAATGTTATATCATTTCTGTATGAACTGCAGCTTTACTTGCGATACCAGGCTACAATCTTCTTAACTGCAGCAATCACATCCTCTACATCTTCATCTGTCATCATTGGATAAAGCGGGATGCTCATGATACCTTTATATATCTTCTCCGCATTGGGGCAAAGGCCTCGTTTATAGCCCTTCTCCTCATAGAAGGGGAAGTAATACACCGGAACATAATGAACCTGACACTGAACGTTCTCGGCACTCATAGCGTCAAAAAACTCTCTTCTGGTACAGTTTAATTTATCAAGCTCCAGTTGAATTATATACAGGTGTCTTGTGGTATCCGACTCCGGTATCTCTTTCTGAACAAATATCTCTGGAATATCCTTAAAGGCCTCATTGTACCTGTTAACAATCTGTTTCCTGCGATCGGAAAATACTTTTAGCTTCTTTAACTGACTAATAAGAAGCGCAGCCTGGAAGTCCGTCATCCTGTAATTGAATCCCAGAGTCTGCATCTCATAATACCAGCTTCCTTCCGGATCCTTATCCTTAAACTCATCTGCACTTCTTACAATTCCATGCTGTGATGCAAGATGAAGCTTCCTGTAAAGCTCAGGATCATTGGTGGTGATAGCTCCACCCTCGCCGGAAGTAATGGTCTTGACCGGATGGAAGCTAAAGCATGTCATATCCGCAATAGAGCCTTCCGGCTGTCCATTATATTTCGTCCCAATGGCATGAGCTGCATCCGTAACATAAATCAGTCCGTGCTTTTTGCAGATGTCCCTGATTCTGTCATGGCAGACCGCCTGTCCTGTAAAATCCACAGCCACCACTGCCTTGGTCTTATCCGTTATATGCGCTTCAATGCTGTCCGGGTCTATATTGTAAGTATTTGGATCCACGTCGGCAAAAACCGGAGTTGCTCCCACATAAACGCCGCAGTTGGCAGAAGCCGCAAAGGTAAGGGGCGTTGTTATCATCTCGTCCCCGGGCCCGAGACCTGCCGCTATCATAGCGCAATGAAGTGCAGCTGTTCCGTTACATACAGCCACTGCATATTTGGCACCTGTAACTTCACAAAGTTTTCTTTCCAGTTCATCAACGTAAGGTCCACAGGTTATCAGATCCCCCTTAAGAGCATCTGTAACTGCCTTGACATCATCCTCGCCAATCCATTGGCGACCATAATATATTATCTGTTTTCTGACGGGTTCACCGCCATTTATAGCAAGTTTTTCCTTTTCCATCATCAACCTCTGTAAGCTTTAATAGTTTCATCAACTACCTTGTCCCAGTTGAATTTATCACATACAAAGGAACCTGCGCCATTCCTGTACTTCTGCGCCAGTTCCTCATCGCGAAGCAAAAGCTGCATCTTATCCCTAAGATCATCCACATCGCCCCTGTGAAATGAGAGAGCCTTATCCTCTACCACATCCACGCACTCCGGAATGTCGGAGACAAGACAACACTGGCCATAGCTCATAGCCTCTAAAAGTGTCAGGGGCATTCCCTCCAGATCTGAGGGGAGCACATACATATAGCTGTTACTTAGAAGCTCCGCAAGAGTTCTTCCCTGAACAAATCCGGTAAAAACAATCCTGGGCTCATCTGCAGCAAGGCGCTTGACCTTCTCCTCAAACTCCTTGATGTCACTGCTGCCCCCGGCGATTATAAGCTTTTTGTCGGTATCCAACTGCTTAAACGCCTTGATAAGATATTCCAAGCCCTTTTCCGGAACCAGTCTTCCAAGATAAAGGATATAATCACGCTTATTAAGACCGTATTTTTGCCTGATCTGAGTCGGCTCAACACATACCGGTCTGTTTACTCCGTTGGGGATAAGAAGTGTATCCCTTCCATAGGTGTCCTTAAAATACTTCTGCGCACTCTTTGAGAGGACTATGATCTCATCGGCATATTTAACTGCACATCTTTCGCCCTTCATAATATACCTGCTGGCAAAAGGCCCCCATTTCTGTCTCCTGTGATCCAATCCGTGGATAGTGGCAATGCATCTTTTTCCAAACATTTTGGGAATCCACATACTGGCACAGGGTCCCTCGGCGTGAAAATGAACTACGTCATAATTTCCCATAGCAGCCCAAAGGGCACCAAAAAATGAAGCGCTGACCGCAGCATATCCCCTTCTGCTGAGAGCCGGAACTGTCCTAAGGCGCACTCCTTTATATATTCTTCCTACGCTGGAATCATACTCCTCTCCCGCCACATGATGTCCGCTTCTGTTTAGACAGGTCACATTGTGGCCCAGAGCTGCCATTCTGACTGACAGTTCCTCCACAACCACTTCGACGCCGCCTTCCCTGGAGGGAATTCGCTTATGTCCCAGCATGGCAATATTAATTTTGGGCTTATCTGATATATTCTTCGCTTTCACAAACTCCAGCTCCAAATACAAATTTTCATACATAACTTGACATACTATTATAGCATGTCTTCATAAAGTATTAAAGAAAAATAAAAAGTGTGCAACAGCACCAAACTATTGCACACTTTCATTTTTTATTGATCATAATTTCCGATCAAAGGTCAAAGTTTCCGGTTACATCATTGTTAACAACATAGTAAGCTTTGCCTTCCTCAGGCTTTACATAGATATCAAGGTTCTTAATGTCCTTTTTACCATATGCTTCCTTGGCCTTAGAGATGAGCTGTTCTTCTGTTACGGCCTTATCGCCGAACTGAAGTTCAACGTTGGCCTTAATCTTTGCTGTTGCCATCTGATTTCCTCCTCAAAAGTTCTGATAAGTCTTTATATCTCAATTAGGATATATTATAACTCATTTTTTTAAAAATTGTGAATGATTATTTCAAAAATGATGAAATTTATAAATTTTCTCACTTCTCAAAAAATTGTCAGTCATTTATAATATAGTCAGAAAGAAAACTAAATATATTTATCGGATAAATGTTTTGATTTCCTTACAAGGAGGTGACCAATATGGCAACTAAAAAAACTGGAATTCCCCCTGTGAAACCATTCAATCTATCTGAACTGCATGCAATCCGTGTAGGAGCCTTCAGACCAAGTCTTGATTCCCTTAGTAGTCTTGACAATGGTATTGACCTCTCCGGATATGCATATGCCGGACTTAAGAAGTGGAAATAAATTAGGAGGTTAACGGCCGGACAAGCCGTAAATGACAAAATGACAGAAGCAGAAAACTGAAGCCGTCGTGATATCATATATATCAGGACGGCTTTCGTACGTTTATTTATATAAGATCATGCCACTGTTCTTACTCCAAATACAAGGCATACCGCAGCCAGAATAATCAGCATCACGGAAAAAACCTTCATCCATTTAAAGGTCTCCGGCTCAGGTTCGCTTTCTTTATCCTTCTTTAATTCCGACCAGGTAAAAGTAAGTACACCCGCTATAAAAATTACAGCAGCGTATACAAGTAGTAATTTATTCATACACCATCACTCCTTATAATTATTATAGCATTGTTCTCACATTCATATGTATAATGTTTTTAGAATTACGAAAATAGTATGGGGATATATAATTCATGAACACAAATATTTTTTCCTTCAAATTCCGCAATAGATTCAGATACAGCATCAGTCAGCTTGTGGAATTTGAAAACACTCCTTCCGTAGTCGAACAGAAATGTAAAACCAGTATCATCCTTCTCTTAGGCTTTGTGATCTACAGTATTGCCGCTACCATCCTTTCTACACAAAGCTATGTCCACGGAAAAGTTACCAATATAAGCATAGCCCTATTCTTTTCTCTTATAGCAGTAATGATAAAAAAATCCCGAAAGCATATATTGCTGGGTATGGTAGCATCCTTTGGGCTTACTGTCATCCTCTTTTTCCACTTTATCACGGAGGTGGATTGGTCCATAGGAATGGACGCTTTTTGGCTTTTTATTCTGATTCTGCCCTTTATAACCAATTATCTGCTGGGAGTAGTTTACGGAACCATAAGCGCCTTCAGCGGCCTGCTTCTTAGCATTCTTCTTCTGGACACTCCCCTCAACAATCTGCTGCAGCCCTACGGAAAAAACATGGTGGAATGGTATTCAGTGATCTATGTGGTTGTCATGCTGGCGGCAGCGGTAATAGAATATGAGCTGACTTCCTATCAGATTGAAAAACAGGTTGCTGAAGAAAAGCTCACCTACTATCAGAATGAACGCGCCAAGCGCCTGCAGGAAACTCTTGCGATTTACGAAAGCAATGAGAGTACCATCCGCAAATACAAGCATGACATCCGCCACTTCAACAGAGTACTGGCCGGTTTTATAAAGGAGCAGGAATACGAAAAGGCCCTTGAATACCTCAAGGAATTTGACTCCATGTTAGAGCAGGTCACAGCGGTTTCATTCTGCGATAATCAGATAGTAAATGAGCTTTTGACTATCTATGCTGCCAAATGTCAGAAGCTTGGCTTTAAGATAAGAGTAAAAGCCATCGTCCCGGAGCGTTTTCCCATTGAAGAAACAGAACTTACAAGCCTTGTGGCCAACGCTCTGGAAAATGCCTTTGAAGCTCTGGAAAAGGTTGATGTCGAAAAAAGATTTCTTCAGTTTGAACTTACCTACAACGGAAGAAAGCTTAAACTCCTCACCAAGAATCCCTGCGCAATTGACACCTCTTTTGACAAAAACGGTCTCCCCATCAGCTCAAGATCCATTCAAAGCGGCATAGGAACTGCCCAGATAAAAAGAATTGCTGAGAAACACAGTGGCGTAGCCAGTTTTTCTCAGCAAAACGGAAACTTCGTATTAAAGGTAATCATGACTTGCATGTGATATCGTCTGAATGATTCTTCACATGCTCCTCTATCTTGTCCTTGATCCTTTGTTCTACCATGGCGGCGATTTCAGTTGTATTCAAATCCTTGAATTCCTCGTAGGGAATCGGCTCAAGATAGTATGTATATGTAGTAACAGGGCCCTTATGAGGAGAATTGTAAACCTTATAGGAATCAACCAGCGCAACAGGAACAATGGGTACCTTAGCCATCTTAGCCAGCTTAAAGCTGCCGGGTTTGAAGGATTCAACAATGTTTCTGTTGTTTTCTATATATCCCCCTTCCGGGAAAAGGATGTACTTCCTGCCTGCCTTTAATTCTTCAGCTATCTCCAGGAACACCTTTACAGTCTTTCTTGGATCGTTCATAAACAGTCTTTTTCCATCCACCAGATCAAGAAATTCCCGAACAAGAATAATATGGGACTTCTTTTCATCCATTACAAAAGATACCGGTTTTTCATGGGTATCAAAAATACCTAATACATCATATTTGCCCTGATGATTGGGATACAGCATATATCCGCCTTCTTTCGGAAGCATTTCCATCCCGTAGCCTATAGTCTTGTATCCGGCGGATCTGTTCATGTCACGGACCATTGACTGGGCCACAGCATAGCGTTCTTCTTCAGTGTGCCTTTCCGGGTGCCGAAGATATATCCGCGACTTGGCAACATAATAAATAATTCTGTGTAAATTTATCAAAATTGTTTTATAGTAATTGTTCATGCATACATCATCATTTCTATAATTTTTCTATAAGAGATTTAAAGCCGTACTCCTCAAAGAGCTGTTTTGCCTTATCCTTATTGATTTTAATCCTGAAATCATCAAGGCTTAGATCAATGAGATAATCCCTTCTTATCTCGGCCAGATCCTTGGACAGTACTGCCAGATCCCTGTATTCCACAAGAGCCTTCATAGGGCTTCTGGTTATTCCCAGTTCCTCCTTCCAGCTTGTGGCCAATGCCTTTAATTCCTTGTCGTTTCCACAGGAATCTATGGCTTCATATATTTTTTCCACGGTGCCGTATCTGGCCAAAAGAGGCATAGCTGCACTGCTAACGCCCTTTACACCGGGAATATTGTCACTGGAATCTCCCTGAATCCCCTTTAAATCCGGAATCTGCTCAGGTCTTACCCCATATTCGGAAAGGCATAGCTTTGGAGTTACTTCAAAAGCCTTATCCGGAAGAGGTGTCAATTTTCTGTTCCAGCCATACTCGGCTCCATACTTATCCTGCAGCTCATCGGCAGTCTCCTGCTTGGTCTGAATGAGCCATACTCTCGTATAATCGCTGACAAGCTGAAGATAATCATGGTCCTTGGTTATGATAAAAGACGGTATTTCTTTTTCAAATTTGGAAACAACACTTCCAACAATGTCATCAGCTTCATAGTTGTCGTCAAAAAAGACCTTAAATCCCATATCGGACAGCATGTTCTCCATGTTTTCGAACTGCTCCTTCAAGGGCTGCGGAGTCTCGGAGCGGTTGCCCTTGTAATCCGGATATTTCTGCCTTCGGAAGGTATCTCTGGTCTTATCAAAGGCGAACATTATGTGAGTCGGCTTCTGCTCGGCAATTATCTTTAATATGGTACGCATCATGCCATACATGGCATTGGTGTATCGCCCTTTGGAATCGTGAAGAATCTGGGAGTAAAGCTTTTCTTTTTTATCGGGATCCTTTTCGAACAAAAGCGCCTTGGGGAGGTTTCCATAGTAATTGGTCACCAGCATGGAGCTTCCATCTATTAAAACAAACTTTTCCTTACCGTCTGCCACAGGTTCATTCCTTCCTTATTGCACATTACTAATCAAAAACATCTTCACCGAAGCGGACCTTCATATGCGCCTTAATAGCTTCCACGCATTTTTCGAAGCCCAGTTTACTGCTGTCAAGACACAGGTCATAGTTCATGGCGTCTGTCCACATATTTCCGGTGTGGTGCCTGTAATAATCAGCCCGATATCTGTCCTCTTTCTCACAGAACTTCTCCAGCTCTTTTCCTTTAAGGGGCTGGACCTTGCCTGCCTGTTCCATAAGGAAATCGTGTGGTGCATGCACAAAAACACTAAGGACATTATCATAATCCTTGAGAACAAAATCCGCGCAGCGACCCACAATTACACAGGGCTGCGTCTTGGCCAGCTTCTTGATACACTTGGCCTGGAAGTTAAACAGATTATCCGGGGATGTAAACTCCGGACTGTCAGGTCCTATAACCTCATTATTATACACGTGTATAGGTGTCTTTAAAAAGCCCCTATTGCGGAATTTTTCATCGGTTTCCACAAAAAGTTCTTCACTTATACCACTTTCCTCCGATGCAATTTTGGTAAGTTCCTTATCATAATAGTGAATGCCCAGCTCATTCGCCAGCATCTCTCCCACGGTTCTTCCACCGCTTCCGTATTGTCTGGCTATGGTAACAACAACATTCTTCATTCTATCTCCTTTTCCCGGCAATTGTACTACTCGCCAAGATATGCTTTTTTGATGGTCTCATCGTTCAAAAGATCCGAAGCTTTTCCTTCTTTTACTATCTTGCCTGTTTCCAACACATAGGCTCTATTGGCGATGGAAAGTGCCTTTTTTGCATTCTGCTCCACTAAAAGCACTGTAACACCGTCCCTGTTCACATCCTCAATGATCTTAAAAATCTCATTTACAAAAATTGGTGAAAGCCCCATTGAGGGCTCGTCCATAAGAATAATCTCCGGGTGGGACATAAGCGCTCTTCCCATGGCAAGCATCTGCTGTTCGCCTCCGCTCAAGGTTCCGGCAAGCTGGTTCTTTCTCTCTTCAAGTCTGGGAAATCTCTTGTAGACCTTTTCAAGGGTCTGTTGAATCTCATTCTTATCGCTTCTTGTGTAGGCTCCCATCTTCAGGTTCTGTAAAACAGTCATTTCAGCAAAAACTCTTCTGCCCTCAGGAACCTGCGCCATTCCAAGGCTTACTATTCTGTGATTCTGTATCTTAGTAAGCTCCTTGTCCTTGTACTTTATCTCGCCGCTGTGAGCCTGGATCAGACCGGACAATGTATGCAACGTGGTAGTCTTGCCGGCTCCGTTTGCACCTATAAGGGCAACAACTTCTCCCCTCTCAACATGAAAAGATATCCCCTTCAAAGCCTGTATCACGCCATAATATACACTTAAGTCTTTTACATCAAGCAATGTTTCCATAATCACTCTCCCAAATATGCCTTAATAACCTCAGGATTAGCCAAAACTTCCCTGGTGGGTCCCTGGCAAAGAACTCTTCCGAAATTGAGCACCGTAAGCTTCTCACAGATACCTGAAACGAGCTTCATATCATGTTCGATAAGAAGAATTGTCATATCAAATTCTTTTCTGACCAGCGCTATTGTATCCATCAGTTCCTGTGTTTCGTTTGGGTTCATACCTGCTGCGGGTTCATCAAGCAAAAGGAGCTTGGGGTTGGTAGCCATAGCTCTTGCAATCTCCAGTTTTCTCTGCTTACCATAGGGTAGATTTGCAGCAAGAGTATCTTTTTCCCCATCAAGATCAAAGACCTTCAAAAGGCGTTCAGCCTCTCTGTCCATCTCCTGCTCCACCTTTTTATACTTACCCACATGAAGTATTCCCTCAATAGTGCTGTATTTAAATCTCTCATTAAGTCCGACTTTCACATTGTCCAGAACCGACATATTCTTAAAAAGCCTTATGTTCTGGAATGTTCTTGCTATTCCGTCGTGATTTATCTCTATGGTGGATTTTCTGGTAATATCCTTGCCATCAAGCTTTATTCTGCCCTCATCAGGCTTGTACACACCTGTGAGGAGGTTGAAAACAGTAGTCTTTCCGGCTCCGTTTGGACCGATGAGACCATAGAGTTCACCCTTATCTATTGTCAGATTAAAATCGTGCACGGCTCTAAGTCCGCCAAAGGTTATGCACAGATTGTTTACACTAAGAAGTGCCATTGTTTTTCCCTCTCAATTTACGGATTCAATGATGCAATAATCATCGACACTGTACTGTTTCTAACCGGCAATCCGGAATTACACTGCCTTGGATTTCTTCCAGGGAAGAGGAAGTTTGCCGAAAGTACGCTCTCTCCACTCGATGACCTTTGGTGACCAGTTCACGATCATCATGACTATAAGAACAATCGAATAGATAAGCATTCTATAAGTATTAAAGCCTCTGAGAAGCTCAGGTAGCAGGTACAGTATGCATGCTGCAATTACGCTTCCTCTTATATTGCCGATTCCCCCAAGAACCACGTAGACAAGTATCATTATGGAAGCATTGTAGCCAAAGTACTGGGACGATGCCGTAAGTGTGGTGATGTTATGTGAAAAAAGCACTCCCGCAGCACCGGCTATAGCGGCCGAAATAACAAAGGCCATCATCTTGTAGGAAGTGACATTGATTCCCGTGGACTCTGCTGCGATATAATTGTCGCGAACCGCCATTATGGCTCTTCCGTCTCTTGAATTAACCAGGTTCTGAACCACAAAAAGTGCCAGGATCAAAAGGACTATTCCTATGGTAAAGCTGGAATTATGAGGAGTTCCGGTTATTCCCATAGCACCGTTTACAATTATCTGCCCATCGGGCTCCATACCAAGTTCCATGGAATTTTTCATAGAAAAATGAAGTCCGTTGCTGTCAATTCCGATGTAGAAAGCATTGATAACGTTTTTAATGATCTCGCCAAAGGCAAGGGTTACAATTGCAAGATAGTCACCTTTTAGCCTGAGGACCGGTATTCCTATCAGAAATCCAAACAGTGCCGCAAAAGCAATCCCTATGATAAGAGCAATGATAAACCTGAGCACTGTAGGGATGGAATTTTCAAAGACTTTTGAGAAAAATGCGCTGGTGAAAGCGCCTATGCACATAAATCCGCAGTGTCCTATACTGAGTTCTCCAAGTATTCCCACGCAGAGATTTAGTGCAACCGCAATAATAGCGTAATAGGTCATGGGAACCAGAAGCCCTTTCATGTGACTGGAAAGATTACCTGTGATCCCCAATATCTGAAAGATCAGATATGCTGCTATAACAATTCCATAAGTTATGAGATTATCTTTTGATTTCTTACTAAGCTTCATTTTGTAATCTCCCCCTTATACCTTTTCCTGTATTTTTTTACCGAGGATACCGGTAGGCTTGACCAGAAGCACAACTACCAGAATGCCGAATACTATGGCATCCGAAAGCTGGGAGGAAATGTAGGTCTTACTCATGATCTCAACAATTCCCAGCACCAGTCCACCGATCATTGCTCCCGGAATTGAGCCGATTCCGCCAAGTACAGCCGCAACAAAGGCTTTGATACCGGGCATCGCACCAGTATAAGGTGAAAGCGACGGATATGCCGAGCAAAGAAGTGCTCCTGCGATGGCAGCCAGCGCCGAGCCGATGGCAAATGTAAGCATTATGGTTCTGTTGACATTAATTCCCATGAGCGCAGCTGCGCCCTTATCCTCAGCCACAGCAAGCATAGCCTGACCCTGTCTGGTTTTTTTGATAAATGTCTGGAGAACTAAAAGAACAAGAAGACTGACCACTATAGTAACTATGGTAACGCCCTGAATCCTTAGCTGCCCATCGGCAAAGCTAAGTCCTTCCCACTTAATTACTGAAGTAAACGACTTGATATCGGCACCGAAGATTAGAAGTGCCACGTTCTCAAGAAAGTAGCTGACACCGATGGCTGTGATCAGGACCGCCAAAGGAGACGCCGCTCCTCTTAAAGGTCTGTAAGCCACAAATTCAGTTGTAATTCCAAGGAGTGTGCAAAGAATTATTGCAACGATGATACCCACGAGAGAATTTCCACTAAGGGCACCACTTACCGAGAATATTATATAGCATCCCACCATGATGAAATCACCATGGGCAAAATTAAGCATTTTGGCAATACCGTAAACCATGGTGTATCCCAGGGCTATTATCGCATAAATGCTACCCAAACTTAATCCGCTGATGAGATAAGTCAGAAAACTCATCCTGCACCTCCCAAATCTTTTTTCCTACCTTTTAATTATACGGTGTTACTGTTTTTTTGTCATCCGATACCGTTCACCCGCTGCATAGCGTTACTGTCAAAAAAACGGAGAATAGGAAGGAGCCCATTCTCCGTTTTATAGATTTCAAAAAGCTATATATTTCCGAACAAAACTCGGAAATATATGACAAATAGGCCATTCCAGTGCGACTAAAGTCGCAGGGCCTATTTGCACTTGTCTCATATTCTCACGAAATGCGCAGCATAGTGCGCATTTCTGGAATTTCATTCGATAACTCATTCTTTATGGACCTGTCTTACTGTGCTGAAACATATGCTCCGTTCTGGATGACTACAGCCTTAGGCTCCTTGTTAGGCTCACCGTTTGCAGCCCATGTCATCTTGGCTGATGTAAGACCTGAAGCCTCAATCTCTGTCATAGCAGATTTTATATTCTCGCAGAGATCTGAAATGCTCATGTCAGGTGTAAGATTCTTGGACTCGATAGCCTGCTTGATGATATAAACCGCATCGTAAGCATCTGCTGCGAACTGGTTGGGAATCTCACCATACTTAGCCTGATACTGGGATACAAAATTTACGGTAAGGTCATCGGTTGCATCAGCTGCAAAAGGTGTAAGAAGCATTACGCCTTCAGCCAGAGATGTGTCAAAGTTCTCAACTGTAAGAATTCCGTCAAGACCGTCCACACCGAAGAATACTGGTGAATAACCCATTGTGTTTGCCTGTGTAAGGATCAGGGATGCATCCTTGTAATAAATCGGAAGAAATACCAGGTCAGCTCCTGCATCCTTAGCCTTCTGAAGCTGTACCGAGAAATCAGTATTGTTGTCCTGAGTGAATGCCTCGGCAGAAACCACTTCATAGTTCTTCCCTGCAGACTCCTCTACAAATTTCTGATAAATTCCGCTTGAATATACATCTGAACTGTCGTAAATAATTCCAACCTTTGTAGCCAGGTTATGATCTGATATATACTGTGCGGAAGCAATTCCCTGGTTAGGATCAGAGAAGCATACTCTGAATACGTTGTCATATTTAACGCAATCCTCAGCTGAACCTGAAGGTGTGAGCTGGAACATATTGTCTGCCTTTGTGTTCTCGGAAACTGCGATGGAGCAGGCACTTGTAGTTGAACCTACCAGAATCTGCATTCCCCAGTCCTTGAGCGCATTGTATGCGTTAACTGACTTCTCAGCATTAAGCTCATCATCCTCTTTGCTGTACATAACCTGATATCCATTGATACCACCGTTTGCATTGATCTCAGCCACAGCAAGCTCAGCAGCGTTACATACTGCATTTCCGTATGCAGCGGCTCCTCCGGTAAGAGGTCCGATTGCACCAATCTTGAAAACTGCTGCGTCAGCGGCCTGTCCCTTTTCTGCATCTGTTCCGGTGGATGCTGCTCCTCCATCACTGTTTCCACAGCCGGCGATCATAGATGCAGCCATCACTGAAGCCATCATTACACTGAACACTTTGTTAAACTTCTTCATAAATGTTTTCCTCCTCAGCTATGATATTTGAAATGTATTTTTGTATACAATCTTTATTTTTTTAGATTAACGCTTTATAGTGAAAAAGTCAATATATTGTTACTGCCCCCTATTTTTATTGCAATTATGAATTATGGTTGGTACAATTAATCCAAGGGGGAGAACTTATATGCTTAAGTTTTCGTATTTAGGGATTGCTTTTGCAATCGTGTTCTACTTTGTTTTCGGAATAGCAGTAAGACTCATGGAACTGTCCGATAAAGCCAGGAACAAGGCTCGATTGGGCATTCTGATCACATCGCTCTCAATTACCTTTGTCTCATCACTTTTGGCTGGATTTCTTAATTTAAGCGAAAAGAGATTGTTTTTATGTGTTCCTTTCTTTGTTCTTTCTGCCATGTCACTCTTTGTGATCCTGGCTATTATCGTTGAACTTCACCACATCAAGACCAAAATTAAAATGCGCAGATTTATGGTGCTTTTTGATATAGTTGACAGATTCATCAATGAAGGCAAAACCCATGACGAGATACTTACCTATCTCATAGAAATTCAAAAGCTCACCAAAAAAGAAGCCACAGATTTTCTCGAATTCATCTCCGATCCCCAGAATCATCAGTTTCTGGCAGATGTAAACGAAAAGATCCAGGAAGCACGTATGGTCCAGAAATTGACCAAATAAAAATACCAAAATTCAAAGAGGCGCTGCAGATAAAACTGCAAACGCCTCTTTTTTATAGGTTTTATTGGTAAACCTTTATTTACGCAAAAACATCAAGATTACTTCCGGCTGTACCATAGGAAAGCCCCGCCGACTGCTGTGTATATCCGGTGGTCATTCCCTGAAACTTAGCCGCCAGATCATTATACATACGGCTTGCTTCCCGGGATTTTTTTACGCTGTTAACAGCCAGTGCCAAAGGATCGTTTTCCTCATCCTCTCCGGAAACAGCCTGTGCATTTGGATACCCAACAGGTGATACATTTGGAACAGCACCCTGCACCCCGTTTTGAAGAAAAGCATCGGATACTTCCGACTCATTTTTTATGGTATAGTTCATAGGCTGTACATAACTCATCCCGTATGAACCGCCGATTCCTCCTACAGATAATGCCATATCAGCCCTCATCCTTTTATTCTAAAAAGAATCTCCACATAACTTCAAGCCTATACTACATACACAGCATGTCTAATGCAATTAAGCAAGTAATAATAAATCATAAATTTTTTATTACAATTTATAAAGAAACGTTTAAAACTATGATAATATATTAATGAGGGGACAAATGTCCTTCGGACCAATAGTGTTGTTATTTGCAGTCATATACTGCACGTGGCGGCCGGGTACTTCATTTTGATAAAGAGAAAGGAGCAACAGTAATGGGTAACAACCAGCTGCAATATTCTCCGTTCAAACCAAATTTGAAGACTGCCGAGGTATTCGCTTGGGGTGATCCGGAGTACGATTTATTTGATCAGCTGAACGAAAAGTATGAAAAGAGTCATCCTGAATTTGTTAATCTCTCTTCATATGAGAAGATGGTGATCAAACAACAGATTCATCATGAGGCAATCGGTCTTACACCACTGAACCTTATTAAGGCTTTTGTGGAAGACCCCCAGTTCGACGAGTTTCGAGCTGTAGATGCCCTTTAGAATCTCAATCTTTTGCAACAAAAAGGACGCATTGGCGTCCTTTTTGTTGTTTATACAGATTCCTGATTATCTTACTTGGTATTACGATTCACATATTTGTTATGGAACTTTGAGTAAACAATCTTCTGACTGCTGTACAGACTGTAATAACCGGAAAATGTGTAGCTCAATGCTATTGCCAGAAGATAATACGGCATTCCCTTAAATCCAAAAAGTTCAAAGCAAATAAACAATGAAGAAATAGGGCAATTGGTCACTCCGCAGAAAAGTGCTCCCATTCCGATGGCTGCGCAGAGAGCTGGATCAAATCCAAAAACCTGGGAATAAAGGCATCCAAAAGTTGCACCTATATAAAGAGCAGGAACAATCTCACCACCTTTATAGCCTGCCCCAAGGGTAAGGGCCGTGAATATCATTTTCAAAAGGAAAGCCAGGTAAGGGGCTTCTCCCTTGAGCGCCATCTCGATGACATTCATACCCGCGCCGTTATAATACCTGGTTCCGGAAATAAAAGTCAGGGCAACCACAATGCAACCTCCTACGAATATTCTGATATAGGGGTTTTGTATATATTTTCTGTAGGTTTTTCCCGCAAACTTAAGTATTGTACAGAACAGCACGCTCACCACTGCACACAAAATCGCCAGTATCCCTGTAAAAAAAGCCTGATAGGCAGTAAATTCCGGAACAACATTTACTGTAAATACTTCCCCTGAGACTCCCAGATATCCGGCTACCCCCTGAGCCACAAGCGCTGAAATAACACAGGGAACCAGCGCTGAATAATACATTACACCCACGTTCTCGATTTCCATGGCCATAAATGCCGCAGTCATAGGCGTTCCGAAAAGAGCAGAAAAAGCAGCGCTCATGCCGCACATAGTTATAATTTTGATATTGCCTTCTTTTAGCTTGAAAAGTCTGCCAAGATTGTAGCCTATACTTCCACCCATCTGAAGAGCTGCACTCTCTCTGCCGGTAGAGCCTCCAAAGAGATGTGTAAGGGCAGTTGATATAAATATCAGCGGCGCTTTGGTAATGGGAAGATTGTCTCCCTCCTGTATGGACTTAATGACCAGATTGGTTCCCTTATCCTCATAATCCTTGCAAAGTCTGTATAAAAAAACAATCAAAAGCCCCGCGAAGGGAAGTCCGAATATTATGTAATCATGCTTCATCCTAAAGTCTGTGGCATATATGATTGCATAATAAAAGGCAGTACCAATGATTCCCACAATACCGCCTGTAATGCATCCCAAAAACAGCCACCGCAAAAGCACCCTGACTCGTCCCTTAAGATCCAAGTCAGGCATATGCTCGATCAGATAGTCTATCGGATTTTCTCTTTTTTCCATAAATTCTCCTCATTTACCCCAAAATTCATTTCTTTGAGATAATAGTTTATCATAAAGTGGCTTATAGTCCATATCTTCTTTGCTGCGGAGGTGCTCTGTTATTTCACAGATAGTCTGATACAAAGGAGCAAGGGAAAGATTTCCGATAACACCCTTCAGGGCATGAACCTGCTCAAAGGCCTCATCATAATCCTTTGTATCCAGTACCCGGCCAAGGATCTCAAAACGTTCATCGGAAAGTCCCAGCTCTATCATCTCCAGATAGAAGTCCTCCATTCCCATGCACCTTTCCAGTCCCTCATCCACATTTGCGCCCAGTTCTCTTAATCTGTCCATTGTCATATTATATTTCTCCTAGATAAAAAGACGCTCATATATGTCATTTACTGACCATCAGTTTTGGCAAAAGCTTTTCCAATACATGTTTTGATTCTGCGTCAAAGGTCTTATAATTCATACCTCATCCCTGAAGAACAATCTGTTTCCCTTTTCAGTCTAAGATTAATTATACACAAAATTACGTTTGCGATTAGCCTATTTCGCAAAAATATATACTTTTTATAGATTATTTTCAGTTTTTTCATATATGGATTTTATTTACTTGTGTTAGGATTTATTTAGGAGGCGTACTATGCCCAAAAACAAGATTCTGATTGTTGACGATGAAAAAATATCCCTCAGAATGACGGATCACATATTATCCAGCGAGTATGAGACAGTCTGTGCCTCATCGGGAAAAGAAGCTATCGAACTCTATAAAACCGAGCATCCCGATATGGTCCTGTCTGATCTTCGTATGCCCGAAATTGACGGTTTTGCCCTTCAAAAGACTCTGCAGGATGAATTCCACAGGCAGATTCCCTTTATGTTCATGACTGCAGACAAAAATGATGAGACCGAGAGTAAGGGCTTCTCCATAGGCGCACTGGATTTCATCAGAAAACCCTTCAGAGCTGACGTTCTTCTGAAACGTGTTTCAAACATTCTAAAGACCGTGGAACAGATCCAGGGTTTGAAAAAAGCCGCTGTCACTGACCCAATGACAGGTCTTTTGAACAAGGCATCCTCCCAGGAAGAAATCGATACCATGTGCAAAATAAGCAGCGGCGCTCTTATGATGATAGATCTGGACAGTTTTAAACCGGTAAATGACATCTACGGCCACGACATGGGTGACAAGGTCTTAATACGCTTTGCGGAGATAATCAGGACCGCCATACGATCCACCGATCTGGCCGGGCGAATGGGTGGCGATGAATTTGTTATTTTTTGCAAAAATATCCTGGATGAGGAAGTTGTCGCCGAGAAGGCAGTATATATCAACGAACAGATTTTAAAGGCTGCCAAAGATCTAATGGGGCCGGATATGAACATTCCTCTCGGATCTTCCATCGGATGTGCCTTTTGCCCCAATGAAGGAAAGGATTTTCTTACGCTCTTCAAAAAAGCCGACAAAGCTCTGTATGACGTCAAGCAAAACGGTAAGCATGGTTATAAAATCTTCCATGATGACAGAAAAGCTAATGACAATGAAAATAATGAAGCGACTGCCCTTGCAACCGCCAAAATGCTTATGTCAGAAAGAAGCCTGGGGAAAGGAGCCCTCAGCCTTACCGCCGATAATTTTAAGATTATTTATCAGTTCCTTGCCAGGGTTTCCACAAACTATCATAAGAACATCCACGTCATGCTCTATACCTTGACCCCTGAGGAAGAGAATGTGGATTTGGATTCTGCCATGGAGGAATTCATGGGAATCGTTAAGGGGTCCTTAAGACAGAGCGACGTTATCACAAAGCACGGAAAGAATCAGTTAATGATCCTTCTTTTGAAAGCACTTCACTCTGATATAGAGATAGTAACCGAGCGTATCGAAATGAACTGGGACGCTACGGATTTAAGCGATATATGCAAGATTACATATGAGGTAAGTACCATAGTTTAAAAAAAATTTAAGGGCCGGTTCTCTTCTTTATTTGAAACCGGCCCTTATCTATTATCTTACTGCTTGCTTTAAGCATGATTCGTATACGGAAACAGTTTTATTTCATTATAAATATTCCAGAAGTCCCTGTATTCCGTATTTTTCATAAATATTCTTATAATATCTGACTTCTTCTTTAATGATCTCATCGATCTGACGCATGCCCAGAAGCTCAACAGGAGCCTTGTCATCAGTCATAACGTTGCCTCCTGCCTTATAAGGCATCGCAGTATCATGAACTTTCTGCATCATGTCTCTTAAAGTATCGTTATCCTCTTTATCAAGATTAGTCTTAAGTCTGTCCATGAACTGTGCTGAGTTTGTAGCAAAAAGTTCCTTGTTGGTGGAACCGGCTACATCAACGACGACCACATTGTTAAATACAGATGAGATAGTGTCAGCAAGATAGGCATTTATAGTGGCATCCCCCAAAACCATTCCGGATTCCGAAGAAGTATCCCCGCTCTCACTGAACATATTCATGTTAACCACCATAACTCCCTCATCTTTAAGATGGTCCTTTACCAGGGTAAAAAACTCAACAGATGACATCTGAAAGGGAATTGTAATGTCCTGATAGGCATCCACCATGATCACGTCATATTTTTTGCTGTCGGCATTTAGGTATGCCCTCCCGTCGTAGGTGGTGACCCGGGAGCTTTCAGACAGTTCAAAGTACCTATGTGCCAGTTCGGTTATTTTTTCATCAATTTCAACACCTTCAACATCTATGTTGTCAAAGTATCGTCCCAGCTGCGTAGCATAGGTTCCTGATCCCATTCCAAGAATAAGAAGGTCAAGCTTTTCACCCTTTGCCTCTTTTTCTTTGATACCGCTCATGTATGGAGCTGCCATGGCATAATCGTAATACATCCCCGTAAGAGCACCGTCTTTTTTTAGGATCGACTGCACTCCGAAGAGAACATTCGTAGACAGGATAACACTGTCATCTGTCTCTTTTACCTGAAGATAATTGTAAACAGATTCTCCTTCGTAGGTCAGGCTCTTTTCCCAAAATGCAAAAGAAGAACTGTGGCCAAAAACGCAGCATATTAGAAATATAAGCACGGAGGAAATCATACGTCTTTTGTTCTTAGCCTTATCTTTCAAAGAGTCATTGCCGCCTTCCTCATGAATCATTCCGCTGAGAAAGTATACAACGCTCAAGGCTATCAGAATTCCGGAAAAAATCAGGAAGGTCACTGCTGTTCCCACCGCCGGGATGGTCACAAAGGTAGGCATAAAAGTTCCGATAATGCTTCCTATTGTATTAAAAGCGCCAAGCGTACCGATTACTTTTCCGTTGTCATCCAGAGAATCCGTGGTGTATTTTGCAAGACTGGGAGTAACTGTTCCCAAAAGAAACAGCGGAAATACAAACACCACCATACAGGCTGCAAATGCCGCGATAACAAGAAAATTACTGTTTACAGCAAATATCAGTACTGCTGAAATCCCAAGGATAATGTATTTGCCAATCACAGGAATCAGTGCTATCCACACCGCCGCGATAAGAATCCTTCCATATAATTTATCGGGATCCGGGTCTTTATCTGCCTTTCTTCCGCCATAAATATTTCCAAGAGCCATGGCAATCATTATGGTCCCGATAATGATGGTCCACACAATCTGGGATGAAGAAAAGTATGGGGCAAGAAGTCTGCTGGCACCAAGTTCCACTGCCATAACCGACATTCCCGCAAAGAACTCAGTAAGATACAGAAATAATTTATTTTCAAGTATTTTTCTTTTTTTCATAAGTCCTCACTGTCCGCTCATAAATGTCACATGGGTCAATCATTGAAATGTCTTAATTCTGACAAAGCCATGGGAACTGCTATGAACAGGGAAAGTACATCTGCGCAGGACTGCGCCATTTCCACTCCTGTTATCCCCAGTATTCTCGGAAGAATTAAGATCATGGGAATAAAGCAGAATCCGTTTCTGGCTGATGCCGTAATGGAAGCTTTCACACCTTTTCCTATAGACTGAAGCATCATGTTGCTGATAACAATAGCTCCGGAAAGAGGAAGTGTTACTGACTGAAATCTCAAGGCCGCTACTCCTACCTTCACTGCCTCGGGATCCTTTGAGAAAAGAGCTATAATATTGGGAGCCATGATAAAACACAATGCACCAATTCCCACAAGAACAACTGTGGAGTATTTAACACAGAATTTAAAGCCCTCTTTTACCCTTTTGGTAAGCCCTGCGCCGTAGTTAAAGGAACACACAGGCTGATACCCCTGTCCAAAACCGATAAGAGCCGAGGCCATCAGTAAGAGGACTCTTGTGGCTACACTCATTCCGGCAATGGCTGCATCAGAACCAATGCTGCCGGCTGTATTATTTAACAGAAGCGTCGATATAGCAGCAAGCCCCTGTCTAAAAAGAGACGGTGCCCCGCCGTTTATGATTTCTTTCATATAGTGGCCGTTCAGATGAACATTGCTGATTGACAGCTTAATATTCTCGCCCTTTTTGGTGCCCGCAAGAAGCACAACAAAGCTGGTGAACTGTCCCATGACTGTGGAAATAGCTGCGCCTCTTACTCCCATGTGAAATACAAAAATAAGAATCGGATCGATAATGATATTCATCAGCGCTCCGCACATAAGACCGATCATTGCCACATATGCACTTCCCTGAAACCTCAGCTGATTGTTTATAACAAACTGTGCCATCATAAAGGGAGCGCCTATGAGAATAATCCTCATGTATTCCCCGGTAAACTGAAGTGTCAGATCCGATGCTCCTGCTCCTAGAAATGCCGAGATTGGCCTGACCAATATGTTTCCTATAACCGCAAACATAACTCCAAGGATAATGGCGAGGGCAAATCCGGTAGAAGCCATCTCGTTTGCTTCCTTATGGTTACCTGCCCCAAGCATCCTGGAAAGATAATTGCCCGAACCATGTCCGCAGAAAAAACCTGTGGCCTGTACCATCGCCATTACTGTAAATACCAGTCCTACCGATGCTGTAGCTGCCGTGTTTACCGTGGGATCACTTGAGACTCTGGAGACAAAGAAGGTATCCGCTGTATTATAGATTGCCGTTACCATCATACTTATAATGGTAGGCACCGCCAATGTAAGAATAAGCTTAGGAATCGGCGTTTTTGTCATATATTCTCTTCTGTCTTTTACTGCCATTGAACTACTTCCCCAAAAAATCTTTAATACGTAAGCAGTATCAATAATATCAGATTCCTATGTAAAAGTATATACAACAACCCCTTTACTATGGTTTTTAGTTTTGTTACAGTTTATTTATCGATAAATTGATCAAAACCCAGGGAGGTATTATAGATGCGCAATAAATTGCAGCTTATACAAAACAGTATGGACAGGGCTGTTGAAAACAAGGAGGTTGCAGGGGTAAATCTTCTTGTTATCCAGAACGGAGAAGAGACTTTTTATGCCCAGAGCGGTCAGGCTGACATAGCCGGCGGTATTCCCATGAAAAGAGATACAATCTGCCGCCTGTACTCTCAGACAAAGCCCATAACAGCCGCAGCTACCATGTTGCTGGTTCAGGACGGAATCCTTGATCTGAATGAACCGGTTGAGAATTTTTTTGACAGTTTTAAGGATCAGGCCTATGTATCAAACGGTAAGCTGTTTAATCTTCCTTTTGACAGAAAAATGAGAATATATGATCTTCTGAACATGACATCCGGCCTCACATATCCCGGCGAAAACACGCCAACTGAGATTTCTACTGCATATCTTTTTGACGATGCCATCAGAAGGCTTGATGTTCCGGATACCTCTTGTCAGTTGTCCACGCTGGAATTTGCCGAAGCAATAGGAAAACTCCCTCTCCAGTTTATTCCCGGAAGCTATTTCCAGTACGGCACCAGCGCCGATGTTCTCGGGGCAGTCATAGAAAAAATCTCCGGACAAAAATTCAGTGACTTTCTCAAGGAAAAGCTCTTTGAGCCGTTGGAAATGAAGGATACAGACTTCTATGTCCCCAAGGAGAAGAAACACAGATTAGCCAAAGTATATGAAGTAGTAGATGGGGAGTTTAGTGAATATGTATTCAATCACCTTATAATAAGAAATGACGGAAATGAGAATCCATTTGAGTCCGGCGGTGCCGGTCTCTTCTCAACTCTTGATGATTATTCGCACTTCGGACAGATGCTCCTAAATGGTGGAAAATACAAGGATTGCGAAATTCTCACACCCGAAACCGTTCGATTTTTTACCCGTGGTGCCCTTATGGAAGGCCCACAGCATGCCTTTGATAACTGGCATGGGTATGAAGGCCACACCTACAGCAATCTGATGCGTATTATGGTAAATCCGGATCAGGCTCTTATAATTGGTCACAAAGGTGAATATGGATGGGACGGCTGGCTCGGGGCTTATTTTATGAATGATCCCATAGCCAAAACTACCATGATCATGATGACACAGATGCGTGACTACGGCACAGGCCACCTCACCAGACGTCTTCGCAATATTGTTCTTTCGTAGCTTCTGTAATCTCATTCGATAACTCATTATTTACTGCAAGGCTGCGGCAAGATCAGCGATGAGATCTTCCTTGTCTTCAAGACCACAGGAAATACGGATAAGACCTGCCGGAATTCCTGCTGCTTCAAGCTGCTCGTCTGACATCTGGCGATGAGTTGATGTTGCCGGATTCAGACAGCAGGTGCGGGCATCAGCCACATGTGTCTCAATGGCTGCCAGCTTAAGCTTTTTCATGAATTCCTCCGCAGCTTTACGTCCACCCTTTAATTCAAAGGAAACAACGCCACATCCGCCGTTAGGAAGATACTTTTTAGCTACTTCATAATACGGATCGGTTTCAAGTCCGGGATAGCTTACCTTAACAACCTGTGGCTGTTCCTGAAGGAATTTTGCTACAGCAAGACCGTTTTCCACATGCTTGGCCATACGAACATGAAGCGATTCAAGACCAAGATTTAAAATAAAAGCATTCTGGGGAGACTGGATGCAACCAAAGTCACGCATAAGCTGTGATGTGCACTTTGTGATAAATGCACCCTCTTTTCCGAATTTTTCTGCATAAACTATCCCGTGATAGGACTCATCAGGCTGTGTAAGTCCCGGATATTTGTCTGCATGAGCCATCCAGTCAAACTTACCTGAATCCACGATAGCGCCGCCAACAGCTGCTCCATGTCCGTCCATATACTTTGTTGTGGAATGTGTTACTATATCTGCTCCCCACTCTATAGGTCTGCAATTAACCGGGGTAGGGAAAGTATTGTCAACAATAAGAGGAACGCCGTGAGCATGTGCAACCTTCGCAAACTTCTCTATATCAAGAACTGTAAGCGCAGGATTTGCTATGGTCTCACCGAACATAGCGCGGGTGTTATCCTTAAATGCGGCGTTCAGTTCATCTTCCGAAGCGTCCGGTGAAACAAAAGTTACTTCAATTCCCATTTTTGCCATGGTAACAGCAATGAGATTGAAGGTTCCTCCGTATATGGATGAAGAAGCAACAATATGGCTTCCGCATTCGCAGATATTGAACAGCGTAAAAAAGTTTGCTGCCTGTCCGGAAGAAGTAAGCATTGCAGCAGTGCCTCCCTCAAGAGCGGCAATCTTGGCCGCAACATGGTCATTAGTAGGATTCTGAAGTCTTGTATAAAAATATCCGGAAGCCTCCAAGTCAAAAAGTTTCCCCATATCTTCACTAGTATCATATTTAAATGTCGTGGATTGAATTATAGGAATCTGGCGCGGTTCGCCGTTCCCCGGTGTGTAACCTGCCTGCACACATTTTGTTCCTAAGCCCTGATTGTTCATAGAAGTGGTTTCCTCCATTTATTTTTTTCATAAATAACATTATATATGCATTTATTGATAATGTCACAAAAAATATGGTAAAGTAAATCTTGGGTTATATTACTATATTTATTTGATATTTTTTGGGGGAAAGAAATCAAATGAAGGATTATATTTACTGGCATTTGCCTGGCTTTAGCGTATACAGAGATCTTAACAGTTCTATCATTGATCTAATGAAAGAATTTCCCGAATGCTTTTATGACAATTACAAAGTAGGGAGTGTTTATGGCACTTTCCCGGGAGCTATTTGGAACGGTGGCAGAACTGTTCTTGGTTTTTGTCCAAAAAATGAAATTGAAGCAACCATCAAGCTTTTTAATTCCAAGCATGTTCCGGTTCGTTTCACCTGGACCAATTCACTTATCGAAGAAAAACACTTAAATGACACTTACTGCAACCTGATCATGCGCATTGCAGACAATGGTCAGAATCAGGTTCTTGTTAATACTGAAGTTTTGGAAGGATATCTTAGAAAAAACTATCCTGATTTCAAATACATCTCTTCTACAACAAAGCGAATCACCGATCCCGAGGAGCTTCACCGTGAGCTTGAAAAGGATTACTTCATGGTTGTTCTTGACTACGACATGAACCACAACAAAGAGATTCTTGACAGTTTAAAGCCTATGGCGGACAGAGTCGAAATTCTTGTGGACGAAATATGTTTCCCCGGATGCCCCAAGCGTAAGGAGCATTACAGGGACGAATCTCTCAAGCAGCTTGAATTTGAAGTAACTCCCCCCTTTCCCTGTCCCAACAAACAGGAAAAGAAAAGCTTTGAAGACTGCAAAAAGAAACCAGCCTTTATTTCAAAAGAGGAAATGCCGGAATATATAGATGCCGGTTTCCGAAACTTTAAGCTGGTGGGTAGAGGGCTTCCTCAGGCTCTTGTACTTGATTCATATTTTTATTATCTTGTAAAAGAAGACAGTCACGACTTTATAAAGAGACAGCTGGGCAAACGCCTGGCTGAGCTTGCCGAGAAAAGAGCTCAGGCAAGAAAGCATTAATGTAAAAGGTCACGAATAACTTCAGAAGCAATTATAAGTCCTGCTACGGATGGAACGAAAGCCACACTTCCTGGCGTACTGCGTCTTACATGAAGTGAATTGATTTCTGTCTCTGCCGTGTTTTTTGACACAGAACTTACCTCCAATGGCTTAATGGCTTCTTCTGTGGAGAATACCACCTTAATATCCTTTACTCCTCTTTTTTTGAGTTCTCTTCTCATCACCCTTGCAAGAGGATCCACGCTTGTCTTGTAAATGTCCGCAATTCTGAATTTGGTAGGATCAAGTTTATTCCCGGCTCCCATGGAGCTTATGACCGGAACATTCGCGTTTTTGGCTCTCATAATAAGCTCAAGCTTTGCAGTTACTGTGTCAACTGCATCTATGACGTAATCATATTTTTCAAAGGGAAATGTATCAGCATTTTCCGGCAAAAAAAAGCACTGATGAACATTAACCTTTACATCAGGATTAATATCCATCATGCGCTCTTTCATCACTTCAACCTTACTGCGACCCACAGTACTGTGAGTAGCAATGATCTGTCTGTTCAGATTGGAAAGTGCAACTGTATCGTCGTCGCAAATATCAAACTCTCCTATTCCGGAGCGCACAAGAGCCTCGCAGACATAACCGCCAACGCCGCCTACACCAAATACAGCTACTCTTTTTTCTTTAAGTTTATTCAGAGCTTCTTCTCCTAAAAGCAGCTCTGTTCTCTCAAATTGTCCGCTCATTGTTTCATCCTTTTTCCATGTGACATTAAGGCAGCTTCTGCTGTTCTTCTCAAATACATGATTACATCAACAGGATTTTCTCCGACAGCTGTCTCTCCGGTGACCATAACTGAAGCGGCACCATCTGTAACAGCATTATAAATATCACTTACTTCCGCCCTGGTAGGCACCTTGCTGTGCTCCATTGACGATAACATCTGTGTCACCACCATAAAAGGCATTCTATGTTCATTGCAAATTTGTGATATTTCTTTCTGCACTCCCGGAAGCTCCCATAGTGGCATTGCATTTCCAAGGTCTCCTCTGGCTATGATTATTTCATCAGCATAAGAAAAAAATGAAGAAAGATTCTCGACTCCTGCCATATTTTCAATCTTAGCATATATTTTTATATTACTTCCATTATTCTCATCAAGTTCTTTTCTCAAAGAAACAAGATCCTGTGCACTTCTTACAAAGGGCTGCATGACTCCGGTAACGCCGTAGCTATATGCACTTCGTATATTCCTTTTGTCTTCATCTGTTAGGGCCGGCATCTCTATGCTTTCACCCACAAGTGCTATGCTCTTTTTTTCTCTCAGGATACCACCACGAATCACCTTTGCCCTGGCACTACAACCATCCACAGACTCCACATCAAGAAGTATTTTTCCATCATCCAAAAGGATTTCCTGTCCCCTTTTGATATAGCAAAAAATACCGGAATCAAGTTCAATTTTTCCGGTAGTATCTTCTATCCCTGCTTTAGAAATGTGACTGCCAACATATTCTCCAACTTGAGAATTGTCTTTACAAGAAGTATTAATCTTGCCATAAGCTTCTTTGTCATATAGCAAGACAACGTATCCCTCAGTAACCTTAGTCTCCCCTGAAACCTTTCCGATTCGCAGCTCAGGCCCTTGCATATCAATAAGGATCTTTGGCTCAATGCCACATCTTTTGGCTGCATTTTTCACTCTGACCAGGGAATCGGAGCAGGAAATCAGACTGACATGGGATAAGTTTATCCTTATCCCAGTCATTCCTTCCTTAAACATTTGATATAATATCTCTTCGTCATCACATGAGGGACCAAGCGTACCGAAAATATCCACCATAAAGCACCTCTTTGCGCTTAATCCATGCGCAGTGTCCGATAGCCTTTACTCTACAACTCCAAAACCGAGAATTGTAAATTTTTTATTCTCCATGCCTTCAGCCATTTTTATTTCAACAACATGTCCAGCAGTTTCTTTTTCATTAAACAGAATTACAGCATTACAATGAGTCCAGCCCACCTTAAGAGGATCTGCATCCATAATCTTCTTTCCATCCACAAATACTTCTGCGGTACCATAGGCAGGATTACCTGAATCCTTAAAAAGTAGTAATAGTTTACTACAAGTCAGATTCATTTTAAATCCCGAGTTAGAACCTGTTGCCTCGGAATTATCAGATTTAGGCTGATGCGACCAGTTATAAGGAAATTCCGGTACAGGCTCAATTTCTTTATCCATTTCGACCATCTGAAGATCCTTATCAATCTGATCAAAGCACCCTTCTTTGAGACTATTTATATGATATTTTTTCTTTACTCTGTCCAGTTCGTTTCTGTCTACCAGTTCAACCTTCTCAAAATCTCCGCCAATAACAGGCACAATCCTATCCAGTGGTTTCTCATCATATCCCACATCGGAATACTTCTCATTTACTTCATCCATAAGATTGATTATACAGTCTGCCATAACCTGATGTCCCAGATTACTTGGATGATATACATCGTAAAAGAACTGATTCTTTGAAATCACTCTTCCGTCCTCTGGAAGAAGTGTAAACTGCGGAGTTACGGCATCCATAACGCTTACCATGGGAATATCATAGCGAACTCCTACCGGTCCCAATCTGTCCTGAAGATTCCAGTCAAAGGAAAAGACTGCAAACAGCAGAACTACAGCGGGCTTCCAAGGAAGAGCCAACGCCTTTCTCACAAGACTTTCATAGCAGACTCCCTTAGTCTCATCACCCTCATCATTAACTGCAAACTCGATCACAATTAGGTCAGGCTTCTTTTCACCATTCCTTAATACATCCCTCTCAAAACGGCACATTCCAAGTTCTGAAGGAGTTCCGCCAACGCCTGCTTTAACAAGTTCCACCTTACCGCCATTACAATATTTTTTCTCAAATCTATCCGCAAATACTCTTGCATAGCTCTTTTCATGGATTGGTATAGCTCCTGCTCCCTGAGTTATAGAGCCGCCAATAAAGCCAAGCGTAACATCTTCTCCCTTGCCGGCTTTCTGAAGAACATTCTCAAGTCTCTTAGGGTGTCCCACCTGCATAAGACTTTTCCTGATCATATTTTTATAGTTATCGGAGTTAAAATCTACAAGTGAGTCCATCGGCTGAATCGGTGCAACAAAACCGCTGTTCAGATAAAAGCGAACATCTACAGTTGCCTGCACTCCTGGATTTGCAAACTCAAAACGGATCTGTCCCGGCTCACGATCAGATTTTTTCCAATCTACGTCAGACATCCTAATGACATTTTCCATGCCATCCATTTCCATATCCATTACAATCTGTGTTGAGGTGGGATCAGTCTGTGTTTCACCATACATTTGAAAAACAAACCTTACCTTCTCGTCTTTAATTCTTCCGGAAACACTTACACCAATGCTATGAACCATCTTTCTGAAGCCTTCTGTGGTTTTCAGAAGATCGAGCATATAATCATCTGTAATATTTCCTGATAATCTTGCTGAATTGATCAGTCTTCCATCATTTTCATATATAAACTGGATTCCTCTTCCATCCGGCTGAGGTGCTCCAAATATTTCCTTACCCTGCATTATAAAAAAGAACGGTTTCTTCTTTATAGGATCCTTGGGCGCCTTTGGCCCTCTTACTTCAGTTGTGTCCATTTTTCATACCTTCTCTGTATTTATAATAATAACTATAATTTCCCCAAGCACTTTTTCTATTGTCTTACTCCACTCAAATCCCTTAAAAAAGGGTATAAAAAGGGCGGCGTCTCTATGACGCCGCCCTGAAATACCTCTGCGATCCAAGCTTGAAACATTCGATTCAAACTTGCGATGAATATTTCAAAAATTATTTGTTAGCTTCGTCAACGTAAGCCTTCCAAGTATCACGGATAGCTTCAACCTGCTCAGATACAACTGCGCCGGGAGCAATGTTCCAAACGAAGTCTGATCCAAGTGAAAGGTTAGGAACCATTCCGTGGTAAGCAACAGTACCCTTCTCTGTCATCATCTGAATTGTCTCATCAACTGCTCTCTCATCGAACTTACCGTTTCTAGCTGTTGAAAGATATCCGTTGTAATCAAGGTACTCAGCTGAAGGAGCATTTGTCCAGAGATTCCAAGCAAATGCGATCTTCCAAGCCTTATCAGCATCATAGCATCCAGGAATAGCTGCTGGGTTGTTTGACCAAACGTTGATGTAATCGTTCATCTTAGGTCCCTTAGGGAACATTACGAAGCCGATCTCATCCTGCATATCCTCAAGGAAGTTACCAGGGCAAGCTGCATACTCATCTTCTACCATGAATGCTGCCTGACCGTTGATGAACTGCTCCTTGTAGTAATCCCACTCAGCGCCTTCAGGGTTAGCAACTTCTGCATCATATGTATCGAAGATCTTAACTGTCCACTCAAGAGCCTCAAGTGTCTCAGGTGACTCAAGGTTGTAAACGAATTTTCCGCTAGCATCCTTGTCGATGTAAGAACCGCCGTTTGAGAATACAGCAGCTGTTGTCATGTTACCTTCGTTAAGTGTAAGACCGTAAACATCGATTGTACCGTCATTATCCTTATCCTGCTGAACCTTGCTCATGAGCTCTTCAAACTTATCCCATGTCCATGTTCCATCAGCCTGCATATCGTATACTGATTCAGGATCGATACCAGCCTCTGTAAGAAGTCTCTTGTTGAAGTATACACCTGTACGAGCTTCTGAGAATCCAGCGAACATAGCGTAGATGCTGTTGCCCTTTGAATACTGCTTGTGAAGAAGGTTTCTCTGGAACTTAACATCGTTAAAGTCAAGGCAATCAAGTGTTGAAAGGTCATACATAAGACCATTTGCCATAGCAGATGTGATAGCTGGATCATCACGAAGGATGAATACATAATTCTCATCGCCACCTGTTGTAGCATAATCTACGAAATCTGTAGGTGTTGAACCCCAGTCAGACATAGCTGTCTGCTTAAGTGTGAAGTTGTAGGTCTCCTGGATCCAATCTCTGTAATCCTTAAGAGCTTCCTCGTACTCGTTCTGAGGCTCTGCCTCTTCTCCTGACCACCAGTCACGAATTACAACTTCGATTCCGCCAAGGTCAACCGGGTTGCCTGAAGCGTCTGTAATGATCTTATAAGGATCATACTCGTCAGATGCTGTTTCCTCAGCAGGAGCTTCTGTTGTTTCAGCAGGTGTCTCTGCTGCTGTCTCTGCTGCTGTCTCAGCAGGTGTTTCAGCTGCTGTCTCTGCAGGCTGCTGTGAATCTGTAGATGCGGGAGCTGCTTCCTGAGCACCGCATCCTGCCATGCTTGTGAGCATAGCTGCTGTTGCGATAACAGCGGTTGCTTTTGTTGTTAGAGACTTTCTCATACTCTAATCCTCCTTAAATGTGTAATCCCAATACAGGATATGTTAAAACATATATATTTATTATATGTTTTTGCACAAAATAACGATAATCAATTATTGCTCATTATTGCCCAATTTGTCAAATATTGCTAAAAATTTACATTAGTTAATATTTCTGTCAAACTTCTCGTCCTTATATCGCTTACATCTTGATACCGGTGCTACTGATACTTTCTACGAAGGATCTCTGTGCGAAGAGGTAAAGGATAATCAATGGAACAATGATCATCAGAGTTCCGGTTGCAAGAATACAGTTTGAATAAGCAACTGAAATTGTTGTCTTAACACCGTTAATTCTCTGGATATATGCTCCCAAACTATCTACGATTCTTGAAAGCGCTGTACTTACCAGCTTTGTATTACCAAGGAACATTCTGGAGTAGAATCCGTCTGTCCACTGCCATACAAATGCGAACAAAAAGCAAGATGTGATAATTGGAGTAGCCTGTGGCAACATTATGCGAATGAATGTCTTAAGTGTTCCACATCCGTCTACATATGCAGCTTCTTCAAGGTCCCCGGGTATGTTACGGAAATACTGACGAATCATATAGATGTAAAGTCCGTTCTTAAGTCCCATACAACCTGCACTCATAAGATAATACGGAAGCTTTGATCCACGAAGATTTACATAATCTCCCGTCAATAATTTGAATATCCCCAGTACATCGAAATATCTGAAGTGCAAATGAAGTGAGCTGGCAATGGTCTGTGGTGGAATAAGAATTACCAGGATAACCATTGCAAACCAAAACTTCTTAAGCGGGAACTCAAATCTTGCAAATCCATATCCAACCAGCGTACATACAGCAATCTGCAGAGCAGCAATTGTAAGAGAGATTATAATTGAGTTAATTACAGCTGTTCGATAACTCATAAGCTCAGCAGCCAATCTGTAATTTGCTGTGGTAAAATTTTCAGGAATAGAAATTACTATAGGATTGTACAAATCCTTTTCAGTCATGAAACTAACTGAAATCTTGTTGAAAATAGGCTTGAGGATCAAAAAGCACATTCCGAATAACAGAATGAATCTTATGATGCTGACCGCTTTTTCAGTTACAACTTTCTGCAGAAGATATCCGCCTGAGAGTTTGTTTCTTTCCCAAAATCCCATTTTTCCATATCCTGCTTGATTCACTGTATTATTCATAGTAATAAACCCTCTTAGAAATAAAGAATGATGTAACACCTACAAAAGCAAGTACTAACAGGAAGTATACCCATGACATTGCTGATGCATTACCATATTGCTGCTGGTCGATCATGACCTTCTGAATCTTCTTGATTACTTCGTTATCAGTTCTCATACAGAAATCAACTACTGTATAAACCCAGTTTACAAGGAAAAGTGAACTGATCATTGGGAATGTTATTTTCCAAAGGCTTTCCCACTTTGTACATCCTTCAATATCAGCAGCCTCGTACATACTTGATGATATTGTCTGAAGTCCGGACAGGAAAATAATGATCTGAATACCTGAAGCAAGAGCCACATCATAGATGTTATCAATTACTTCAAAGACCTTTTCATAAGCCCTTACACCAACACCGGCGGTTCTGAGTATACTCTCCAAAGCCCCTGTGATACTTGCACCGCCTGTGGAACTCTCAATTGTCTGAGCAAGCTGTGCCATAAGCTGGTTGTTTTCCTCAAGTCCTACAATAACACCGGATGAAAGGATAACCGGAAGGAAGAAGATTGCTCTTACCAGTGCTCTTCCGTGGAACTTCTGATTAAGGATCAGAGCCACGAAGAAACTGAATACTATAATCGCCAGTGAATAGACAATCATTCTGGAAACTTCCTCCCAGAGCAGCCTGTTGAATTCAGGATCTACTCTGAAAGCAAAGATGTAATTGGTTATTCCGTTTAGAGTCTTGGTAACCTTTCCTGCTGCAAGATTTACTTCGCAAAAGCTCATGTAGCAAGACTCAAAAAGCGGTTTGATCATGAAGACCAAAAATCCGATTATGAATGGAGATATGAATAAATATCCCGAGATAGCCTTACGCTTTTGAAGCCCGGCTAATTTGTTTGTCTGTTTACTCATAATTGTTTGCCTTTCCTTATCTTGTTACTACATAATCTCTTGCAGGAACTGTTACGCCACCTTCTGTATAATTGCTGTAGCCATAGTTGACATATACTTTGGTTCCGTCTGCATATTCTGTACAGGAAACATCACTTGTAAGATTGTCATGTCCTGTCATCTCCTGGTTGAAGGTATGACCAAGTTCGGAATTAAATCTGTTATAGATCTCAAGCATCTTGGTCTTCCAGGAATCAAAATGTGATCCGTAATAATCTGTATAAAGCGTCTTCTGAGTTGCAAATGAACTTTCCTCCATAAATGTGAAGTAGAGGCCTGCTCCGTACTCTGCAGCATAAAGAATTTCGTTTTCAGGGTTACCGTTGATGTTAACAGGTTCTCCTGTATAATCAACTCTTCCATGAATTGCAAGCTGGAAGAATGGAACACATTCATCAAGGATTGTGTATTCAGATCCTCTTAAATCCATATTGGTAACCATCTGGCAGAAAGGAACTGCATAGTCATTACCCATATTTATCATAAGAGGTGTTCC
>JAEEGF011002924.1_pt1 | contig 36329 bp, 31 predicted proteins | sample 9134171 | NCBI WGS metagenome assembly JAEEGF01 (sample SAMN16246542, study PRJNA631951) | gut metagenome | biome: gut microbiome; feature: rumen; material: AP-attached | host: Bos | place: Iran: Karaj | collected 2018-10 | reverse complement strand
CTACACCTTTGAAGCCTCTTGGTTCCCGAGACGTCCCTAAAATCATGAGGTTACGGGAGTTTAAGGCCTTTTTCTCCCGAGACGTCCTAGTTTCAAGGACGTCTCGGGAGGTCTGGGACACCCCTGCTGGCAGACCGGCCTCCCGCGGCCTGCAGCGCGATCAGGAGGGCGGCGGTCAGCGGGGCCCGACGAGGGCGGCGTTGGGGCTGAGGAGGCGAAGCAAGAGGAAGTCCACTTTCTCTTGCATCGACGACGAAGACGCAGGACGGCGTCTGTCTGACGACGGTTAGACGGCTCCGGGGGAGACGGCTAAAACGGAGGAGTCAGCCGTCCAGCAACCGAGGCGGAAAGCCCCGCCGCCGACCCGACGTCAGCGCGCAGGCCCGAGAGGCACGGTCTGCCCACCGGGAAAGAATGAGACGCAGAGGAGAGACAGTCTCCAAAAAATAATGAAGGCGACCGATTGGTCGCCTTCATTGTGTGTGAGCAGGGTCGGGGGCCTAGAAGGGCATCCGCTGAGCCTGCTGAGGCATTTCGCGGGACGGGATCTTGTTGGGATCGTTGGCTGCGCAGGCGGCCAGCCAGGCCACGATCGTCGCATCCAGCTTGAGGTCGGTCAGGGAAAGACGCTCGTAGGTATCCATGATGGTGTGGTAGGTACGGTTATACTCCAGCGCATCCTGGATGAACTGATAGGCGGGCAGACCGATTCTCGAGAAGTTCACGTGGTCCGTGGAGCCCGTGTTGCGCGGGGAAAGATAGTTGAAGCCGAGAGACTCGATGTACTTCTTCCAAGCCTCGAAGAACGGGAAAGCAGCGTCGTTGCGCTCCAGGTAGATGCCACGGAAACGGCCGGAACCATTGTCCATATTCAGGTAGAGGGCGAACTTGTCATAGCCGGGGAGCTTCTTGCCCTCCTTCTGGAGGAACTGCTCGGAGTAGCCGCGGGAGCCATAGAGACCCTGCTCCTCGCCACCCCACAGGGCCAGCCGGATGGTGCGCTTGGGCTTGAAACCGAGGGTCTTGAGGATACGCATCGCCTCGATCATCACGATGCAACCGGAGGCATTGTCAGCCGCACCGGTGCCGCCGTGCCAAGAGTCGAAGTGGCCGCCGAGGAGGACGATCTCGTCCTTGAGCTTCGGATCGGTGCCGGGGATCTCGGCGTAGACATTGTGGACCTCCTGGTCATTGGTGAACTTGTTGATCAGCTCGAGCTCCATCTCGACCTTCTGGCCGTTCTGGATCAGGCGGACCATACGGCCGTGATCTTCGATCGGCATCATGATCTCCGGAGTCGGTTCGGGATCGCCGACCTTGTAGCTGACGCCAGTGCCGCTGGGCACGTTGAAGGCGCCGCGGCCCGTGACGACGCAGAGCGGCTTCTCGGAAGCGAGCAGCTCGCGGGTGAGCTGCTGGAGCTCCATCTGGGCGGCACGATCCATCATCTGGCGGGGAGCCGCGTTACGCGGCGGGCCGGCCGGGTTGATGTTGGTGTTCGCACGGTTGTCGATGGTCAGACCCTGGAGCTGCTCCTCGGTGTAGCGGGTCGCCAGGGGGTTGAAGTTGATGTCGTAGGACTGGGTGGACGGCATCAGGAGGATGCGGCCGGCAATCTTGCCCTTATACTTCGCAATATCTTCCTTGCTCTGGACATCGAAGACCACGCACTCGCCCTTGACGAGGCCCTTGGTGCTGCCGGACCAGGCCTTGGGGTTGACGGAGAAAGCGCAGTAGTAAGGAGTGGTCATCGCAGCGTAGGTCTTGACGACATCCCAACCGCCACGCGTGAATTCGATCGCGAACTCGGTACGCGGGTTGGAGAAGCCCAGCTCATTCAGTTTGGCGACGACGAGTTTCTCGGCACGACGCTTCTGCTGGGACGCAGTCAGACGCGAACCGAGCAGGTCGGTCATGTACTGGGAAATCTCTTCGATTTGGGAATTGTTCAAGCCCTCATCCTTGATGCGGGCCGCCAGCTCCGGGGACTCCGACACCTGAGCGTGCGCGAAGTTGCCTGCGAAAGCTGCGAGGAACAACGAGACAATAAGTAAACCTTTTTTCATTATACTATAAGATAAAACAAAAATATGCGCGCTTTGCGTCAAGTCAATCTGCGCCTATCTGACGCATTCAGCCTAACTAACGGTTACAAATATAGGAAATTATTTGAAAGATAACACTTATTTTTTATATTTGTTCTGACCCGAGAAAAGCCCCTAATTCACAACAATATGAAGAAGTACACCCACGCCTGGCTGGCCATGATGGCCATGAAACGCATCGAGACGGCTAAAATACCCGCCCGTCAGCAAGACGATGCCAAAGCCCTCATCACCTGGTTCAAAAACTACCGGGATTTCGTTCTCTCCGGTGCCTGGTACCCGGATTCCGTGTTCAAGGACATGTCCACCAGCCACATCGTCAAGTACGAGCCGGACACGAGCGCTCCGGAAGGAACGACGGTGTCCTTCCGGGTGATGCCCCCGACCCTGCAGCTATATCAGTATGGCCTGAAGTCCGACATGTACGGAAAACCGTTCCTCCTCAACAAGCGCCACAACATCTGCGACCGCTGCGAGTCTTTCACCGAAAGCCTGATCGACTCGTTCAAGATCCTGACGATGGAGAACGACGGCTCCCCCATCGTGCCCTCCAACAACCACATCGCGATGCGCTTCTTCATCCTGTCCCACTACATCGCGGATGCGCACATGCCCCTGCACTGCGACGCCCGCTCGTTCTACAACGACAATGAAGTCCACGGTTTCATCGAGGATGTCTGGGACCAGCAGGTGCGCTCCTCCTACTACATAGACGAGGACAATGAGCGCTTCTTCTACGATCCCCAGGGTTATCCCCTCAAACAGGAGACGTTCAGCGAACTGATGCAATATGTGGAGGACGAACTGCGGAAGCGCCAATTCATTTGGAGCTGGGGCGCCGGCTGCGGCAACACCTGGGACTATATGAGCGGCATCTCGCAGTATTCCTACCTGATGGCCTACCGGCTCGTCCCGGCCGACCACGCACCCTCCGAGATTTCGAAGGCCCTGTATATGGAATCCGAAGCCTTCAAGGAGCATTTCTTCGAATACAGCAAGGTCATCCTCGCCGATGCCGTGGAAAGTATCGCCAAGGTATGGCTGCACGCCTGGGTCCGCTATCGCGACTGGTTCCGGGGCACGGAACTCGCCTATTTCAAAGATCAGCTCAAGAAAGCCGACAAGAACCTCAAGGACGCGAACAAGACCATCGACGACTATCCGGAGAAGAAGGACAAACAGGCCGCCAAGGTCAAGACAGCCAAAGAAACGGCTGATGCCAAACAAGCCGACTACGATGCGGCTGTCGCCAAAGGGGGCAAGACGGAGAAGAAGGCCGAGAGCCTTGCCTCGGCCCAGGCGAAACTCGCTGAGGCCCAGGAGAAACTCGACGCGATCGAAGCCGCCTACAAGGAAGCCGAGGCTTCGCTGGAGAACCTGAAGGCCCTCCGGCTGGCCGCCAAGATCGAAGTCGACCGCAAGCAGGCGGAGATCAAACGCTACGCGGACAGCAACTCCGGCATCTAGCCTCCGATTACCGGGAATAGCCCCACGGGCATCTTGCAAAATTGCGGCAAAAGCCGTAATTTTGTAACCCGTATGCAAAAAACGATGATCACTATGCAATACGGGTTCGACAACGAGAAGTATCTCAAAATCCAATCGGAACACATCAAGGAGCGCATCGCCAAATTCGGCGACAAACTGTACATGGAGTTCGGCGGCAAACTCTTCGACGACTACCATGCCAGCCGCGTACTGCCGGGCTTCGAACCGGACAGCAAGTTCAAGATGCTGACACAGTTGAAGGACGACCTGGAAATCGTCATCGTGATCAGCGCCGTGGACATCGAGAAGAACAAAGTCCGCAACGACCTGGGCATCACCTACGACGTGGACGTGCTGCGCCTGCGCGATGAATTCATGGAACGCGGCTTCAGCGTCAACAGTGTCGTCGTCACCCACTACAACGGCCAGGCCAGCGCCGATGCATACCGCAAACGCCTGGAGGGGATGGGCATCCGGGTCTATTACCACATCACCATCGAGGGCTATCCCCACAACGTGGCCCTGATCGACTCCGACGAGGGTTTCGGCAAGAACGACTATGTCGAGACGACCCGGCCCCTCGTGGTCGTCACCGCTCCGGGCCCCGGCAGCGGCAAGATGGCCGTCTGCCTGAGCCAGCTTTACCAGGAGAACAAGCGGGGCATCAAGGCCGGCTACGCCAAGTTCGAGACCTTCCCGGTCTGGAGCCTTCCGCTGAACCATCCCGTCAACATGGCCTACGAGGCCGCCACGGCCGACTTGGACGACGTCAACATGATCGATCCCTTCCACCTGGAAGCCTATGGGGAGACGGCGGTCAACTACAACCGCGACGTGGAGATCTTCCCGGTGATGAACGCCCTGTTCGACGACATCTACGGGGCCTCCCCCTACAAGTCACCGACCGATATGGGTGTCAATATGATCGGCTCGTGCATCTGCAACGATGAAGTCTGCCGAGAAGCCGCCCTCCAGGAGATCATCCGGCGCTACTACACCGCCCTCTGCAATTTCGCCGACGGAAAAGCCACGGAAGCCGAGGTCAACAAGATCGCCCTCTTGATGAAGAAAGCCAAGATCTCCACGGCCTATCGCAAGACCACGGTAGCGGCTAAGGAGCGCCTGGACGCCTCGGGCGTGGCCACGGCCGCGATCGAACTCGGCGACGGCACCATCCTCACGGCGGAGACCTCTCCCCTGCTCGGTCCCAGCGCCGCCCTGCTGCTCAATGCCTTGAAGCATCAGGCCGGCATCGCCCACAATGTCAAGTTGATCCCCCAGACGATGATTGCGCCGATCCAGAAGACGAAAGTGACCTACCTGCACGGCCGCAATCCGCGCCTGCACACCGACGAGGTGCTGGTGACCATCTCGATGATGAGCCTGCTGGACGAGAACTGCCAGCTGGCCCTGGCCGCGCTGCCCAGTCTCAAGGGCGCGCAGGTCCACTCGACCGTGATGCTGAGCGAGGTGGACCGCAAGACCTTCAACAAACTGGGTATCGGCCTGACCTGCGATCCGGTCCGCAAACTCAAGGACCGGGAGCGGAAGCCCGGGCTCGAAGACGAGGAACTCTAGTTTTTTTCTCCGAAAAGAATACGGTCCGTTTCCTCCCACAGCCGGAGTTCCAGTATCGGATCGTCGTATCGTCCGGGAAGTGCCAATGTGCGCTTCCCGATGTAGTATTGGAGCCGGGTATCCGATGAGAGTGCCGCAAGGGCCGGCCGGACGCCCTGCTCCGGAGTTTTGCACAAGGGGCGGAAAAGCACATCTGCAAGCGGGTCGAACCAGCGTCCCATCGAAATCATATTCGAATTGACGATCCCGGGGTCGGCGAGGTTGAGCAGCAGATCGCTCCGGCGCCGGGCCAGTTCCAGCGAGAAATGAACCAGAGCCAGCTTGGCGCAGGCGTAGGTACCCAGCTGGGAGAAATCCCCCGGTGCGGGCTGCAGGGACTCTACGGACAGCCGGGCGAAGCGGCAGGTCAGCGAGACCATGTTGACCAGGTGGGCGCAGGGCTCCATCTGGGACAGCAGGAGGCGCGTAAGCAAGACCGGGCCGAAATAATTGACGGCAAAGGTATGCTCCAGACCGTCCTGGGTCAGCTCGTAGCGGCGGCTGATCACACCGGCGTTGTTGAACAGGGCCGAGATCCGTTCCCCCTCGAGCCCGGCCGCAAAAGCACGCACAGAATCCATCGAGGAGAGGTCCAGGTGGCGGATTTCCAGGTCCGCCCCGCGTTGGGATGCCAGGATTTCATCGCGTACGCGGGTGGCTTTTTCGAGGTTACGGCAAGCCATCATAACGGGCTTCCCCTGTGAAGCAAGCGCGCGGACGGCAGCCGCACCCATGGCGCCGGAGGCGCCCGTGACGATGATCTTACCTGGCATATTCGAGACGCAGATTATCCACCCACAAGGTGTTGCCCGGCGCGCCGATGAATCCGCCCCGGCTGCCGGAAGAAATGTGCAGCACCGCGTGGGTGCAGGGGGTATCGGGCGCCGCCCAACCCTCTTCCCGGACAGGGACGCATTTTCCCCGGCTGTTGACGGCATATAGGGTTTTCTCCCCGCCTACGAGGTCCATATAGGAGCGGTAGCCGGGCTGGCTGCGGGCGTCGCCGTACCAGACCGGAATCCGGCGATTCCGGACCCAGCCGTCCGAACTGCTTCCGATGCGCCAGAAAGCCGTCCCCACCCGTTCCGCGTGAATGCTCCCGTCGGGCTCCTCCCAGCGGCGCTGCAGCAGAAGCATCACCTGGCAGGGGTCCTCTCCGGGGAATTCGGTCTTACGGAAGGTCGTCCCCCGCACCAGCGTACCCGTTGCGGGCAGGACGGCCTTGTAATCCAGCAGCACGGCCGCAGGACGGTCCGTGAAGGGTATACCCCAGTCCATATTGGCATACGGGTCTTTCACGCCAGTGATCGGCTCCAGCATCTTGCCCCAGTAGAGCGAACCCGTGGCCAGCACCTGGATTTCCACCAGGCCCGCCACCTTGCAGGAGGCGAATACGGTGGATAGGCGGGCGCAGCGGCCGCTCGGGCCCTCGTCCGGCTCCACCGAGACACTGGTCTTGGTCACCCCGGAGACTCGTGCATAGGCATTGGAGGAGGCCCAGGGCGTGCGGGAATAATCATAGATCCGATTTCCCTCGATGACTTCGTCGGGCCCTAGGACATATAGGTTTTTGACTTCCCCGCCGATCAGGGCGGACTCCTTGATATGCCGGACGGTCCAATGCTCGAAATCCCCGAACGGGACGGTCTCGATGCGCTGGGCGGAGAGCGGCAGGCAGACTGCGAACGCGAGCAGCAGACTTATTTGAATTTTTTCCATAATTGGGCGATCAAGGGTCCCGGCAGGGCGGCGATCAGGGCCGGGAGCCAGATATTCATCAGACCGGGGCTCACCAAGCGGCGGCCGCGGAACATCGCACGAAGCGCACGGCGGACCAGCCACTGCGGGGTGCGGATGAGCCCCACTCGCACCCCGAGACGCATCCACTTGGGGTTCAAGCGGTAGAGCGGCGTCGCGATGGCGGCGGGACAGACCGTGGTCAGGCCCACCCCGTAAGGCTTGAGTTCAAATGAATACGAACGGCCGAAACTCCGCAGATAAGCCTTGGTGGCGGAGTAGATCGTGATGCCCGGCTCGGGCAGTCGCGCGGCCATCGAAGAGACATTGAGGATGTAGCCGCTCCCCCGCTCTTTCATCGCCCAGCCGAACAGCAGGGTCATGCGGGTGACCGTAAGGATGTGCAGATTCAGCATGGCCTGGACCCGTTCCAGGTCTTCCGGCTGCAATTCCTTGAAGAAGAACATCCCGGCGTTGTTGATCAACACATCCGGGAGGATGCCCTCGTCGCGGCACCAGGCGAAGAGTGCATCGGCGGCATCCGGGACGGCAAGGTCCTGGAAGCGGGTGCGCACGGAGACCGTGGCTGACAGTTCGGCGGATGCGCTTGAGAGCTCCTCTTCCCGGTTGCTGACCAGCACCAGGTCATAGCCGCGCCCGGCTAGAGCGCGGGCATATTCCAGGCCCATCCCGGAACTGCCGCCGGTGATCAGTGCGACCATCGCGCCTCCGCTTTTTCGATTTCGCGGCGCAGGGCCGGCGGAATTCCTTCCGTACAATGATTGCAACGCATCTCCAGCGTGTACATCCGGCCGATGCAGTAATTCGAATGGCGGCATTCGCTGCGCTCCACCGCGCCGCAGCGGAGTTTGTTGATGAAATCCGTATCACGGATCAGCGCGCGGGCCATCTGGACGGCATCGAAGCCCGCTGCGAGGACTTCCTCCATCGAAGCGCGAGAGACCATCCCGCCGACATAGATGAGCGGCAGTTTGACGGCCGCCCGAAACGCCTTGGCATCCTCGAGGAAATAGGCATCGCGGTACGGCACCGTGGGGATGACAAGACGTCCGCAAAGGTGTAGCATCGCCTTGAGCCACCAGAACTTACGCATATCCATATAGTATGCGAGCGTCCTGAGGGGCATCGCTCCGCGCATCACTTCCATCGGGGCCTTGCTCACGAAGCCGGCGGAGAGTACGAGGGCGTGGACCCCGAGCCGTTCCAGTTCGCGGGCCACCTCCAGGCACTCTTCCCGCTGCATTCCGCGGCGGAATCCGTCGTGCATATTCATCTTCACGACCACGCCGATGTCGTCCCCGGCCTCCTCCATCACCCGGCGGATGACCATCTGCATGAAACGCATCCGATTCTGGAGCGAGCCGCCGAAGCGGTCTCGGCGCCGGTTGGTATAGGGCGAGAGGAACTGGCTGATCAGGTAGCCGTGGCCGGCGTGGATCTCCACGCAGTCGAATCCCGCCTGACGGGCCAGCGCGACGGCGTGGCCGAAGTCCTCGACCAGGGCCTCAATCTCATCTTCGCGCAGGGTGCGGGCAAAGGTCGGAGAATAGAGGTTGAAGCCGCCGGAGGCGCCGACGGGGGTGCAGCCGCAGGTGCTGCGGTGCGTCATATTGCCGCAATGGCCGAGCTGGATGGATGCCTTGGCCCCCTGTTCGTGGATGGCGTCCGTAATCTCCCGGAGCGCAGGCACGATCTCCTCGCGCATCCAGAGCTGCCCGTCGAAAGAGAGGCCGCTCCGGTTCACGGAAGCGTAGGCCAGCGTGGTCATCCCAACCCCGCCGCGCGAGACGGCCACGTGGTAGTCCTTCAAATCCTGTGAAGGGCGGTTGCCGTAGGCCATGTTCTCGAAAGCCGCAGAACGGATGACCCGGTTGCGCAGGGTCACGGGGCCGATGCGAACCGGGGTAAAAATGGGAGATACGATGTCGCTCATCTGCTCAGAAAATAAAAGGAATAATGCGCCGGACTTTGCGGGGGTCGAATTCATCCGGAAACTCCTGTGCGTAGTACTGGTGGATGCGGGCGGCACGGGGCGCGAGGTTGGCGAAGGTCCACAGGGCGAAGACGGCGCCGGCCCAGGACCAGGTCAGGATGGCGAAGCCCGTCCACTCGACGAGTTCACCGAAATAATTGGCACTCGCCACATAGCGGAACATCCCGCCGCGGGGCAGGTAATGTGCCGTATCGCCGGGTGCACGCAGATGCCGGATGATGGAGTCGGAGCGGATATTGATGGCCATCCCGATGAAGAAGACGGCCGTCCCCAGCAGGAACGGAAGACCAGTCAGCCAGTTCTCCCCGTAATAATCGGCCGGGGAGAAATAGAAAATCCAGCCGCCTTGCATCAGGGCATTGAGCGTATTGAAGAGCGCACCCATCAGGATGATGCTGAGCGGCATCCTTCCGCGGCCCCGGATCAGCCATGGGAAGAGGAAGGAACGGTGGAAGTAGTGCAGTTCGAACAGCAGCAGGAAAACCACGCGGACCGAATCGCTCCGACGGTCGGAAAACCACCAGAGCAAGAGCATCGCCACGAAAACCGGGGCTTCCATCAACATCCACCCGATCCGGTTGTCCACGGAGGGTCCCCACTTGGGCTGGTAGAACTTGCCGTAACCGGCGTCCACGAAGAAAAGACCCACAAAGACCGCAACGGCCAGGACGACCATCACGATCAGAAAGAGATTAAAGGCTTGCAGGCTCAACATAGGCGCGTCAGTCTATCTTCAGGCAGAGCAGGGTGAGATCATCGCTGGCCTCGGCTCCGTCCACGAAAGTGGCAACGGCCCCGGTCAGGCGCTCGACCAACTCCTGGGCGGAACTGAAAGGTGCGGAATCCACGACCGCGAGCATGCGGTCGTTGCCGAATTGTTCGTGATGGATGTTCTCCGCCTCGTTGAGTCCGTCCGTGTAGAAGAGGATGGGCTGATGGCGGATGTCTTCGATGTATTCGCCCTCAAACACCCATTCCGCACACACGCCCAGGGGCGTGTTGGGCTTGACATCCAGGAAATGGGACTTCCCTTCAATCATGATCACGGGCGGGTTGTGGCCACAGTTGCAATAATCCAACCGCCCAGTCGTCAGATCGACCCGCCCGATGAACATCGTCACGAACATCATCTGCTCGTTTTCGGGGGCGACGGTCTCGTTGATCTGACGGGCGATCTGCGCAGGCAGGAGTCCCGGCTGGGCGACCACGCGGAAGAGATTCTTCGACACGGCCATGAGCAAACTGCCGGGGATGCCCTTCCCGCTCACGTCGGCGATGCAGAAATAGAGTTTATTCTTGAGGATAAAGTAGTCGTAGAAGTCTCCGCCGACCTCCTTGGCCGGGGTCATGGCGGCAAACAAGTCGATGTCCTTCCGCTCCGGGAAAGGCGGGAACACGCTCGGGACCATCGCCATCTGGATATTCCGGGCGATGCGCAACTCGCCTTCGATCCGCTCGCGGTTAGCCGTCGAACGCGTCAGTTCATCGATATAACTGACCAAAGAATGCTGCATGTGGCCGAACGAACTCGTCAGCTGGCCGATCTCGTCTGGCGACTTGACTTCGGGCAGAGTCCCCTCGAAATCACCGGCCGAAATGAGATCTGCCTGCCGCGCTAGCCGTTTGAGCGGTTCCAGCTCGCTGGCAATCACCCTGCGGGTGACGAAGAGCAGCAGCAACACGCCGAAGAGGGCGATCGCCCAAACGATGCGGCGCAGGCGGTTGTAGCCGCCGAAAATATCCCGCTGGGGGCAGACGATGGCCACGCTCCAGCCCGTTTCCTTGACCGGCTCATAGAAAACAAAATTGTCCGTGCCGTTGATTCTCATCTGCTTCATCCCGCTCTCCCCGTTCAGCATGGCATGGCCCAGCGCGGTGATGTCGGGGTCGGGTTTCAGGAGCGTATCGGTAAAAATGGTCTGGTAGAGCAGTTTGGTCGTATCGGGATGGACCAGGTAGGCTCCGCCCCGGCCGACCATGATGCTGTACGAATTCGGATAAGGCTTCACGGAGGAGATCATCTCCGAAAGCCAGGACAGGGAGATGTCCACGGAGACGACGCCTGCGAAACTTCCGTCAAACGCAGTCAGCGGCTTGCAATAGGAGGTGATGGTATTGTAGGTATCGTCGGTGATGTCCACATCGATATAAGGTTCCGTCCAGCAGGGCTGGTTCAGCAGTTTGGGCTGGAGATACCAGTCCATGTAGAAATACTGGTAACCTTCGTTCCCCTCCTGTTCGGTGGCAACCGAACCATCCTCATAGCCGGCATAGGCCGAAAAATACTCACCCTTCTCCTTGAAATAGTAGGGTTCGAAAGCAATCGAGCAACCGTTGAGGACGGGGTTGTTGAGCAATTCGTTGCGGGCCAGGTCGAACATCGCCTCCGGATTGTCCAGATTGCGGTACACCAGCCAGTCGAGGTTATCGGCCGCGATCGTGACGTCATCCAGGATGGAATTGACCCGGAGCACAGTATTGTCAAGCACCTGGGTGGCACGGTTGACGACCTCGCGGTTGACGGCACGCCGGGCCTCGACGAACATATAACCGAGAGCCAGCATGAAGATCACTGCAGCAAAGATGGCGATCCAGATGCCCAGACGGGCGGACAAGGAATGGCGGATTCTGTCGAACAGGGCTTTCATCGGGCAATCAGGTCATAATATCCAATCGGAGAGGAAATCAAATCCGCCTCCATCATAAGGCCGGTGGCCATACGGACCATTTCGGGGACCAGGCGGAATTCGCGCTGTCCCGTGCGGGCGTCCACTTGCAGATTGAGAATCTCCTCCAGCATCAGCTGTTGAAGGACACGATTGGTGGCGATATGGTTCCGCTCCACATATTCCATCACGAGGTCGAGGGTCTCTTCGGGATGCTCCGCGGCCCATTCCCAGCCGCGGCGGCTCGCGCGGGCGAAGCGTTCGGCGCGGTCCGGATCCTTGCGGTAGGCCTCGAGCGTCATATACACACCGTCGTCCTGGATGTTGTAGCCGTGCTCGCTGAAACGGTACACGTTCTCTTCGTGGATCTCGGCGCCGGCCTGGAGCAGGAGATTGTACTCATTGTAACTCATCGCCAACGTGGCATCGAGCGCCCCGGATATGAAGAGGTTGACATTCGCCGCAAACGGCACCCACTCATAGTTCAGGCCCAGGATCTTGTTCACGCAGATGGCGATCTGGTCGAAACCGGCCTGCCACGTACCGACCCGGGCGCCGTGCTGGTCCAGCGGATTCTTGCCCCGGCGCGAGACGATGACCGTCGCATTGTTCATCGAGGTCTGGAGGATGTTGACCAGTTGGATACCCTGATCCACAAGCACGAGGGCCTGCATCAAAGGCAGGGTCGTAGCATCCGAAGCTCCTTCCGTGAGCAGCAGCTCGAGGTCCCGGACCGTATTGGGGTGAACGATCTTGACATCAAGTCCCTCTTCCTGGTAGAAGCCGTTCTCCAGCGCCGCATAATAACCGGCGAACTGAGCCTGGGCGGACCACTGGGGCGAGAACACGAAAGTATCCTGGGCCGCGAGGGGCAGGGACGCAAGAAGCAGCATCGGCCACAAGAGGATGCGGTGGAGGGTTTTTATCATCGCACAATCGGAACTAAAACAAACAAAATTAGAAAAAAAAATGCAGACGGACAAATCGTCCGTCTGCATAAGGCTTGATGGTGGGCTACTTGCCGATCAGATCCTGCAACGCGGCCCCGAAAATCAGGTAACCGGTATTACCGGCGATGGTGCCTTCATTCTGTCCCCAGAGGAAGGGCCAGTCGTCGTAGTTCTCAAAATGGTCCGGATGGCGGAAGAGCAGGCCCGGGGCCACATTGCCGGGGATGAAAGAGAAATCCGCGCGGTTGTTGCCGTAGAAGACCTCTTTCGGCCGGGCGGCTCCGACGGCGGCCACCAGGGAATAATTGTGGTACGGATGGCAGCCGAACAAGTAGCCGGCGGCCCGGAGGGCATACTCGGGGCCGATGATGTCCGGGAAATACTTGCCGGCAGTCGCGGCCGTGGTGCCGTAGCTGACCACATTGCCGCTGCCCGCCCAGTTGCCCAGGCCGATGGGCACACCGTAAGGATTCTGCAGTTCGAGGGTGTCCAGGTAGTGTTTGTATTCCTCCACATAAGGGCGGAGGCGCTCCCGGTAAGACGCATCCATATACGGGACGGCATCGAGGGCCGCCGAAATCGAAGAATTCACATTGCGGTCCAGGGCCGGCCATACCTGCACGACAAAGTCGTCGAGATAGTGCCGCTCACCCGTAGACACGTAGAGCTGGAGGTTGGTGGACATGTTCCCGAAACCGCGGGCTTGTCCGCGGGCGCCCCCCTGGCCGCGGGACATCAGCGCGGTCCCCTCCTCCATCAGGCGCTTGGACTGTTTGAGGGCCCGGCGGGAGAGGTCGTCGTTGTGGCCCGCCAGGGCCCGGCTCGCCGCGGCGAACATCGTAGCCGCCCGCAGGTCCAGGCCGGGATTGCGGGTCGTGAACGCCCACATATCGTCCGGGGTGCCGCTGGAGCGGCCGTCCGCAGACTTCTGGTAGGGCTTCAGACGCGGGTCGTAATGCAGGCCGTCCGTGATGGCGGCGGCATCGCCGAGGTGGTGGTAATTGTCCAGCACGGAATTGGAGAGGGTCTGCGCCATATGGCCGATGTTCTCGGCCTGGGCCACCAGGTTGAGGGTGCCGTGCTCGATATACTGGAGTACATCGGGTACGCCATCCGGACGATGAAGATCCACATAGCGCTGTTCCTCGCTGACGAAAGTCTCGTCGCGCATCGGCTTGAAGCGCTCCCAGTCGGACACGAGATTCTGCACCACGCTGATGTTGGAGCCGGTCTCGATATCGAAATCGCCGGCATCGAAGAAACCGCCCACATTGAGTCCCGGGATCAACTCGAGCCCTTTGTAACGGGTATCGATGGCACCCTGGCTGTGAAGGTCGAAGTGATCGGTATGGGCGGGCGCCTGCAGATAGCCTTCCTTGAAAGGCTCGCCGTGCCAGATGCGATAGCCTTCGTTGACCGTCATGTGGTTCATGTGGATCGGGATCCAGACATCGCTGGTAGCGTCGGTGATGCGGTCATATACGTCCTCGCCGATGATGAAGTCGTTGGTGCGGACGTCCCCGTAGCGCAGGAAATAGACGCCCGGTTCCTGCACGGAGGAAAAGTCGAATTTGGCGTAGTGATACTTGAAATAATCGCCCCAGGACTTGACCGGGCCGGAGAAGACACGCTCGGTCCCGCCGTCCTCGCGTACCCGGAAGACCTCGGCCTTGGCGCGGGGCTTGTCAAGCTTGTCCAGCTCGATCACGGCCACCTTGGGCTGCGAGGGCAGATAGCCGACCTGCGAGAATCCCACATTGGGCTCGCGTACCCAGCCGTCCACGGCGTTGGGCTCGACGGTCCAGCTGAGCACTTTGCCGGTCTTGCCCGCAGGCAGCAGGCTGCGCAGCACAAACCAGCCGTTCTGCGCCAGGATGCGGCCGTCGTAGAGCATCAGATCGGCATCCTCGGAACAAACCTTGACCATGCGCTCGGGGTCGTCGGGCGCCGCCAGCAAGGTATGGCCGACGGAGAGCGGCAGCGGGTCCACGAAGCGGCCGGTGCCCCGGTCATCGTAGGTACGGTAGCCCTTGAACTGCCGGACTTTCTCTTCGTTGGGACGGGTGGTCGTCAGACTCGCAGAATAGCGCGGGAAACGCTCGGGCTTGCCGTCCATCAGATAGGCCTTATGCCAATACTGGGAGGGCAGCAACTCGAGGTTGAGCCCAGCCTCCCCCACCAGTGCATCGGGCAGGGGCTTGTCGAGATAGACGTCGATCCGGAAGGCCGGCCCTTCGGTGCTTACCACGAGCCGGGAGTCGAAATCGTAGTCGGGATAGCGCAAGGCGACCTCGATCGTGCCGGCGTCAGGATCCACCGTGCGGGAAGTAGTCTGGGGCACGAGATCCCACTGCTCGGGGGTGTTGCACAGGCGGATGGCGCCGCCCTGGATGGTACGCACGCCGTGGTGGATCACCTCGATACCGGAATTCTTCTCGTCGTTGAAGCCGCCCGAGAAGGTATTGCTGTACACCAGGACATTTACGCCCTGGCGCTCGAAATACTCCAGCTCATTCAGACGGAGATCTCCCGCAGGGCGGGAACAGGCTGCCAGAAAAAGCAGCGGAAGAAGGAACAGAACGGTTTTTCGCATAATATGGTTTTTAATGGAATTCAGGGTTTTTCGAAATGCTGGTAATCCTGCACGCTCCGCCAGGCTCCGCCCCAGGCGAAGCCGTGTGCGCGGAAAAGCTGGCAGCACAGGTCTTCCCGGTCGATTTTGTGCGGGAAGTCGACGCTACGATCGGCATAGGCCTCCGCTCCGGCGGGCTGTACGCGTCCCTGCCGGTCCACGAAAGGGTTCTCCAGGGGGTTGATGTCCACAGCGCGGCCGAGCGCGTGGGTCGATAGGCGGCGCTGCCCCGTCCGCGGGCGGTAATTGAAGCAGGAAGTATTGTCCGCCAGCATGGAGGCCTCGTCGGAGCCGCCGAAATCATCGATCAGGCGGATGCTCCGGATGGGATAGCGTGCTTCGAACAAGGCTTGGAAGATCTCGAGCAGATCCCCGGCGATCGCTTCGTGGCAGACCATCTCTCCCGTCCGCGGCTCCCCGTCGAAATCCACATACGACAGGCGCAGGTAACGCAATTCGGAGAGCGGAATCCGGGCATCCTCCGGGTAGGAAACGCCCCGCATCCGCGCCTCGACGGCTGGCGGGATGGGTCCGGCGTTGAATTCGGGCACGAACACCGGAGCCGGCGCGAGACTGTCGGCGGGGAAAGGCGGAGTGTCATCCGGGAGCATCGCACCGGGCGTCCACCCCCGGCAGCCGCAGAGGAGCGCAAGCAAAAGCAGGATGACCCGGCGGCCCCGCATCCCCCTACTGCGGCTGGGAGGCCTCGCAGCGGACGAGTGTCTCGGTGATGAGCAGGGTCTGCGCCTGCAGACGGGCTGCGGCCTCACGGTCGGCGGCCAGGTATATGTCGCGGTAGTCCTCCAACTGGTGGCAGAGCCGGTGCTCATAGCGGTTGAGTTCGAAGACCTGAGGCTCCTGGCCGGGCAGCAGGAGTTCGACCTTGGTGAAGAAATTGGGCAGGCCGTAAACGCGCAGCGCACCCCGTTCTCCCTGGAAATAGAAGCCGTGCGGCCCCTCGGAATCCATCGAAGCGGTGCACACGGCCACCAGGCCGCTGTCATAGACTAGCGTGGCGGCCCCGGACGTTCCCACGGCATTGCGCCCGCAGGCGTTGGCGGCATAGAATACTTTGTCCGGACGGCCGTAGAGGGCCAGGACGATGTGCAGGCAGTAGATGTTGATGTCGCGCAGGGCGCCGCCTTCATACTCCTGCGTGAACACGGGAATGTGGGCGCCGGCGAGATACTCGTCATAACGGCCGAAATGCTCGTCGTAATCGGCGTGTACGAGGCGTACGGGACCGATGAGCGGCAGCAGTTCCTCTACCTTGTGGAAATTGGGCAGGTGGATGTTGGAAATGGCCTCGAAAATCCACAGGCCCCGCTCCGCAGCCAGGTCGAAGAGCGTGCAGGCCTGCTCCACGGTCGAGGTGAATGGTTTCTCGAGCAAGACATTCTTGCCGGCGAGCAGGGCTTGCCGGGCGGCCTCGAAATGCAGGGAATTGGGCAGGGCGACATAGACGAAGTCGATGTCCGTGCGCGCGAGCATTTCAGCATAGTCCGTATAGACGTCGGGAATGCCGAAACGGCCGGCCTTCTCGCGGCTGCGGCCACAGATGGCGATGACTTCATAGCCCGGAACGGTCTGCATGGCTTCGAGCATCTGGGGGACGATCCTTCCGGATCCGACAATGGCGACTCTGATCATTTTTAACGGCTTTTTGTGGTTCTTATATGCAAAGATAATTACTATTTTTGTATAGTGAAAGACCGCGTCTACATAGCCATCGACTTGAAGTCTTTTTATGCCTCCGTGGAGTGCGTGGACCGGGGACTGGATGCCCTGGATACGCATCTGGTAGTGGCGGATCCCACGCGCACGGACAAGACCATCTGCCTGGCGGTCTCCCCTTCGCTGAAGTCCTACGGGATCGGCGGCCGGGCCCGCCTGTTCGAAGTGATCCAGGCGGTCTCCAAAATCAATGCGAAGCGGCGCCGGGAAGCCCCCGGGAGGCGTTTTCGGGGCAAATCCCACGAACACGCCGCCCTGCTCGCCGACCCATCTCTGGAACTGGACTACATCGTCGCCCCGCCGCGGATGGCCCACTACATCGAGGTAAGCCGGCGCATCTATGGAATCTACCTGCGCTACATCGCCCCGGAAGACATCCACGTCTATTCCATCGACGAGGTCTTCATCGACGCCACCGCCTATCTCAGGACCTACGCCCTTACGCCCCACGAACTCGCCCGCAAACTGATCCGCGAGGTGCTCCGCGAGACCGGCATCACGGCCACGGCGGGGATCGGTCCGAACCTCTACCTCTGCAAGGTGGCGATGGACATCGAGGCCAAGCACAGCCCGGCCGATGCGGACGGGGTGCGCATCGCCGAACTCGACGAAGCCTCCTACCGCCGCAAATACTGGACGCACCGCCCCCTGACGGACTTCTGGCGCATCGGGAGGGGCATCGCCGCCCGGCTCGAAGAGGCGGGCCTCTACACCCTCGGCGACGTGGCGCGCTGCTCCCTGGGGAAAGCCTGGGAGCCCAACAACGAAGAGCTGCTCTACAAACTCTTCGGCGTCAACGCCGAACTGCTCATCGACCACGCCTGGGGCTGGGAGCCCTGCACGATGGCGGACATCAAGGCCTACAAGCCCGCTGCAAACAGCCTCTCGACCGGGCAGGTGCTCACCGAGCCTTACAACTTCAAGAAGGCCAAACTGGTGGTGCGCGAGATGACCGACCAGCTCGTGCTCGACCTCGTGGACAAAGGACTCGTCACGGACCAGATGGTCCTGAGCATCGGCTACGACACCGAGTCCCTGCGCGACCCGGCCATCCGGAGCCGCTACGGCGGGCCCGTCGCCGCCGACTGGTACGGCCGTTCCGTGCCCAAGCCAGCTCACGGATCGGTCAACCTCCCCCGCCAGACCTCCTCTACGCGGATTATCACGGACGCGGTGATGGAACTGTTCGACCGCATCACGGATCCGGCCCTGCTGGTGCGGCGGATCTATGTCGTCGCCTCGCACGTCGTGCCCGAGTCGCAGGTGGAAGCGGTCCAGCTGGACCTCTTTGAGGAGCCGGTCGAAGAGGATACCCGCGAACGCAGCCGACAGGAAGCCATCCTGGCCATCCGCAAGAAGTTCGGCAAAAACGCCATCCTCAAGGGAATGAATTTCGATGACGGCGCCACCGCACGCGAACGCAACAAACAAATCGGAGGACACAAGGCATGAGCGATTTCGAACACCGCTACGACGACATCATCGATCTCCCCCACCCGGATCCGCAGCGGCACCCCCGGATGGCCCGGGAGGACCGCGCCGCCCAGTTCGCCCCCTTCGCCGCCCTGACGGGCTTCGAGTCAGAAATCGAAAAGGCCGCCCGCCAGCATCTGGACGAGCAGCCTTCGATGTACGCACCGGGCGAAGAGAGCGCCTAGGCCGAGCCCTCCAACTGTCGGCGGACGGCCTGGAGGAAGAAGGTTTGGCGCTGGGCCTGCGAGACAGGAATGGTCAGCACGCGGGCATCGGACGAGAGTCCTTCGTCGAGGTTGCAGACGAAGAGCTCGTCGATGTCGGCCAGGTAGAGGCGATTGTAGCGGAGCTCCTGCTCGCGCTGCAGTCGCAGGACATATCGGCAGGTCTTGGCAGCATCCGTCTCCGTGAGGTTGTCCTTGCAGAAAACGAACAGGCCCATCTTCTCGAAATGGCCGTAGAAGCCGCTGCCCACCTTGGCGATCTTGCTCTCCAGGATCTTGCGCAGCGGAAGGGCCAGCGTCCAGTATTCCAACTCCTTGACACCTACATATTTGCCGTCCCGGAGACCATAGGCGTAGCCCGATTCGAGGATCTGCTCCATCTCCCGGCGCTCGGCAGCGGGAGCGATTCCGGACACATCCTTGAGCAGCTGGGTGGCAGCCTTGCGGCTCTCTTCCATCGCCCGGGTCACTTCGATGCCGAGCCGGCCCTTCTCCTTCGACTGCAGATCGGGGCGGTCGCGCCCGAGCAGGTCATCGAACTCGCTCCCCAGCAGGCTTGAAAGTTCGATTTGTGCGTATTGCTCGAAGAAGCAGGTACCGTATTTCCGAAGTTTAGGCATACCGGGCGGCAGCGTCCGTTAATAGAACTTCACGATCTCGTCCAGCGGCCGATGAACGGGCATCCGGGGCTCCTCGGCACGGTAGCCCAAGGCTATTACGGCCATCACGGCCTCGTTCTCGGGAATGGAGAAGAGCGCGCGGAGCGGCTCGGCGTCGCGCATACCCATGATCAGGGTGTCGAAACCCATCTCACGGGCCTTCAGGACCAGGTATGCATTGTTGAGGCCGTTGTCGTAAGCGCCCCAGAAGTCACCGGCGTCATTGGCGGGATTGCCGCGGAAGAATCCGGACTTCCCTTTCTCGAAAGTGCAGACAAGGAACGCGCAGGCGTTGACCACCCGGTCCTTGTTGCCCCCGATCATCTCCAGGACGGCGTCGTGCTTCTCCGGGCTCAGGGCCACATAGAACTTGCTGGGCTGCTGGTTCGCCCAGGAAGGGGCGTTCTGCGCAGCGGTCAGGAGTTCGCGCACCTGCGCCTCGGAAATGGTCCGGCCGGGTTCGTAGGCACGGATGCTCCGGCGGGTTGCGAAGAGTTCGTCCAGTGAGGTCACAGCAGGCTGGGAGCCGGTGCAGCCGGCCAGGAGGAGAAGTGAGGCCAGCGCACAAAAAACGATCTTGGTTTTCATTGTATTATGCATTTACGGGTAAATCATTCTCCGACAGGGAGCGCAGTCCGTGGCCGCCGATGGCCGCCTCGGCCGCTGCGACCTGATCGGTCCGGAAAATCAGGATGCCGCGGCCGTCGAGCAGGAAGGCATACATATAGGTAATGCTGACACCGGCACCGCTGATGATGCCCACGACATCGGCGGCGCCGCCGGGCTGATTGTTCATCTCGATGGCGAAGACGTCCGAGATGGCGACGGCCACCCCGTACTGCTTGAGTTCGGCGCAGGCACGGACGGGCTCGCTGCAGATCAGCCGGAAGAGGCCGTACTCCGCCGTGTCGGCGATCGTGCAGGCAATGATCTGGATGCGGGACTGCTTCAGATGCTCGAGCACCTTCTGCAGGGATCCGGGCCGGTTCTCGATGAAGATTGATAATTGTCTGATGGTCATAATATTCAGTGTCAATAGAGTTTGCGATTGTCGATGACGCGGGTGCTCTTGCCCTGACTGCGCTCGATGGTGCCGGGCGCTTTGAGCTGCACCTTGACGCCGATGCTGAGCACGCTGCGGAGCTTGGCGGCGAGCCGCTTGGAGAGCTCGTCGATGGCCGCCGGCGTGTCGAGCGTAGCGTTGAAGTAATCCTGACGGAGCTCCACCTGGACCTGCAGGGTGTCGAGGTTGTTGATGCGGTCCACGACCAGCAGGTAGCGCGGGGCGATCTCCGGCATCGTGAGCACCACGCTCTCCACCTGGGACGGGAAGATGTTGATGCCGCGGATGATGAGCATGTCGTCGCTGCGGCCGTAGATGGGGCTCATCCGGACATTGGTGCGCCCGCAAGGGCACTCGCCGGGCAGCAGCGCGCAAAGGTCGCGCGTACGGTAGCGCAGCACGGGCATCCCCTCCTTGGTGAGGGTCGTGAACACGAGTTCGCCCGTCTGCCCGAGCGGCAGGGGCTCCAGGGTCACGGGATCGATGACCTCGGGGAAGAAATGGTCTTCGTTGATGTGCGAGCCGTTCTGCTCCTCGCATTCATAGCTGACGCTCGGACCCATGATCTCGCTCAGGCCATACAAGTTGTAGCCCTTGAGGCCCAGGCGGTCCTGGATCTCCGTGCGCATATTCTCCGTCCAGGGTTCGGCGCCGAACGCACCGACCCGCAGGTTGATCTGGTCCTTGGTGATCCCGATCTGTTCCATCGTCTCTGCGAGGTAGAGGGCATACGACGGGGTGCAGGCGATGCCCGTGATGCCGAGGTCCCGGATCAGCCGGGCGTGCTTCTCGGTGTTGCCGGTGGAGGCAGGCACGACCGCCGCACCTACCATCTCCACGCCATTGTGGGCACCCAGGCCGCCAGTGAACAGGCCGTAGCCATAGGAAACGGAGAAGGTGTCCTCGCGGCCGACGCCATAGGCGGTCAGGCAGCGCGCCATGCACTCGCTCCAGACGCTGATGTCCTTGCGGGTATAACCGACGATGGTAGGATTGCCGGTGGTGCCGGACGAGGCGTGGATGCGGATGATTTCGCTCTGCGGAGCGGCCTGCAGGCCGAAGGGATAATTGTCCCGGAGATCCTTCTTGGTCGTAAAGGGAAGCTTCACGATATCATCAATCGTGCGGATATCGCTCGGGGAAAGGTCCATCTCCTGGAGTTTGTGGCGATAGAACGGGACATTGTGGTAGACATACTCCACAATCTTGCGCAGCCGCTTGCCCTGCAATTCTCGCATCTGCTCGCGGCTCATGCACTCTTTGGTGGGATTCCAAATCATATTTACACTACTGACTAACTAACTTCATACTGTGCTCCAGGCCCAGGTCGAAGGCCTGAAGATTGGCCTGCACGATGCTCTCGCCCTTGCGGGAGAAAATGCGGCTGATGGCCGCGCGCAGGCTGTCCGGCTCCAGGAGCGGGATATAAGGGGCGGCCATCCCAAGCAGGACCATATTGGCGCTCCGGGGTACACCGCTGTCGCGGGCGACCTGTTCGATATCGAGCCGCACCACTTTCGGGAGCGAATCAAGCTCGGCGAGCAGCGCCGCCTCGTCGGGATAATCGGGGATGTTGACCAGCGGCCTGGAAGCGGTCACGACCGCTCCGTCGGCCCGCAGATACGGCAGATAGCGAAGCGCCTCCATCGGCTCCATCGAGACGATCAGGTCTGCCCCGCCCAGCGGGATCAGGTCGCTCCAGATGGGTTCCGTGGACAGGCGCAGGTCGCTCTGGACATCTCCGCCGCGCTGGCTCATCCCGTGCACTTCGGCCTGCTTGAGCTGCAGTCCGGCCGCAGTCGCGGCTTCACCGAGAACGGTAGCGATGGTGAGGATACCCTGTCCCCCGACACCGCAGAGTTTGAGGTCGATTTTCATTTCGCTTGCTTTTTCTGACGGAGTTTACGGGAAAGGGTCTGCATGCATTCGCGCTGCGGGATGATCACGGAAACGCCTTCATAGGCAATCTCCTCCCGGAGTATGCGGGTGATCTCGTCCATATTCTTCGGCAGAGGCTCCACCACGTGGAGGTGCTCCCGCTCGACGCCGAGCGCCAGGCAGATGGCCTCGAATTTGTGCGTGCCGGCGGAGTCCTGTCCGCCGGTCATCGCCGTCGTGAGGTTGTCGCTGATGATCACGGTGATGGCGGAGCGGTCATTTACCGCGTCCAGCAGGCCGGTCATCCCGGAATGCGTAAAAGTCGAGTCGCCGATCACGGCGATGGCGGGCCGAAGGCCGGCGTCGGCCGCTCCCTTGGCCATCGTGATGGAGGCGCCCATATCCACGCAGCTGTCGATGGCGCACCACGGCGGCAGGGCGCCAAGTGTATAACAGCCGATGTCTCCGAAGATGCGCGCCCCGGGGAATTCGGCGGCGACGCGGTTCAGGGCGGTATAGACATCCCGATGGCCGCAGCCCTGGCAGAGCTGGGGCGGACGCGGAGCGAGGTGAACAGCGGGCGGAAGGCCATTTGCGCAGTCGGCGCCCAGGGCCGCGGCCACGCAGTCGGGGGTCAATTCACCCGTACGCGGCAGCGCCCCCGTCAGGCGGCCCAGAACTGGATAGTCCGGGCCCAGCAGGCCGCGGACCTGCTCCTCCACAAAGGGCTGGCCGTCCTCGACCACAAGCAGACGGCTGCATTGTGTGGAGATCGTCCGCAGTTTGGCGGCCGGCACGGGATATTGGGAAATCTTGAGGACGGGCACGCCGGCGGGGAGGATTTCCCGGACATAGTTGTAGCCGATGCCCGCGGCGATCACACCCAGCCCCTCCTGAGTCTCGCGTTTGTCATCTTGAGCCTGCCGAGGGATCTCCAAGCTATTGCACCCCGCTTCCTCCGCTCGCGCGGCAATCTCCTCCTGTTTGCCTATCAGCAAAGCATACTGCCGCCGCGCATTGCCGGGCAGCAGGACCCAGCGGGTCCGCTCGTCGTCGGGATCCAGGGCATTCTGGGGCCGGACGGGGCCGATTTCTACCGCGGCGCGGGAATGCGCCAGGCGCGTGACCAGACGCATCAGCACCGGCAGGCGCAGCGCTTCCGACAGCCGGAAAGCCTCGGCCGTAAGGTCGAACGCTTCCTGCTGAGAAGCGGGTTCCAAGATGGGCACCATGGCAAACTTGCCGTAGAAACGGGAATCCTGCTCGTTCTGCGAGGAATGCATCGAGGGATCATCGGCCGCCAGGACCACCAGCCCGCCTTTGACGCCTGTCACGGCGGCATTGACGAAGGCATCCGCGCAGACGTTCATCCCCACGTGTTTCATGCACACCAGTGCACGCTTGCCGGCATAAGACATCCCGAGAGCGGCTTCCATTGCCGTCTTCTCATTGGTGCACCAGCGGCTCCGCACCCCGCGTTCGAGGGCGAGCGGGCTCTGCTGGATGTATTCGGTAATCTCGGTCGAAGGGGTGCCCGGATATGCATAGACGCCGGACAAGCCGGCGTACAATGCTCCCAGTGCCACGGCCTCATCGCCGAGCAGCAATTTTTTCTCTGTCATTCTTCTTTCTTCAAACGCCCCAGGGCATGCTCTAGACTCTCAGTCGGTTCAATGATATTATAATCCTTCCAGAAATCCGGATCGGAATAAACTTGCGTCTTGTCCGCCAGGGCATCGCTGCTGCGGAAACTCTCCGCCCGCTCGATCGGCTGGGCGTCCACGCCGACGTAACGGTTGGTCACGACCATCTCCGCAATGGCGGTGAACTCGGTGTTCCAAATACGGCGGCGGGCGTCGCAGTTGAAGCGGAACACCGTCCGCACATAACTGAGGCGGCTCTTGTCGCCCTCCCGCTTATAGTTGAGCAGCAGGGTCATCTCCTTCGGCTTGAAGCGGATGTCGGCCGGTTTGCGGACCAGCATCACACGCGTGGCTTTCTCCGGATCGGACATATCCAGCGCCAGTTCAATGCGGGTGAAAGCAAGGGTTTCCTGATCGATATAGGCCACCCCATGCTGCTGGGCATAGTCCGACACCAGTGTGGGCGTGAACTTGATAACGATCTGGCGGCGGTCGTCGATCATCGCCGGCTCGAGCATCTCCAGGATATAATCGTCCAGTTCGGACTCATCCAGGATGATGGCGCGGCGTTTCACCACATCCAGGTCGACAGCCTGCGTAGGGCCTCCGATCACCTTGATGGCAAGGGTGTCGGAACGGCGCGGACTGGTCAGCAGGCGGCTTTTGATTACCTGCGTACGGTCACGCCCGAACAGCGACTTGAACGAGGTCTTGTACATCTTGGTCACGGCCTCGGAGACATAGATGAAGCGCTGGCGCTTCTGGGCCGTCTCGCGGTAGAAACACTCGAAGAGTTCCGGCTGGTCGGGGCAGTTCTCGTTGATCTTGTAGATGGCCTCGCGCAGGATCGTCAGCGGATCGCCGCTGAGGATCTGGGCCGGGTCGAGCGTGAATTCGCCGCGCGTCAGGCTGACCCGCATCTCCCGATCCCGGTCGGCCGGGACTGTCTGGACCTTGTAGCCCAGCAGGGAGAAGGAGACGAAACGGGGCGGGGTGTCGGATTTGATGACGAAGGTGCCATCCTGGTTGGTGACGGTGGCGTAGTTGGTCCCCGGAAGGGTCACGGCCACATAGGCCAGCGCACGACCATTGGCAGCATCGCGGACGCTGCCGCGGACGGTATAGCGGAGCGAGTCTGTCTGTCCGTATGCCAGAGTACCTACGAACAGGCAGATCAAAGTCAGGAAACGAGTTAATAACTTCACGGCAATTTGGTTTTATTGCCGAAAGATAAGTCAAAAAAACGAAAAACCCTATCTTTGGACGCAAAACTCTGCCGCCGGGCCTCTATGAGGCCCCTTGCAGACGGACGATCACCTCCTTCCCCTCATATCGGACGACGATCCCGTCCGCTTCCGATCCCGAACAGACCGTCCGTTCTCCCGTCACGGGGACGATGATGAAAGTCCGCTGCGCGAGCATCCCCGGGAAGGCCCCCTCCCGATCGCAGATGCGCAGGGTCCGGGATGCGTCGTCGTATTCCAGGCGGATACGCGCAAACGAGCCCTTCTCGTAGTTGTAATTGACATTCTCGTCCTCATAGAGATCGAAGCGGCCGTCCTTCCCGGCGTATACGAAGAGGCGCAGCGGGTCGGCGGGTTTCTCGTCCGACCACTGCATGTCCGGCCCGAAGGGCACGATGGAACCCGCCCGCACATAGAGCGGAATCCGGCCGTAAGGAGCCGGCACTTCACGTTCCTGACCGCCCCGGATCCGGCTGCCGTCATAGAAGTCGTACCAGTCGGTCCCCGACGGGAAATACACCCTGCGGCTGCGGGCGCCATACTCGCTCACGGGGGCGGGCATCAGCGCCGGTCCGAACATCCACTGGTCGTCGATTCCGCACACGGCAGGATCCTGCGCGAAATCCATCGGAAGCCCGCGCAGGATCGTCGCATCTTCGAAATGAACCGCACCCGCCAGGGAATACAGATAAGGCATCAGGCGGTAACGGAGCCGCATATAGTACAGGATGCTCTCGTAGGCCTCCGAACCCTCCGGGGCGATATTCCAGAGTTCGCGCGGCGGCCACTGGCCGTGGGCGCGGAACAGCGGCACGAAGGTACCGAACTGATGCCAGCGGGTCTGGAGTTCGCGCCACTCGCGCAGGTCCTCCGTCTCCCGTCCGGTCGCATTGAAGACATTCTGGGCCGCGACAAAACGATCCTCCACGCTGAAACCGCCGATGTCCATCCCCCAGAACGGGATGCCGCTCATCGAGTAGTTGAGCCCGGCGGCCATCTGCGCACGCATATCCAGCCAGGTGGTGCCGATGTCGCCGCTCCAGCTGGCCGTCGAATAGCGCTGCAGACCGCCGAAGCCGTTACGCGTCAGCAGGAAAACCCGCTTGTCGGGATCCACGCTCCGCTGGCCCTCGTAAATGGCCTGCGCGTTGACGAGCGCATAGGCATTGAGATACTCCGTGGAAGGGCCCAGCGCCGTGGGCGTGAGCAACCACTTGAAGTAATCCATCGGCAGGCAGTCCCGCAGATTCGGCTCGCTGGCGTCCATCCACCAGGCGTCGATCTTGCGTCCGAAGCGGGTATAGAGGCTTTCGTCCATCTGGCGCCAGAACATCTTCCGGCCCCCCGCTGCGTAAGCGTCATAGAAAGATTGGAAATGGCCGAGCCAGTCCCGGAGACTGTCCTGTTCCGCGTGGACATAGGCATAACCGGCCTCCTTAAGTTCCTTGTAATGATCCGTATTGGTGTAGAATTTGGGCCAGACGCTGATCATGAAGCGGCCGTGCATGGCGTGGACGCTGTCCAGCATCGCCTCCGGGTCGGGATAGCGGTCGGCATCGAACGCATGGCTCCCCCACTGGTCCGGCAGCCAGTACTGCCAATCCTGAACGATATTGTCCACGGGAATGCCGCGGCGGCGCATTTCCGCGAGGGTGGAGACCAGCTCCTCCTGCGTACTGTAACGCTCGCGGCTCTGCCAGAAGCCCAGGGCCCAGCGCGGCATCACCTGCGCCTTGCCGGTCAAGCGGCGGTAGTGCGCGATGATCTCGTCGGCGGAGCCGCCCGCCATGAAATAATAATCAATCTCCGGATTCATTTCCGACCAGAACGACAGCCGCTGCTGCTCCTCCCGGCTGCGCAGGTCGGCCACCCGCAGCCCCAGGTAGGACACGCCCCCGTCGGGCTTCCAGCTGATCCGGACAGGGGTACGGACGCCCTGTTCCAGGTGGACGGAGAATTTGTAGGAATTGGGATTCCACGCCGGACGCCAGCGCTCGGTGACCACTTCCTCGCCGCCGATCCAGACCCGCTGCGAGCCGGCATAATAAAGCACGAAGCGGTATTCACCCGTCTCGGGCGCCTCCAGGAAGCCTTCGTAGGTCACATCCGCGCCCTTGAGCTGCATCTTCGGCAGCAACTTCACCATCTGCTCGTTCTCATAATAGAGCGAGTCTTCGCGCTGGACCAGCGGTTCGCCCCGGCGCGGGACATAGGTTCCCGTCAGGGCTCCGGGTGTGCCGTCCTTGTCGTAGAGCTTCAGGACGCGGTGCAGCTGCCGCCAGGGGGCGGGATTGCCGTAGCGGCTGAGGGAATTGCTATCCCAGAGCACTCCGTAGCCGCGGGTGCTCCAGATGAAAGGGACGGATATCTTGGTGTTGTACTGGAACAGTTCCTCATCCCCGCCTTTGTGGTCGAACTCCAGGGACTGCTGCTGGCCCAGGCCGTAGATGGACTCGTCCTCGGGCGAATCCCAAACCTGGCGGACGCTGTAGGCGCGCCGGCCCTCCACCTCCACGGGCGTGAAGCTCCGGCCTCCGGGCAGTTCGGACAGGATCTCCTCCCCCGCCGGATTCAGGAAGCGGACGGCGCCCGTCGCGCGGTCCACGACCACCCGCAGCGCAGGACTGGCCACTTCAACCGAGCCCGGGGTCTGCGTAAGGGTGAAATCGCGGTATCCCGCCTGCGGGACGACCATCAGGCTCGGGCGCCGGGAGAAACGGCGCTCCGGAGTGGCGCTCACGCGTACGATCCCCGCATCCACCCACTGCAGGCGCACTTGAACGGAAGGGCCGCCTTCGCCTTCCGGCACCTGTACAAAAACGGAATTCCCCTGCTGCCGGACCGGCCCGCTGCAAGCGGCCACCGACAACAGGGAAATCAACAAGGCGGCGACACTGCGTCGCTTCATAAGCTACTGGATGAAACTGGCGAAATAGCCGCTGAACAGCACGCTCGTGATGAGGTAGCCGATGACCGTCGAGACGACGACACTGATCAGGCCCGGCATCATGAAGCTGTGGTTGAGCAGGTACTTGCCTATCTTCGTCGTACCGGAGCGGTCGAAGTTGACCGTGGCGATGTCCGAAGGATAGTTCGGGATGAAGAAATAGCCGTACACGCTCGGCAGCACGCCCAGCAGGACGGGGCCGGCGATGCCCAGTTCGTAGGCCAGGGGCAGCATGGCCACGACCACGGCGCCCTGGGAGTTGATCAGCACGGAGACGAGGAAGAACACGAAAGCGATCGACCAGGGATAGTTGGTCACGAGGTCGGCGAGCATCACCTTCATCTCGTCGAGGTAGTTGCCGAAATAGGTATCAGCCAGCCATGCGATGCCGTAGATGGCCACCACGGCCACCATGCCGGACTGCCAGACGGCGCCGCCCACGGCCTTCTTGGGCTGGGCTTTGCAGAACATGATGTTGCAGGCGGCGGCCGTCAGCATGATGATCTGGATGATGATGTTCATCTTGGGGATGCCCAGGGCAGCGGCGAGGGTCACGCTCTCCCCGCCCTTGGTCACGTGGATCATCTGGCAGAATGCGAAGAGCACGATGATCAGCAGGGCGCTCAGGAAGATGAACACGGAAGCCTTGGCCTCCTTGGTGATCACCTTGTCGAGGGTGGTGGCGCTGCTGCCGTACATGTAGTTGTACATTTCCGGGTCGGCTTTGCGCTTCAGGAATTCGGGATCCTTGTCCAGATCCTTGCCGCGCTTGTAGGAAGCGGCCGCGGCGCAAATCAGTCCGATCAGGCAGGCCGGGATGGTGACCATCAGCACCTGCGGGATCGAGACCATATAACCGTTGGCGTTGGAGATGGTCACGAAGGCCACCACGGCGGCGGCGATCGGTGAGCAGGTGATACCCACCTGCGAAGCGATCGAGGCCACGCCGCAGGGGCGCTCCGGCCGGATATTCTTCTTGAGGGCGATGTCGCAGATGATAGGCATGATCGTATAGACCACATGGCCGGTGCCCACCAGGACGGTCAGGAAGAAGGTCGTCAGGGGGCCCAGGAAGGTGATGTGGTCGGGATGCTTGCGGAGCATCCGTTCAGCGACCTGGATCATCCAGTCCATACCGCCCGAGGCCTGCAGGGTGCCCGCGCAGGTCACGGCGGCGATGATGATGTAGATGACATCGGTCGGAGGGGTGCCGGGCTTGAGCCCGAATCCGAACACGAGGATTGCGAGACCGATACCCGAAATGGCGCCGAGCGCGAGACTGCCGTAGCGGGAACCGACATAGAGGGCGGCCAGCACGATCAGCAGTTCAATGATCATTACGAGGGACATAGTTTACTATTTTGCTTTAGATTTCAGTCAGTTCAACAAATATACTCATATTTTTTGTAATTTTGACGGCGGTTCCGTTAGTATTGTATGCAATATCTGGGAGAAATTATTTCACTGCTCGTCGCTGTCCTGTGGACGGCCACCGCGCTGTTCGCCAATGAGGCCAGCCGCCGCATCGGTGCGATGAGCGCCAACTTCTTCCGAATGGTCTTCTCCGGCATCCTGCTCGCAGGGCTGCTCTGGGTCGTCATCGGACACCCCTGGCCGGCCTACGCCGACGGCTCCACCTGGCTCTGGATGGCGCTCTCCGCCCTGGTAGGCTATGTCTTCGGGGACTTCTGCCTGTTCAATTCCTACATCGTGATCGGCGCCCGCTTCGGACAGCTCTTCATGACCCTCGCCCCGCCCTTCGCCGCCCTCGCGGGCTGGGCGCTGCTCGGCGAGACCCTCTCCTGGAAGTCCTGGCTGGCGATGGCCGTCACCCTCACAGGTATCGCCATTTCTATCCTGAGCCGCTCGGGCGAGAAACACAGCCTTTCGCTGCGTCTCCCGCTCAAGGGCGTGCTGCTCGGCATCGGCGCCGGAATGGGCCAGGGCGTGGGCCTGGTGCTCAGCAAGATCGGCATGCAACACTATGCCGAGGCCCTGCCCGCCGATGCGCCTGCGGCCTTCGACTGGGCGATGCCCTTCGCTTCCACGATGATCCGTTCGCTCACGGGGATGGTGGGGTTCTTCGTCCTGATGGCCCTCGGCGGCACCCTGCCGCAATTGCGCGCCGCGCTGAAGGACCGCGCCGGGATGAAGTTCACCGCCCTCACCACCCTCTTCGGGCCCTTCATCGGCGTGTCCCTCTCGCTGATGGCCGTGCAGTACGCCCGCGCCGGCATCGCCTCCACCCTGATGGCCCTCACCCCGGTGCTCATCATCCTGCCTTACGCGCTGATCTACAAGCAGAAAGTCACCCCGAAGGAAATCCTCGGCGTGATTGTCAGCATGACCGGCGTCGCGTTGTTCTTTTTGCTGTAGGGCTATCTTGCGGGGCGGGTGTTGATTCTTTTGCCGTCCTTATCCCAGGTGTAGATCCAGGAGCCTTTGCGGGAGGTGAAGGTCTCGCCGGCCACGCCGGTGACCTCGCCCACCGTCGAGACGCTCATCGTCTTGTAGTGCTTGCCTTCGCTGTCGAACAGATAGATCCACTCCCCCCGCCGGGAGACGAAGAAGGTCGCACTGTACCCCTTGACCTCCCCGACCGTCGAGGCGCTCAGCGTCTTGTACTGTTTGCCCGATTCGTCGTACAGATAAACCCAGCTGCCGCGCAGCTCCACGCTGGAGATGCGGTGGGCCCCGGCGAGCAGCGCCAGGGCAAGGAACACCAATTGCAAGAATGACTTCATGGCTTTGTTCCCTATCAAAAAACGCACCCCGGCGGCGCGGAATCAGCTTTTCGCTGTTTCCCGGAGCGGATCCGGGTAGCAGTAATACGGGTCATAGCCCGAAAAGAACCGGCACCGGAACAGGAGCTTCGATTTCCCCAGCAAGAGGTAATTCGAATACAGGCCGAGGATGGTCGCGTCCATCGCAGGGGTCGGAGCAGATTCCCCGGTGCGGAGCCGCCGGATGGTGAACCGGGAACATCCCAGCACCTTGGCCAGCAGGCCCGCGGATATCCCGCTCTGCTCAAAGGCCGCCAGCGCCTCTGCCGAGGACAAGCCCGACAGCTCAGAACGTACTTCGCTCATTTCCCGGGCAGAAACAGGCCTGTTCAAACTGACTGTAATCCAAATACTTACCCCCAAGATCAGGGCAACCACGGAGGAGATGATAAGCATAATAGGTTTCATACTTTCGTAGTCTTTTTGGTTCATGCCGCTAAAATAAAGCGCTGGACTGCCAGAACCCGGCAGCGGAAACCCTTGGGGAGAATTGACACCCTAAGAGAAACAGACACCCCGGCGCCGAAAAACGCAGTTATCGGCGCGACCCCCGGTTTTGAAATGCGGGGTCGCACCGATTTCGGCCAAAATCAGCACCGAGGTAAGATTATTTCATACTCTGAGATCCTCGGAATGAAACTTTTATTTTGTGCTCATATTCGCCATCAGCCAATCGCTGTCTGGCCGTGTAATCAAGCGTGCACATTTATAAGCCATCTCCAAGGTATAGATTGTCCGTCCGACATAGTTATTGACCTTTCTTTCTTTGTTAACCTTATGCTCTAAAACAAGGGCGACGTCAACGACATCTTTCTTCTCAAGAGCTAACGGGAGCAATAGTGAGAACTGATGCCTTTCCACATAATACATCGGGATAGCAGTCTTATAGTTCCAGGCGACACGACTGAGTGTAATATTCAAAGCATTTTTGAATCTAGTCGTCAAGTACTGTAACCAATCCTCATCATTATAGATATCATCCGCCAACTTCTTGAAATAGGCATCACGCTGAGGCTTTGGCAAAACATCTGGGTTGTCATAGAAAGGATAGCTATCAGGGGCCCCTTTCTTAACAAATCCTAGAGGTAGACGATCTATGTTGTCCTTGAAGAAATGCTTCCAGTTCAGAGTGGGAAAAGCAGCATTCGTGTCATAAAATAGATAACTAGAGTCCGTAAAATACTCCGCCCTCTTCGGTCGATACGGGAAATCCGTTATAATATTCTGGTAGAAGCTATTGGCCGTCTCGAAAGCGACAAAAATCCAGGGTTGGGTCACTGCCGGGTTTGAACCGTCGTTTTTTTTGAAGAATGCATAGATAGGCTCGTAGATATTGTTGACCAGACCTGTATTGAACAGAGCGTGCTTCTCGTTGACAAGAATCTTTAAAATGGGATCTCGATTCTCCTTGGCCGCTTTTTGTTTTTCTTCATCATCTTCATACTGGAGACGCTCGAAAGTATAGCTCAGGTAATTTTTCAAGATAGGCTTCTTCTGCTTATCCTCTTCGAAGTAATACCACTTTTCCTCAAGGGCAATATTGGTTGCCAAGTCATTGATGGCAGCATCCCAACCATAGGTCGTTGAGTTCTTGGGACGAGGGAAATAGGCAAAGGAATCAATGGCATCACCGATGTAAGAACCCTGTTTGGGGTTTTTCCTAAGACGACCTTGCATGGCGACTAAATTAGATGCCAATGCATCCGAAGGCAACTTTGATTTGTTCTTTTCCCGAACAAGTACTGGCGCTTCATGCTTTGTCGGATCTCCGGAACGGAACTCATAACTACCACGGAACAAACATTCTACTGCCTGCCGTATGCCAATGAATCCCATCGACAGGATTTCTGGCTTAAGCCCCTTTGCACCAACCACAGCAAAATTCTTCCAGCCATCAGAATCTCCTTTGGCGTCACTTATTACCGCAGCAATCTTTTTCTTTAGGTCTTTTTGTAAAACCAGTTTGTTGGGAGCAATCCTTAAAGCGCAGAATACATCTTCGGATCCTTGTAATTGATACTGCTCCATAAAAGCAGCATCCGGATAAAACTCCGAAAGGACCTTTTCAACATCGACAGGGATGTCGCTACGTGAGGCAACGAGTTCGTTAAACTTCTCGCAGAACTCGTCATACTTGAGCCAGTACCCCGGGAAAGTAGGGGTCTGAGCATAGGCACCTTCAAACAGGGCCTTAATTTCTAATTTTGTCATAAAATATTAAAATTATTTGTTTATGGTTATCTGTAATAACCCTTTTTGATTTCTTCAAAAAATATGCCCCCCAATATCCACTGCCGTTTTGTCTGCCACTCTCACTAATTCTGTTAATCTAACAAAGACGGGGCTATTGTTCGATGCTCTTTTACGCAATAAAACAGCGGCATTCATCGATCAGCGCCTCATACTCCTTCAGCCGGGCGAAGAGTGCTTCAAAATCGACAGGGCCCTCTCTGAAAAGTTTGTCTTCGTCGACCACAGCGATGGTCATGTAGGTCCCGAATCCGAAGCGGTCCGGGCGGCGTATCTCCGGATAGCGGTCACGGGATAGCTGAAGCAGCCGGGAATAGTGCCGGTAGCGCACCTCAGAGGATTGCTCATCCCCTTCGTAGGAGATCTTGAAGCAAAGTTTCCCCTGCTCGTACTGCAGATACATCGTTGCACCGTCCTGCATCTCGACGAAATGCCACCAAGCCCCGAGAAAGCCGCCGGAGGGGTTGGCCACATATCCCCAGGACTCCAGATCGACCCTGGACTCCAGTTCCTTATAGAAACCCTGCCAGGAGAACCAGTCCCATTGTTTCTCGGGCAAGTTCTTGTAACCCTTCACGCGTCCTTCAAGGATTTGGAGATGCTCGCGGAAGGCTTGAAGCAGCGTGTCCTGGCCTGTGTAGCCTTCCAGGCATCTCAAGATGTCGGAGCGATCGACGGTCTTAAAGCCACGCCGGCCGATGCTGCGGAGCACCGAGAGCGGTTCTTCGCTTGTCTTGACATAGGCGTAGCAGAGATCTGTCCTCTTCCCTGAGTATTCTCGTTCGACCGAAGCCTTATAGCGATCCAGCTGGCCATCGTGGATGGTCGTTCCCGTCTTGTCCTCGACAATAAGGATGGTATCCTCATTGATTTCAGCCCAGATGTCTATGTTCTCCCACTGGCGCCCGACCTCGATGTGCTCGATTCGGAAATCGGGACCTTTCCCGGTGAGCAGTCTAACAAAGTTTTCCCCGATACGGTGGAGTTCAGCATCGGCTGCAGCATATTCGGGGTCCGCCCATTGGAGCAGCCAAGCGAACATGGCGTCCTGGCTCAACTCAGACGTGGCGAAAGAGAAGATATTGGGAATATGTCTTTCCATATGTTTCGTTGTTGTTTGACAGGCTAGATGCCCGGTCGATTTTTGATGTCATCGATAAGGTCGAGGAGAGGTGATTGCTGGGCCAGGGTTCCGCATCGGGGGCAGCGATGTACCCCCGAGGTGCGGAAGAGAACCAGGACTCGAAATGTGTGCCCGCAGTGGGGGCAACGGAACCATTTGAGGCCGCCGCTATTGCAGTCTACGATGCTCATGGCTACAAGTCAATTTTTTCACCGAACCACTGTGTGAGCTTGGCGGAGGCTTTGCCCTCGATCTCCGGCGTGATCGAAGCTTTGACCGTGTCGTACGCCAGTTTGATGGCGGCTGCATCGTCCGTCAGGCCGAGCGCCGGAATGGCATCCGGGATCAGGTCGATCGGGAGGATGAGGTAGGCCAGCGCCCCCATGATGATGGCCTTGTTGCCCAAGGACACTTCATCGGACTGGAGGGTGTAGTAGAGCAGGAGGGCGTACCAGGTCGTTTTCCGGCCGATGTGTTTAACGACTGCGACGAGCTTGTTCCAGAATTTTTCTCCGGAATAGCTGCCTGCGTACTTGCGCAGGTCTTCAAGTTGAGTTTCCTTTTTCATATCAGTCTCAGTTAGGTTATCGTTATTTGGTCTTCCTTTTAGCTGGGTCGCTGGCGTTTTGCTTGGTCGAGCAGTAGTGTCGCCATCGACTGGGTTCTATCGGATAGCGGATACAAAGGTAAACATTATTTTTATATAAAAAACACTTTTCTTCTTTGCGGAAACGTTAATGAATATTTAACGTTTTTTCGGCCATATATTATCAAATTCCCCATATTGATTTTGATATTTATATATTATGATTAACTTTGTCTCGTTAAATTGTTATCATGAAAGACAATCGTTTTAGATGGAAAATTCTGGATTCTTTGCTAGGGTCCGGTCATCCAGTTTCTTCAGAAGATATCTTCCGGGAGTGGGAGAGAAAGGGGGTATCACGTCGCTTTGGGAGTGATCTTAATTCTTTGCAGGATCAATATGAAGTGACCCTAAGACAAGACCTGTTCAAGTTCAGGAAAGCATATAAAGAATCCGGGTTTGATGGAGAGCTGCTAGAGGAATCATTCTCCGCTAATGATAAAAGGCGGAAATCATATCGGTACAAGGAAGAAGGATTTTCAATTTTGCCTTTATTGAGGGAGAAGTACACAAAGGCTCATTGGAAAGAGATTGATAATTCCTTATCTCAGCTTTTCCAGATAATCCCGGAATCCCTGGCTGATCAGATTGATTTTCTTGTAAATAGTCGTTTGGATACTATAAAAAACTCTTCGACTTATGTCGAGTGGCCGGACAATCCTCAATTACTTGGCTACGAGATGTTGCCAACCTTATACAAAGTCGTGAAGCGTCATCAGCCCATACAAATATCATTCGCGATGTTCGATCAGCCGACCGAGCAGTTTATCCTTCATCCCTATCTACTTAAGGAGTACAACGGAAGGTGGTATTGTCTCGGCTATAGAGAAGATCAAAAGAGGCTCTGGCCGGTATCTGTAGACAGAATCAAGCAAGGAAGCATCCATCCTGTCGATGTTCCTTTTCGAAGTTTTTATTCTCCTTCTGCTTCCTCCCCATCCGAGTACTTTAAAAACGTCATCGGTGTTACGAAAGAGTATAATGAGGTTACCGCCAAAGATTTCTATGTGTCTGATGGAGAATATGAGGTTAAGCTTAAGGTATCATCGAAGAGAGAATGGATGTATTTGGTAACAAACCCGATACATAATTCTCAAAGGGTAATCTCAGACTATGATGAGGATAAAAATGAAGGCCTCATTTCCATAAAGGTCATTTGTAATATTGAGATGTATAACACCATTCTTTCAAGAGGACGGCATGTTCAAATAGTAAGCCCGCCATTTGCAAGAGAAGTGATCAGCTCGATGGTAAAAGATATGGCCTCTCTCTATGAATAAAATACACTGCAAATAATCTAAACTAGTTTTCCCGCCGAAGGGTAATCAACGTGATCTCCGGGACGGCGCCGAGGCGGGCGGGGAAGATGGTTTCGCCGAGGCCGATATTCACGTAGAGATACTGGTCCTGCTCGCGGTAGAGGCCGCGGTTATGCGGGTAGAGCAGCTTGCTG
>JAEEGF010147696.1_pt1 | contig 36336 bp, 39 predicted proteins | sample 9134171 | NCBI WGS metagenome assembly JAEEGF01 (sample SAMN16246542, study PRJNA631951) | gut metagenome | biome: gut microbiome; feature: rumen; material: AP-attached | host: Bos | place: Iran: Karaj | collected 2018-10 | reverse complement strand
ACCCTCCCAATCTATTCCCAGGGCCATATCACCGGCACCCGGACGGCGACCTACTATGAGCCAAACGGCACCGAGACCGTTACCCCGGGCACCGATACGATCAAGTACGCCGAGTTCACGATTCATCCCTTCGACAACAGCGTGATCCTCGACGCCTTTGATATTGACCCGGACGAGCAGTACCAGGAGTTCACCATCACCTACGGAGAAGTCATCCAGAAGATGGCGGACTCACTGAAAATGACTCTGTACGGCGCACTGGGCGACGGCTCCATGGTCCCGTTGACCGACGCCGAGCTGATCGCCTTTGTATCACGGCAGGATTGCAGTCCCGTGCGGAAGCACCTGCTGGAAACGGCACTGTCCCTTGTGGGCCGGGTGCCATACTTCTGGGGCGGCAAGTCCGCACCGGGCTGGAACAGCGAGTGGAACACCCCGAAGGTGGTCACCTCGGCAGGCTCCAGCACCACCGGCACGATCCGACCCTACGGTCTGGACTGCTCCGGCTTCTCGCACTGGACCTATAACACGGCCCTGGGTGTGGATATCACCCACGGCGTCTCCGGCCAATATGCCAACAGCACACCGATCACGGAAGCGGAGCTTCTGCCCGGAGACCTGGGCTGCCTGAAGGACAGCGACGGAAGCTGGAACCATGTGCTGATCTTCGCCGGATACGACGAGGACGGCACGAAAATGTGGTGCCACTGCACCAGCGGCAGCGGCGTGGTTCTGAACACCCCGAGCTATGCGGACAGTCTCTACTACTGCCGCCCGAACGGGGTGGACTTTGAAGCCCCGCTTTCCGACTATGTAGATTAAGGAAACGCTTTATGGAAGACCAGGAATTCAACAATGTTTACGCCATCCCGGCGAACTTTACCGACTCCGGCAAGCTCTTCGGGGGCATGATCGCACCGAGAAACGCCATTGAGGCGCTGGTGCTGATCCTCGCCCTGGGCTACCCGGAGCTGATGCTGATCCCCATGCCGACCACGGTTCGGATCGTCGTCATGGTCGTGACCCTGATCCCGCTGGCTGTGCTTGCAGTCATGGGCGTGGACGGCGACTCGCTGTTTCAGTATCTCGGACACATCTTCCGCCATTTTCTCCACCGGCGGACACTCCATTGCAGAAGGGTGGGATACCGTTATGGGCAGCAAGCCCCAAGCAAGAAAAAACGCAAACGCAAGTGAGGAACGGCTGGAGTTCACCCAGGACTTCATTCCTGTGAAGGACATTCGCCACGGGATCATCGAGACCACGGATCACCGCTATATCAAGATTTTGGAGATCGAGCCCATCAACTTTATGCTCCGCTCCGATGAAGAGCAGTTCGGGATCATTTCCTCCTTTGCCTCCTGGCTGAAGATCTCGCCTGCGCGGCTCCAGTTCAAGAGCATCACCCGCAAGGCGGACTCCGACCGGCACATCAACATGATCCGGGAGGAGCTGGCACAGGAGAACAACCCGGCCTGCAAACGGCAGGGCGAAGAGTACATCCGTTTCATCAAGGAGATCGGAAGCAGAGAGGCGCTGACCAGGCGCTTCTTTTTGATTTTCCAGTATGAGGAGATCCGCAAGGGCGACAGCTCCGATTACGCTCAGGTGCTCGGCACCATGCAGACGATTGAGCAGAACGCCAGAGCCTACTTCCTACAGTGCGGCAACACCATCGTGCAGCCCTCCGATCCGGACGAGGCTGCGGCGGAGATCCTGTATCAGTTCTTCAACCGCCGCTCCTGCGTGGACGAGCCCTTCACCAGCCGGGTGGACCGGGTGGTGCTGGACACCATGGCGGGTAAGAAGCTGGTGCTGGGCGTGGACTCCGTACCGCACATTCGCATGGCGCACTTCATCGCTCCCCGGGGCATCGATCTGCGGCACAGCGGCTATGTGGTCATGGACGGGCTCTACTATGCCTTCCTCTATATCCGGGCCAACGGCTACCCGAGCAGAGTCCGGGGCGGCTGGATGTCCTCTCTGGTCAATGCCGGCGAGGGCGTGGACATCGATGTGTTTTTGAGGCGGGAGAACCGCAGCAAGGCCATTGACAAGGTCGCTCAGCGGATCCGGCTCAACCGGACGAAGCTCAAGGGGATGCAGGACACCAGCACCGACTATGAGGAGCTGGCCAACTCCATCCAGTCCGGCTATTTCATCAAGAACGGCATTGCCAACTACAACGAGGACCTGTTTTATCTCTCGGTTTTTATCACTGTATCGGCCAGAAGCTATGAGGAGCTGATGTGGCGCAAAGGCCAGATGTCGGATATGCTCAAGTCCATGGACATGTATGTCTCCGACTGCCGCTTCCAGATGGAGAAGGCGCTCAAGACGGTTATGCCGTTTCTGAGCATTGATCCCGGTCTGGAGAAGAAGTCCCAGCGCAATGTCCTGACCAGCGGTGCGGCGTCCACCTATATGTTCACAAGCTTTGAAATGTCGGACGACTCCGGCGTCCTGCTGGGCGTCAACCGTCACAACAACTCGCTGTGCATCGTGGACCTCTTCAACACCCGGAAGAACAAAAACGCCAATCTGAACCTCATCGGCACCAGCGGCGCGGGCAAGACCTTTACCCTCCAGCTGCTGGCGCTTCGGATGCGAATGCGCGGCATAGCAGTTACACAATGGCTATCAGAACGGCTGAAGTTGGAAGTCTCGCCAGAGAAAACACGGATCGTCAACGTCAAGCGCAGACACTCGAATTTTCTTGGCTTCAAGCTTAGGGTATATCCTCGGGGTAAGAAATTTGTAGTAAGCTCTCACATCAGTGACAAACAGCTAAGTAACAAGAGGCAAGCATTGATCGCGCAAGCCAAAAACGTGGCAAACCCCAGACCGGGAAAAAGCGAATATGATGAAATTTCACTGTACAATTCCATGGTTATGGGTATGCAGAATTATTATTGTATTGCCACAAATGTCAGCAGGGACTGTAGCAAACTCGGACGCGCAGTAATGATCGTTTTTAAAAACCGACTCCGTGAACAGCGAAAGTCCCGTCTGGTCAAGCAAGGCCGAAAGCTCTCAAGAGTTGAGCGAGAAAAATACGGCGATACGGCTACACTGCGTTATTTGGCTGGATCAAGAGAACCCATTTACCCTATATCGTATGTACAGCATAAGCCGCCTCACTCAATGAAGCGCGGTATTTGCAATTACACGCCAGAGGGACGAACAGTTACTGTCATTGAATTCCAAACAGCTACTTAGGCTGAACCAACTAAGAGAACTGGCCCAAATACCCCAAATCGCATTTTAGACAGACATAATCTCAAAAGGCACGACTGACTTAGAAGAAAGAAGCAATCTAACGATGGAACGCCGTGTGCGCTGAAAGGCGCATGCACGGTGTGGAGTGGGGGAAAATCTGGAGATAACCTCAAAGGATTACCTATCACTATTGGAATTCACCTATCTTCGCATCGCGGACATTTCCACCTTCTCCGAAACCATCCAGCAGAACGGTGAGACCGTCAACAAGGTCAGCCTGCTCTACGGCTTCCCCGTGAACAACACCAGCAACGCCTTCTTCAATGCCATCGGCCTGAGCATTCACCAGAGAGTGGAAGCTGCGGACAAGACCGTGGACGGTGTGCAGTACTACTACTTCACCTCCAACACCCTGATCGCCGCTCTGGAGTATGCCATGGAGTACAACGCCACCGAGGCCCGTACCGCTCTGGAATACTTCGTCCTGAACAACGGTGGCACCACCATGCCCGAGACCGACAGCTTCGGTCACACCTCCGCGAGCAACCTCGAGCTCGGCCTCTATCTGGTGGTCGAGACCCGCGTCCCCGAGATGATCACCTGCACCACCACGCCCTTCCTGGCGAGCCTGCCCATGACCACCGTGAACGGCGGCAATGCGGACAACGGCGGCGAGGAGTGGAACTATGACATCACGATCTACCCGAAGAACACCTCTGGCAACCCCGATCTGGAAAAGACCGTCCGGGAGTCCAAGCCCGACACCGGCCACAACAACGGTACTTTGCGTTATCGAGCATCCTCTGGACGGCAATGAAATCGTCCCGCCGGATAATGCCTTCGTGATGATTGTAATAGTGACTTTGCGGGCGGTCACCCCGGTTTTTCAGCTTCTTGTGGGTCCGATAATCCTGCGTGAAGGTCTTCCTTGTCAGCACGTCGCCGCAGTGACGCTCATTGCGCAGAATCTGGGCAATGCTGCTGGAAGTCCATTTGATATTCCCCAGATAGGAGCGCCGTTCCAAAGCAATTAACGTATCTGCGATCTGCTGGGTTGTGTACCCGTACAGGTACATGTAGAACGCAAGCTTGACCGTTTTGGCTTCCTCCGGATTGATGATGAGGTTCCCGTCTGCATCGTGGGTATAGCCGAGGAGCTTTGGCGTGAGCGGGATGCCGTTGTCCAGCCGCATCCGCAGCGAGGTCTCCATGCTCCGGCTGCGCGTATGGGATTCTTCCTCCGCCATCGTTGCCTGGAAAGTCAGCGCCATCTGAGATTCGTCATTCAAAGAGAAGATCGCCTCGGACTCGAAGAAGATTCCCACGGGGTTCTTCAGTTGTGCAAGCTCTCTGGCCATGCCGATTGTGATCATGACATTTCGCGCAAATCTCGAAACGCTTTTGGTGACGATCAAATCGATCTTGCCCGCCCGGCAGTCTGCGATCATCGCATTAAATGCGTCCCTGTGCTTGAGCGATGTCCCGCTGATCCCTTCGTCTGCGTAGATCCGAACCAGCGTCCAATTGGGGTGACGGTTTACGAAGTCCTCGTAGTAGATCTTCTGCAGCTCATAGGACGTGGTCTGGCGGATGTCATCCGTCGAGACACGGACATAAATCGCGACCCGCTGCGGAACTTCATTGTCGTAATAATCGATGGGCTTCTTAGCCGGGATGAACTCGTAGTTATCCTGGTCTATTTCGACCCGCATTCTTCTGCGGACTTTCTCCTTGGCCTGGTTCCGCTCCTGCCGTTTCTTTTGGTCAATCATGATAACATCCCGCCTGTTTCACCGGCATCGTTTAAAACCTTCCAATCCGGAGACGGGAAGAATTCCGTGTCCTTCAGATCCTCCATGTAATAGGACGCCAGTGTGTAAATGTCCTCAGAGATAAAATAGATCCCGATCGGGTGGGGCTGTGCAGCCAACATTCTGGAGCAGAAGGAGATCTCTTCCGGGGACTTGGAAACATTCGATACCTTCTGCGTGATGATCAGGTCAATCTTTCCATTCATGCAATCTTCGAGCAGTCGGCTCCACTCGGGAGCACTTTCCATGTAGGGAGTTGCCGAACCGTTATCAATGTAAAAATCGATTAGTTCCCATTTGGGGCAGAGGGCGACCGAATCGGTGAACTGCTTCTTGTGATAGGCGAGATAGTTCTCATACTTGGTTTGATTAAAAAAGCGGATATATACGCCTACCTTGAATGGGCAATTCGTACCCGGTCGCTCACGGCGAATGCCCTGTAGCCACACTTTATGGGCGGCGATTTGTCTGGCCTTCTCCGGATCGTTTTCAAACAGCTCGTGGTAATCAGTCGCCGCGCTGATCTCTTCCAGCTTGTTGAACACATCGAGTTCTTCCGTTTTATTCACCTCCACAACTTATCCGTGTAATTAAGATTATAAGAGTTGGCTATGAAAAAAGCAATAAACCGAGAGTCAAGTTTCATGACTCTCGGTTTATAAAACAAAAAAAGCAGACAGAAATGAGCTTCTGTCTGCTTTTAGTCTTCCTGTTTTCCTTTTCGGATGGCAGCTTTGACCTCCTGCGCAATCTTCAGAATCGATTCGATTTCTGAGGAACTGCAATCTGCAATCATTGCGGTAAATTCTTTTGGATAGTCGTTCAGGGCTGCGGGGGTATCTAGGCGAAGAATATCATTGGACGAAACCTGAAGCGCCTCGCAAACCTTTGCAAATGTGACGAGCCACATTTTGCTGCGACCGTTTTCTAGGCTGCTGATGACCGGAGCGGAGAGCTCGGCTTTTTCGGCAAGCTCCGCCTGGCTTAAGCCTTTTGAGATCCGGATCTCCTTGATCCGTGCACCAATCGTCTGGTAGAATTCAGATTGATCTCGCAAATGGACACCCCCTTCATAATAGGCTGCTTATATTTTATCAACAATTGACTATAAAATACATAAAGGAGTGGATAAATCATAAACGATATGCTATAATAAAAGAAAGATAATTTTTTGGAGAGTGAGTCTTATGCCGCTGAACAGCGCCGCCTTCGGGAAAAGTGTCCGACATTTCCGGAAAAAGAGAGGCTATTCTCAGATCCATCTTTCCGAACTCATTGATAAGTCCCCCACATACCTCAGCTATGTTGAGAGCGGGAGGCGCTGCATCAGTCTGGACACACTGATCGATCTGGCAAACGCCCTCAATGTCACGACAGACACGCTCCTGAAAGAGAGCCTGGAGAATCTGCCGATCTTGATGAATAACGAATTTGCGGCCATCCTCGGGGACTGCTCTGAGTCCGAGTTGAAGATCCTCCTGGAGGTATTGACTTCCGTGAAAACGTCGATCCGTTCAAACCAGGGATTGCTGCCCCAACGCCTCCCTCGCAGATAATAGTGTAACCGAAAAAAACGGAAAATGGAATACACCGAGATACAAGGAGGTTGATTGTCAGTTTATCGTTTTCAAACAGCGTGCGGTTCGGAAGATTATGGCTATCACTGACCGGCAGCAAAAAACAACCCAGCCCGACGGCTGTAATAACCGTTGAGCTGGGTTTTCCTATTCCGTTTTAGAAGAGATGTAGGAATGGGAAGAGTAGAGGCCTTTCTCGTTCATCCGCTGCGAACTTAATAGTTTTCGCAGTTGATCTCGAAATAGCTCTGGGGGTGTGCGCAGACGGGGCAGATCTCGGGAGCCTTGGTGCCCACGACGATGTGTCCGCAGTTGCGGCATTCCCACACTTTGACTTCGCTCTTTTTGAAGACTTCCTGCGCTTCCACGTTGTGCAGCAGGGCGCGGTAGCGCTCCTCGTGGTGCTTTTCGATGGCTGCGACGCCGCGGAACTTCGCCGCCAGCTCCGGGAAGCCTTCTTCGTCGGCGGTTTTGGCGAAGCCTTCATACATGTCGGTCCACTCGTAGTTTTCGCCGTCTGCCGCCGCTGCGAGGTTTTCTGCCGTGTTGCCGATTCCGTTCAGTTCTTTGAACCACAGCTTGGCGTGCTCTTTCTCATTCTCGGCAGTCTTGAGGAACAGGGCAGCGATCTGCTCAAAGCCCTCCTTCTTGGCCTTGGAAGCAAAGTAGGTGTACTTGTTGCGGGCCTGGGACTCGCCTGCAAAAGCGGCTTCTAGGTTCTTTTCCGTCTGGGTGCCGGCGTACTTGTGCTTGGGCTCTTCCAGCTTCACGAATTTCTCAGCGGGCTGCTTGCAGAGGGGGCACTTTTCGGGAGGGGTGTCGCCCTCGTGAATATAGCCGCAAACGGTGCATTTCCATTTTGCCATTGTCTTATTCTCCTCCTAAGTTAGATTTATTCTGAGTTACTTCTTCCAAAGGCTGTGCAGGTTGCAGTAGGCATAAACGGCCTCAACCTCGTCTCCCTCGCAGATGGAGAAGCAGGCCTTCGGCTCGTCGCCGGGCCGGAGCGCCTTCCTCTGATTGCCGTGTTTGGTCTGGATCGCCACCCACTCGATGTAATGCTCCGGGAGCATGGGATGGGCCACGGCGCCAACCGTGACGAAGACCTTGTTGTCCTTCACCTCGTAGACGGGCACGTGCTTTTCCACGGCTGCGTCGGTGGTGCCGGGGACGATCTCCGTCATTTTTTTGCCGCAGCACATGACAGGCACACCGGTCTTCTTGACGATCGCAATGATCTGTCCGCAAACTTCGCAGCGATAAAACTTCAGTTCCATGTCTTTTGATCTCCTTTATATTTTCTGTTTGATTCAAGCTCCAGCATAGGACGTATGCTTCGCTTTTCTTCCTCCATCTCAGGAATCCCGGCAGTCAGGACAAATCCCCGTAAAAAAGATGTCATATCCCTCAATCTCAAAGCCGTGCGTATTCTTGACTCTTTTTTGGAGACCGTCGATCACATCCATATCCATATCAAAAACTCTTCCGCACTTGCGGCATCTGATATGGTAGTGCTCGTCAGTAATGTGGTCATACAGAGCAGGTCCGGCAGGGGTATCGATCTTCCTGATCTCCCCGTCTGCAGCAAGAGAATCAAGGTTTCTGTAAACGGTTGTCCGGCTGATCGTAGGGTGATCCTTGCAAACCTCATTGTAAATCTGCTCTGCTGTTGCGTGGCATTTCAAGAAACGAACTGCATCCAGAACCATCTGGCGCTGAATGGTATGCCTGACCATGATCTCACCTTCCTTAATGAAACTAATTACTATTAAGAATTATACTGCATTATGAATGGAATGTCAATAGTGCTCCCAATTTATTTCGCCAAATTTTGTATCCAAGACTTTCAGAATAACCAACAAAGGACCCCAACCTTGTATCAAAGTTGAGGTCCTTATGTGGCATTGGGCTACAAAAAAGATATCGCATCAAGCCCAACGGGGTTATATCTCAGCCAGACAGCGCCTTGCATTTCACCGCGTCACGGATAAACGCCGCCGTGCCTGCGCCGTGTCGGTCGATGTTGTTCCGGAAGCGCTCGTCGGCGACATACATTTCTCCGAGCGAGGCCAGAATCTCCTGTGTGCAGTTGTAGTAATGCGCAGTGATATACGCCTGCAGCTTTTTTACAAGGCTCTGCGCCTCTCCCGAATCCGCCGCCGCGCCGCTTTGCCTGCACGCCGCAAACTCGGCCATGATCTGATCCATCTCCCCGGCGTGGTCAGCCTGGGCTTCGGCCGCCTCCGCGCCTGCCTTCTGCTCATACTGCAGATAGGCCTCTGTGGCGCCCCAGCGGGCCTTCGCCTCTTTTTTGTACTGCTCCAATTCCTTTTGATCAAAGGCGTTCATGTTGATCTCTCCTTTCAATGCGTCGTCGATGGCAAGGATCAGGCGCTCCAACTGCTCCTTTTTCAGCTCCAGCAGCTTCCGCTGGTCCTGAAGGGACTGCTCCTTGTTGTGGTCCGGGGATGATAAAATGGCCCGGATACGGCTCAGAGAAAAGTCGAGTTCCCGGTAAAACAGGATCTCCTGCATCCGCAGAGCCGAGCTTGCATCATAAAAGCGGTATCCGGTGGCGCTGTCCACAAAGGCCGGCTTCAGCAGCCCGATCTCATCGTAATAATGCAGTGTGCGCACGCTCACGCCGGACAATGCGGCAAATTCCCTGATCTGCATTTTCATGTGGTTCACCTCCTAAGACAGAGTATAATCCATGACGCAGCGTCAGAGTCAAGAAGTTTTTTGGGTTTTTCATAAAATAGATATCGCTCCTATTTTTTGAGCAAGCAAGAAACAAGCGGTATTTTGCACACAAGAAAGGCTGCGTGAATATCGTTGTCAGAAACCATCGTAATCGTAAGCGACAGTTACCTTTTGATGGTGCAGTTTCTTATGTGCTGGTCAATGTATTTTTTGCACTCGTTAATTGTGCCCAAGAACGGGCTTTTGGGTGCAGGCTTCAAGTCTTTAATTTCATAAGATACTTGGTGGCCAATAAGGTCTGCATACGAAACAAGCGCAAACTCAAATCCTTTGTATTTATAGGTTCTCATGTTTTGCTCACTCACCTTGATCTGCAATTCTATAAACAATAGCGACTTCTGTTTCTTTCACCTCAAACTGACTTCCGCAATCGGGTTCCATTCCGTTTTGGCAGCGAGTTTATCAGCCTGCTCCTCCGGGAAATGCCGGAATTCCATGACGGTCTTATCAGAAAAGCCGCCGTAGAAATAATCGGTCGGCCAGGTGAAGCAAGGGACAAAGCCGACCTTTCCGCGTCCCAGAAGATAGTCGGCGATTTCCTCCGCTTTGTAAATGTCGACAGGGACACCGTTGTGCCTGAGCGCCAGATAGAAGCGCACGGCATATTCCGGGCAACAGTATTCGTTTGCGCTCAGACTCAGCGCGTAACCTCCGTCTTTCTTGATCACATAGAGATGTGTGCGGGTGCGGGAGCTTCCCTGCATGACCTCCCACATATGGCTCGGATTTTCAATTTTCCACTTGTCCTGCGAGGGAATGTCATACCAGCGGTCAAAGGCCTCAGGCGAATCCGGGTCTATGGTCAGAAGCCCGCCGTCGCGGTCATCGGCGTTGCGTTTGTAAAGCTCCAGCGGCGTCTTTGTCTCATACCCATCGACACGGTTTGCCCGATAGCCGAGCGCGCAGATTTCCAGATAGCGGTTGACCGTCAGCCCCTGAATCGGCGCAGCATCTGCCGACGTATGGATCAGCGCGTCAAACTCGGCGCATTCATGCTCCGAGATCCGCTTGAAGTGTTCCTCCCGCTGCTCCGGGAACGCCTCCCAATAGTCCTTGACCGGAAGCACGCCGGTCCTGTATCGAAACGGCAGCGCTTCGCGAATGTGGGCATTATAACTGCCGTCCCGCAGCATGGAAACGACTCTCTCGACAGATTCGATCAGCCATGCCAGAAGCTTGGATAGATCATCAAAACCTGTTTCGCCGGGCTCGTACCGGATCACCAGTTTCCCGTTCAGAACCACATTTCGATACCCTTTGTGTTCTGCGGTGGTGAGATGATAGAAACTGACTTCATGAGGATAGTCCTCTGCCCAATTTGACTCGAATTCCTCTCTGCTTGAAGCGATCTCGTTTTCCAGCTCGTAGTCAAAGTCACCGTAGTCTTCAATCGTACCCCGCGGCGCTTCCAGCCACAGCTCATGGCGGTTGTCATCTCCGCAGGGAGCGATTTGATCGAGCTTCTCAAACAGCTGATCCAGAAGCCTTTTGCTCCGGTCATCTATGGTTTGCCGTCCACCGTCATAAGCATGAAGGAAGCGGTCAATCTGTGGCGCTTTCATTTGTGCGTCTTTCTTTCTCGTTTTTCGCATATTCCTCGTCCTCCGGTTCTTCGGAGTAGAATTCCTTCATATCGTCCAGGCGCAGACAGGCAAGCCGACCGTAGAGCGGGCGTCGCCGATGCTCATCCTTGGCAAGGGGGAAGCCGCTGCCGCAGTCGATTCCGATTCGGCGCTTGCTGGGTGCATGCCAGATTGCAAGCGGATTGTTCGGCTGGAACATCCGTGTCGGGCTATGCCCAAGGATCAGGATGAAGCCCATGGAATCCGGGTCCTGAGGCATCCAGCGATGCCATACGGCAAATTCTGTCTTGTTATTGTAGAAGTAGTGATAATCATAGTACCGGTCGAGCGGCGCGGCATGGATCAGCTTGTACTTCTTGCCGCCCACTTCGATGTCGATGTTTAGCGGGAGATCCCACAGCCATGAGAATATTTCCTGTCGTGTCTCCTCCGACAGTTGAAGCAGTGCCCGGTGCGTACACTCCCCGCCGTTGTCATACCACAGAGCCAGGAGTTCCTCGTGGAATCTGAACTCGTATTGGTCATTCTCGTTGAACGGCGCCATTGCGTTCAGCATCATGTATTCGTGATTGCCCAGCAGCATCCGTATGTTCGGCATCTTCATCAGCTCGAGCAGAATCGAGATGCCATCCGGATAGCGGTCGATCACATCTCCGAGGATATACAGCGTGTCCTCCGGCTGCAGGTCGATCTGTTTCATGATCGAATCAAAGCGCCGACGGTTTCCGTGTATATCACCCATCACATAGATCACGGTTTATCATCTCCTCCATTGTCGCTGCCTTCTTCTTTTTCTTCAAACATCAGGCGGAACATATTGACGAAGTCGCCCACGAGCTCCGGGTACTTGTAGTAAATGTGCCTGCACAGCTTCTTCGTCAGCTCCAGAAAACGGGGCTCATCGCAAAAATCCAGAAGGCCGTCAAGAAGTTGTTCCACCTGCTTTCTGTCTGTCATGCGTCCTGCAAGAATCGCGTCGACTGCTCGGCTGTACTGTGCGTAGGCCAAATCCCGCAGATCTTGGATTTGATCTGCGATTTGTTTGATGTCAGACAGAAGCTGTTCATTCATTTCCATTTGGCGTCCTCTCCTCTGACAGCTCCGGGGCAGGGTTTGCTGTAAGCAGTTCTTCCAGTGTCCTGGGCGTGTAATCCATATAGTCCATCATGCAGCCTACATTGATCAGGCGGCTTGGAATACCCATTGCCCAGAGCTCCTGCTGCCACTTTTCTACGAGAGCCTGCTCCCGGCTGTTGTGGACGTGGCCGTAGAGCATGACTGCGCCATAGTGCTGGCTCCTGTAGAACAGGATCGGGTAGTGGCACAGGATGACCAGCTTGGTCCCGTCATTTACCTCCGCATATGGAGAGATGCTCTCCCAAAGTCGACCCAGGTTCCCCTTGATCCGGTCGTGGTTTCCGCAGATCAGGTGCTTGTGTCCGTTCAGTCGGCGGAAGATCTCCATGCTCTGGGCCTCGCCTTTCCAAAAGGCGTCGCCCAGCACATAGACCGTATCCTCGTTTGTGATGCGGGCATTCCAGCGGCTGACGATGGTTTCCGCCATTTCCTCCACCGACTGAAACGGTCGTCGGTCGAAGGTCAGGACATTCTCATGCCCGAAGTGCATATCTGAAATATAGTAGATCATGTCTGTTTCCTTGTGAAAATATTATTCTTATTGGGCAAGCTCCTCGAAGGCTGCCCTGTGCTCATGAAGGATGCGCCTGGCAACACGGTCGATTTTCTCGTCCTCCGTCAGTCCGATCTGCTCCTCCGACTCGAAGCTGTGGAACAGGAAGTGCATCCGGTCGATCCGCTTGTCCGTGTGCCAGTGACCGCAGAACCAGGCGACATAGTCGGTGCGTTCCTCAATCGTATCAAGCCAGCGCTCGGTGCTGTCATCTACGCTGCTCTGATCGACCATAGGCAGGAACATTTCCCGCGGCTCATATTTGTACGGGCAGGTGTGGGAGAGAACCACATCGATCTCATTCTCCCGGAGCTGCTTTTCAACGTATGCCTTGATCTCCTGGGACGGCTGCTCGTCTGCCCACCAGTTGTACCCTCGGGCAAGGCGGTAGTATTTGTCCACGCTGTAAGCGCCGCCAATGACGATGTAGTTCAGCCCATTGAGCGTGAAGATTTCACCGTCCTGGGCAAAGAGGAGGTTTGGGAATCGGTCCTGAAGCCAGACCTTTCCGCCGTTCCATTCGGCGACGTGATAATCGTCCACAACTTGTGGACGCATTTCGTGATTGCCGTGGATGCATAATATGGTCGGTGCAAGAGCCGCAAGGACGGCCTTCATCTCATCGTCCCGCCAGCCGCCGTAATAGTTGGCACCGACGTCGCCGAGCAGGACCAGAATATCGTCTTTGGTTAATCCCGCCTTCTGGCAGAATGTCTGTATGCCCCACGGCGAGCCGTGGATATCCCCGGAGAAATAGATCATAGATGTCACCGTCTTCGCTTTGAAATCGCTCGTTCCTGCTCGGATAAACCGGTATGAATCGCCGGACTTATTATAACAGAAGCAGTATAAAAATGCTTGAATTTTCGGAAAACATAATCGTTTTTTGGGAAAATGTAATTATTCTTTTATCTCTCGGCAGAACTGAAAAATCGGGACACGGTACAGAACGCTCTGCGCCGTACCCCGATTTTGTCGGTGTGCGCACCGTGCGCACCGGCGCAAAACCACCTGATTTGGCAGACAAATCAGGTGGTTTGCTTTGGTGGGAGAGGCTGGATTTGAACCAGCGTAGGACAAAGCCGACGGATTTACAGTCCGCTCCCTTTGACCACTCGGGCACTCTCCCATGTTGGTGGGTTCTCCAGGAGTTGAACCTGGGACGCACAGAGCTTCAATCTGTCGCTCTACCGACTGAGCTAAGAACCCATGGGGTGCGAGAGCGGACTTGAACCGCCGACCTCCGGGGCCACAACCCGGCGCTCTGCCAACTGAGCTACTCGCAACATATTATGGTACGCCCTGTGGGACTCGAACCCACGGCCCACAGATTAAAAGTCTGCTGCTCTGCCAACTGAGCCAAGGGCGTATATGGTGACCCCTGCGGGATTTGAACCCGGCGTTTCCGGCTTGAAGGGCCGGTGTCTTTTCCATCTTGACCAAGGGGCCATGTCCACCCGCATCAGCGGGTGGTTTGCTTATGCGATGTTGATGATGGGAAAGGCGTCCTGAAAAACCAGGATGTCATCCACCGTGACGCCGAAGACTGCGGCGAGGACGACGATATTGTCCAGAGTCGGCATGGCCTGCCCACGCTGCCACTTGTAGATGGCCTGGGGCGTGGAGAAGCCGAAGATCTTCTGCAGATCCGTAACGCTCAGTCCGGCATTCTTACGGAGCCGGACGATGTTCTTTCCCGTTGCGGTCATGTCAATGACCGGAATCGTATTCATTTGATTTACACTCCTGTTCCGGCAGAGGGCCGGAACGAAGCCGACTTATTCTGCCTTAAAGTTATAGATGGGTTTCAGCACTTCGATGACGTCCACGGAATCGCGGATCACATCGATGATGTCTTCCAGAGATTTGTAGGCCATGGGGGCCTCGTCCAGGGTGGCCTCGCTGACGGAGGTGGTGTAGACGCCAGCCATCTCCCGCTTGTATTCCTCCAGATCGAGCGATTCCTTCGCAGTCGTTCTGGACATGATGCGGCCGGCGCCGTGGGGAGCGGAGAAGTTCCACTCGGGGTTGCCTTTGCCGATGGCCAGCACGCTGCCGTCTCGCATGTTGATGGGGATCAGGACCTTTTCGCCCTTGTGCGCGGCGATGGCGCCCTTGCGGAGGATGCGCTCCTCGGTATCAATGTAGTTGTGGATCGTGTGGAAGGCGCTGATGGCAGTCAGGCCGGTGCGTTCCAGCAAAATCTCGGCCATCTTTTCACGGCTGCGGCGGGCAAATGCCTGGCAGATCTCCACGTCGTGCAGATAGTCCTCCAGATAGCTGCCGTAGACGAAGCAGAGGTCCTCTGGGATCGAGGTCTGCTTTTCCTGCCAATGGAGTTGCTTCAGCGCGGCCTGGATCTCCTGCCTGCGGCCCGTCGCCTTGTACTCGGCAATCAGCGCGTCGCGTTTGGCAAAGTATTCCTCCTTGCCCTTGTTCAGATCGATGGCGAGCTGCTGATAGTATTCTGCCACCTGCTTGCCCAGGTTCCGGGAGCCGGAGTGGATGACCAGGTACTTGATGCCGGTTTCTGAGACGTCCACTTCGATGAAGTGGTTGCCGCCGCCCAGCGTACCGAGGCTGCGCTCGAGACGTTTGCTGTCCTTCAATGCACGGAAGCAGCGCAGTTCCGTCAGATCAAAATGCTCCTGTCGGTTCTCCCAGACATTCATCCCGGAAGGGATGTAGTGCGCGGCCTCGTCGAGCTTCTCCATGTCGATTTCCACAACGCCAAGCTCCACAGTGAACATACCGCAGCCGATGTCCACGCCGACCACATTGGGAACAGCCTTGTCCGAAATGGTCATGGTGGTGCCGATGGTGCAGCCTTTTCCGGCGTGCACATCGGGCATAATGCGGATCCTGCTGCCCTCGGTGAAGGGGTAGTCGCACATGCGCCGGATCTGCTCGATGGCTTCGTCCTCGATGACCTTGGCGTAGCAGATGGCAGTATTCATTTTTCCTTTGATTACCAACATGGTTTTTCTCCTGTAATCGATATGAAAAAGCCGCCTGTCTCCTGCAAGACAAGCGGCATGTGATTGATTCTGCGTGTGGCGCGTGAAAGGTTATGACACCATGCAGATTCCCGGCTTTGCCTTGTAAGAGCGCGCGAAAAGACCGTCCAGGTACGGATAGCTGGACTGGGTTTCCTGATGCTCTTTAAACGACAAAGCGAAACGAACTGCGATCATGTCTTTTTCCTTTCCGGGCAGCGCCCTTTTTTGTTCTCTGATGCTACTATAGCACGGCAAAACGGATTTGTAAATAAACTTGTAGTATAAAACTCCTAATAGTTTCCTTCTCCCCATTTTGTTTTATTTCGTCGTTCTGTTAAGAAAGACGAAAAGCGATTTCGATGCAACAAAAAGGGGCACATTTCTGTGCCCTGCGCAAGCACCCGGATTTGTCACCGGGACTCCGGCTAAGCCGTGTTCTCCTTGCCTTAAACTATCACTTGCGCAAGAGTAATATAGCATATCTACGGTGAGATTTCAATATCGTTGCGCAAACAGCCGCAGAAAGATCGGCGAACAGCCTGCAGAAAGGTCAAAAGGCTGTTTTTGCCCCTGCCGACGGGTTATCGTCATCGGCAGGGCCACCTTTTATTTCTCGCTTCTTGCGCAAGGGCAATCGCTGTACCGGGAGAGTATGTATTCCAGTTGCGTCTTCATTTTTTCGCGCAGATAGGTCGGAGAGAGGATCTCCACATCCGGCAGGCATGTTTTGGCAAATTGAAGCATGGCGTCATCGATGACGTGCGCTGTGACGATCACATTTCCGTTCGGCTCCGGTTCATAATGGATGTTCTCGCTGCCGAACATGCCAAAGACCTCACTGACGGTCGTCTCCGGAATCCGAAATCTTGCTTCAACCTCCCGACCGGTGAACATGAAGATATGCTTCTTCATGTAGTCGCTCAGGCTCAGACTTTCAGCGCCGCCGACTTCCCGGAAAGGGCGGATGGGTTCATTTATGATCTCAATGTCGCGAATGCGGTCCAATCGGTAGTTGGAAACATCATCATGGTAGCCGTCGTTGCAGATCAGGTAATATCTTCCTTCTTTTGCTGCCATGCGGTAGGGAGACATCGTGTACCGCCGGACGCTGCCGTCTCTGTTCTTCCGCAGGTGCTGCTTTTTATCTGAGTGATAGAAAGCATAGGAAAAACGGACCTTATGCCCCTGCTGAATCGCCTCATCGAGCATCTCGATGGTGTAAAACAGCTCGCTGGAGTCCGTCTTGTCCTGCGGCTGCCGGGAGACGTACTGCATACGGGAGCTGAAGTATTTGCTTGCCAGACCTTCCAGCTTCCCGATCAATTCTCTGCAACGGGGCAGTGAAAGATGACGGGAAAAAACCAGACCGTCGATCAGCAGCATGAGCTCACCGTTGGTGAAGGTGTGCTCCAGATAAATGTTCTTCCAGATCGGGCTGTCGCCGCGTTCGATCTCGTCATATTCGATTGAATACCCGGCATCCTCCAGCGCTAGCAGCTGCCGTCTCAGCGTTTTTCGATCCATATCAATTCCGTACTTCTGCTTCAGCAATCTCAGAAGGTCCCGGTTATTCAACGTATGGTTTTCATCTGTCTCGGTCTGCAGAATTCTCAACAAAGCAAGAACTGTAGATTTCTTATAGTCCAGCTCGTACATTGTTATCCCTCCTGACGCCAGGGTAGAAAAACGCTGTTTCAATAATACCATATTTGATGCGGAAATTTTACCGCATCTTTGATGCGGATTATCTGAAATGCTCGCCCACGCTCACGAAATAGGGCATTTTCTCCGTATCTAAATCGTATCCTGAAACTGTACCAAAGGTACAAAAAAGCGTCCCATATTCCATGGTTCGACCGATTTCGCAAGCAGATTATGGAATAATGGGTCCACAGGGAGAATTCACAGCGAACGAGTAACATTTTATAGAATTTTGTAAAACCGAGGCATGTGAAATTCACTTGCTCCCGGTGGCGCATGCCTCGTAGGAGGTATGCGCATGGAAAAACTGAACAAGCAAAGCTACGACGATGAGCTCCGGAGACGGTTCAATGCCTGGCTCGACAAACTGCTTTGGAGGGCCAGGGCTGATTACGTTCGGATGCTGGGAAGGGAGGTGAAGACGGTTTCCATCGACGACGTGGATGAGTCTCTGCTCGCCGTTGAGGATCGGTATGCCGGGTTGCAGTCTGAATTTGAGTTTGAAGAGAAGCGCCTTGCCGAGGCGTTTTTTTCTTTGCCCATTTTGCGACAGAAGATCCTGACCATGCTGTTCGTAGACGGCATGAAGCCGGCAGAAATAGCGGAGATCCTGCACTGCAGCAAGGAACATGTCGCGATGCAGCGCTTCCGCGCATTGGAGAAACTTCGGCAGATTTTGGATGAGGAGGATTTCAAATGAGACTGTCAAATCAGGAATTTCGCAAGGTACTGGAAGGAGCTGTCGCCGGACGGCATGAGGATCTGGAAACGATCCTGCAGCTCTATCAAAGGACGATCAACAAGTATTCCATCCGGGACGGCAGGATTGACGAGGATCTGCGCCAATATCTGCTGATCCATGTCGCGCTGAACATTTCAAAGTTCATCCTCTGAAGCGTTAAGAAAAAACTCAAAAAATTTATCCAAAACTGAAATGAACGGAGGTTTGCCTCTCGTTTAAGTAAATCGAAGGCATCCCCATGCTTCATTGCATCTTGACAATTTCATCCTGCCTGATCTTTCCCTGAGAGCCGAGCGGCTATCGATCCTGTCGGCAGCAGGAGCACGAGCACTGATATGCGGGTGGCACTCGCATAACGCGACGACGCTCTCGGGGGACAATGATACTTCCGCCCAACGCGGCCCGGTCGGAGTAGACGGGGAGATGAGATTTCTATGTGTTCGTAGCCGGACATCAGGCAGGCATTATCTAAAACCAGGAGGTTACCATGTCAAACGAGAATGATATTAAAAAACTCCCCCTTGTGCTCAAGGTGGAGGAGCTGATGCCGGTTTTGTCGGTTGGACGAAACACAGCTTATGAATTGGTTCGATCCGGTCAGATTTCGAGCTTCCGGGTCGGTCGTGAGTATCGCGTGCCCAGGGATGCTGTAGAGGTGTTCCTGCGAAAAATGTCGGAATAAGTTGTAAATCAGCCATGCTGTCGGTATAATATAAATAGAAACAGACTGCTGTGTGGCTGGAAAGGAGCGTAAGGTGCCATACAACAAATCAAAGCGTTCTGCAAATGGTGCCGGAACGATTCGGAAAAAAACCTATGTTTCGAATGGGAAGGAATATAGCTACTGGGAGGCGCGCTTCACTACAGGGTATGATCCCGGTACGGGAAAGCAGATTCAACGCACGATCAACGGTAAGACGAAGGACGAGGTCGCCCAGCGGCTGAGAGAAGCCACTGCCCGGATTGATAAGGGCACATACCTGAATCCCTGCAAAATGACCCTCGGCGAATGGATGGACATCTGGGCAAAGGAGTATTTGGTCGGGGTAAAGGAAGGTACCGCCTATTCTTACCGGGCTGTCATTCGCAATCACATCAAGCCTGCGCTGGGCGCTATCCGCCTGGATGCGCTGACGCCGCACATGATCCAGAGCTTCTACAACAGCAAGATGGGAACGCACTCTGCCAAGTCGATCAAAAACTTCCATGGCATTCTCCACGCCGCACTGAAGCAGGCAGTCCTGAACGGCTATATTCCGACAAACCCGACAGATGCCTCGATTCGTCCCCGGATCGAGAAGAAGGAAATGCACCCGATGGACGAGTACATGATCACCGACTTTCTGGAAGCGATCCGAGGCGAAGAGTATGAATACCTGTTCTTCGTGGCGCTGTTCACGGGAATGCGGAAGGGCGAGCTGCTTGGCCTTACCTGGGAAGCCGTGGACTTTGCTCGCGGAACGGTCCTGGTCAGCAAGCAGCTCCAGCGCCCGAGAGTCGGCGATGGCAAGTGCGTGCTTGTCTCCACGAAAACCGGGAAGTCGAGAAAGCTCATGCCGGCCAAGGAGGTTATGAACGTCCTCTACCGCGTCAAGAAACAGCAGGCAACCTGGAAGCTCCAGTATGGCGAGATTTTTCAGAATCCCATGAACCTGGTCTTCACCCATCCGTCTGGGGATTATCTCAATCCCAACACGGTCTACAATCATTTCAAGGAGATCATGAAGAAGATCGGCTATCCCGATGTGCGTTTCCATGACATGCGGCATTCCTATGCTGTGGCGGCGCTTCAAGCCGGTGACGATGTCAAAACCGTGCAGGGAAACCTCGGACATGCCACTGCTGCGTTCACTCTGGACGTCTACGGACATGTGACGGATCAGATGAAGGAAGAAAGTGCCAACCGCATGGAGCGCTTTATCCGCAGGGTGAAGACCGCATAGATATTCCGTGGATATTTTGGACGAATAGATGTATAAGGTCTAAAACAAGGTCTAAAATCTTCCGGGGGTTCGATTGCGGAACGAAAACACTCTGAAAAACGGAGAAAACAAGAGAAAAGAGCTGAAATCCGAAGATCTCAGCTCTTACTCTTGGCAGCGGGTGAAGGATTCGAACCCTCACAAACGGAGTCAGAGTCCGGTGTGCTACCATTACACAAACCCGCTATCGTGCGCTCTCCTCTGACGATTTCGCAAGCGCATTATTATTATATGCAGATTTCAGAAAAAGTCAAGAAATATTTTTGATTTTTCAAAGTTTTTTCCGGGTCCGTGTCGACGGGCGGCCCGGGGCCCGCTGTCTTGTCCGCCACAGGGTTTCGGCAAACGAAAAGCAGGGGGCTTGCAGCCTCCTGCTTTTCAAAATGATTTCCCAGTGGAAATCTTATCTCTTCATCTTCTCCAGCAGCAGCATGATGGAGCTGCCCGCCAGACCGATCTGGAAAATAAAGAAGAACCAGCCAAAAACAGACAGCTTCACTTCCGAGTCAATCCAAAGGATGATGAACAGGAGCAGAATCAAAACCATGGCGGCGGCAATCATTATCCACAGCCACTTGAAGCTGAATTTGTCAAAGTAATCCTGCACAAAGAAGGTAAGACACAGCGTGAGCAGAATCGTAATCAGCGCACTCCAGAAAGGATAACCCCGGGACATGGCAATGGTCGTGCCGTAGTAATAAGACGGCAGCAGGAAAAGCAGGAAGTTCAGCACCAGCAGGCCGCCGAAGATGGGGAAGAAGATCTTTTCCAGGCCCTGCATGGCATTGAACTTGCCCAGCAGGCCGCCGGAATTGGACATGGGTCTGACGGGACGGGACGAAGCGGGAGCGCCGTAGCCGGAATTGGCCGGGGCAGCGTTCGAAGCGGGTGCGCCCATACGCTTGCCGCAGTTGGGGCAGAAGGGCTGGCCGTCTTCTACGCGGGTTCCGCAATTTTCACAGAACATATCATTTCCTCCGATCTGAATCAATCTAACAGCACAATTCGCTGTTAAGGTTATCATACTCCAATTTCATAAAAATGTCAACAAAATGTGTGTTTCGTGCAGAAATCTTTTTTTGATTTCGGCCTCTTCGTGGGATTTTTGCGCCGCGGGGCATTAGAATGGAGGTTGAAATGCATAATTCTGAACTCCCATAGAAACCTCCAGCCTGTTCCGGCAGGATTTGCGCCAGACTTCGTTGTCGTCCTTGCCGGGCATCAAGCCCGCCTGCGTCCTCCGTCTCGTCTGGCGGGATTCCTGCTCGGAACAATATTCAATCTTTTTATGGGAGTTCAGTATAAGAAAAGCGGAGGATGAATATGCAAAAGTCAAAACTCAAATCCGACAACGGGGCCGGAAAGCTCCTGTTCCTGCCCCCGGAGCAGATCCGCCCCAATCCGGGGCAGCCCAGGCGGAATTTTGACCGGCAGGGCATGGAGGAGCTGGCAGCCTCCATCGCCCGGCACGGGATGCTCCAGCCCCTGACCGTCCGCAGACAGGGCGGGAGCTATGAGCTGATCGCCGGAGAGCGGCGTCTCCGGGCCGCCCGAATGGCGGGACTGACCGAGGTGCCCTGTCTGCTGCTCTCCCTCACGGAGGAGCAGAGCGGGCTGGCCGCCCTGGTGGAAAACCTGCAAAGGCGGGATCTGGACTGCTGGGAGCAGGCGGAGGGGATCGCCCGGCTCATGCGGCTCTACACCCTGAGCCAGGAGCAGGCGGCCGCCCGGCTGGGCATCAGCCCCTCTGCCGTGGCCAACAAACTGCGACTGCTCCGGCACTCCCCTGCCGTCCGGGCCGCCCTGCGGGATCACGGCCTCTCCGAACGCCATGCCCGGGCCCTGCTCCGCCTGCCGGACGAGGATCGGCAGCTGGAGGCCATCGGCTTGATCGTCCGGGGGGATCTGAACGTGGCGAAAACGGAGGCCCTGGTGGAGGCCATGCTGACCAGACAGCCAAAGCCGAAGCCAAAGCGGAAGCTGCTGGTTCGGGATCTGCGGCTGTTCCTGAACTCCGTGGACCGGCATCTGGAGACCTTGAAGCTGGCAGGCTTCCCCGCCGGGGCCACCCGGGAGGAGACCGAGGCGGAGATCATTCTGACAATCCGACTGCCCAAGCAGCAAAAAGCGGTATCTGACACTTGCGAAACGGCGGTCGGTGTGGTATAATGCTGAAATCAGGAGCGTGTTAGTTGCGATTTAAAACTCTGGTTGAGACGGCTGTTCGTGCCGGCAATGGGCATTCGGCAATCGGCATCAGGCAATCGGAGACGGGGGACACGGATTCTTCGCGCTGCTCAGAATGACACTCTGAACTCTGAACCACAGCGGGCAGATTGCCCGCGCTGCAGGCTCTGTAGTTCGGACCCGGTGCGCTGGGCGGGCGGATGTGGGCATCCGCCCCTACGGACTCTAAACCCTGAACTCTGATCCCTTTTGCATTTGTGCTTGAAGTCCTCTTTTTGCGACTAACGCCAATCAGGAAAAGAAGAACCAACCTTCACAAAGGAGAACGGTTATGGAAAAGAAGCATATTTTTACCGGTACCGCCACCGCGCTGGTGACGCCGATGAATGAGTCCGGCGTAGATTATGAAGCCCTTGGCAAGCTGATCGACTGGCAGGTGGCCTCCGGCATCAAGGCCCTGGTGGTCTGCGCCACCACCGGCGAGGCCCCCACCCTCACCGACAACGAGCACTGCAAGGTGCTGGAATTCGCCATTGAACGCTCCGGGCACCGGGTTCCCATTATTGCCGGCACCGGCTCCAACGACACCGCCCACGCGATCATGATGACCCAGTTTGCCTGCACCATCGGCGCGGACGCGGTGCTCTGCGTCACCCCCTACTACAACCGGCCCACCCAGTCCGGCCTGATTGCCAGCTTCACCGCCATCGCGGACGCGGCCACCGCACCGGTGATTCTCTACAACGTGCCCTCCCGCACCGGGACTGCCATTGAGCCCGAGACCTTCGAGGTCCTGGCGGATCACCCCAACATCTGCGGCATCAAGGAAGCCAGCGGCCGCCTGCCCAAGATCATGGACACCTTCCGCCGGGTACAGGGCAAGCTGGATATCTACTCCGGCAACGACGACCAGACGATTCCCCTGCTGGCTATGGGCGGCAAGGGCCTGATTTCCGTGGCGGCCAACATCGTGCCCGCCCGGACTGCCGCCCTCTGCGACAAGTTCTTCGCCGGAGACCTGGCCGGGGCCGCTGAGATTCAGTTGGAGCTGCTGCCCCTGATGCAGGCCATGTTCTACCAGACAAATCCCATTCCCGTCAAGGCCGCCCTGGCCCGCATGGGCCGGATCGAGGACCGGCTGCGCCTGCCGCTGACTCCCATGGAGGAGCCCTTCCGGGGCAAGCTGTTCCAAATCATGGAAGAGATGGGGCTCCTTTAAGCCAACAAGCCTGCGCGTACCGCAGGCGACCGCTGCCCATGAGGGGCACAGCTGGCCGCCCCTGTATCCTCGCCTGTCATTCTGCGCAGAGCGAAGAATCCGCATTCCCCCATTTCCAGCTGCCGGCGGCCGGTGGCCGCCCCTACGCCTGTTTCTGGAGAAATACGATATGAGAGTCATTTTGAACGGCGCCTGCGGGCGCATGGGGCAGGTATTTGAACGTGTTTTCAAGGAGAAATGCCCCGACGGAACGCTGATCCCCGTAGACGCCATGGGCCAGGCAGGAGAGGTCTACCGGTCTCTCTCCGACTATGACGGCCCCGCCGACTGCGTCGTGGACTTTTCCCACCACAGTCAGACTGCCCAACTGACGGCTTACGCCGCTGCCCGGCGGCTGCCCCTGGTGATTGCCACCACCGGCCAGACCCCTGAGGAGCTGGCCGCCATTCAGACCGCCGCGGAAACTGTCCCGGTCCTGCCTGCCAGCAATTTTTCCCTAGGCATCGTGGTGTTGACTTCCCTGGCACGCCAGGCCGCCCGGGCCTTCCCGGAGGCGGATATCGAGATTGTGGAAATCCACCACAACCGGAAGCTGGACGTGCCCAGCGGCACGGCCCTGACTCTGGCAAAGGCCGTCCAGGGCGAGCGGCCCGGCAGCCGCCTGGTGATCGGCCGCCACGAAAACGGCAAGCGATCCCCCGCCGACATCGGCGTCCATTCCCTGCGGATGGGCAACGTGGTTGGCATCCATGAAATCCACGTCTGCACCGACACCCAGACCCTTACCCTCCGCCACGAGGCCCAGGACCGGGCTCTCTTCGCCGAGGGCGCCCTCACCGCCGCCCGGTGGCTGTGCGGAATGGGCGCGGGCCTGTATGACATGGAAGCGGTGCTGGAAGGGATTCTTGGATAGGGATCTTTGATCCCCGATCCCTGATCCCTTGTCTTGCGGGGAACCACGGGCGGATGTGGGCATCCGCCCCTACGGACTCTGATCCCTGTTCCCTCTTCCCTGATCCCTGATTTCAAACAATAAGGAGGTACCCCACATGAAAACCCGCATCGCGATTCTCGGCTACGGCAACCTGGGCAGAGGCGCGGAAGCCGCCATTGCCCGGAACGACGACCTGGAGCTGGTCGCCGTCTTCACCCGGAGGGACCCCTCCGCTCTGAAACTGCGCACCCCCGGCGTTCCCGTCTACTCGGTGGAAAAAGCACCGGAACTGCGGGACGCCATCGATGTGCTGCTGCTCTGCGGCGGCAGCGCCACCGATCTGCCGGTACAGACCCCCGAATATGCCGCTATGTTCAACGTGGTGGACAGCTTCGATACCCACGCGAAAATTCCCGATCACTTCGCCGCCGTGGACGCCGCCGCCCGGGCAGCCGGGAAGGTTGGCCTGATTTCCTGCGGCTGGGACCCCGGCATGTTCTCCCTGGCCCGGGTCTACGCAGGCGCCGTGCTGCCCCAGGGCAAGGATGAGACCTTCTGGGGCCGGGGCGTCAGCCAGGGCCACTCCGACGCCATCCGACGCATCGAAGGCGTCCTGGACGCCCGGCAGTACACCGTCCCTATCCCCGCCGCTTTGGAGGCGGTCCGCCGGGGCGAACAGCCTGAGCTGACCGCCCGGCAGAAGCACCTGCGGGAGTGTTATGTGGTCACCGCCGACGGAGCCGACAAAGCCCGCATCGAGCGGGAGATCAAGACCATGCCCTATTACTTCGATGAGTACGACACCACCGTTACCTTCATCAGCGCCGAGGAAATGGCCCGGGATCACGCGGGGCTGCCCCACGGCGGCTCCGTCCTCCGCAGCGGCGTGACCGGCTGGGAAGGTGAGCACAAGCACACCATCGAGTTCAGCCTGAAGCTGGACTCCAACCCGGAATTCACCGGCTCCGTCCTGGCCGCCTGCGCCCGGGCTGTCCACCGGATGTACCGGGAGGGCATGACCGGCTGCAAGACCATTCTGGACATTCCCCCCGCGTATCTGAGCCCCCGGACCGGCGAGGATCTGAGAGCCCACCTGCTCTGAGATGGAGCGCTCCTCCCTCCGGCGGTTCCTCTACGTCCTCTGGCAGTGGACCTGGGGCCTGCCCCAAAATCTGGTAGGGCTGGGCTTCTTCCTGTTCTACCGGATCAAGGGCTGCCGCAGCTTCCCCTACCAAGGGGCCAGGGTGACGATCTGGACCAATCGAACCGGCTCCATGTCCATGGGCCGCTACCTGTTTCTGGAGCCCGGCTGGACCCCTGCCGCCCATCGCCTGCTGGCCCATGAATACGGCCATACCATCCAGTCTCTGTTCTTCGGCCCCCTCTATCTGCTGACCGTGGGTCTCCCCTCCCTGCTCTGGGCAGGTCTCCCCTGCTTCCGGAACATGCGCCGGAAGGGCCGGTCCTACTACTCCATCTACCCGGAAAAGGGCGCAACCCGACTGGGGGAACGCTTTGCCAAGCAGACCCCGCCGGAGCAGCCGTAGGGGCGCACAGTGTGCGCCCGCCCGTTCCCCCGCTCGGACGCACCCTACGGTAGCGCGGGCTATTAGCCCGCCTGTTCCCCCGCCCCGCACGCACCCTACGGTAGCGCGGGCTATCAGCCCGCCTGTTCCCCGCCCCGCACGCACCCTACGGTAGCGCGGGCTATTAGCCCGCCTGTTCCCCGCCCGAAAGGGAATGCAAAATGCATAGTGCATAATGCATAATTGAGCCCGTAGGGACAAGCACCTGTGCCCTTCATGGGTATCGCTTGTCCGCAAATACCGCCCTTTGAGATGCTATTTCATGGCGTTTCAAAGGGCGATTTGTTATATTTCGATAATTTTTTATTGACAAACGATAAAAACAGTGCTAAAATGTGGCAAAACGGTGACAGAACAGGAGGTTGACGGATGAAACGGATTCTTTTTGTGCTCTCGGTCTTGTTCTTGGCGCTGCTCTTGTCCGCCTGCGGCGTCGTGGATCAAATTGTGGAGGAAGGTGCCCGGAAAAACCCGGGCAGGGATTCCGCCTCGATCAAAGAATACCTGCTGAGTCCCTGGGACAGCCTCACCCCGGAAGAACAGCTTGCCGTATGGGAGGCTGTGAACGCGGCGCTTTCCGAAAAACAAATCACCCAGGCCCAGGCCCTGGGCAAAGCCGAGGCCGGCACGAAGTTCCTCGTTGACAGCGGCAAAGAGCTTTTGGCCCTGTCGCTGCCAGAGGGCAAGTGCGATTGGTATGTGAAGCCTCTGGACAAAAGCTGGATGATTGCCTACGAGCCGGTGTCCCGGGGATTGACAAATTTTGAGGGGCAATGCTGCAACGACGTGCTGGACCTGGGAATCGCCAGCGAAATACAAATTGCGAATGGGTGCGTGCGGTTTTATATCGGTGGGAACGGCATGGGGCCGGAAACAAACTATTTCGACATCTATTACATCCCCACCGACGACCTCGCTGGTTGCTTCGGGTACAGCTCCGATATGGTCTTCACAGAGCAGGACGGCGGATGGCTGGGTAAAGCAAGCGACCCCCGGGACGACAACACGTTCTTCTACAAACAGATCGGGGAGCACTTGTATTTCTGTGCGGCGCATTTTTGACGATGATCCGGAAATTCAGCAAGGAAGAAGCTCTGTCCCTGCGTAGGACGGGCTGACCCCAGCCCGCCGGGGAAGCCGTTTGGAAATCAGCGGCGGCCAGAGGTCTGGCCGCCCTACGGAAAAGAGACCGTGGTGCTACGAAAATGGCCGGCAGATTGCCGGCGCTACGACACACGGACGGCAGAGTGCCGTCCCTACAAACGGAGGTACAATCATGCGAAACAAGGCTGTAAAACTAACGCTGGTCGCGGTGGGACTGTGCATTCTGGCGGCGGTGGGGGCGGCGATTGCCATGCCCTGGCTGGTGAAATGGTACATTTCCTGGCCAACCGGGCGAACCGCCATTCTGATTGCCTATTACGCCTGTCTGCCCTTTGCGCTGACAGCCCTGGTCTGCCTCTGGAAGCTGCTGCGGAACATCTCGGCGGAACGGGTCTTCCTGGAGGCCAACAGCCGCCTGATGGCGGTGGTAAGCTGGTGCTGCGTGGGGGTCGCCCTGGTGACGCTGGCCGCCTTCCGCTGGTATCCCCCGCTGATCTTCATCACCCTGTCCATGGCCTTTCTCTTCCTGATCGTGCGGGTGGTGCGCAACTGCTTTATCGCCGCCATCGCCCTGAAGGAAGAAAACGACCTGACGGTTTAGGAGGGCAGCCATGGCAATCATCGTGAATCTGGACGTGATGCTGGCGAAGCGGAAAATGTCCTCCGGCGAGCTGGCGGAGCGCATCGGCATCACCCAGGCCAATCTGTCCATCCTGAAAACCGGAAAGGCCAAGGCCGTGCGCTTCTCCACCTTAGAGGCCATCTGCAAGGCCCTGGACTGCCAGCCTGGAGACATACTGGAATTTACAAGGGACAGTTGACCATTCAACGGAGGTTACATCATGGATGAAAACAAAAACACCGCCGAAGAGGCGGCGGACATGGACCAGATTGATACGCTGAACGACGGCCGAGGGTCTGGCCTCCCTACGCACAGCGTGGAATCCGCTCCGCTTGCCGCGGGATCCGGGGCGTCACGGACGCCGCCCCCTACAGACTCCCCCGCCCGTCATTCTGAGCGCCCTGAAGGACTTGCTTCGCGGCGCAGCGAAGAATCCGTTCTCCCGCCTCCGGCTTTTTCTTCCGGCCAATGGACCTATTCGCCGCAGCCTGCCTATCCGAAGCGGCGCTCCCAGGGGCGGGATCTGGTTCTGGCCGGGGCTCTGCTGGTGTTCTGCTTCCTGCTCTGGGATTCCTTCATCTGGGCAAAAGGCCTGGGCCTCGGGGAAGCGCTGGGTCTGGCGGGCCTGCTGCCCGCGGCTCTGATCTACCTGAGAAAGCGGGATAGCCGCATGACGCTCTACGGCTGGATCTGCGCCGGCCTCTATCTGCTGGGCGCGCTGAGTCTGGTTTTCTCCGGCGACGGCGTACTCAAATTACTGACCCTTTGCGCACTGGTTCCCCTGTTCCTCATCGTGATTCTGGAACGGCTGGGGCTGCGGACCGGCACAGGCCTGCCCCGCCGCCTCAGCGACCTGCTCTACGCCTGCTTCATGATGACCTTGGGCCGAATGGGCGCGGGAGCCTGGGCTCTGACCCACTGCGGCGAAGCTGACTCCACCCGCAGCAAGCGGACCGGAGCTGCCCTGCTGGGCGTTGTGTGCGCGGTGCCCATTCTGCTGATCGTGGTTCCCCTGCTGATTTCCTCCGACGCGGCCTTTGCCGGTCTGGTGGGCAAGCTGGACTGGTCCGCAGGGCGGAACGGTTTGATCGCCCTGGGCTTCGGCGGCTTCACCGCCCTGCTGCTCTTCACCCTGCTCTTTACCTCGGACAAGGGGCCCAAGCCCCAGCCGGAAACCGCCCGCAAGGGCTGTGAGCCCGCTGCCATAGCGGCCTTTCTGGGCATTATCGGCGCGGTCTACGTGCTCTATCTGGTCGCCCAGTTTGCCTACTTCACCGACGCCTTCCGGGGCCTGCTGCCCAAGGGCTTCACCGTGGCCGAATACGCCCGCCGGGGCTTCTTTGAGATGTGCGCCATTGTGGCGATCAACCTGTTTCTGATCGTCCTGGCTCTGGGCATCTGCCGGAAGGAGGGCGGGAAGGTTCCCGGCTCCGTAAAGGGACTGGCCCTGTTCCTCTGCCTGTTTTCCCTGATTCTGGTGGCCACCGCCCTGTCCAAGATGGTCCTCTACATGGGCAGCTTCGGCCTGACCCGGCTGCGGCTCACCACCTCGGTGTTTATGATCTTCCTGGGGCTGGTGGTGCTGGCCGAGGGACTGCGGCTGTTTGTGGGAAAACTCCCGGTAGTACAGTTCGCCGTCACTCTGGGGGCCGTGATTCTGATCGGCTTGAGCGCTGCCAACGTGGATCACGTCGTGGCCCGCTACAACGTGGACGCCTGGCGCTCCGGCAAGCTGGACAGCCTGGACGCGGAAATGATCTGCGAGCTGGGAGACGGAGCCGTGCCCGTGCTGGCGGAACTGGCGGATGGCGACTACGATTCCGTCAGCGAAACGGCCCGGCGGGAGCTGCGGAGAAGAAGCCCGGAAACGGATCTGCGGAGCTGGAACACCGTCACCCAGGCGGCAAACGAGGTGCTGGAGGCATTTCGGTAGGCTTTTGGTTACGATCCAATGCTCGTCCGCCGTTGCCAGTCAGCGTATCGTGATGCGGACAAGCGATGCTTGTCCCTACGGTTTAGCCAAACAGCTCCGCCAGCCAGTCCAAAAGACGGAATTTGAACTGGACGTGTTCGCCGTCCGACGAGACCAGCTCCAGTTCCTCCGGCGTGAGGCCGGCATCCAGGGCGGTTTCCGCAAAGCGCTCCTCTCCCCGCTCCGTGACGGCAGGCAGGCAGAGGGCGGGAAAGGCCACACACCACCAATTATGTCCCGCACCGGCTCCCAGCGTCACCCGAAGGGCCCGATAGGTTCCCGCAGGCAGGGAAAAGCTGTCGTAATCCCGGCGGGGAAAGGTTTCCTCGGCCAGGGCAGCCCGGACCGGTTCCCCCGTCCCCAGCGCGGAAAAGGCCGTGGCCTGCAGGGCGGGCAAGCCCTGCTTCAAAGCGGCTTCCGCGGCATCCGCGTCGGCGCAGTCCGCCGTCAGGGCGGCGATTTCGGGCAGGAGGGCGTCCCGCACGACCAGCTTCCGGGCCTGATCCAGAGGATCATCTGAGGCCGCCACCACGTGGAAGCGGATCAAGCGATCCGCCAGAGCCCGCTGCTGGAGCAGCACCTGCCAGCTCAGCGCCAGCATACAGATCAGCAGGCAGGAAACTGTCAAAAGGAAATATCGTTTGTACATTAAAACCACCTGTGCATATTTGGATTTGTTCCAAGTATGGACAGGTGGTTTCGGTTTTATACATTTTTTGTATCTGTTCAGCTGCGCGGCTGCTGCCGCTATGCGGAACAGCTGCCATCCTTCAAAAATTGCAGCATCAGCGCCAGGACGATTTTCAGGCCCGGCTTCAGGCTTTCCAGCTCCATCCACTCCTGCCGGGTGTGCTCCAGGCCGCCCCGGACCGCGCCCACGGTATTGGCCGGAATGCCCAGGGACAGGGGCACGTTGCTGTCGGTGGAGGCGGCATGAATGTCCGCCGCCTCCCCGCAGAAGCTCCGGATCACGTCGGCACTGCGGGCGGTGAGGGCCTCCAGCGCGGCCGGGTCCACCGGGCCGCTGCCAGGTCGGATTCCCAGCAGCTCCACGGTCAGCTCGCCGCCCAGGCCCTGACACTCCGCCAGGATGCCCCGGAAGATCTCCTCCATCCGTTCCAGGCAGGCCTGGGAGGCGGAGCGGAACTCATAGAGGATGGACGCCTCCTGGGCAATGGAGTTGACAGTGCTGCCCCCCTCGAAGCGGCCCACGTTATAAGTGGTCTTCTCCGCCTGGGGCGGCTCCACGGCGTAGAGCTTTTCCACCAGCCTGCAGAGAATCTCAATGGCATTCGGCGCGCCGAAGGCCCCGTAGGAGTGGCCGCCCCGGGTGCGGCAGGTAATTTTGTAGCGGTGGGAGCCCACGGCCCGATTGATGCAGGCGGGCATACAGCAGTCAAAGGAATAGAAGGCCTTGATCCGATCTCCATACCGGGCAAAGAGGGCTTTGGTCCCGTCCAGGTTGCCCAGGCCCTCCTCGCAGGCGTTGGCCACGATCAGGAAGCCGCGCTTGCCCTGCAGGCCCTTTTGCAGCAGGTATTTGGCTGCCAGCAGCAGGCACACCAGGTTGGCGGTGTCGTCCCCGATGCCGGGCGCGTAAAGCCGGCCGCCCTTCTCCTCCATGGGCAGGGGCTCCAGATCCGGGAACACCACGTCCGTATGGGCCGCGAAGACGACCAGCTCCCCGTCCCGGGGGCCGATGGGGCAGATCACGTTCTTGGCGGCGTCGATTTCCACGTCCTCCGCTCCCCGGTCCAGCAGCCAGTCCCGGCAGAATTCCGCCCGGCGTTCCTCCTGCCGGGTGGGGGCGGGAATGCGCCCCAGAGTCCGCAGCAGCTCGCAGGCCTCGGCATAGCTTTCTTCCGCGAATTGTTCCGCGATAGATTTCATTTTTGCGTCCATGGTTTCCTCCTTGGAAAATGCAAAATGCAAGATGCAAAATGAATGCGCAGCAAAACTGAACTTGTCACCAGTCACTTTTCACTGGTCGTAAATCTCGGGGCGTCGAGGACGCCGCCCCCTACACTCTGAACTCTGAACCCTGAAGCATGACGCGCCGGTGTGCGCCGCAGCGACAGCAGTTCAGACGGGGCACGCGGACGGTAAAGTGCCGGCGCTGCGGGCGGGGAACGGCGGGCAGATTGCCCGCGCTACACTCTGATCCTTGATCCCTGCTCCTTAGATGGCGTACTGGCTCTGGAACAGCTCCGCGTAGAAGCCTTTTTGATCCAGCAGGGACCGATGGGTGCCCTGCTCCACGATGGAGCCGTCCCGGAGGACCAGGATCAGGTCCGCGTCCACGATGGTGGACAGCCGGTGGGCAATGACAAAGCAGGTGCGGCCGCCCATCAGCTTATCCATGGCCTTCTGGATCAGCAGCTCCGTGCGGGTATCCACGTTGGAGGTGGCCTCGTCCAAAATCAGGATGGGCCGGTTCGCCAGCATGGCCCGGGCGATGGTGAGCAACTGCTTCTGGCCGGAGGAAACGGCAGTGCTGTCCTCCGAGATTACGGTATCATAGCCCTGGGGCAGACGGCGGATGAAGTGGTCGCAGTAGGCCTGGTCGCAGACCCGCTGGATCTCCTCCCGGCTGGCTCCGGGACTGCCGTAGCCCACGTTTTCGGCCACGGTGCCCTTGAAGAGCCAGGTTTCCTGGAGCACCATGGCGAAAAGCCTGCGGTTCTCCTCCCGGGACAGCTCCGAGGCGTCCCGGCCGTCGATCAGCACCCGGCCCCGCTGGATGTCGTAGAAACGCATGAGCAGGTTGACGATGGTGGTCTTGCCCGCGCCGGTGGGCCCTACGATGGCCACCTTCTGGCCCGGCTTGACCTCCATACACAGGTCCCGGATCAGGGGCTTGTTGGGATCATAGGAGAAATCCACGTGCTCAAAGACCACGTGACCCTTGGTCTCTCCCTCCACGACGCCGGCGGGGTCCTCCTCCTCGGGCAGGTCCAGCATGGCGAACACCCGCTTGGCCGCGCCCTTGATCTGCTGGATATAGCCCAGGCCAAAGGCCATACGCTCCAGGGGCGAAGACAGGCGGCGGGCAAAGAGGATGATGGTAACCACCGTACCGACGGCCACACCCCGGTTCAAAATCAGCCAGCCGCCCACAATGGTGACGACGATATAGGCCAGGGCGTTCAACGTGGCGATGACCGGCTGAACGATGGAGGAAAGGAAGTTGCCCAGGATCCGGCTGTGCTGGTGGCGCTTGGAGAGGGCGTCGTATTTCTCCTGCATGGTCTCCTCGCCGCAGAAGGCCTTGGTGGTGGGATAATTGGTGAAGGATTCCTCCGCCAGCGCCGTCAGCTTGCCGCCCAGGTCCCAGTGCTTATCCCAGTGCTTTTCGCCCAGGGTGGCCATCTTGGTAGAAAGAAGGATGGACAGCGGCGACAGCAGCACCACGGGGATCGCCATGCGCCAGTCTGTCAGAAAGAGGATCACGGCGATCACGGTCATTTGCAGGAAGCCGGAAAGCAGGATATCCACAATGATGTAGATGCTGTCCGCCATATTGCCCACGTCGTCCATCATCCGGTCGATCACGTCGCCGGCCGGAGTCTTATCCACGAAGGACACGGGCAGGCGGCGCAGCTTTTCCGAGATGCGAATGCGCAGACCCGCGCAGAAATACCGGCTCACCACGTTTTGCAGGTAATAATACTTGCCGTAGGTCATCAAGCCCTCCAGGGCGTACACGCCCAGGAGCAGACCCAGCCCCGGCAGCAGACCGGCTGCCAGGCCGGGGGTCTTGTTCTTGGTCCAGTCATACAGCTTGTCGATCTGCTTGCCCAGCAGCTCCGGCTCCGCCACGGCGCAGCCGATCAGCAGCAGGCAGAAAAGGGCACAGAGCAGAATCCAGGCCCACAGGGGCTTGATCTCCCGCAGCAGACGCTTGCCGGTCTCGTCCAGCAGGCGGCGCTTGCCCTTCGGCTCCTTGCCCGCTTCGGTCTGTTCCGGTTCATAATTCAATTCCGGGGAACTCATGCAATTTCACCTCCAATCTGGGAGAGATAGATCTCCCGATAGATGGAGCAGCTTTTCAGCAGCTCCGCGTGGGTCCCGACCCCCACGAGGGCGCCGTCGGCCAGGACGAAAATCCGGTCGCAGTGCATGGCGGAGACCACCCGCTGGGTGATGACGATGCGGGTTCTGCCCGCCAGCTTCTCGTTCAGGGCCTTGCGGACCCGGGCCTCGGTGATGAAGTCCAACGCAGAGAAGGAATCGTCAAAAATATAGATAGGTGCGTCCTTGAGGATGGCCCGGGCGATGGCAAGCCGCTGCTTCTGGCCGCCGGAGACGTTGGTGGCCGCAGGCTCCAGCTTGAATTCCAGGCCCTCGGGCTGTTCGCGGATAAAGTCCGCCACCTGGGCCAGCTCCAGAGCCGCCCAGAGCTCCTCGTCCGTGGCGTCCGGCTTGGCCATGCGGAGATTTTCCGCCACGGTCCCGGCGTAGAGCATGGACTTTTGCAGGGCACAGGAAATGTTGTTCCGGATATCCTTGGGAGACAGCGCCGCCGCGTCCTGCATGTCGGAGCCGTCTGCCTCGGACGGACGGCCAATGGCCGCCCCTACGCCGAAGCGGAGATTGCCTTCGGTGGGCTGGCGGAAGGCCAGCAGCAGCTCCGCCAGGGTGGTCTTGCCGGAGCCGGTGCCGCCGATGACGGAGACCCACTCCCCTGCCTGGATATGGAGATCCACACCGGTCAACGCAGGCAGGGCGCTGCCGGGATAGGTAAAGCTTACGCCGTCCAGGTCAATGGCCCCGGTGAAGTGCCGGCCCTCGGCAGGGCGCGGCGCCTCCAGCCCGGTGGACTCGGTAATCTGGCCCAGGCGCTTGATCGCCACCCGAATATGGGGCAGCATAACGATATCGTAGGATATGGCGATGATCGCGCCCAGGATGATGTTGATGTACTGAATGATGGCGAACACGTCGCCGGCGGTCAGACCGCTGCCCCGCTCCATGCGGACGCCGCCCAGATAGACGATCAGCAGGGCCGCCGTGTTCAGCACGAATGCTGCCGCAGGATCAATGATCTCCATGCGGACGTTGGCGCGGATCAGATTTTCCGCCATGACCTTGGTGGAATCGGTGACGCGCTCATGGGCATTCTGCTCCCGGTTGAAGGCGCGGATGACCCGCACGCCCCGGAGCCGCTCCCGAACCAGGTCGTTCTGCTTGTCGCAGTAGTCGTCGGACACGTCCCAGAGATGCTCGATCTTCTTGCTCATCAGCATACCCGCGCCGATCAGCAGGGGCACGGCGCAGAGGATCACCAGGGAGAGGGTCACGTCCTTCCGCATGCAGAGGAAGACGCCCCCCAGGAACATCAGCGGGATAATCAGGATACTGCCGCAGAGGGAGGAAATAATCCAGGTCAGGGTCCCCACGTCGTGGGAAAAGCGGGTGACCAGGTTGGAGGCCCCGATGCGGCCCACCTCGGAAAGGGTCATGGTGTGGACCTTGCGGAACAGGGCGGAGCGGAGGCTCCAGGTATAACCGGCCACAACGTGGTAGACCACCCAGTAGCCGCCCGCCACAGAGGCAAGGCTCACCAGGGAAGTCCCCAGCATCAGCCCTGCGGTTTTGAGAATATAGGGAAAGGTATCGGTCTCCGCTGCGCCGTAGACGCCCTTGTCCAGCACGTTGGCCATCAGCGTCGGCAGCAGCAGGTCGCAGACCGCAGAAATCGCCATCAGCAGAGTCGCCAGGACGATTTTGCCCTGATAGGGCTTCAAATAACAAAACAGCTTTCGCATTGAAATCCCCTCCTTCCGGGGGTTATGGTTCATAGTTTATAGCGCATGACTTACGTCTTAAAATGTTTTTTGCAAATGTTGACAGCAGGCTGAAAATAGCTGTATTTATCTGCCTCGAATGCCTTTTCGGTTTCATCGGTGGTCTCGTCGGAGGCTTCCTCGTCGTTTCCGGGCCAGCAGGTCAGCATTATGAGATACATTCGATCCGATGAGGCATGGAATACAGCATTCAGGCAGTAATAGCTGTTGGTCGCGCCGCCATGGCTGACACAATTCTCATACCCGGCAACCTGCTCCCAGCCGCAGCCGTAGCCCTCCACAAAGTTCAGAATGCCCGCCTTGGCAGCGGGGCTGACGATACGCTCCCGGAAAAAAGCCCGATCAAACTTCAGCAGATCCAGGACGTTGCTGTGGATATCCCCGGCTCCGCGTGCAATCATAAACTCCTTCATATACCCTGCCTTGTCCTCCGGTACACTGCTTACGTCGCCGAAGGTGACAGCGGAAGATGCGCGCATGCCCGCAGGAACGAAAACCAGCTCCGAAACAAGCTCCCGATAGGATTTTCCGGTGATTTTCTCCAGGATCATCGCCAGAAGCACGTAGTTTGTATTGCAGTATTTCATTTCCGTCCCCGGCTCGAAGCGGAGATCCAGCCGGTACAGATGCTCCAAAAGGATCTCATCGGTGATTTTTCCCTCGTCCAGCGCCTCCGCCAGCTCCGGGCTTCCAAAAAACGCTTCGGCATCGTTGGCAAAGTCCACGATCCCGGACCGCATGTGCAGGAGGTCGAAGACCGTCATAGCACCCGCTTTGGTGTACGCCGGGAAAAACTGCGTGACTTTGTCGTCGAGGCGGAGCATCCCCGCGTCTATGA
>JAEEGF010248213.1_pt1 | contig 36348 bp, 37 predicted proteins | sample 9134171 | NCBI WGS metagenome assembly JAEEGF01 (sample SAMN16246542, study PRJNA631951) | gut metagenome | biome: gut microbiome; feature: rumen; material: AP-attached | host: Bos | place: Iran: Karaj | collected 2018-10 | reverse complement strand
AGCTCCCCGTCGCCGAGGGCGCCGTCTTCGTCTGGTCAGGCGTAGTTCTCGGCCATCTCCTCGACTTCGGCTATCTCGTCGCCGGCGTCCTCGCCGGTTGCGCCCGGCGTCTGGGTGACGACGACGCTGCGGCGGCTTCGGGGACGCTGCGCGGAGGGCGCAGGTCCCGGAAGGACGTCGGGCGTGACGGACTGCCTCGCGCCGGTGGCCTTGGCAAGGTCCGCCTGCACCTCGGCCGCAGGCGCTTCGCCCGGCCGGTGCAGCTTTGTCGTCTGGTTGCGTTTCATTCTGCTTCCGTCGCAAAGGGTGTGCCGGCGTCCGGCCGCGCTGGCCTGCGCGGCCGCCGGACTAGAAAGGCAGATAACAACTAGGTACTCCAAGGGGCTTTGTCAATGACGAGGAGGCGCGCCTAGGCTGGGCCCGGCGCTCTGCGGGGCTGCAGGCCGGGTGCGGAAACATTCTTGTGAACGGGGGGCGAGTGCTGTACACTTCTGCGCCATCCAGCCATCTCAACAGCGGGACGCCACCGTGGCCGGCTAGGCCGGAAGGGGCGCGCCCTGCAGGAATGAACAGAATGAAGAAGATTCTCTTTGCCGCCATGCTGGCGCTCCTCCTGGCCCTGCCCGGAAGCGCTTCCGCCCAGGGCCCCCTGCAGCCGCTCGACAAGGCGGGGCTTGCCAGTCTGCTCCGCGCCAACAAGGGCAAGGCCCTCATGATCAACTTCTTTGCCACCTGGTGTCCGCCCTGCCGCCAGGAAATCCCGAGCATCGTCAAGATGAACAAAAAGTTCGCGGGCAAGGTCGCCTTCGTCGGCATTGCCGTTGACGATGCGAGGACCCAGCCTCAGGTGCGGCCCTTCGTCAAGAAGATGGGCATGGACTACCCGGTCTACGCCGTCACCGGCGATCTCGTGGAGACCTTCCAGGTGAAGAGCGTGCCCTTCAACGTCTTCTACGACACGAAGGGCAAGGTGCAACTCGCCGGATCCGGCGTGCTCGAGGACGAGGACTTCGAGCAGGTCCTCAACGGCCTGCTCAAGTAGAGGCGCCCCCATGGACAGCACCCTCCAAGTCCGCAAGGCCACCATCCCCGACGTCAAGGGTATCCATGCCCTGCTCATGCAGGCGGCCGTGAAGGGCCAGCTCCTTCCGCGCGCCCTGGCCTACCTCTACAGCCACGTACGCAACTTCTTTGTGCTCGTCGAGAACGGAGAGATGATCGCCTGCTGCGCGCTGGCGCCCGTGTGGGAGGACCTCGCCGAGGTCTGCTCCCTGGTCGTGCGCGAAGACATGCGCGGCCGCGGGCTTGGCCGTATCGCCGTGGAGGCCTGCGTGGCCGAATGCGCCTCCCTCGGCATCGGACGCGTCTTCGCCCTGACCTACCAGGAGAAATTCTTCAACCACATCGGCTTCGAAACCGTCGAGAAGGATGTCCTGCCCCAGAAGATTTGGGCCGACTGCGTGCACTGCCCCAAGTACCCCGACTGCGACGAATTCGCCGTGCTGCGCGTCCTCGGCTGATCCTGCGGCACGATTGTTTGCACCTATGCGAAAAGGCCTTTCCTGGACCGGGGAGGCCTTTTTCCGGTTGAAGCAAGGCATCAAGGAGGCGACATGGACATCTCCAGACTCGTTCCGCTCTTCACCAGGGAGGCCATAGCCGCCAGAGTCGCCGAAATGGGTGCGCAGATAGCCCGCGACTTCCATGGCGAGCCCCTCGTCGCCGTCTGCGTCCTCAGGGGGGCCTTCATGTTCTACGCCGACCTCGTGCGGGCCATCTCCAAGGATGACCTCTACGTGGACTTCCTCCGCGTCTCGAGCTACGGCGCGGCCACCGAGAGCAGTGGCCAGGTCAAGCTGCATCTGGATCTTAGCTGCGACATCGAAGGGAAGAACGTCCTCATAGTCGAGGACGTCGTCGACTCGGGGCGCAGCTTGCGCTTCCTGCTGGACCTGCTTGGCGCCAGAAAGCCGAAGCGCCTTGCCTGCGCTGTGCTCGTGGACAAGCGCGCCCGCCGCAAGGTGGAAGTCGAGCCCGACTACGTCGGCTTTGCCATGGACGACGGGTTCATTGTGGGCTACGGCTTGGATTATGCGGGAAAAATGCGTAATCTGCCTGAAATTCGCGTGCCGGAGCAGGAGCTCCGCTAGCAGCGCCAGCGCAGGAGGATACCGCCATGCAGGTCACTTGCCCCGGATGCCAGAGCCGATTCAAGCTTCCCGAAGGCGTCCAGCCAGGCGCGCGCCTGCGCTGCTCCGTCTGCGGCACGATCTTTGCTCTGCCCGGCGATGCCGAAGCGCAGGAGCCGGCCACCCCTGCGCCTGAAGGAGCCCCCGCGGCCTCGGCCTCGCCGGCCGTCCCTCAGACGTCTTCGCCGGCCGCCTCCCCCGACAGGCCTGCCGGCGCAGCCAGCCTTCCCGAAGCGCCTGAAACACCCGAAGCGCCTGCATCTTCTGCCTCTTCTGAAGCCCCTGAAAGCCGCCGGAGCGGCTGGGCCGTCTGGCTCCTCGTCCTCGCCCTGGCCGCAGGCGCCTGCCTGTGCATAGCCTGGCAGGTTTCCGAGAGCTTCCGCGATGCCGTCATGGGCAGGCCGCAGACCGGGCAGAAGCAGACGACGGGTTCTTCTGCAGAGCCTTCTTCCTCCGCGGGCCCGTCGACAGCCGTGCCTGCGCCGGCCCAGGCCAGCGGCGACGTGGCAGGCTCTGCGCCCCCGGACGCCGCGGCCGAAGGTGACGGCAAGAGCCAGGCGCCAGACCAGGCACAGGGCAAAACCCCTCAGGCCGGCGCCCCTGCCGGCATCGAGAAGCTCTCCCTGCAGAACGTGCGACAGTACTTTGTCGAGAACAAGAAGGTGGGTCGCATCCTCGTCGTCGAGGGCGCCGTGCGCAACCTCTTCGACGAGCCCCGCTCCGCCATCCGCGTGGAGGCCGTACTCATCGGCAAGGACAAGAAGGTCGTCGAGGCAAAGCGCCAGACTGCCGGCGCCCAGCTCTCCCACTTCCAGCTCCAGGTCATGGACAAGGTGGAGATGGAGGCGGCCCTGGCCTCGGAGGCCGACATCAGCCTCACCAACGCGAACGTGCCGCCTGGCGGCGAGGTGCCCTTCATGGTGCTCTTCTACAATCCCTCCATGGACGTGGCCGAGTTTGCTGCCAAGATCCTGGAGGCCAGGCATCCCGCCCGGTAGCGTCCCTAGGACCTGCGGCAGGTTCCCCAGAGCCTGCGCCCAAAGCAAAGCCCCCGCCGGAGCGGGGGCTGGGAAAGGCGGGTCTGGATCAGGCGAGCCTAGGGAAGGTGCAGGCTACTTGCCGTCCTTCTTGTGGCTTGACCTGAACTTGACGCGCATGGGCGCGTAAGCGATGCGGAAGAGTTTGCGCAGGCCGGCCTCGATGTAGCGGGCGTAGGTGGCCATGACGCGGTCGGCGTCGCTGACGAAGAAGACGAAGGTCGGCGGCTCGCTTTCGGCCTGGGTCAGGTAGAAAAACTTGGGGCGCGCGCCCTTGACCATGGGCGGCTGATGCGTCTCGAGGACGGTTTTCATGGCCCTGTTGAGCTGGGAGGTGGGAATGCGCACCGCGCACTCCTCCTTGATGCGCCGGGCAAGCGGGAGGATCTTGTCGAGGCCCCGGCCCGTGGCCGCCGAGACGCTGAGAATGGGCACGTGCCGGCAGAAGACGAGCATGTCCCTGGTGTCGGTCAGGATCTGCTTGAGGCTGGCGGCAGGGACGAGGTCCACCTTGTTGACGATGATCATGAAGGGGATCTTGCGGGTGTCGAGCATGTCGAGCAGGCGCTTGTCCTGGGCGCTCACGCCTTCGGTGGCGTCGATGGTGAGCAGGGTGACGTCGGCCTTGCCGGCCGACTTGATGGAGGAGTTGACCGAGTACTTCTCCACGGTGTCCGAAATCTTGGTCTTGCGGCGTATGCCGGCCGTGTCCACGAAGACGTAGTCCTTGCCGTCGAGGGTGAAGCGCACGTCGACGCTGTCTCTGGTGGTGCCGGCCACGTCGGAGACGATCATGCGCTCCTGACCGGAGAGGGCATTGATGAGGGATGACTTGCCGACGTTGGGCTTGCCGAGCAGGGCAAGCCTGAGCGCCGGGGGCTCCAGCTTGGCGCCGAGCAGATCCTTGGGGATGAGCTTGCCGAGCGTGTCCTGGAGTTCGCCGATGTTGTGGCCGTGCTCCGCAGAGACGGCGATGAGCGGGAAGCCCAGCACGTGGAAATCGGCCAGGCGCTGGTCGGCCAGCTCCGCGCCGTCGACCTTGTTGACGACGCAGATGACTGGGATGTCGAGCCGGCGCAGGTGGTTGGCGAGAAACTTGTCCGTGGGGAGCAGTCCGTCCTGGCCGTCCACGACGAAGGCGATGGCGGCTGCCTCGCTCATGGCGGTCTCGACCTGGCGCAGTATCTCCTCCTCGAAGCCCCGTATGCCGTCAGGGCCTTCCTGCACGGCAAGGCGGTCGTCAAGCGTGATGCCGCCGGTGTCGATGATGCCGTATTCGGGCTTGCCGGGACGGCGCACGACGCCTTCCATGCGGTCCCTCGTGACGCCGGGGCGGTCGTGGGTGATCGCCCTGTTGCTGCGTATCAGCCGGTTGAAGAGGGTGGACTTGCCCACGTTGGGGCGTCCAACGAGAACGATGTTGGGAAGCAAGCTTGGCATGGCGCGGTCCTGTCGTTGGTGGTCTGTCGGGAACGGTTCTTGTAGGGGATTTGCCCAGCGTTGGCAAATCCTTGGGCCGCCGGCCGCCAGGGAGGGGCTAGCGAGGGGGCCAGGATCGCCGGACGCCTCAAGCCTGCCGGACCCCGGGGCTCAGCTTCCAGCCCCTGCCGCAGGCTGCCAGGCCTCGCGGTCCGCTTCGATGGGGGGCGGCAGCTCGCGGATCTCCCAGGGCGCCTCCCAGGAAGGCAGGCGCGTGAACTCGGCCCTGCCGGCAAGGACGATGCGGAAGGCGTGGAGGCGCAGGCGCAGGGCTGGCGAAACTCCCCTGAAAGCGCCGTACTTGACATCGCCGACGATGGGGTGCCCTTCGGCCGCAAGCTGGACGCGGATCTGGTGCTTGCGGCCCGTGAGCAGCCGTATCTGCAGGAGCGTCGCGCCGGCGCAACGGGCTAGAGGACGGGCGATGAGGCTGGCTTCCCTGCCCTCGTCTGGCCCGACGGCCGCCATCTTCTCCATGCCCTTGGCCCGGCGCGCGGCAAGGAAATGGCGCAGGAGCCTGTCTTCCTGCCAGGGCCAGTCGCCTTCGACCCAGGCAAGGTATTCCTTGACGATGCCGGAGCGCGTTTTCAGAAGTTCCTGGGTCTGGCGCAGGCTGGCAAAGGTTGTGGCAACGAGCAGCAGACCCGAGGTGTCCCGGTCGAGCCTGTGCACGGGCGTGGGCGGAAAGACCGCGTTTGGGGAGAGCTGGGCCAGCCTCGCGACGAGCGAGTCGGCGTGGCCGGAACCGGGATGCGTGGGCAGGCCTGCGGGCTTGAGCACGCAGAGGAGATCGTCCAGTTCGCCCACGACGGTGATCTGGCGGGCAAGGGAAGGGTTCGCTTCGGGGCTTGGCTGTGGCGTGGGCGACCGGTTTTGCCTTGCCAGCGCGGCCTGTCTGGCCGGACTGGGGACATTGGCGGCATTGGCCTTGCTGGCCGCTCTGGCTGGCTGGGGCGCCGCGCCCCCTTTTCTGGCGGCCGCCTTGCTTGCCTGCTCCGCCAGGGCGAAGGCGAAGGGGGGCAGGCGCACCTGGTCGCCGGAGGAAACCCGCGCAAAAGGCTGGGGACGGGCGCCGTTGAGCCTGACCTGGCCTGTGCGTATCCAGCGGTGCAGGAGGCTTTTGGGGAGCCCGAGGCGCCGCTCGAGCAGGGCAATGAGCTTGAGGCCGGCTTCGCTGGCATCGGCCGTGATGCCGGATGGCTGGGGAGGCGTGCTGTCGGGATCGTTTGGCTGTTCAGGCATGGCTTGTGCGCCCTTGTTCCGGCGCCGAGTCGCTGAAAGCGACGCTCCCGGAACTGGCGGGAGCGTCGCGTGTTCTTGTGGATCGATGTGGAGCAGCTTGGCTGAATCGTCCTGCAAAGGCCTACTGGGCAGGCTTGGCTTCAGGCGTCGCCGGCTTGGCTGGGACATCCGGCCTTGCGGCCGGAAGCGCTTCTGACGCGGCCTTAGTCGCAGGGGTTGCCGGCGGGACAGGCTTGGCTTCGGGCGTCGCCGGCTTGGCCGCCTCGGCAGGCTTGGCTTCGGGCGTCGCCGGCTTGGCCGCCTCGGCAGGCTTGACTTCGGGCGCAGGGCTTGCCGGCTGGCCTGCGATGGTACGCGGACCCGCCGGATCGGCTGCCGTGCTGTAGGCGGACGCGGGACGCTGGGCCGGCTGAACGGCATCGCCGTTCTGGGGTTGGGGTTGGGACTGGGGCTGGACCGCAGGCGCGGCGGGAGCCGGTTGCTGCGCAGGCCGTGCCGGCGCGCGCATGGAGGGCTCCTGGCCGGTGAGCTGGCTGAAGGTCTTGAGCTTCAGCGAGGGCATGTCGGCAAAGGCAGGGGCCAGCATGATGCCGGTGGGCTGGGCCATGAGGGCCACCATGGCTGCCGATGTCAGCAGGGGGGCGGCTGCCGTGCGACTGCGCCAGGCAACGTGCAGTATGGCGGCTGCGCTGAAGATGGGTAGCACCGTGAGGGCCAGCGTGGCGGCGATGCCGGTGACGGTCAGCTCGCTGGCCAGCTTCAGGAAGGAGCGGGGCAGCGGGATGCCGGCGGTCTCGAGGACGAAGCTCTGGACGCCGGGTACCGTTGCCGCAAGGAAGGCGAGGCCGATGGCGACGAGCAAAAGGCCAGCCAGGATGAAGAAGAGCCGCAGGCCCGCCTTGCCGAGTCGCAAGAGGGCGCGTCCGGCGAGGGCGGCAGTGAGCGCCACGGCGGGGAAGCAGTCTGCGACGTGCGGGGAGAAGAGGGCGAGGCCAAGGGCCAGCATCAGGCCGATGTAGAGGATGGCGCCCGCGCTCTCGTGGCGGCTTGCCTTCAGATCGCGGATGCTGTTGCGCAGAATTCTCGGCCAGGAGCAGCAGATGACGAGGAAGAGGAAGGGCAGGGAGCCAATGCCCCAGCAGGCCAGCGGTATCCACCAGTGCCCCTTGAAGTCGGGCATCTTGGCCAGCATGCTCATGACGGCGGAGGGCGTGACGTTGTCGGTGAAGATGATGGTCGCCACCGCCCAGCCAAGAAAGCCGAAGAGGAAGAGGGCGAAGCCCGCCACCGCGTCGAGCTTGCGCGCCCGCCTGAAGCCGCAGCGCCACAGGCAGAAGAGAGCGCAGGTGAGGACGGGCAGGAGGGCGTAGAGCAGGCCGCCGGTCAGCCCTGCCAGTACGGCGAGCAGGTGGCCGAGCAGCATGCCTGGCCAGTCGCTCTCCTTCATCCAGGCCCGTGCCAGTAGGCCGAGGGATGTGAGCGTCAGGCCCGTGGCGCAGGCTATGGGGCCGAGGAACTGGGCAAGGGCCAGAAAGGCCGGCATGCAGAGCAGGGCGAGTCCAGCAGCCAGCGGGGTGTAGCGCCCGAAGCGCCCGAGCCGGCAGAGCAGCCAGAGGCCGATCATGGCGAAGCAGGCGCCGGCGAAGCTGGCCAGTGGCAGAGCGAGGGGCGAGCCTGCGAGGGCAAGCGAGATGAAGTGGGCGAGCCAGGGGAAGAGGGGCATGCAGCAGGCGCCGGCTGCGCTTGGCAGCAGGGGAGAGGTGCCGAGGGACTGGATGAACTGCCACTGCAGCACTTCCTGGGGACAGTAAAGGTCGCCAAAGAAGAAGGGAGGCCAGAAGCAGGCCGCCATGCCGGCCAGCAGGACCAGAGGCGTGGCAAAGGAAAGTGCCCGGAAGAAGGAATTGTGGGTCTTGGCGTCTTCGGGCGCCAGAGGGCCTTGGTTTGCCTCGCTGGCGCCGTCGGGATTCGCTCCGCCTTCGTCCATGGCAAAGATCTCAGTGGCGTCCGTTTCGCCGGCAGGAACCGTTTCGCTGGCCGTCTTGACATTGTTGTCCATGGCAAAGAGCTCGCCGGCGGGCGCTTCGGACGTGGCGCCGGCAGCAGGGGCTTCGGGCTGCTGCGCGGGTCCTGCGCCGGCATCGTCAGCCTCGGCTTCGCGCTGCCCGGCAAGGGGTTCCGCCGGCTGGGAGAGCTCTTCCTGCGTTGCCGGCATCGCGATGGCGTCGTCTGCAGGGCTCTGCGCCGCGGCCTCGGCTGCGCTGGGCTCGCTGGCGTCTGGGTGGCGGCTGGGGTCTGCCATGGTCACAATCCTTTCCTGCCGTTTCCGGCGTCCACGAGGACGTGGACGGCCTGGCGGGCGTTGAGGGAGATGGTGAGGACGCGCCCGGCAAGGCGCGCCGCGCCCGTGATGCCGGGCGTGAGCGTTTCGATCCTATGTACCTTGCAAGCGGGGGGAATGGCAATTGTCTGCACCTGTTCCTGCCCGGAAAAGTTGACTGCACAGACAAGCAGCGATCCGTCCGGCAGCCCGTTGGCCACGGCGAGCGTCGACGGGCTGTGCGCAAGGCCCACGATGCGGCCTTCGGCAGCCCTGCGGGAGGATCGCACCTTGAGGACGCCGGCCAGCAGGGCCGCCGGCTGCAGGGCGGAAGCGTCTTCGGCGCGCCCGTGGCCGGGCCAGGGAAAGAGGGCGGAAGCGGCATCGCCTGGCTTCGCGATGCCGGCCAGATCCTCGTAGGCGACGAAGCACAGGCCGGGCAGGGCGCAGGGAAGGGCCACCATGGCGTGGACAAGGGAGGCTGCCCTGGCCTTGCCGTCGCCAAGGCGAGAGCTGCCGCCGAGCAGATCCTGCGCCAGTCCCGCATTGGTCTGGGGGCTTTCCGCATCTTCCAGCCCCAGGGCTAGGCGCTTGGCGTCTGGGCCAAGGGCTGCCAGCGACTCGAGCAGGGCTGCCACCGGGCCGGCGTTCCCGCTGGCGAAGGCCTGGCGGACAAGTCCCGGCAGCTCCGGCACGGCAACGAAGTCGGCGCAGGCCAGGAAGCGGGAAAGGGTGCCGTCGCCGGCCGAGGCCGTATCGGCGAGCAGGCTCCAGCCGCCGTAGCGGTGCACCTGGCCCGTCATGTCGGCAAGGGCTTCCGGCGCTGGCGCAAGGCTTGGCGCAGCCGGATCCGGACTCGGGGCGTCGAGCCCCTTGAGGCCGGCAAGGCTGATTCCGGCTAGGGCCTGCCGCTGGAGGCCCGTGGTTTGGATGATGGAGCCTGCCAGCAGGGTGCGCGCCCTGCCCGAGGGGTCCTGCCAGAGCAGAACGGGGCGCCAGGGCGTGACGGCCCAGCGGTAGGCGTAGCGGCGAAGCTGTCCGTCCGTGCCCAGCACTTCGCCCGTGGCCGCCCAGCCTGCGGGAACGGCGCCTGCTGTCTGGTCCTGCGCCATGCCGGCCGGAATGACTCCCTCGCTGGCCAGGCGGGCGCAGAGGGCTGCGGACAGCGGGGCGCAGTCCCAGCTGTCGGCTGCCTTGGGCAACTCTGCCCAGAAGGTCTTGGGGATCTCCATCATGCAGTACAGCCCCTGGTGGGTTGCATGGCGCCTGGCCTGGAGCATGAAATCGGGCCCCATGCCCGTGGCCGCCGGCACGATGGCCGTGCCCTGCTGGATGCCGAGGGCTTCGACGCGCCCGATGCGGTCGGAAACGACGTCTGCCGGCCCGGCTTCGTGGGCAGGGGCGATGGAGCAGGCGCTGGAGCCGAAGCGGGCGGGCGAGCGGTCGTTGAGCCACACGCCGTCCGTTTCGAGCAGGGGCGAAAGATAGATTCCCTGAAAGCCCCAGGCCGCAAGGCCGGCATCGATCTCGCCGAGCTGCTTGGCAAAGGGCGCCCTCAGACCGGCGCGCCAAGGATTGAGCGCAAGCCAGGCAGGGGCCGCCTTGAGCACGAGCCCGGCGTTCTGGACGCCGGAGCTGTGTCCCCAGAGTCTGGCCGTGCCAGAGACGGAATGGACGAGAGCTTCGGCCTGGCTGAGCATGCCCTGGCGGCTGAGCCACTGCGCGTAGGCGGGGCTCACCCGGCTCTCCGTCCCGCCCAGGGTGGGATTGTGCAGGGCGCCGGGGCGCTCGCGCACGTTCCCCTGCCCGCAGCCGGCCAGAGGCAGGGCAAGGCAGAGCGCCAGCACGCCCGCGATGAGGGCGCTGGGCCTGCGGGGGCTACTCGGCCTGGCTTTGCTTCGCAAGGGGGGCATCGGCTGCGCTTTGGCCCGGAGCCTTTCCGGCCTCTTCCTGCTTCGCCTGTTCCCAGAGCTCATTTTTTTCGTCCAGGTTCATGTCGCCGAGCTCCCGCTTCTGGGCGCGGGCGAGCTCCTCCATGCGGCGGAAGCGCGAAAGGAAGCGCTCGTTGGCGTTGTCCAGAGCCTCGTTGGCCTTGACGCCGCGACGGCGGCCCAGTTCAGCCAGCGTCAGGACAAGGTCGCCGATTTCGTGCTTGACGCCGGCCTCGTCGCCACGGCTCTGGGCGTCCAGGTATTCCAGCCATTCGGCCTCCACCTGCTGCTCGACGTCCTCGTCGCTCTCCCAGGTGAAGCCGACGCGCGAGGCCTTGGCGTGGATGCGGTAGGCGCGGGCCAGCGGATCGAGGTCGCGGGGCAGGGAGTCGAACATGCCTGTGGCCTTGCCCTCCTGCTGATGCTCCTCCTTCTTCAGCGCCTCCCAGGCCTTGAGCTGCTCGTCGAGGCTCTCGAACTTCTCGTTGCCGAAGACGTGGGGATGGCGGTGGACCATCTTGGCCGCGTTGCGCTTGAAGACGTCGTCCAGCGTGAACTTGCCCTGCTTTTCGAAGTGGTGTGCTATGGTCACCAGCAGAAAGGCCACGTCGCCGAGTTCCTCGCACACGTCGTCGGGCTCGCCGTAGCGTATGGCGCTGACCAGCTCGTGGCTTTCCTCGATGATGTACTCGCTAAGGGTTTCGGGCGTCTGCTTACTGTCCCAGGGGCAGCCGCCGGGGCCGGTCAGGCGGGCGACGATGTCCTTGAGCTGGTCGATGCTGCATGTACTCATTAGGTGGTTCCTTGGGTCTGCGGGCGTCAGATGCTGAAGCGCTTCACGAGGTCGGGAGGCAGATGGGTGCGCACTTCGTCAATGAAGGTCGCGAAGTAGGGTCGCACCCGGGAGTGCTGGAAGAACTCGGCGCTGGCGAAGAACTTGTTGATGAAGAGAAAGGCGATGGTGCAGAGGATGAGGCCCTTGGCCAGCCCCAGCAGGGCGCCGAAGATCCTGTCCGCCCAGGCGATGAAGGCAAAGGACAGGATGCGCTGGAAAAGCTTGGCGACTACGGCCACGGCAATGATGACGGCCACGAAGATGGCTACGTAGGCGACCATGTTCTGCCAGAGCGGGTCGGAGACGAAGGTGAGCTGTGGCGCGAGATCTTTGTGGAAGGTGTGGGCGGCCCAGAAGCCGCCGATCAGGGAAACGATGGCCGCAATCTCGCCGACGAAGCCGTTCAGCCAGCCGCGGATGGTGAAAAAGGTCAGCAGAAGGATGACTGCCGTATCGAAGATGTCCTGCCCCATTGTGCCTCCAGCATGGTGTAACAATCATCTTCGTATAGCAGATGCCAAGGGGATGAACAATAGTCGCGAGATGCTCCGCACGGGGGATCCGGGGCGCGCCGGCAGGCGCCTCACGATTGACATGCGGGAAGATCGGGGCTTACTGGATACATTCCTTGCCATGCAGAGGCCAGCCCCTGCTTCTGCGGCACGCCCTGGAGGAGAGGACGCTATGGCTAAGCTTGCCCGTTTCGGTGTTTCCTTAAGCGAGGATCTGCTTGTTCCCTTCGATGACCTGTGCCGGCGCAAAAGCTACACGAACCGCTCGGAGGCGATACGCGACCTCATCCGCCAGGCGCTGATCCGCGACGAGTGGAAGAAGCAGAGCGGCGAGCTGGCGGGCACGCTGACGCTCGTCTACGACCACCACTCCCACGATCTCGCCCGACGCCTCATGGACATCCAGCACGACCACTACGGCGTGGTGGTGACGTCCATGCACGTCCACCTTGATCACCACAACTGCCTTGAGGTGCTCGTGCTCCGGGGCGATGCAGAGGCCGTGAGCTCCCTTGCCGACAGGCTCATCGCCTGCAACGGCGTCAAGCATGGCGTCTTCGTGCCCACGACGACCGGAAAGGATTTGGCCTGATGATCGATGTTCAGAAAAACGCGCCCGAAGTTCCCCTTCCCATCGACCGGGTCGGCGTGCGCGGGGTCAGGGTCCCCCTCTCCGCCCGCGACCGCGCCAACGGTACGCAGCGCACGGTGGCCTGCGCCGATCTTTCCGTGGATCTGCCTGCCTCCTTCAAGGGGACTCACATGAGCCGCTTCGTCGAGGCCATGGAGAACTGGGCCGGGGAGATCAGCTACCACTCGCTGCGGGGCTTGCTCGCCACCATCAAGGAGCGCCTCGAGGCCAAGCGCGCCCAGGTCTGCTTCCGCTTCCCCTATTTCATCCGCAAGAAGGCGCCGTCCTCCGGAGCGTCGAGCTTCGTTGCCTACAACTGCACCCTCACGGGCGAGCTCAACGCGGCCGACGAGCAGTCCTTCATTCTCGGCATCGAGGTGCCGGTCATGACCGTCTGCCCCTGCTCCAAGGCCATCAGCGAGGAGGGGGCCCACAGCCAGCGCACTCTGGTCAGGATGACCCTCGCCATGTGCGGCTTCGACTGGATCGAGGACTTTGTGGAGATAGCCGAACGGGCCGGATCCAGCCCCGTCTACACCATACTCAAGCGCGAGGACGAGAAGTACGTCACCGAGCACGCTTTCGCCAATCCCTGCTTTGTCGAAGACGTGGTGCGCAACGTCGCAAAGCAGCTGGACGTGCACCCTCATCTCAAGGGCTACCGAGTGGAGGTGGAGAGCATGGAGTCCATCCACAACCACAACGCCATGGCCTGCATCGAGCGCAATTTCGACTTCCCGAGCCACTAGTGGCCCCCGGCAGACAGGGTGCATTTTTCTTCCTTCCCTGTGAAGAGGGCGGTTTTTCTCGACAACCTCTTGAAATTGTTTAGAATTGTACGAGCTTCGAGTCGGCTTTCGGCAGGGATGCGTCCTTGTCTAACAGACCGTAAATTGTTTATAAGACTTTGTTGAGGCCGGTCTTGCACCTTTGCCAGATCCCCGCCCGCCGCGAGTGGAGTCGAAATGGGTAATGCATACAAAGTCTTGATCCTTGTGCTCGTCTGCGTTTTGTCGTTTGGCTGCTCCCACAGGAAGAAGCCGGAAGAAAGCTACGCCGACTACGAGCGTTTCCGCCAGTCCTACGCCGGCTATGCCGACCTGGGCGGCGACTGGGACTGGACCGAGGAGAACGACCCGACGGTGTCCGGCAAAGTGTTGCGTCGCGCCCACTCCGCCATCGGTACGCCCTACGTGTGGGGCGGCGTCAAGCCCGGCGGCTTCGACTGCTCGGGCCTCGTGCAGTGGGCCTATCGGGGCGCCGGCGTCAGGCTCCCGCGCACGGCCGCCGAGCAGAAGGAAGTCGGCTTCGCCATCCGGGACCTCTCCCAGATGCGGCCTGGCGACATTGTCGCCTTTCGGCGCAGCCACGGCGGCTACCACACCGGCATCTACATCGGCGACGGCAAGTTCATCCATGCGCCGCGGACCAACACCCGCGTGCGCATCGAGTCCATGGAGTCGGGCTTCTTCAAGACCCATTTCATCGGCGCGCGCCGCGTCGACATGAGCAAGGGAAGCATGGCGCTGGCGCAGGCATCGGAAGAGGCAGACCGGGAATATCGGCGCGATAGGGCGGCGCGCGAACGCGAAGAGCGCGCTGAGCGCAGGCGCGAACGCGACCGTGACCGCGACGAGGCACGTTCCTCGCGTCGCGATCGGAACCGCGACCGCGACGAGGCACGTTCCTCGCGTCGCGATCGGAACCGCGACCGCGACGAGGCGAGATCCTCCCGTCGCGGGCGGGATCGGGATCGGGACGAGGCGAGATCGTCGCGTCGCGATCGGGACAAGGACGAGGCCAGAGGCTCCCGTCGCGGGCGCGATCGGGATCGGGACGAGGCGAGATCGTCCCGCAGGGATCGGGATCGCGACGAAGCCAGAGGCTCCCGCCGTGGCCGGGACCGCGATCGCGACGAAGCCAGATCGTCGCGTCGCGATCGGGACAGGGACGAGGCCAGAAGCTCCCGCAAGGATCGCGGACGCGACCGCGATCGGGACGAGGCGCGTTCTTCGCGCAGGGATCGAGACCGCGACGAGGCCAGAAGCTCCCGTGGCGGCCGTGACAGGGACGAAGCCAGAGGCTCCGGCAAGGACCCTTCCAGGGACCGTTCCAAGGATAAGGACGAAGTCCGCTCGTCCTCGCAGAAGCGTGGCGCTGGCTCCCCGTCGGGCCGCCAGGACCAGAAGAAGGACAAGGACGTCCGCAAGAGCGACCAGAAGAAGCCTGTAGCTTCCGGTGGCAGGGCACAGAACGGCAAGGGCGCGGAGCAGCAGGGCAAGCGCCAGCGCCGGGAGATTACCGTGGTGCCGGCAGGCAAGGGTTCCAAGAAGACCGGAAAGAAGTAGCGTCCTTGTAGATTGACAGGGAGCCCTCTTTCCGCTAGAAAGTCTTCCTAGCGATTTTCGCCAACTTAGCTCAGTTGGTAGAGCAGCTGATTCGTAATCAGCAGGTCGAGAGTTCAAGTCTCTCAGTTGGCTCCAGACTATAACAAAGCCCTTGCAATTTTCTTCTGCAGGGGCTTTTTGATTGGTATAGAGATATAAAAAATTGGTAGCTGCGCTCAGCGCCACGCACAGGGCGTCCAGCAGGGAAAGGGGCTCGCAGAAGGCGAGGCAGACCAGGACGAGGACGGCAACAGGGTAAGTGAAGTGCAGGGCCGTGGCCATGCCGGTGCCGACGTGGCCGTAGGCGGAGAAGGCCGCCCGCGGCGCCGGCAGGCCGGTCCGGAGGCGCATTCTGCGCTCCGGACTCCCGGATGTCCGCAGGAAGGCTGGACAGTGCTGCGCCGAGTGGCTCCGGAGCATCAGGGACCAGAACAAGACGGAGGACCATTCCCGAAGGGACTACGCCGTGATCTGCCGTCTCATGCTCGACGGCTATTCCGACAGCCGGATCATGGACGGCATGGTCCCCATCATCGAGCGGGAAAACAAGGCCGGCATCCGGCAGAAGCACAAGACCTATCTGCCGAGGACGATCAGCGTGGTAGAAGAAGACTTGTTCGGAGCCGCGTCCAGCGCTGAGCTTCTGGCCGGAGACTGAAGTCAGAGCCCTGTGGCGAGGTCGGCGAAACGCCATGCGGCAAACTTTCTAATTGCCAGGGTTGGCGAGATGGCAAGCTCAAGTGGTAAACTTTCTGGTTGTCACGGATGGTAAACTTTCAAGTTAGCACGCGGCAAACTTTCTGGGTGTCATTCACACCAGGGCGCAGCCGGCGCCGGCCAACTCCCTGCGGAGGCTGTCGGAAAGCATCGGGCCTACCTCCCCTGTCCTGTCAGCCGCTCGATGCAAAAAGCGCAGAACGGAAATTTGCCGAGCGGAGCCGGTACTGGTGCCTGCTGGCCGGGACGCCGGAACGCCTCGAGTCCCTGACCCCCGTCCTCTTCGCTGAGCGCTCTGGGAGCCTTGCCGAAGCTGGCGGCGCAGTGGCGCCTGGGCCTGGAGCCTTCCTCCGCGCCGTCGGCCTGGCCGGCGGCAGTGAAGCAGCTCCTGAGGCTGCGGGCGAAGCGCTCCAGCTTCAGGCTGCCTTCGTCAGTGCAGGACATGGCGGTGCCGTGTCCTTTGAAGGCGCGGTTCACGGGGGCGTTGCCGGCGCAGGCCGCGCCAAAGTAGCAGGCCTTGGGAAGGAGGCTGGCCTCGGCTTCAAGAGGCTGGCCCTTCGTGCGCCTCACGCCTGTCGTCCGGCCTCGCCGGCAAAGAGCATGGCAGCCAGATGGCGCACGTCAACGCCGGCAAGCTCAAGCCCTTCTTCGCAGTAGTGGCAGTAGACGGCTACAGGCATATGGGGAAGCGTGGCCGCATAGGCGCGCATGCCCGCTTCCTGCTCTTCCGGAGAATGGGGGAGGAACCTGCCCTTGGCGTTCTCCACGTAGCGCTTCGGCGCCAGCTTCAGGTTGCGGGGCGGGGCCGGACGCAGGAGCGAAATGTCGCAGAACTCGGTTGCCTCGCGGTTCTGGGCCAGCTCGTCGGGCCTGACGTTTATCCGGCGCAGTAGCTCGCGCACGGCGTCCTGCTCCTCGCGCCTGTCGTAGGCGCGCCAGCAGTCCTGCACGGCCATCTCCATGCCGCCGTAGTCGGGCAGGCGGAAGGAGCTGTCCTCGAGCAGAAGCTCCCACAGGGAACGCACCAGGACGTCAGGCTTCTGCTCCTCGATGATGGACGAGCAATTGTGGCAGAGCGAGTAGACCGTGTCGCCGGGCTGGAAGTCGGCGCAGTCGGGCAGGGCCTGCCATGCTTCCCGCAGGTTGCCTTCGGGCATCTTGTCGGTGAAGGACTGGAGCTTGTAGCGGGGCACGCAGCAGCGCACCACGGGCAGGCCCAGGGTCCCGTCGACATGCCGGCGGATGGCGGCGCTCAGTTCAGGATGCTTCGCCGTGAAGACGCAGCTGGCAATGTAGTAGTCTCGTCCCATGGAAACATTGTTTGCTGGAGGGAAAGGGGTAGATCGCAGGGCCGGCTGGGTTCCCACCGTTGCCCGGCGTCCCTTGCACGCAGAAAAGTAGCATGCGGCGCACCCATGCGCCATCTCTCGGCAGGGCCAGCGAAGGCGGGGGTTCTGCTCCGTCCGGGGACAGGACATCACCATGCCGGCACCGGTTCCGCGCAGCGTCGGGGCTCAAGCTTAGCTCCTGTATCCTTTCCTTCAGTCCTATCTGCCTATTCTTGACATAGGGAAAGACAAACAGGTAAAAATTAAGGAAATATTAAAGTCGATTGCTGATGGCATGGCTGCGTGCCGTGCCGGAAAAGCCGACCCAGCACGAAATGCCCATGCCGGGAGAGAGAGCCCATGAAGGAATTGCCAACAGGCGTGCAGGGCTTCGCCATGTTGCGCCGGGAAGATATGCTGTATGTTGACAAGACGGCACGCCTGCTTGAGATGATCAGGATGGGGCGTCGGATTTTTCTTTCTCGGCCCCGACGCTTTGGCAAGTCCCTGACGGTGTCTACGCTGGAGGCCATGTTTGGTGGCCGGGCGGAACTTTTCCATGGCCTCGTGGCTGAAGATTGGGTCCATAGGCAAAGCGAGCATCCGTGTCCAGTCATACGTCTCGACATGAGTATGTTGCACCCATATACTTCAGCAGAAGAATTGGATGATTCTCTTGCAAGATTTTTTAAAAAAATTGCAAAAAAACATAATATACAAATCAATTATTCAGATACATCTGTTGCTGTTCTATCAGATTTAGTAGAGAATATGTACGATAAATTTGGCGATATTGTTTTTTTAGTTGATGAGTATGATAAACCTATATTAGATAATATAACAGATGTTGAAAAGTCCAACTCGATGCGCATAGTTTTGCGTAATATTTTCACTCTTATCAAAGGATATGATGAATATTTCCGCTATATTTTCATTACAGGAATATCAAAATTTACAAAAGCAGGCATATTTTCAGCGATGAATAATTTAAACGATATATCAATGCAAGAAGGGTTTGGAGATATTGTTGGATATACACAAGACGAATTAAATAAAAATTTTAAAATATGGGTTAAGAAAACGTCTGATGTAATAAATCAAAATGAAGAAGATATATTAAAAGACTTAAAGGAATATTATAATGGTTTTTGCTTCGACGGGAAAATAAAAGTATATAATCCTTATTCGATTTTAATGTACTTTACAAAAAATAGAATAGGAAATTATTGGTATTATTCAGGAAATCCAGCATTTATTATTGATTGGATGCAGAAACATCAAATTCAATCTCCAGAACAATATCGTCATATAGAGGTGGATGAAAATTTTGCTGATAACCACGAGATAGAACGAGCTCAACCGGAGAGTTTCCTGTTTCAAAGTGGATATCTAACGATAGAAAAGCGGATAGGTAAAAAAATAATACTTGATTATCCAAATAAAGAGGTATTAAATTCTATATCGTCTCTATATTTGGAGAATGCATTTTGCATCAAGCTCTATATGACGCTAGGCTCGGATATCTGGAAGGCGTTGCAGAAGGCTGACATTGCCGAGCTCGGCGTTCAGTTCAACAAGGCGCTGGCAGACATTGCCTACGACGATTTCCCCAAGAGAGACGAGTTTTGGTACCGTTCGCTCTTCCGTATGTTGCTCCGCGGGGCGGACATCGTCACCCATGCCGAAGTGCACGCCAGTCGGGGACGGAGCGACGTGGTCGTTCAGTTCGACAAGCTCATCGTGGTTCTGGAATTCAAGTTTGCCCCCACTTCCGATGCCGTGGAAGCGTGCAAGGCCGAAGGCATAGGGCAGATGCAGGAACGGCGCTACGCTCGGGGCTACGAGGCCCGGAACCGCAGGGTAGTCGAAGCCGTCGTCGTGGCGGACGACGAGGCCCGGAAGGCCATGTTCTTCCAGCTGACCTGACGTCCTGTGCGCCCTGTGCAGGGCGTCAGGCCACCGACCTGCGGCATCTTCCTTCGTTTGCGCCGTTTCCTGCCGGTCGCTCGTCCGCGAGCGGGGGCCTACAGTCCCAGTAGCTTCGGCATGAAGGTGGAAAGGCCGGGGAAGAGGATGATGACGGTGAGGGCCAGGAAGGCCGCCAGGATGAGCGGGAGGCTGGAGCGGCTCACGTCTTCCATGGTGAGGTCGCTGATGTTGGCCGCCACGTAGAGGTTCACGGCCACGGGAGGCGTCACCTGGCCGATGGCGAGGTTGATGGTCATGACGATGCCGAACCAGATGGGATCCCAGCCGAAGGTGGCCATGATGGGCATCATGAAGGGCAGGAAGACGTAGTAGATGGATATGGCGTCCAGCAGCATGCCGGCAAAGAGCAGGATGACGTTGATGATCAGCATGATCACCCACTGGCTGCTGGAAATGGAGAGGAGCGCGGCCGCCCCCTTCTCGATGAGGCCGACCGTGGACGCTACCCAGCTGAAGAGGCCTGCGCAGGTGACGACGATCATGACAACGGCCGTGGCGCGCATGGACTCGGCGAAGATCTCGAAGAGCATCCTGGCGCTGGCGATGGTCTTGTAGATGAAGATGCCGACGAAGAGTCCGTAAAAGACGGCGATGGCCGCCGCTTCGGTGGGCGTGAAGATGCCGCCGTAGATGCCGCCGAGGATGACGATGGGCGTCATGGCTCCCCAGAAGGAGTCTTTGAAGACCGCCAGCAGGGGCTTGGTGCGCTTGACCCCGCGGTAGCCCCGCCGGCGCGAAATGAGGAGCACGGCCAGCAGGATGAAGCCCGCCACCACGAGGCCGGGCACGAAGCCGGCTGCGAAGAGGGCTGGCACCGAGGCGTTGGTGATGCCGCCGTAGACGATGAAGGCGATGCTCGGGGGGATGACGATGGCAAGACCCGAGGTGACGGCGATGGTGGAGGCCGCGAAGGGCTTGTCGTAGCCGGCTTTGGCCATGCCGGGGATGAGCACGAGGCCGAGGGCGGCCACGGTCGCGGGGCCGGAACCGCTTACGGCTCCCCAGAAGGTGCAGACGGCGACGGCGGCGATGGCAAGGCCGCCGGTCTTGTCGCCGACCAGGGCCTCCATGAGCTCGATGATGCGGGCTGCTATGCCGGCGCGCTCCATGATGTAGCCCGCCAGGATGAAGAAGGGGATGGCGAGCAGGGGGAACTTGGCGATGCCGGCGAAGAAGTTGTAGGAAATCATGTTGACGCCCATGTCCCAGCCCCACACGACGGCAAGGGCGGCAAAGCCGAGGGATACGGCGATGGGCACGCGGATGAGTAGCGGCACGAGGAAGAGGACGAGCATCCAGAAGGCGGGATCGGCGAAGGCTTGGCTGTTCATGGCTTCTCTCCCTACCACTTTCTGGCCCTGAGGGTCTCGGCGGCGTTCTGAAGGATGCGGATCAGGGTGAGCGCGGACAGGGCCGGCGTGCCGACGGTGTAGAGCCAGACCGGGATTTCCAGAGACTCCGAGGTCGCCTGCAGGTCAATTTCGTCCAGGACTTCCAGGGCGCCCGTCCAGGCAAGGGCCGCGAAGAAGAGGAGGCAGACGCCGAGGCCTGCAAGGTAGCAGGCCAGGCGCAGGGGCCTGGGGAGGGCCTCGTAGAGCAGGTTCATGCAGAGGTTGCCGCCCTCCCGGAAGGAGCGGGCCGTGCCCAGCAGGACGACCCAGACGAAGAAGTTGATGGTGATCTCCTCGGTCCAGGCGAAGGAAAAGGTCGTGCAGTAGCGGACGATGACGTTGACGAAGGTCACCGTCACCATGACGGCGAGCATGGCCGCTCCCAGCACTTCCTCGAGCCGACTGTTGAAAAAGCGCCACATGATGCTGAAATCCTCGGCAAAAAGAGAGGGCCGGCAGAGCGCTGTCCGCCGGCCCCGAGGGAAAAGGGGGGCTACTTGACCGAAGCCATGTCCGCTTCGGCGGCCTTGACGAGCTCGGGACCGATCTTCTTGGTCCACTCCTCGCGGACGCCCTTGGTGGCATCGGCGAAGACCTGGATCTGTTCGGGCGTGAGGCGGGTCACAGTCATGCCGTTCTGCGCCATGAAGGCGTAGGGATCGGTGACGGCAGGAACCTTGCCCAGGCTCTGGAGGTAGGCGAGGGATTCGCCGCCGTCGAGGCCGACGCGGGAGAGGGCCTTGCCGTACTTCTCGGTGAGGGTCGCGCACTCTTCGATGATCTTCTGGTCTTCAGGCGTAAAGCTGGCCCAGACTTTGGGATTGACGCTCGTGATCAGGGGGTCGATGACGTAGTGCCAGTCGCAGTGGTACTTGTGGTAGAGCCAGATCTTGACGCTGAGGTTGATGCCGTTGGTGGGGTTCTCCTGGCCGTCGACGATGCCCTGCTGGAAGCCGGTGACGGCTTCGGACCAGTTCATGTTGACCGGGTTGGCGCCGAGGGCGCGGAAGGTCTCGATGAAGATGGGGCTGCCGACGACGCGGATCTTCATGCCCTTGAGATCTTCAGGCTTGGTGACGGGACCCTTGCCGGTGGTCAGTTCGCGGAAGCCGTTCTCGGCCCAGCCGATGACGTGGACGCCCTTCTTTTCGATGGCTTCGCGCATCATCTGGCCCGACTTGCCGGCGAGCATGGCGTCCATGGCCTTGTAGGGATGGGGCTGCGCGCCAATGAAGAAGGGCATGCAGGGGAGGTTGAGCTCTTTCACCTGGGGCGACCAGTTGATGGTGGAGCCCAGGGCGAAGTCGATGGCGCCCTGGCGGAGCAGGGGGAATTCGTTGGTCTGCTTGCCGGCGAAGAGCTGGCCTGCGGGGTAGACCTTGATGTTGACGCGGCCGCCGGTGTGCTCGCGGACCTGGTCGGCGAAGTACATGGCGGTCAGGGCCCAGCCGGAGGTGGGGCCGGGAACGACGCTGAGCTTGTATTCCTGCTTATAGTCTGCGGCCATGGCAGGCGTCGCGAGCAGAAGCGCGCAGACGAGGGCGCAGGCGATCCTGCCGAAGGCATGGAAGAGCTGCATGCTGCTTTCCTCTTGTAAGGGGTGGGTGAAAGGCGGCGGAGGGCTGCTTGCCTGGCGCCGCGGGGGCCTGAAAAACGAAGGGATGCATTTTCCGGCCTCGCTCGGGGATTGTCAATGAGCGGCGCGGAGCACGCGGCGCTTTTCCAAGCCGTGGCTGCTGGGGGCGGTCCGCTGGGGACCTTCTCGCCCGTGGGCTTCGCCCGGTTCGTTCGGGATTATATAAGATCTTTCGCGCTTTCCCAAAAGCTCTAAATCTGGTAGAGTCTATTTTCCCAAAAACAACTCAAGCCAGAAAGGGAGCGACCCATGAATAAATGGTAAAATGTCCACGACGACGGGATGTTCGACCTTAGAGAGGTCACCAAGCTGAACTCTGTGGAGCTGGAAGCACCTATTAAAGATGGTCCTGCATGCCGTTGAGGATGTCTTGAACGCGCCCATCGACGCAGAGGCCGACGAGCAGTGCGGGGCAGGCCACTACGACCGGCAGTTTACGACGAAATCCGGTCCAGTCACCATACTCATGCCCAAGCTTAAGGACCTCCGGGTCTCAACGGCTGTGTTCGAACGGTGGCAGCGCCGTGAGACATCCCCTGGAGGAAGCCTTCGTCGAGCTGTTCCTGGCCGGGGTTTCGACAAGACGCGTAAGCGATAGCACCGAAGCGCTCATGGGCGAGAGCGACAACGCTTCGACTGTCAGCCGTCTGAACGTCCGCCTCTTCGGCGGCTACGTCAAAGCCCGCCTCTTCGGCCGTGGCGCAGGCCGCTGATTCCGCACCTCGGCCGTGCAGGGCGCGCACGATGCCAAGGCCCTGCACCAGGGAGGACGCAGGAGCAAAGGCCGTGGTGGCCGGCCCGGCTACGTGCCGAGCAGAGAGAGCGTCAGGTCGTCCTCGGCGCCGGCGTAGAAGGCGTCGAGGACGGCCGTGAACACAGAATCCTCCGGCGAGGCGCGGTGGAAGAGCGTCATGGAGGAGCGCATCTTCATGGCGTCGATGAAGCCGAGCACGGCCTCGGGATCGGTCTGGCCCGAGGAGAGCAGGGCCTGAGCGGCCTCGTGCAGACGAGGGCCAAGCACGGGGTGGGCCAGATAGGCCCTGGCCTCGTCGAGGTCCGAGATGGCGTACTCGACGGCCATAGGGCTCGAGCCGAGGCCCGCAATCTGGGGAAAGACGAACCAGATCCAGTGGGAGAGCTTGCGACCCTGGCGGAGTTCCGCTAGCGCCTGGCTATAGAGGCCTGTGTCCTGAGCGTCGGTGAAGCGCTTGAGGCGGTAGGGATCGGGCATGGCGTGCTTCCTGGGGCTAAACGGGGGCCACAGAAGCGCCCTAGACTATCTTGGCCCGGATCTGCTCGGCCATGGCGTTCATGGCCTCCATGCTCTCGTACTTGGTCTGGGCCCAGAATTTGAGGCCGTCGCCGTCGAAGCGGGGGATGATGTGCCAGTGGACGTGCTCCACTTCCTGGCCGGCCGCGTGGCCGTTGTTCTGGATGACGTTGAAGCCGTCTGCGCCCGTGGCCTCCATCACGGCCCGGCCCACCTTCTGCATGGCGAGGACCAGATCGCAGCCAAGTTCGGGGGAAAGGCGGAGGAGATCCTTGGCGTGCTTCTTGGGGATGATGAGCGTGTGGCCCTTGTGGACGGGATTGAGGTCCAGGAAGGCGTAGACGGTGTCGCTTTCGTAGATTTTGGACGAAGGGATCTTGCCTTCGGCTATCATGCAGAAAATGCAGTCTGCCATGGTGCGTTCCTCATGGGGTTGTCGTGGAAGATGGAAAGGGAGCGTCTAGGAGCGGCGGGCGCCCTTGCCGGTCTGGCCCACCTCGTGGTGGGTGCGGCTGGCGCGGGCCATGGAGGAGGGCTTTGGCGAAGCGACCTTGGCGGTCTTGCTGGCGGCAATTTCCGCAGCTGTCCTGCCCCGCTCGCCCTCGGGCTCCTTGCCTCCCTGGCGCACGATGCGCAGCAGCTGAACGGCCTTGCCGGCATCGAGCGCGTGCTCCCTGACCATGCTGGTTCTGGCTGCGTCGCTCATCTTGGCGAGGGCCGAGGGCTCGTAGACGGCGATGCGGGAGTTTTCGTTGAAGGTGGGACCGTAGTTCACGCCGACGAGCGGCCACATCCAGCGCTTGCGCTCCTCGCTGTAGCGGAAGACGAACATCCTGACGCCCCACTGCTCCCTGTCGGAGAGCAGGACGGCGCGCCTCAGGCCCTCGGGCAGGGTAAACTCGAGGAGCATGTCCGCCTGGGGCAGAGACATGACGTTGCCGTCTACGTCGAAGAGGGAGGGGTGCTGGGTCTCCCTGGACTGGCCTGGCTGCCTTGGCTCGCTGGCCTCGCTTGGCTGTACGCTTTCGGTTGCCGGCACGTCCTGCACGTCCTCTTCGGGCTTGGCTGCGGCTTTGGCCTGGGGCGTCGCAGGCTCGGGCTCGGGCAGGGCGTCGAAATGGTAGACTGTGGCCGCGAGCAGCCTTGCCCGCAGCTGGTCCAGGGACTTCCATGTGAAGGCAAGGCCCCTGCGCTTGAGGGGCATGATGTCCAGAAAGAGGGTCTTGATGATTTCGCCGCGCCACATGGCTGATGCACCTGCCTTGGATTTGCTTGGGGGAAGAGCGCTGGCCTGGGACTGGCCGGAAAGGTTCAGCGCTAGAAGTCGAAGGTGAAGAAGGACGGGAACTTCTCGCTGCGGAACTCCTTCAGGAAGGCCTTGCCCTTGGCCAGGTCGCCCGCGATGGTGACGATGATGTACTGGCCGTTCTGCAGCGCCATGAAGGCGGTGGAGTCCACGCCCTCGAAGTTCTCGTAGCTGAAGGTGGCGTGGTTTTCCTTGATGACCGGCGGGTCGTTGGCGCCGTACTGCTCGGCAAAGCTCTCGGCGATGAGGGTCATGTCCGCATTGCCAGCCGAAGAGATGGCTGTGGTGAGGGTCGCGTCCCTGGTGGCCGTGGTGTAGACGTTGATGTAGATGCCGCTCTGGTTGTTGTTCTGGATCATCTCCCAGCTTTCGGGGACGTCCACCTTGTAGAAGTCGTTGCTGACGGTTTCGGCAAGGGCAGGGCAGGAGAGCGCAAGCCAGGCCAGAAGGGCGCTAAGGAATTTGAGCACGGTTGTCTCCTCGGAGGGATTGGCAGGATGCTTCCTGCAGGCGGGAGCATGCCTCATGCGGGCCATCGGGGCAAGGGGGTGGCAGGGGGGCTTTCGCTAAAAATGTGCTTGACGTCCCTGCGCCATGGGCGTACATAGGCTCTTGCGCTTTCCCCAATAGCTCAATCGGCAGAGCGGGTGACTGTTAATCACTAGGTTGGCGGTTCAAGTCCGTCTTGGGGAGCCAGAAATTTTGCTCTGGAAGCCCCGCAAAGACCACAAGTCCTTGCGGGGCTTCACTTTTTGAAGCCATTTTGGAACTTGGCAGGGGGGCTGGGCAGGCTTCCTCCAGCGCGTCCCCAGGAGTGGCTACTTGGGAGGGCTGGGATGATCTTGGTTAGGACGATCCCAAGCGTTCTGGGACGGATCAAAGCCAAGGAAAGGACTCTCTAGGAAAGAGGTCAGGGGCTGTAACTTTATCCTGTTGCAGGTGTCCTTTTTACATCCCAACTTCCTCGTTTTTACACTCTCATCCGAAAAAATACTAATAATTTCAAGATGTTAAAAGCAATTCAGCCTTGGCTTAGCGAGGGTATACTATACCCTCATTATACCCTCTGCGTTCATGCAGAAAAGCCAATAATTACAAGTGGTTATCCATCGATATTTGTGAAGAGGGTGTAACGTTGAGGGGAGATAGGGTTTACATGTCGGCTTACACGGTGCCGGCGACAATCCAGTTCAGGACATCGCGTCGCTGAAGGCGAAGGCTGGGGATGCCGAGGCGCAATGCGCCCTGGCCGACAGGTACATGTCCGGACAAGGCATACGGCAGGACGAGGCCAAGGGCATCGAATGGTTCCGGAAGGCCGCGGACCAGGGCCATGCCTCGGCGCAGGGCTGGCTTGGCGGCATGTACAGCGAAGGCAAGGGCGTTGCCCAGGACAAGTCGCAAGCCAAGGAATGGTACAGGAAGGCCTGCAGCGGCGGCGACGCGTACTGCTGCAAGGAAAGCGAGCGCCTCGAAAAGGAAGGCTTCTAGCCTCGGCGCGCGAAGAATGGCCAGCGCAGGATGGCCCGTGCGGATCCGGTTCCTGCGGGCGCTTGTCCGCTTCGCGAGGCCTGCTGCGCTGGCATGGGCGGCAGAGATTGCCTGGCGCGAGGGAACAGGCACTCCCATGCCCTTTGCCTCCTTCCTGCTACGGAGCGTGCGCAGTGCCTCCGCCATCGACGAGGACGGCGCTCAGGCTCTGTATGTCCAACGGACGGCGCGTTCCGCCAGGCTGGCGCCCCTTCAGTAGCGCGTGGGATTGAGCGAGAGGTAGAACTCGAAGAGCGACAGGCAGGCGTCCCGGTCCTTGGGGACGAGGTAGCCTGCCAGTCCCTTCCGCCCGCCGAGCAGGCGGTCCATGGCCTCGTCGCGGAAGCCGATGCGGGCGTTGTCCGCTATGGTGCAACCGTAGTGGACCTTGCTGATCTTGGCCCAGAGGCAGGCCGCAAGGCACATGGGGCAAGGCTCGCCCGTGGTGTAGATCTCGCAGCCCGACAGGTCGTGCGTGCCGAGGCGGCGGCAGGATGCCTCAATGGCGTCTATCTCGCCGTGCAGGATGGGATTGCGCATCTTCAGCACCTTGTTGTGCCCTTGCGCAATGACCTTGCCGTCCTTGACGACGACGCAGCCAAAGGGGCCGCCGTGCCCCTGCCGTATGCCTTCCAGCGCTTCGGCAATGGCCAGGCGCATGAAGGGGTTCTTGGCCTGCAGGGCAAGTTTTTCTGCCTGCAGGGCAGGATAGTCCGCCGTTCGTGCCTGCGCAGGCACAGCCAGGCCGAGGGCCAGGCTGAGAGTCAAGGCCAGCGCAGCGCTTCTCGTCTTCATTGCGCCTTCCCCTGCCGGACGAGCCGTGCGAGCTTCTTGCCGTAGCGCTCGGCCTCGCTGTACACGCAGCCGCAGTAGGGCTGGCGGTAGAGCCCCATCTCAATGGACAGATCGATGCCGGCCTGCCAGTCGGGCCGAAAGTCTCGGTAGAGGAAGAGGGGACCGCCGTCCCTGCCGGAGAGCCGCTCACCGGCTTCCCTAATGGCCTCGTGGGGCTGGTATTTGGAATAGAGCAGCGAGGAGAAGAAATGGGTGCATCCCAGCTCCTTGGCCTTGGCAAAGGCGCCCTCCATGCGGCTGGACACGCACCAGCGGCAGCGCTCCGGGGGCGTGTCGCGCCCCTGGACCTGCCTGAGCCAGGCCGTCAGATCCCAGGCCTCGTCGCCGTAGACCATGGGGATGCCGAAGTGCTCGGCGCACTGGTCGCAAGCCTCGCGGCGGCGCAGATACTCCGCCAGCGGCTGGATGTTGGGGTTCATGTAGTAGCCCGTGATGTTCCAGCCTTCGGCCTGGAGCCTCTGGATGCAGATGCATGCGCAGGGGCCGCAGCACATGTGCATGAGCAGCCGTGCCCCGGCAGGGGCCTGGCCTGGCGCCTTGGCGGCGCCGTCTGCCGCAAGGATGGAGTCAGGCATCGCTTCCGTTCCTTTCCGGCCTTCCTGCCGAAAGCCCCGCGCCGGGGCGCGGGGCTTTCGAAGGCTAGGCCTTGATGACGATTTCTATGGTCTTGTCGAACTGCTGCTCGAGCTCCTTGAGGGAGTCGCGCTTGTGGTTGAGCAGGTAGAGGCCGAGCTCCTGCGGCATCTCGTACTGGCAGGGGGATGCGGCCCTGGAGCGCAGGAGTCGCGAGATGTCCCGTAGCGCCTGCAGGGACTGCCATTCCAGGTTGCGGCGCAGGCCCGTGCCTCCGCACGCGGGGCAGGGCTCCATGGAAATTGAGAGCGCGGAGGTGCCGGTGCGCTGGCGCACCAGCTCCAGCAGGCCGAAGGAGCTCATGCGCGCCACGTCGTGGCGGGCGCGATCGTTCTTCATGGCCGCGCGCAGGGTGCGCTCCACTTCGGCGATGTGCTTGTGCTCCTTCATCTCGATGAAGTCGATGACGACCTGGCCGCCGATGTCGCGCAGCTTGAGCTGGCGGGCGATGGTTTCGGCAGCCTCCATGTTGGTCTTGAAGGCCATGGCTTCGAAGTTGCCCTTGCCCGAGATCTTGCCGGAGTTGATGTCGATGGCCATGAGGGCCTCGGTCTGGTCGAAGACGAGCCGGCCGCCGGAGGGCATGAGCACCTCGCGGCTGTAGATCTGGTCGAGCTGGCGGCGCAGGTTGAAGCGCTCCCACATGGAGTGGCGCACGTCGCTATGCAGGCGCACCAGCTCCTTCTTCTGGGGGAAGAGCAGGGCAACGGTGTCGCGTATGCGCTCAGCGATTTCGGCGTTGTCCACCCAGACCTCGCAGACGTCGTCCGTGAGGTAGTCGCGCACAGCGCGCTCGGGCAGGCTCGGCTCGCGGTAGACGCAGGCGGGCGCCGAAACTTCGGTGGCGCGCTTGCGTACCTCGCTCCAGGTCCGCTTGAGGTAGGTGAGGTCGTTTTTCAGCGTCGTCTGGGTGACGCCGGCGCTGACCGTGCGGACGATGACGCCGAGGTCGTCGCCGGGGTCGATGCCGTGCATGAGCTCGCGCAGGCGCGAGCGCTCCTCCTCGTCGTCCACCTTGCGGGAGATGCCGATCTGCTCCTGGCCTGGGGTGAGGACCAGGAAGCGGCCGGCCAAGGAGATCCAGGTCGTGAGGAAGGCGCCCTTGGCGCCGTTGGGCTCCTTGACCACCTGGACGAGCACTTCCTGGCCTATGTGCAGCACCTTCTGGATGGGCGGGAACTTCTTCCCGCGCGTGGCCTCGTGGTGGGCGCCGTAGTACTCGGGATGGATCTCGTCGATCTGCAGAAAGCCGTTCTTCTCCTCGCCGAAGTCGATGAAGGCTGCCTGCAGGTTGGAATCGATGTTGTGGATGACGCCGCGGTAGATGTTGCCCTTGATCTTCTTCTGGTGGAGCATGTCGAGGTAGTACTCCTCGAGTATGCCGTTGTTGGTGATGGCCACTTCCACCTGCTCGCCGGGAAGAATGCTGATGTACATGCGGCGCTTGCCGGCCGGGCGTTTGGACGCCTCGGCTTCGGCCGGCGCGGACTTGCCGGCGCGGGCTGCGGGCGCCGGCTCCTCGCCTTCTGGGACGTCTGCGGGCTCGTCCTCGGGCTTCTGCTCCGCGACCGCCTTGCGACCGTGGCCGCGGCCGCCGCGGCGTCCGCGCTTGCGCTTCTTCTGGGCGACTTCCTCAGGAGCGCCGTCGGGAGCGCCTTCGCCCGGCTCAGCCTCGCCCTGCTCTTCGTTGACCGTCTGCAGGACGTCGAAGAAGCCGTCCACGAAGAAGTCCCTGCTCTCGGCCTGCGCCTGCGGCGCTTCGGCCACTCCTGCTGCTTCGGCGTCAGTGCGGACAGCCTTCTGGCGGGGCGCCTTGGGCGAGGCCGTCTTCTTGCGTCCGCGGGAGCGGGCCGGCTGGATCTGCTCCACTTCGGTCTCGCGCTCGTCCTCGTCGTTCCAGCCGTTCCAGCTGCGCCAGTTGGGGGCTTCCTGCCCGGCATCCTGACCGGCGAAGGGGTCGGCAAAGCGCATGTCCACGGGCGAGGCAAAGGGCGCGGGGCTGGCAGGACTGTCCTGGCCGAAGCCTGCGCCAGCGGGACTTTCGGTTCTGGGCTGGCCTTGGAAAGGCTCGTTCCGGGAGGACTCGCTTTGGGAAAGATTGCTCTGGAAAGGCTCGCTTTGGAACTCAGGGAAGTCCTCGGCCTGGCGCGGGGGCTGGCCAGCAGCTTCGGGAGGAGTCTGGACGGCTTCCTGCACGTCGCCAAGGATGCTTTCCTGGAGACTTTCCTGAGGACTATCAAGAGTATTGTCCAGAGTGCTTTCCTGGACGGCCTTGGCGCTCTTGCGCAGGGTCCTGGTGCGTGCGGGCTGCTTGGCTGCCTTGGGCTGGCGCGCCCTTGGCGCGGCGCGTCGCGGCGCAGGACGGGATTCGGGCTCGCGTCCGGCTTCGGCCGCTTCAGCGGCCTGTCCAGCAGCTTGGGCAGGGGCCTGTTCGGGCGCCTGCTCCGGCTGGGCCTGCGCGGCGTCGGCCGTCTTGCGCACGGCCGTCTTGCGTCTGGTGGTCCTTGGCTTTTTTTCGGACGCTTCCGAAGCTGCCTTGGAATCGGCCTTGGCGGTCGATTCGGGGGTCGCGTCTTCGGTCTTGGGCTGGGTTTTTCTACGGGTGGAGGCCGCCTTCTTTTTGGGCTCGGCGGCAGGTTCTGTCTGGGCCGGCGACGCGCCGGCGACAGGGCTTTCCTGATCAAATTCCGTCATGTGATTTTCCTGTGGAGCGCATGGCAGATGCCTGCGCCCGACTAAAAAATGCAGTCGTCTAGGGGGGGCTCCCACTCTGACTGGAAGAGGAAAGCGCGCGCTTTGGCGGCCAAGCTCGCGTGCTGGATAAGGATGTTCACCGCGGCTGCAGCCCGCCGGCCTTGCCGGGGGCCGCGCGCAGGATGAACCTGTCGCTGGGGCGTCTGCGCTTTGCAGGAAGCACACTAAGGTTTTTCGGAGAATATGCAAGCGCCAGCTGCGCGTTCGAGGGACTCTTGCCATGCTGGGCCGGCTCGGGAACAATGGGGCAGGCTGCAGGCCGGGCCTGAACGGCACGGGGACGGCTGCAGGGAAGAAGCACGGAGGACGGCATGGCACAGGGCAGGAACGGCGGAAAGGCAGACGGCGCGGCAAGTGGCAGGGAAGACGGCATGGAAGGGAACGCGAAGAGAGTTGCCGGGGCCAGCGCCGGCGGGGGCGAGGCCAAGCAGGCGCTGCGCGCCAGGATGCGCCGGCTCCGCCTGGAGCAGCCGGCCCCTCTCTGGCTGGCCAGGTCCCGGGCAGCCCAGGCAAGGCTCATGCGCGCCCCCTGCTGGCAGAAGGCGGATACCCTTGCCCTCTACATGCCTGCCAAGGGCGAGACCGGCACGGAACTGCTCCTCGAAAGCGCGCTGGCTGACGGCAGGCGCGTCTTCTATCCGCGGGTGCTCGGCGGGAACGGGGCCATGGAATTCGTCGAGGTGCGGGGACTGGACGACTTTGAGCGCGGCGCCTTCGGCATCATGGAGCCAAGGCCAGCGCTCGCAGGCGAGCCGGAAAGGGCCTTCAACCCGGATCTCGTGGTGGTGCCGGGCCTTGCCTTCGACCGCAGGGGCCGGCGGCTCGGCTTCGGCGGAGGCTACTACGACCACTACTTCGCCCATGCTTCCCGCTTGACACTTGCCGGATTCTGCTTTTCCTTTCAACTGTGCCGTGAAGTGCCGGCTGATCCCTGGGACGTGACCATGGACGCCGTGTGCACGGACGAGGAACTTGTCCTGCCCTGACCGGGCCCCCTCCACACCCCATCTTTTAAGGAGCGACCATGGCGGTACGCCTTCTGCACTTTCAGTTCCCCGGCCTTTCTGCCGTGCGCTGCGCCTTTCAGCTGCGCGCCTCTGCCGCTGGTCCCCTGGACGGCGGGAGCATCTCCTTCACTTCCGGTCCCAGCCGGGAGGAGGTCGAGGCCAGCCGCAGGGACTTCCTGACCCAGTGCGGGCTCGAGGACTGGTGCGAGCTCAACCAGGTGCACGGCGACGTCATGGTCTTCGATCCCGAGCGCGTGACTCCGGACGCCAAGCCTCTTCCCGACGCCAATGCCGACGGCATGGCCACCTCGCAGAAGGGCCGGGCCCTGCTCGTCAAGACGGCAGACTGTCAGCCCCTGCTCGTGGCGCACAAGTCGGGCCGCTTCGTGGCGGCCCTGCACGTGGGCTGGCGCGGCAACAGGCTGCTCTTCCCCTTCACGGGCGTGCGCGCCTTCTGCGCGCACTACGGCATCAAGCCTGCGGACTGCTTGGCCGTCAGGGGGCCGAGCCTGGGACCTGCCAAGGCCGAGTTCATCCATTTCGCCAAGGAGTGGGGCTGGTACTTCCGAGACTACTACGACGGCAGGACGCAGACCGTGGATCTCTGGAGCATGACCCGCGACCAGCTCGTGCAGGCGGGCCTGCCCCGGAGCGCCATTTACGGCATCGACCTGTGCACCAGCACCAACTCCGCCCTGCTCTTCTCCTACCGCGCCGACCACGGCTGCGGCCGGCAGGGCAGCCTCATCTGGATAGCCGAATAGGACCAAAGGAGCAGCCTTTCCATGGACAAAACCCTTCTGCTCGATGCCGGTAGCGGTGGCAGGGCTTCCCAGCGCCTCATTGCCGAGTGCTTCATGCGCCATTTTTCCAACCCCGTCCTGGATGTCATGGACGATGCGGCCAGACTCGACATCCAGGGGCCGGCTGCCATGTCCACCGACACCTACACCGTGACGCCCCTCTTCTTTCCCGGCGGAAGCATCGGCACCCTCGCCGTGCACGGCACGGTGAACGACGTTGCCATGCTGGGCGCCTGTCCGAAATACCTCACCTGCGCCTTCGTGCTGGAAGAGGGGCTCTCCCTGGACCTCCTCGACAGGGTGGCGGCCGACATGGCCAAGGCCGCCGCGTCGGCCGGCGTCGCCATCGTCACCGGCGACACCAAGGTCGTTCCCAGGGGCGCCTGCGACAAGCTCTTCGTCAACACGGCAGGCCTTGGCCCCCTCATCCGGGAGCCTGCGCCCTCCGGCCACAGCGCCCGGCCGGGCGACGCCGTGCTCGTCAGCGGCGCCGTCGGCGACCACGGCCTGACCATTATGGCGGCCAGGGACGGCCTTTCGTTTGCCAGCGACGTCCAGTCCGACTCGGCCCCCCTGAACGGGCTGGTCAAGGACCTCTTCGACGCCGTTCCCGAAGTGCACGTGCTCAGGGATCCGACGCGCGGCGGCTTGGCGACCACGCTCAACGAAATCGCCCAGCAGTCCGGCGTCAGCATTGTCTTGAACGAGCGCGACATCCCCGTGCACGAGCAGGTTGCCGGCGGCTGCTCCTTCCTTGGCATCGATCCCCTCTACCTCGCCAACGAGGGCAAGTGCATCTGCATCCTGCCCCGTGAGCACGCCGAAAAGGCCCTCGAGGCCATGCATGCCTCTCCCTTCGGCAGGGAGGCCCGCCTCATCGGCGAGGTCCGCGCCGATCATCCCGGTCGCGTGTCGCTCAAGACCGCCATCGGCGGCGAGCGCTTCCTCGGCATGCTCGAGGGTGCCCTGCTGCCCCGCATCTGCTAGCTCCTGCCTGCCTTTCAGGAGGATACGCCATGCGCCTTGCTCCGCTTTGCCTTGCCCTGCTTTTCGCCCTCGCCTTCTGCCCCCGGGAGCTCCCTGCAGCCAGAAGCGCGGCGCCGGCGCAAGCCGGCAGACCGGTCGCCTCGTCCGGTCAGCATGCCGGCCAGCTCGTCACGCAGGAGGCCCTGCAGGGCTTCTGGCTCGGCAGCGAAGGGGGGCGCGACGTGGTCTGCCACTTCAGCGCTTTCTTCATCACCGTTTCGTCGGCGTCCCGCTACGATCACGGCATCTTCATGGTCAAGGACGGCGCGCTGCTCGTGCGGCCGGATCTTGGCAAGGAAAGGCGCCTTCCCGTCGCCATGGAGGGTGGCGAGATCGTCCTTGCCAATCTCCGCCTCAGACGCCTGCTCCGGACGGAAGAGGCCTCCTCCGTCCTGCCTGCGGACGCTGCCTCCCAGGTGCGTTCCTTTGCCGCGCGCGACCATGCCCTGCACTTCTGCAACGTCGAGCCCAGCCCGGAGGAGAAGAAGCTGGTGCAGGACTATCTGGACGCCGATGCGAAGAGGCGCTGCCTCTACATTGTGGAGCGGCAGGTGCTGGATTCCGTCTGCGTCTACGATCCGGCCGGCTGGTGCCGCGACCACGGGATCCGGCAGGGCATCGGGGCCAGACAGCCTTAGGCCGGAACGGTTGCCGTGCTTGGCACGGGAGGAGGAAACGCCATGCGTCCTGCTGCATAGGCCTGCTTTCGCTGTTTGTCCTTGCCCTCTGCTGGCCCCGTTTTGCCGGCGCAGACCAGGCTGGCGCCCAGACTGCCCAGGCCGCCACGGAAGAATCTCTGCAGGGCTGCTGAACCGGACAGGAAGGAGGCGGCACCGCCGTCTACTGCTTCAGCGGCTCCCGGCTCGACGCCTCCTCGCCTGCCGCCGTCTGGAGCCATGGCCGGCTTGCCGTCAGGGCCGGCGTCCTCTCCGTGTCTCCCGAGCAGTACGACTTTCATTACGAGCAGCTGCCGCCGCTTCCCGGGGTACAGGGCAGGAAGGCGTCGCTGGAGGACGGCGTGCTCGTCGTGGGCGGTGCCAGGCTCGCGCGCCTGCCGAAGCCCGATGCCAGCTTCGGCCTTGGGCCGGACGAGGTCCGCCTCGTGGACATGCTAGCCTCGCGCGCCCATGCCTAGGCAGTCTGCAGGGCCGAGCCGGCGCCGGAGGAACGCAAGTTCGTGCAGTATTTGCCTGATGCCGACGCGAGGTGGCGCGCCCTCTACATCACGCAGAGACTTGGCTGCGTCTTCGTCCTCGAGGAAATCTACAACCGTGACCGCTGGTGCCGCTAGCAAGGCATTGAACCCGGAGGCTGGGGGCGATAGGAGGTCAGGGCCCTGAACACCCAAGCCGGCCGTTGCCGCGATTGAAGCCGTCGGCCCCCAGTCTGCCGTTTCTGCATGGCCGGCGGGCGTCGCGCCCGATGCCTCGGCATGAGGCTCGATGGGGACAGCGAGAGCAGTCGCCCCGCACAGCCGGTCTTTGGCCGGCACGTAGTCCGGCCAGGGAGCCGGCGGTGAGCCGGGCAGAAGGACAGGATGGCTGGCCCGTCGCGCTGGGACTTGCCTAGCGCGCGGAGGAGGAAGGATCGTCCTCTTCCGTCTCGTAGAAGCTGTCGGCCTTGACGCTCCGTCCCCTTTCCTGGTCGCGGGGGCTCAGCTTCAGGTTGTGCTCGACGGCTTGGAGCTGGTGGACGCGCTTGATGGTGGCCCTCGTGTAGGAGGAGGTTCTGCCGAGTCCGGTGGCCATGAATTCCCGTGCGCTTTCATCGCGTCCCCAGCTGACCCACTCGCGCTGGTCCTCGAGCAGGTTCTGGCGGTGGGATCCCTTGGCGAGCTTCATGATCCGCCTCCAGATGGCGCCAAGCTCCCTGTCGGCTTGCTTGAACTCGGGAGACGAGGAGCGCATCTGCCTGTACTCGGCATCGGACAGGGCGAAGCAGGGGCTGAATGCAAGCAGGAAGGCGGCGAGGAACAGCAGAAATTTCATGGGCGTGTCCTTGACGGGCGCCTCGGCATGGAGGCGGATGGAGGGAGGCTGTCGGGAGAGGGCAGGCGCGCGGACCGCGCGGGAGGACAATAGCGTGGCGGAGCGGAAAGTGCTATAGCCAGCCCGATGGCCAGCAGGAAGCTTGCCGTATTGTACCTTTAAAGAAAATTAGGATGAAGCGCTCACAAAACAAGAATTTTTACATTAATATAAAATTGAAAATTAACAATATTATGAGATTAGCATTATTAGAAATATTGTAGTCATTATAGTGGTTTTTCTAGTATATACATCATATTTTTCTGAAAAAATACATGCAGATAGTATAATTTTGCTCGATCCAGGACATACAATGACAAAATATGGAACAAAAAGTTGTTCTGGAGGTGTAGAATATCAATATAATAACGAGATGTCTGATTTTATAGAAGAGTACTTGAAACAACATAATGTGCACGTTATACAGACGAGGGGTGCAAATCAAGAGATGTCTCTTCAAGAAAGAACAAAGAATTCTTTAGGAAAAGTACTATTTATTTCGATACATCATGATTCAGCTCAAGAGCAATTCATTAGTTATAAAACTGGATATCCATGCTCAAATTATGCATCAGGATATTCCATATTTGTGTCGCGAAAAAACAAATATTTCGAAAAATCCTTAGCGTATGCAAAAATATTGGGAAGCAATTTGCGACAACAGGGGCTAATGCCGGCTTTACATCATGCAGAAAAGATACAAGGCGAGAATCGAGAATTGATCGACAGAGAGCTTGGAATCTATCTATTCGATGATCTCGTTGTACTCAGAACGGCGCAATGTCCAGCAGTCTTGTTTGAATCTGGAGTTATTATCAATCCATACGATGATTTATTAGTAAAGTCGCATGAATATAGAACTAAAATTGCTCAATCTATGCTTAAAATTGTAAATTTTGCAGTCACAAGCAAAATAAATAATTAAAATTCATTTGCATTACATACACTCTATTTATTAAAATAAAATATTATTTACTGTTTTAATTAATCACGTTTGTTAGAGTTTATCCAGGTTGACCAAGCAGGATAAGCTTTTTTTAGTCGAAATGTTGCGTCATAGATAGAAAATTCATCTGCATTATGCTCTGCGACAAAGTAGCACTCTGGTGTTGCATACTCGCCAGTTATGTCGTCGAAATAGCCATTTTCTAATTCTTTGCAGAGGAAAAGTCTGCATCCATTCCCTCAGGCAGACCATGATAGCGTATTCCTCGTGTCGATGCGACAACAAATCCGCTTTTTGCCATAGAAGTCAATATTGCCCTCATAGCAGACAGCCTTGCATCCCAATGCCGTTGTTTTTTCAAGAGAATAATCAAGGAGTAGCTTCCCGTATCCCTTTCTTTTGAACCCCGGGCCTCGGTTCAATTGCAACGCGGGGCCTGTGGGCTCTGTGAGGAGGTGACGAGGTAGTGACTTGATCGGGATCCCTTGGGCCGGTGTCGGGATCCTGGCCAAGGCCCAGCCCCCCCTACCCCCGGGGGGCGGGGCTGGGTGCGTTCATCGTCGACGG